>Ga0070665_100000033_pt1 | contig 332530 bp, 296 predicted proteins | sample KBSS13metaG_FD_65862 | JGI IMG/M metagenome (GOLD analysis project Ga0070665, IMG submission 65862) | Switchgrass rhizosphere microbial communities from Kellogg Biological Station, Michigan, USA - KBS S1-3 metaG | ecosystem: Host-associated > Plants > Roots > Rhizosphere > Soil ... | reverse complement strand
GTGGAACCGTGCGTAACAAAACAAGTGTGATATTATCGCGCGCAAATTGTGAATCTTTCTGGAGTCAGGAATGAAAGTAACACTGCCAGAGTTTGAACGTGCTGGAGTTATGGTTGTCGGGGATGTCATGCTGGATCGCTACTGGTACGGGCCGACCAGCCGCATCTCTCCGGAAGCACCGGTACCGGTAGTTAAGGTCGACACCATTGAAGAGCGTCCTGGCGGCGCGGCAAACGTGGCGATGAACATTGCCTCTCTGGGCGCGCAGTCGCGTCTGGTTGGCTTAACCGGTATTGACGATGCGGCGCGTGCGCTGAGCAAGTCGCTGGCGGACGTGAACGTGAAGTGCGACTTCGTTTCGGTTCCGACACACCCGACGATCACCAAACTGCGCGTTCTGTCGCGTAACCAGCAACTGATCCGCCTCGACTTCGAGGAAGGCTTTGAGGGCGTTGATCCTGAGCCGCTGCACGAGCGCATTAACCAGGCGCTGAGCACTATCGGCGCGCTGGTGCTGTCCGACTACGCCAAAGGTGCGCTGGCAAGCGTACAGCAGATGATTCAGCTCGCGCGTAAAGCCAATGTGCCCGTGCTGATCGACCCGAAAGGTACTGACTTTGAGCGCTATCGCGGCGCAACGCTGCTGACGCCAAACCTCTCTGAGTTTGAAGCGGTGGCGGGCAAATGTAAGACGGAAGAAGAGCTCGTTGAGCGCGGCATGAAGATCATTGCTGACTTCGAACTCTCCGCGCTGCTGGTGACCCGCTCCGAGCAGGGGATGACGCTGCTGCAGCCTGGCAAAGCGCCGCTGCATATGCCGACCCAGGCGCAGGAAGTGTATGACGTGACCGGTGCCGGCGACACGGTCATTGGCGTTCTGGCGGCGACGCTGGCGGCAGGGAACTCTCTGGAAGAAGCGTGCTACTTCGCTAATGCGGCAGCAGGCGTGGTCGTTGGCAAGCTGGGGACTTCCACCGTTTCGCCGATCGAACTGGAAAACGCGGTGCGTGGTCGTGCCGATACCGGTTTTGGCGTGATGAGCGAAGATGAGCTGAAAGTGGCCGTTGCCGCCGCCCGTAAACGCGGTGAAAAAGTGGTGATGACCAACGGCGTGTTCGACATCCTGCATGCCGGTCATGTCTCTTATCTGGCCAATGCGCGTAAGCTGGGCGACCGTCTGATTGTGGCGGTGAACAGCGATGCGTCGACGAAACGTCTTAAAGGTGAAACGCGTCCGGTGAACCCGCTGGAGCAGCGCATGATCGTGCTGGGTGCGCTGGAAGCGGTGGACTGGGTGGTGTCGTTTGAAGAAGATACCCCGCAGCGCCTGATTGCCGGTATTTTGCCGGATCTGCTGGTGAAAGGCGGCGATTACAAACCGGATCAAATCGCGGGCAGCGAAGAGGTCTGGGCCAATGGCGGTGAAGTGATGGTGCTCAACTTTGAGGACGGGTGCTCAACCACCAACATCATCAAGAAGATCCAGAAAGACAGCAAATAAAGTCAGCAAATAAAGTCAGCCAATAAAAAACGGGCCATCTGGCCCGTTTTTTTCACCCTCTCTTTGCAGGAGAGGGTATCTTCGCAAACAGCCCGTTATACGTGGCTATTATTCTGCTTCATCAACCGGTGGAATGGCCGGTGCCGGTTTTACTTCCGCTGGCGTATTGCGGTTTTCCAGCTCGTTCAGACGCTGCTCCAGCAGGGCCAGCTTCTCGCGGGTACGCAGCAGAACCTGCGTCTGCACGTCAAACTCTTCGCGGCTGACTAAATCAAGGCGAACCAACTGCGCCTGCAGCGTCTGGCGGATTTTCTTCTCTACGTCATCTCCAAACTCACGAATGCCTTTTGGCATAGACTCATGAACCTGACGCGCAATTTGCTCAATTTTCTTCGGGTCAATCATTGTGGCTTCCCTTGATAAGACGGTGTTAATGAACATTGTAGCGCGTCATGCCCCAGGATAAAGGAGATTTTATGTCTGCGCATTGCCCAGGGTAATCAATCGCGTTATAGTTATCTCGCTTATTCTCAGGGCGGGGCGAAATTCCCCACCGGCGGTAAATCAGCGTAACGCTGAAAGCCCGCGAGCGCTTTGGGTCACCACTCAAAGGACAGCAGATCCGGTGTAATTCCGGGGCCGACGGTTAGAGTCCGGATGGGAGAGAGTAACGATCAAGTCGGGCCTGGCCCGCTCACGTTATCTTTTTGCCGCTTATACGGCGCTCCTAAGACTGCCCTGATTCTGGTAACCATAATGTTAATGAGGTTTTTTTACCATGAATCAGACGCTACTTTCCTCTTTTGGCACTTCTATTGAACGTGTTGAACATGCACTGGATGCACTGCGCGAAGGCCGCGGCGTGATGGTGCTTGACGATGAAAACCGTGAAAATGAAGGCGACATGATTTTCGCCGCCGAAAACATGACCGTTGAGCAGATGGCGCTGACCATCCGTCACGGTAGCGGCATCGTGTGCCTGTGTATCAACGAAGACCGTCGTAAGCAGCTCGACCTGCCCATGATGGTTGAAAACAACACCAGCGCCTTTGGAACCGGTTTTACCGTGACCATCGAAGCGGCACATGGCGTGACCACCGGCGTGTCGGCGGCTGACCGTCTGACCACCGTACGTGCCGCGATTGCCGATGATGCGAAGCCATCAGACCTGCATCGTCCAGGCCACGTCTTCCCGTTGCGTGCGCAGGCCGGCGGTGTATTGACCCGTGGCGGTCACACCGAAGCGACCATTGACCTCGTGACCCTGGCAGGCTTTAAACCTGCGGGCGTACTGTGTGAACTCACCAACGACGATGGCACCATGGCGCGTGCGCCGGAGTGCATCACCTTTGCCCGTCTGCATAATATGCCCGTGGTGACGATTGAAGATCTGGTGGAGTATCGCCAGGCGCACGCGCGCAAAGCCAGCTGAAAGGGCCGATGTGAAAAAGCCGGGGAAACCCGGCTTTTTTGTTGTGAGACGTTAATGCGCTATTGTCTTAGCCGATCCCTGCCGTTTGCAGCAGCACCAGGCTCAAGCCCATCACCGACATACCGCACAGCACGCCATAGCTCGGGTTATTATTCGGATCGATCTCTTTCGCCAGCGGCATCAGCTCATCCACGGAGAGCGCCACCATTATCCCGGCCACGGCGGCCATGATAGCGGCCATCACCACAGGCGAGACCAGGCTGCCCAGAATCAACCACGCCAGCACGCCGCCGAGAATTTCGGCCATCCCCGAGATCCCCGCCCAGAAGACCGCGGTCCGTTTCGAGCCGGTGGCGGCATAAACCGGCCCGGCCACCGCCAGTCCTTCAGGAATATTGTGCAAAGCGACCGCCAGGGCGATACCAAAGCCCATCTCCAGATTGCTGCTGGCGGTGACATAGGTTGCCACGCCTTCCGGGAAGTTGTGCAGGCTTATGCCGAGCGTTAACAGAATGGCCGTGCGCTTAATATTGCGCGGCATCGGGGTCACGCTTTTTTGCATTAAATCCTGCGGATGCGCGTGCGGCAGCATGCGGTCGAGGGCAAAGTAACCAAGCAGGCCGAATACAAACATGCCATATCCCAGCACCGGAGACATGCCTTCGGTGCCCAGTGCGGCAGGGAGCATCTCCATCAGAGAGATGAGCAGCATGATCCCGGCAGCAAAGCCCAATGAGAAGGCCAGCACGCGGTTAGACGGCTTTTGACCAAGCACACCGAGAATGGCACCGATGAACGTTGCGGCGCCCGCCAGTATAGTCAGGATCAAGGGGACTGACATGCATTGCTCCTTATGATAATGATTATCATTAATATTAATGGTTCATTTCGGTCAAAGCGAGAGGCGAAACCCTGCTTTACACATTCCTTACATTCAAATTTCCTGATGATGATCTTCACGCTTATCAGCGTTCATCCGGGCGAGATTGCGCGTAATGTAGAACCATTAAATTGACACCTTCTGTAAGGATATCACCATGACTTCTTCCCGTATGCCAGCACTGTTTTTAGGCCACGGTAGCCCAATGAACGTTCTGGAAGACAACGTCTATACCCGAGTATGGCGTCATCTGGGCGAGACGCTACCGCGTCCGAAAGCGATTGTGGTGGTGTCTGCGCACTGGTTTACCCGGGGCATGGGCGTGACCGCAATGGAAACGCCAAAAACCATTCATGATTTCGGCGGCTTCCCGCAGGCGTTGTACGACACGCACTATCCGGCACCCGGCTCGCCAGCGCTGGCCCGACAGCTGGTGGAATTACTCGCGCCTGTGCCTGTGGCGCTGGATAACGAAGCCTGGGGCTTTGACCATGGCTCGTGGGGCGTACTGATAAAGATGTATCCGGAGGCGGACATCCCAATGGTGCAGTTAAGTATCGACAGCACTAAACCGGCGGCCTGGCACCTCGAGATGGGGCGAAAACTGGCGACCTTACGCGACGAGGGTATCATGCTGATCGCAAGCGGCAACGTGGTACACAACCTGCGTACAGCGCGCTGGCACGGTGAGAACACGCCATACCCGTGGGCGACATCTTTTAACGATTACGTGAAAGCAAATCTGACCTGGCAAGGGCCGGTTGAGGAGCATCCGCTGGTGAATTATCTGGATCACGAAGGCGGTTCACTCTCTAACCCGACGCCGGAACACTTCCTGCCGTTGCTGTATGTACTGGGCGCGTGGGATGGTCAGGAGCCGATCAGCATACCGGTCGATGGCATTGAGATGGGAAGCTTAAGTATGTTGTCGGTGCAGATTGGATAACGTATGCGTGCCTTTCCCAAAGAGAAAGGGCCGGGGTGAGGGCTTCCGCTCGCACCCCGGCACACCCGATCACTCGACAAAAATGTGCGGATAGAACCGTGACAGATCCTGCGTGATCAGCGCGCGATCTTCGCGGATGCCAATCCCGGCTGGCTGATCGTTGATGAGCCAGCTGCCAATCAGGGTATAGCTGTCACCAAACTTCGGCAGTTGATAAAACGCCTGGACGATCATTCCTTCCTCGCCGTAAGGCCCTTCAACGGCTTCCAGCGTTTTGCCATTTTCAATAATCGACACGTTCGCCCCTTCGCGGGAGAAGATCGGTTTAACGACGTATTTCTCCATCGGCGGGTGATCGTCTTCCGCAAAGTAAGCTGGCAGCAGGTTCGGATGGTTCGGGAACATCTCCCACAGCATCGGCAGCAGGGCTTTGTTGGAGATAATGCTCTTCCACGCCGGCTCCAGCCAGCGCACGCCGGCGTCTTCCAGCTTGGTGGAGAACATTTCACGCAGCATGTATTCCCACGGGTAGAGCTTGAACAGGTTGCTTATCACCTGATCCTGCAGGTCAGTAAACTGACCTTTCTCACCCAGGCCGATATCTTCGATATAGAGAAACTCGGTCGCCACTTCAGCTTCGGCCGCGCAGTCCTGCAGATATTGCACCGTGCCACGGTCTTCTTCCGTGTCGCGGCAGCAGGCAAGGTGCAGCAGATTAAAACCATGCTGTTCGCGCAGTTCGGCGAAACGCTCAATCAGCTTTTCCTGCAGGCTGTTGAACTGGTCGCTGCCTTGCGGCAGGTTGCCGGCATTGGCCTGGTCTTCCAGCCAGATCCACTGGAAGAACGCCGCTTCGTACAGCGAGGTTGGCGTATCAGCATTGTTTTCCAGAAGCTTAGGATCGCCCACACCGTCCCACGCCAGATCCAGACGTGAGTAAAGCGAAGGCTGGTGGGTTTTCCACGACTGGCGGACGAAACTCCAGGTGTGCTTCGGAATGCGGAACTTCGCCATCAGCGCGTCGCTGTCGATGACTTTATCCACCACCTTCAGGCACATCTGGTGCAGCTCGGCGGTCACCTCTTCCAGTTTCTCAACCTGGGCAAGCGTAAGCTTGTAGTAAGCGTCTTCACACCAGTATGGCTCGCCGTACATGGTGTGGAAGTTAAAACCGTATTCGGTCGCTTTTTCGCGCCAGTCCGGGCGCTCGGTGATACTGACTCGTTCCATGATCAGCCGCCCATTGAGCGAGTGGACGTGCCTGACGCGCTACGCTGTATGCTGGTCTGTTTCGCCACAGACTCACCGAACCCGCCACGGGTAATGGTGCTGGTGGTCGCGGGTTTCGGAGCCATCGCCGTTTTCGGTACGGTTACGGAGCGGCCAGGGGTGGCTGCGCCATAGCCTTTGCCGCTGGCATCGGTATATTGCCCATAAGCCGGGCTGGCCGGGTTTTTCGAGCTAAACAGCGGCTGCTGCTGGTAACCCGCACCACCACTCATCAGGCGGCCCATCATGTAACCTGCCATCAGCGGCATCCAGAAACTGCCGCTGGACTGGGCCTGTGCCTGGTTTTCAGGGGCTGTGCCTGCCTGAGCCGGTGCCTGCTGACACTGACCTTCACCGAACTCTGCCACGCAGTCTTCACGTGAAGCATATTTCGGCGCAGTACGTTCCGCCTCTTTCAGGGCGTTGGTATACGCCGTTTTACACTCTGCGGCGTTGCCGGTTGCAGCAGAACAGTCGTCCGCGTTTTGATAAAGCGAAACTGTTTCATCGCTTTTCTCACAGCCTGCCAGCATAAAGACTGCCGTGACGGCCAGCGCAACAGGGGTGAGATGACGCGCGTTCCAGCTTTTGCGGAACGAAGCGTGATTGATAGATTTTGTCCGTTTCATCGTTGTCTTCCTGGACCCAGTGGTAATAACGCTCAGGATAGAGGATGAGTGGTTGAAAATGAAGCGATGATGGCCGGAATGAGGGGGATCTTTACGTTGGCTTACGTTCAGGTGTGATTTACGTACGCCCTCTCCCGAAAGGAGAGGGGTATGGCGAAGGCATCAGGCCGCAGTGGGCCCGATGACATGCTTAATTGCGGAACGGATTGTTACCGCTGCTGGCGGGTGCAGTCGTACGTGCGGCAGCTGGCTGCGCGGCAGGTGCAGCACCGTTACCGTTGAAGTTATCAACGGCGGCAACCTGCTCAGGGTTCTCTGGCGCGACATTTTCCGGAGAAGTAGAGACAGGTTTACCCAGGGTGCTGTTCAGCATCTGCAGATCCTGCTCGTTCAACGTACCCAGCGCCTGTTTGATGTTCAGCTGGTTAATCAGGTACTGGTAACGTGCGCTGGAGAGCTGCTGTTTCGCGTTGTACAGCGTGGTGGTCGCGTCCAGGACGTCAACGATGGTACGCGTACCCACGGAGTAACCCGCTTCCATGGCATCAAGAGAGCTCTGCGCAGACACAACGGCCTGTTTATAGGCGTTGATGCTGCTGATAGAGGCATTCACGTTGTTGAAGGACGAACGAACGGTCTGTACCACGTTGCGGTGGGCACTTTCCAGCTGTTCGCTTGCGCCAACAAAGTTGTACTGCGCCTGTTTCACCTGAGAGGTCACCTGGCCGCCCTGGTACAGTGGCAGCGAGAAGTTCAGACCCACTTTGTTCTGACCCATGTTGCTGTCGTCGTACTGGGAGGTGTTCGTTTTAGAACCACTGTAAGTGGTATCAGACACGCCGGTAGACGCGCTCAGGCTCAGGGTCGGCAGGTGGCCGTCCTGTGCCTGACGGATTTGCTCGCGGGCCAGATCCTGGCTCAGACGCGCCTGCAGTAACGTCAGGTTGCGGTTTTCCGCTTCTTTCAGCAGGGCGTTAACGGCCTGCGGTTTATCCGTTTTGAAGCTGTCGACGTTCAGAGACGCCAGCTCAGGGTAGTAATTCCCGGTAACCTGACGCAGGGATTCCAGCGCGTTATCGAGGTTGTTACGTGCGGTCACTTCGTTGGCCAGGACGCTATCGTATTGTGAACGGGCGTTCTGAACGTCAGTGATTGCCACCAGACCCACATTGAAACGCTGGGTGGTTTGATCTAACTGGCGGTAAATCGCCTGTTTCTGCGCTTCGGTGTAGGAGAGCGAGTCAATTGCGCTCAGCACGTTGAAGTATGCGGTGGCGGTGTTCAGGATCAGCGTCTGCTGATCGGTCTGATACGTCACATCCTGGATGCCCGCGCTCTTTTCCTGCAGGGTCAGGGCACGCCATTTGGACATATCAAACAGCGTCTGTGTTAATTGCAGTGAGGCGCTGGTAGCATTGGAGTTAACGCCATTGGCGTCGCGGAAGCCGTTGCTGTAGGTATAATCTGCACCTAAACCTAACTGTGGCAGCAATGGGCTACGCGCTTCGTTAATCTTTTCAAACGCAGCATCACGATCGGCCGCTGATTTACGTAAATCAGGGTTGCCCAGACGTGCCTGCTGGTAGACCTGTAACAGGTTTTCCGCCTGGCTCATTGCACTGAAGCCCGTCAGGCTCAGGCCGATAAGGATGGGGAGCAATTTCTTCATTTGCATTCCTTGTTGTGAAGCAGTATTAGCGCTGATCTAATTAAAAAATAATTGCCGATTCTAACAGAATCTTCCATACCAAAAGGTTGGCGTTACGTGCCATCTGGCGGTAATTTGCACCAATCTACCATATAGCCTTACAAACGGCAGCCAAACAGCCTTGAAATTCATAATTTCATCACCATTGCTACCAGGACTCGACTCATGCAAAAACCAGAAAACTTGCCCGTGACATTCGCGAAAAACGATGTAGAAATTATTGCACGAGAAACGCTTTATAGCGGTTTTTTTTCAATGGAACTTTACCGTTTCAGGCATCGCCTGTTTAACGGCGAAATGAGCGGTGAAATCAGACGCGAAATTTTTGAGCGCGGGCATGCGGCAGTCTTGCTACCCTTTGACCCAGTGCGTGATGAAGTCGTGCTGGTGGAGCAGATCCGCATTGCCGCGTATGACGTCAGCGCCAGCCCCTGGCTGCTGGAGATGGTGGCCGGCATGATTGAAGAGGGCGAATCGGTCGAAGATGTTGCCCGCCGCGAGGCGCTGGAAGAGGCGGGGCTGGTGGTTGGCCGGACAAAACCGGTGCTGAGCTATCTGGCAAGCCCAGGCGGCACCAGCGAGCGCTTGTCCATTATGGTGGGCGAAGTGGACGCCACGACGGCGGAAGGGATCCACGGTCTGGCAGATGAAAACGAAGATATTCGGGTTCATGTGGTGAGTCGGGAGCAGGCTTATCAGTGGGTAGAAGAGGGGAAAATCGACAACGCAGCGTCTGTCATCGCTCTGCAATGGCTGCAACTGCATTATCAGACTTTACGAAACGAGTGGAAAAAATGAAGCGTTATACACCTGACTTCCCAGAAATGATGCGCCTGTGCGAAACCAATTTCGCACAATTGCGCCGCCTGCTGCCGAAAAACGACGCACCCGGCGAAACGGTGAGCTATCAGGTGAGCAATGCGCAGTATCGATTAACGATAACAGAATCAACGCGCTACACTACGCTTGTCGAAATTGAACAAACGGCGCCCAGCATTAGCTACTGGAGCCTGCCGTCGATGACGGTGCGCCTTTACCATGACGCGATGGTCGCTGAAGTGTGTTCAAGCCAGCAGATCTTTCGCTTCAAAGCGCGGTATGATTATCCGAATAAAAAGTTGCATCAACGCGACGAAAAGCATCAAATTAACCAGTTTTTAGCCGACTGGCTAAGATATTGTTTAGCACATGGAGCAATGGCGATTCCGGTTTGTTAGCGTCATAAACCTACCTAAGGACACCATTTGGAAAGCCTGTTGAACCTGACTGTTGCTGGTGGGGCACCAGTCAGGATATTACAAATCACCGATACCCACCTTTTTGCCGAAAAGCATGAAACTCTGCTTGGGGTGAATACCTGGGAGAGCTATCAGGCGGTACTTAGCGCCATTCACGCTGAAAATCGCCCATGCGATCTGATTGTCGCGACGGGCGATCTGGCGCAGGACCAATCCTCCGCGGCCTACCAGCATTTTGCTGAAGGCATCGCGAGTTTTAGCGTGCCTTGCGTCTGGCTACCGGGAAACCACGATTTCCAGCCTGCCATGTACAGCTCGCTGCAGGATGCGGGGATCTCTCCGGCAAAATGTGTTTTTGTGGGTGACCACTGGCAGATCCTGCTGCTGGACAGCCAGGTCTTTGGCGTCCCACACGGTGAGTTAAGCGACTTTCAACTCGACTGGCTTGAGACCAAACTGTCTGCCGAACCTGAACGTCATACGCTGCTGTTGCTGCATCATCATCCTTTGCCGGCGGGCTGTAGCTGGCTTGATCAACACAGCCTGCGCAACTCTGCCGCGCTGGACAGAGTGCTGGCGAAATTCCCGCGGGTGCAGAATCTCCTGTGCGGACACATTCATCAGGAACAGGATCTCGACTGGAATGGCCGCCGACTGCTGGCCACGCCCTCGACCTGCGTTCAGTTCAAGCCGCATTGCGCAAACTTTACCCTGGACACCATCGCACCGGGCTGGCGCTGGCTCGAACTGCATCCCGATGGCCTGCTCACCACGGAAGTCTGCCGTTTAACCGGCGCAAAATTCCGCCCGGACACCGCTTCAGAAGGCTATTGATGTCTACGCTCCTCTATCTGCACGGATTCAACAGTTCGCCGCGCTCCGCGAAAGCGACGCAGTTTCGCCAGTGGCTGAGCGAACATCACCCGCACGTTGAGATGATTATCCCTCAACTGCCGCCTTACCCGGCGGAAGCCGCAGAAATGCTGGAATCGGTAGTGATGGAACACGGCGGCGAATCGTTCGGCGTGGTCGGTTCTTCGCTGGGCGGATATTACGCCACCTGGCTCTCGCAATGTTTTATGCTGCCCGCGGTGGTGGTTAACCCGGCGGTTCGGCCATTTGAGCTGCTGCGGGAATTTCTCGGGCAAAACGAGAACCCCTACACCGGCCAACAATATGTGCTAGAGTCACGCCATATTTACGATCTCAAAGTTATGCAGGTAGACCCGCTTGAAGCGCCCGATCTTATCTGGTTGCTGCAACAGACGGGTGATGAAGTGCTGGATTACCGCCAGGCAGTGGCGTATTACGCATCCTGCCGCCAGACTATAGAAGAAGGCGGAAACCATGCTTTCACGGGCTTTGAGAATCATTTCACCCAGATTGTCGATTTTCTTGGACTGCACAGCCACTGACAATCAATGCGAACTGCTAGTTTAAATCATGACGCAAACCTATAACGCTGATGCCATTGAGGTACTCACCGGGCTTGAGCCGGTTCGCCGCCGCCCTGGGATGTACACCGATACGACACGCCCAAACCATCTGGGCCAGGAAGTTATTGATAACAGTGTGGATGAAGCGCTGGCTGGCCATGCCAAACGCGTTGACGTCATCCTCCATGCCGATCAGTCGCTGGAAGTCATCGACGACGGACGCGGCATGCCGGTGGACATCCACCCGGAAGAGGGTGTGCCAGCCGTTGAGCTGATCCTCTGTCGTCTTCATGCGGGCGGTAAGTTCTCCAACAAAAACTACCAGTTCTCGGGTGGTTTGCACGGCGTGGGGATCTCCGTGGTTAACGCCCTGTCCAGACGCGTGGAAGTCAACGTCCGCCGCGACGGTCAGGTGTATAACATCGCCTTTGAAAACGGCGAGAAGGTGCAGGATCTGCAGGTCGTCGGCACGTGCGGCAAGCGCAATACCGGAACCAGCGTCCACTTCTGGCCTGACGAAAGCTTCTTCGACAGTCCTCGTTTCTCTGTTTCACGCCTGACGCACCTGCTGAAAGCCAAAGCGGTACTGTGCCCTGGCGTGGAAATTACCTTTAAAGATAACGTCAACAACACCGAACAGACCTGGCGCTATGAAGACGGTCTGAACGACTATCTGTGCGAAGCCGTTAACGGCCTGCCAACCCTGCCGGAAAAACCGTTTGTCGGTAATTTCACCGGTGATACGGAAGCGGTGGACTGGGCGCTGTTGTGGCTGCCGGAAGGCGGCGAGCTGCTGACCGAAAGCTACGTCAACCTGATCCCGACCATGCTTGGCGGTACGCACGTCAACGGTCTGCGTCAGGGGTTGCTGGATGCAATGCGCGAGTTCTGCGAATACCGCAACATTCTGCCCCGCGGCGTGAAGCTGTCGGCGGAAGATATCTGGGATCGCTGCGCCTACGTCCTGTCGGTGAAGATGCAGGATCCGCAGTTCGCCGGTCAGACCAAAGAACGTTTGTCCTCACGTCAGTGTGCGGCGTTCGTCTCCGGCGTGGTCAAAGATGCTTTCACCCTGTGGCTGAACCAGAACGTGCAGGCCGCCGAGATGCTGGCAGAAATGGCCATTTCCAGCGCCCAGCGTCGTCTGCGTGCTGCCAAGAAGGTGGTGCGTAAAAAACTGACCAGTGGCCCGGCACTTCCGGGCAAGCTGGCGGACTGTACCGCGCAGGATCTGAACCGCACCGAGCTGTTCCTCGTGGAAGGGGACTCGGCAGGGGGCTCTGCCAAGCAGGCGCGCGATCGTGAATATCAGGCGATCATGCCGCTCAAGGGTAAGATCCTGAACACCTGGGAAGTGTCGTCGGATGAAGTGCTGGCCTCGCAGGAAGTGCATGATATCTCCGTTGCGATCGGCATCGATCCGGACAGCGACGATCTGAGCCAACTGCGCTACGGTAAGATTTGTATCCTCGCGGATGCGGACTCCGATGGGCTGCACATCGCCACGCTGCTGTGCGCGCTGTTTGTGAAGCACTTCAGGACGCTGGTGAAAAACGGTCACGTCCACGTGGCGTTGCCGCCGCTCTACCGTATCGACCTCGGCAAAGAAGTTTACTACGCGCTGACGGAAGAGGAAAAAGCGGGCGTACTGGAACAGCTCAAGCGTAAGAAGGGCAAACCGAACGTGCAGCGTTTTAAAGGGCTGGGCGAGATGAACCCGATGCAGTTGCGCGAAACCACGCTGGATCCAAACACCCGCCGCCTGGTGCAATTGACCATCAGCGACGAAGACGAACAGCAAACCAACGCCATGATGGATATGCTGCTTGCTAAGAAGCGTTCGGAAGACCGACGCAACTGGCTGCAGGAAAAAGGCGATATGGCGGATATTGAGGCCTGATGCCCTCTCTTTACTCCTCTCCCACCGGGAGAGGGGATGCCCGGTAGGCGCTAGCGCCACCGGGCTTTTTTACATCAAAATTCCATCTTCACCGTAAACTGCACTTCACGTGGATCGCCTGGCTGGTTGCCGAGGTTATTGGTCGCAATCGACGAGGTGTAGTAGGTCTTATCAAACAGGTTCTTCACGTTGACCTGCAGCGTCACCGGATACTGTAGCTTCATTTTATAGGCCGCAAAGGCATCAGCAACAACGTACCCTGGCAAATAATAATCCGCACCGTTGGTCGCGGAGCGACGGCTCACGCCGTGTCCACCGCCGCCGATTGTCAGTGTATTCCCGCCGATGACGTTGTGAATATCGTACGTCAGGAACAGCGAACCGGTATGGCGCGGCACGTTTGGCAGCGGTTTGCCGGCATAATCCGGGTCTTCCAGCACTTTCGCGTCGGTGTAGCCATAGCTGGCAATAATATTGGTGTTCTCGGTCAGAGAGCCTGCCAGATCCACTTCCACGCCCTGCGAGCGCACGCGGCCAGCGGTTTTAGCAATGTTTTCACCCGCTACGCTTTCGGTGTACAGCACGTTGCGCTTGTGGATATCAAACAGCGCGATGTTGGCGGTAATACCGTTGAACAGGTCAAATTTAGCGCCGACTTCGTAGGCATTGGACGTTTCTGGCGGCAGGTCGCCAATGTAGCTCGCGATGGACGATTGCGGCATAAACGTCTGGGCGTAGTTCGCAAACAGCGAGACGGATGGCGTGAGCTTGTAGACCAGCCCCAGCTTTGGCGTCCACTGCTCGTCGCGGCTGTCGGTATTGACGTTGAACGGCCGGCCCTTGCCCGCGTACTGGGTGTAATACTGATAACGCAGCCCGGCGACGGCAATCCATTTATCCGTCAGGTACAGGGCGTCCTGAGCGTAAGCGGAGTAACTCTCCTGCTTGAGCGTCTGATCGCTGTCCGCGGCGGAAACGGTCGTACACTTGCTCAGATTGCCGTAAGACGGATGGTAAATATTGAAATCTTTAACATTCTTACAGCGAATCATATCCGTGCGCAGCAGGTCGTAATTCTCATACGACACGCCGGTCAGGATCTCATTGTAAAAGCCCGCGATATCCACGTTCCCCTGCAGGTCTGCACGGGTGGAATGCATGCGCTGCGTTGATCCTTGCGTCGCATCGACACGGCGGGTCAGGTTGCCGGTTTTCGCGTCATAGGCCATCACCCGCGCCTGGTTATCGCTGTATTTATCCTGGCTGTAGCTGTAATCGAACTTCGCTGTCCACTGGCTGTTAAGGCGGTATTCCGCGTTGAGCTGCGCCAGATCGGACTGGCCATCGGTAATGTTGAACGGCTCGTCAAACCGGGTTTTACGGTCAACATTCACCGGCTGTTTGGTCGTGAGATCGAAGATCGTGCCGCGATCGAACGGCGTCTTATAATCACGATGTGAATAGAGCACGGTCACGGTGGCGTCATCACCAAACCAGGTCAGCGAGGGCGCGATAAAGGTGCTGCGCGCCTTGCCGAAACTTCGCCAGTAATCTTCGTCCTGGTACTCGCCCGTCAGGCGGTAAGCCAGGCGCGTTCCTTCAATGGGACCCGTGACATCGAGCTGGCCGGTACCGCCGCCAAAACTTGAGGAGGTGCCCGAGATCGAACCGCCAAACTGTTTTTCCGGACGTCGGGTGACCACATTGATAAGCCCTCCCGGATCGAGGATGCCGTACAGCGTTGAGGCCGGTCCCTTGAGGACTTCCACACGCTCGGTGGCCGCGTTAAAGCTGCGCGGCAGCACGGTGCGCAGGCCGTTGGTCATGATTGAGCCGTCGCGGTTCGCGCCAAATCCACGGCGTACAAACGCATCCTGCGTGCCGCCCAGCGTGTTGGTCTGCACCACGTTACTGACGTTATAGAGGGCTTCATCCAGCGTGGTAGCGTGCTGATCTTCCAGCACTTTATCGCTGACAGTATTTACCACCTGCGGGATATCCAGCATCGGCATATTGGTCAGCGTGGCGGTGGAGGTGTTCAGCGGCTGATAGCCGTTGGTGGCATCGGCCACGGCATTAGGATCGGCGGTGACGGTAAGCGTTTCACCGTCCTGAGCCGCAGTGTTGTCTGCTGCCTGTACCAGCGGCGCCATAAACAGCAGTGAAAAGAGCGCGTGCCCTTTTACCCCAGAGAGTGAAGGAGTGAACGTAGCCATTACATCTGTTTTCCCGAAATATCCCGCGAATGAAGCGTCACGGAAGAATGTGTGAGTCATTGCCCTTTACGGTCTGCTCGTTAGCCATCGCTGGCATCGAACATGTAATTGAGAATCATTCAATCATGCGCTGATGTAGTAGTAAATGGAAAAAAGCAAAAATCGACTACAGCAGTACGTCCCCTCTGATACTTAGCCGGGTAAGTAATTAACTTATTGAAAATAAATTAATTAATGCATTTAGCGGTTTTCCCGATCCTGCCCGATAACCCTGGGGTTTTAAGGGTGTTTCTTCTCTTGACTACTACATGGCGCAGCGGCAAACTCTCAAAAGAGAATGAGTTTTATTTTTATTTGTTAGTTTTTTATTAAGTTGGCGTTCACGTGGCTCACAACACGAATAAGTCAGGGCTGGTTCTTGAGAACCTCTCTGCTGGCTATCAGAAAAAAATCATCGTCGATGAGATCTCGCTTGCGATCCCCCCACAGAAAATAACCGTTCTGGTGGGCGCGAACGGCTGTGGAAAATCCACGCTACTGAGCACGATCGCACGTCTGCTGCAACCGCTCGGGGGAGCTGCGCTGCTGGATGGCAAAGCCATTCATCAACAGCCAACCAAAGCAGTCGCCCGTCAGCTGGGCATTCTGCCGCAGTCACCGCTGTTGCCGGAAGGGTTAACCGTGTTTGAGCTGGTTTCGCGCGGGCGTTTCCCCTGGCAAAATTTTATGCGCCAGTGGAGTGACGAAGACGAGCAGGCCGTGGAAGAGGCACTGCGCCTGACCGGTACGGCGGAGTTTGCCCATTTGCCAGTGGAAAGCCTTTCCGGCGGCCAGCGTCAGCGCTGCTGGATTGCGATGGCGCTGGCGCAGCAAACGCCCTATATCCTGCTCGACGAGCCGACAACGTTTCTTGACCTCCGCTATCAGGTGGAAATCCTTGAACTGCTGCATACGCTGACCCGCCAGCATGGGCGCACCGTCGTGGTGGTGCTGCACGATCTTAACTTCGCGGTGAACTACGGTGATTCCCTGGTCTTTTTACGCCAGGGGAAAGTAGAGGGCGTGCTTCACGAGGGCGATACCTGTACGCCGGAACTGATCAAAGCGGTGTTTGAGGTTGACGTACATATGTCAGTTAATCCGCTCACCGGCAAACCGTTCTTCATGCCGTTTCGCCAGGTCGCAGAAAAATCATGATTCGAACGTCACTGGCTTTTCTGCTCTTTGCGCTACTGCTGGTGATGGGCGCAATTGCACACCTGGGCACGGGCGCGCGCGTTATTTCTCCCCTGACGGTCGTGCAGGCTTTTGTCGATTTCGACCCGCGCAATTTCGACCATAACATCATTATCAGGCTGCGCCTGTTACGCCTTCTTGCGGCCATGCTGACCGGCGCTGCACTTGGCGTGGCAGGCGTCTTGCTGCAGTCCGTTATCCGTAACCCGCTGGGTGAGCCACATATTCTGGGGCTGAATGCCGGCGCCGCGCTGGCCGTCGTGCTGACAAGCGCACTCGGGTTCACCCTGCCGTTTGGCCGCCCGCTGATTGCCGCCACCGGCGCCGCCGCACTGTTTCTGCTGGTACTGATGCTCTCCTCTTCGGGACGCACCGGGTTGACGCCGATGAAAGTCACCTTGTGCGGGGTGGCGATGTCGGCGTTCGCCTCCTCGATTACCGCCACGGTCCTGATCCTCGATGAGCAGACGCTTCTCGCCTTACGCACCTGGCTGGCGGGGGATTTGGCCGGGATAACAGAAGGGACGCTTCGCAGCGCTTCGTGGGCCGCTGGCGCGGGTTTCGCCCTTGCGCTCTGGCTGTCGCCATCACTCAATATGCTGGCACTGGGAGACCGGATGGCCCAGGGGCTTGGCGTATCGCTTCTCAGGACGCGCCTGTTCGCGCTGCTGGCAATCGCGCTGCTGTGCGGCGCGGCAGTCTCCGTTGCCGGGCCGATTGGTTTTATTGGCCTCGTGGTGCCGCAGCTGATACGGCGTCTGGTGACGGTGGATCTGCGCGTGATGGTGCCGCTTTCAGCCCTGTGTGGAGGGTTGGTTTTGCTGCTGGCGGATCTCGCCGCCCGCACGCTGTTTACCCCTAATGAACTGGCGACCGGCATTATGACCGCGCTGGTCGGTGCTCCCGTCTTTATCTTTATGGCCTCGAGGGCGTTCAAATGAGCCGGGCCGGACTGCGCGCGTTGCGTATTGGCACCTTTTCAACGCTGGTACGCCCGAGGGCGCTGGCCTGCCTTGCGCTGATTTCACTCACGGCCTTTATCCTGCTCGGGTTTGGCCTGACGCACGGCTCGCTGCCGATCCCGACGTCGGCCATCGGACGGGCGCTGCTGTATCCGCAAAGTCTGGAGGCGGATACGCGCTACATCGTGATGGATATCCGTCTGCCGCGTCTGCTGATGGCGGTGTTATGCGGTGCCATGCTCGGCATGGCGGGGGCAGCGATGCAGTCTATCACCCGTAATGGCCTTGCCGACCCGGGGCTTATCGGCGTGAAAGAGGGATGTAGCGCGGCGGTGCTGGTGCTGATTTTTCAGTTCCCGGCGCTCAGCCTGGCCTGGCGACCGCTGGCGGGAATGGCGGGGGGCATACTCACCGCGCTGCTGGTGGTGGCGCTGGCGCGCGATATTTCGCGGCCGCGATTTATCCTGACGGGGATCGGCGTTTCCTGGGCGTTTGCCGCGGCAATGGGGGTCTTTATGACCACTGCCGACGTGCGTGACGTGCAAACGGCGATGCTGTGGCTGGCGGGAAGCCTGCATGCAGCAAACTGGACGCTGGTGGGCATTGCGGCAGTCTGGACGCTGCCGGCATTTGCGCTATTGCTGTTGACCGCGCGCGCCGCAGACGTGGCCCTGATGGGCAACCCCACCGCAACGGGGCTTGGCGTACACACCTCACGGCTGGCGCTGCTGCGCGTGCTTGCCCCGGTGGTGCTGACCGCGGCCTGCGTCTCCTGCGTGGGCAGTATCGGTTTTGTGGGACTGATTGCGCCACATATGGCACGCCTGCTGCTGCGCGGCGGACAAACCGCGCTGCTGACGGGAAGTGCCGTGCTGGGGGCGCTGCTGGTTCTGCTGGCAGATAACGTCGGACGTCTGGCTTTCCTGCCGCTGCAGCTGCCGGCAGGCGTAGTCATTTCATTGATTGGCGGACCGTTTTTCCTGCTGCTGCTCTGGCAGCGACGGGACAGATTTTAGGGGATGGTGATGCGTATACTTTTTTCGATGTTGTTGCTGGTGGGGTTTACCGTGAGTGCGGCGGAGCCGACGCAGACGTTTACCGACGATCTGAACCGCAAAGTGACTGTGCCCCTTCACCCGAAGCGGATTGTCTCGCTGCACGATCTGGATATCACCATTCCGCTGATTGAGCTCGGCGTGCCGCCAGTGGCAAGCCACGGGCGCACGCGGCCGGACGGTAGCCATTTTCTGCGCGCCAGCGGCATGCTGACGGGCGTTGATTTTGATAACGCCGACATCAAATTTATCGGCTCCGCGGATATCGACATCGAGGCCATCGCCGCTGCAAAGCCGGATCTGATCATCACCGAACCGACCCGTAACACGCCGGTTGAACAGCTGGAGAAAATTGCCCCGACAGTGAGTATCGATCATCTCGATGGCGGCGCGCCGGAGATCTACCGCAAGCTGGCACAGCTCACGGGCACCGAAGCCCGGTTGAAGATCCTTGAACGTCGCTATCAGGAACAGATTAACGCCCTGAAAGCGACCATCGACACCCGCAACATCACCGTGTCGGTGATACAGGCCAACCAGGGCAAAATCAACGCCATGCACAGCTACCACTCGCTGGGGCGCGTGCTGCGCGACGCAGGATTCACATTCCCGCCGCTGATTGAGTCCATCCCTGACGGCGGTCGAATTGACGTCAGCGCCGAGCGTCTGCCCGAGCTGGATGCAGATTTTGTCTTTGCCACCTGGCGCGGGGATACCGGCGGCAAACCGCAGGATGAGCTGGCAGCGATGGATGCCGTGATGCCTGGCTGGTGTCAGTTCCTCAATGCCTGTCGCACCGGTCACTACATACTGATCTCCCGTGAAGAGGCCATCTCGAACTCCTTTGCCTCCTTAGGCCTGATGGCCGCCCAGGTGCAGTCGCAGATTGCCGGTCGACCGCTGCCGGAGGCGTCACAGTGATCAGAAAAGACAAAGCCCGGGTTGATGTCTATGGCGACCGCTTTCGCTCGCGGGGGCACCAGCTCACGCCGCGCCTGCTGCAGGTTGCGCGTTACATCAATGAAAACCGCGAAGCGGTGATGGAGCAGACGGCGATGGAGATTGCCGCGTTGCTGAAAACCTCGGACGCTACGGTGGTACGCGCCATTCAGGCTCTTGGCTTTGCCGGGCTGCGTGACCTGAAGCAGACTCTGGAGCAGTGGTTTGGGCCGGTGGTCTCCTCCAGCGAAAAAATGTCCACCACGGTGAATACGCTCACCAGCGACGTGAACGCGAGCATCGATTTTGTGCTGGAAGGGCATCAGCATACCTGTGATGTGCTATCCGAGCCGCACAACCGCTACGCAATGGCGCAGGCGGTGTCGTTGCTGGCGCAGGCACGCCAGGTCGCGATCTTTGGGATTGGGGCTTCCGGCATTCTGGCCGAGTATACTTCCCGGCTGTTCAGCCGTATCGGTCTGCCCGCTATTGCGCTCAACCGCACCGGCATTGGTCTGGCAGAGCAACTGATAGCCTTACAGCGCGGCGACGTGCTGGTGATGATGGCGCAAAAATCGGCCCACCGGGAAGGACAAACCACGCTGCGTGAAGCGAAACGGCTGGGTATTCCCACGATATTGCTGACCAATGCTACGGACTCGCGCTTCAGCAAAGGGGCCAGCGTGGTGATCCACGTTCCGCGCGGCGGTGAAAAGGGCAAAATTCCGCTCCACGGCACGGTACTGCTGTGTCTGGAGATGATTATTTTATCTGTAGCGTCAACGGAGCCCCAGCGCACCATCAGGTCGATGAAGCGCATTAACGAATTTCATCGCGGGTTAAAACCGGGCAAGAAGAGCGGGTGAGGGGTTCACGCCGCGCCATGATTTTTCCGGTACTGCAGCGGCGTCTCACCAATTCCTTTTTTAAAGGCGCTGATAAACCACGTCACGTCGGAAAATCCCACCCGCGCGGCAATCTCACGCACGCTGGCATCACTGTGCAGCAAGTACTCGCAGGCTTTTCGCAGCCGTAGCGTATTCAGATAGTCGTGGATCTTCTCGCCTGTTTCCGCATGGAATTTTCGCGATACATAGCTGCGTGATTTTCCCAGCTCAGCCGCCAGCGCATCCAGGCGAAATTTCTCCCGATAGTGCTCATCCAGCCAGAACATCACCTGACTTGCCACTCCCTGACTGCTCCCCGGGGCACCGTCGTTATCATCCGGCAGCATGGCAAACAGGCTAATCAACAGCCCGGCAATGTTTTCGCTGTTCAGCGGCGGCTGATAACAGCCAAGAAGATAATCGATATGCTTCTGGCAATGCGCCAGGTCAGCGACCCAGGCCTCGCCGCCACGACGAGACAGCTTCTGTAGACGCTGCTGAGCCTGCGGAAAATCACGCAGGGTTTTCAGTACGGCATGCTGGTCGAGATGAATAATGGTGCGCCTGTAAAGGGCCTCTGCCTTCTCGTCCACCATCACCTTATGCAGAGTAAACGGTGGGAAGAAAAACAGCCGCCCGGGGCGCATGGTGTAGTGACGGTTATCGACAATCGCCACGCCAAAGCCTTCTTCCACATAGAGAATTTCCAGACACTGATGCCAGTGGTGATAGCGCACCGTATTGGCGAACAGGCGGCTAAACGACACCACGGTGTCATTTAAGGTAATCAGCTCCAGATGATCGGATGTTGGCGTGTCGCGCATAGTGCAATAAAACTCAACTTTTTCCCGTCAGAATCTCTTTATAAACCACCTTTTTAAATTTTCTTAACTGTGGGTTTATTCATCGCTCTTACCTGTGACACGGCTAACATTTCTGCCCCGTGTGGATTCACTATGCTTTGCCGCAGTTGATTACGAGGGTGAGCGTATGTGGGCGGCAAATAAAGAAAAATCAAATCCGTTGTCTTCACGCCAGGATATCGTGGCGTCACTGAATACTCTGTTGAGTGCGCTGGATAAGGCGTTTGCGCCGGGCAGTTCACGATTTTCGCTGGGCGAAACCTGTGCGCATTACAGCACGGATATCGCGCAGATGGAGGGACTCTCACGTGCGCTATGGGGGCTGTTTCCGCTGCTGGCATCCGGCGATGCCAGCCCCTTTTGCGAAAAATACCTTACCGCGATCAAACTCGGCACCGATCCGCACAGTGACGGTTACTGGGGCGAAACCGGCCCCTACGATCAGCGTCTGGTCGAGATGGCGGCCTACGGTCTGGGGCTTGCCCTGCTGGGGGATAAACTCACCGCGCACTTCACCGGGCGCGAGGTCATAAACCTGCACGCATGGCTCAACCAGATCGCCCATGCGCAAATGCCGGACAGCAACTGGAACTACTTTGCCATTATGGTGCAGCTCGGTTTTAAGCGCGCCGGGCTGCCGTATGACCAGACGGCGATTGACCGACGGTTTGCGATGATGGAGGCCTATTACCTGGGCGATGGCTGGTATTCCGACGGGCCGGGGCGGCCGAAAGACTATTACATCTCGATGGCATTCCATTTCTACGGCCTGATTTACGCCACCCTGAGCGGTGACGAGGAGAGGGCGCAGGTGCTGCGAGCACGTTCGCGCCTGTTCGCCGAAGACTTTATCTACTGGTCAGCCGCCGACGGTGCCTCGGTACCGTTTGGTCGCAGCCTGACCTATCGCTTTGCAATGGTCGCCTTCTGGAGTGCGGTCGCCTTTTCCGGTCTGGAGGTGTTCACGCCGGGGATTGTGAAGGGCATCGTGCTGCGCCATCTGCGCTGGTGGCAGCAACAGCCCATCACCGATCGGGACGGTATTCTGACCCTCGGTTTTGCTTACCCGAACCTGGCGATGTGTGAGGATTATAACGCCCCCGGCTCGCCATACTGGGCACTGAAAACCTACCTGATTCTGGCGATGCCGGAGGACCATCCGTTCTGGCAGGCTGAAGAGCAGCCGCTGCCCGCGCTTGCGGAAAAACGCGTCATCCCGCATGCACAGCAGATCCTGATGCATGCCGGTCAGTCGCAGCACGTCACCCTGCTTACCGCCGGGCAGCTTGAGCTGAATAACTACGTGAATACGGAAGCCAAATACACCAAATTTGCCTACTCCAGCCGCTTTGGTTTCACGATTGAGCGCGGACGGTTTGGCCTGAAACATGCCGCCTGCGACTCCATGCTGCTGCTGGCAGACGGGGATAACTATTTCCGCGGTCGCCGCGAGTGTGAAGCGGTGCGGGTCACTGACGATTATCTCTACTCACGCTGGTCTCCGTGGCATGACGTCCATATCGAAACCTGGCAAGTGCCGTTTGGTGAGTGGCACCTGCGCCTGCACCGTATCAACAGCGCCCGTCGACTGAATACGGCGGAGGGCGGTTTTGCGGTGATGAACACCGAACCGCAGATCCGTGAGAACGGATGCTGGCTTGTCGCCGGTAACGGCACCAGCGTGCTGGTCGATCTCTCTCCGGTGGTTAACCGTGAACCGGACAGCATCGTCACACCGCCGAACAGCAGCATTATGTTCCCGGAATGCGCTGCCATTCCGCTGTTGAAAACCACGCTTGCGCAGGGGGAGAGCTGGCTCTGTTGTGCCGCCGTCGCCGGCGAAAGCCAGCCGGTTATGGCAGTCCCACAACTGAATATTAGCGAGAACCGGGTTGTTATCCGCGAGCCCGGCAGTGAGCGACAGCTGTCGTTCTCATTATAAAAACTCTGACCCTACACGTCGGCGAGGATGATATGAAAAAGACCGCTACAACAAACAGAACTGAATATTACAAAATCAGCAGTTTTATATTTCTCTATTTCTTTACCTGGTCTGCCAGTATTGGCCTGCTGGCTATCTGGTTAGGCCAGAAAGCGAACCTCAGTGGTTCGGTGATTGGTACCGTATTTGCGGTGAACGGTATTTTCTCCGTCATTCTGAAGCCCATTTATGGCTATATTCTCGATAAGATCGGCATGAGTAAATACCTGCTCTATTTTGTGGTGGCAATGTCTGCCCTGATGGCGCCGTTCTTTATTTATGTCTATCAGCCGCTGTTAATGTCCAACACGCTGCTGGGGATTATTATTGGCGCACTCTATTTAAGCTTTGCCTGGTATGCGGGCGTGGCGGCGTGCGAATCCTATTCTGACCGTTTTAGCCGTTTAAATGGCATGGAATTTGGCCAGATCCGGATGTGGGGCTCCCTTGGCTGGGCAGTGGCGTCCTCCTTCTCCGGCCTGCTGTTTAATCTCTCGCCAGCGTATAACTTTATGATGGGCAGCGTGGCATCGGTGGTGATGCTGATTGTCCTGTTGAGCCTGAAAGTGAACACTAACTCCGCACATGCCGGCGAAGTGCTGACGAAAGAGAAAATTGCCCCGTCAGACGTTTACGCGCTGCTGCGTAACCGTAAATTCTGGGCCTTCTGTCTGTACGTGGCCGGTGTGGCGTGGATGATGTTTATCGCCGAGCAGCAGTTTTCGCGCTATTTCGTGACCTTCTTTGATGATATTCACCAGGGCAATGCGGTGTTTGGTTATCTGGGGACCGTGCAGTCGGGAATGGAGTTTGTCATGTATATGGTGATCCCGCTGCTGGTGAACGCTATTGGTGCCAAACGAGGGCTGTTAATTGTCGGGCTGGTGGTCGGTGCGCGTCTGATTATTTCCGGTCTGTGTGATTCACATCTGTTAATTTCCATTCTTAAGCCGCTGTACGGTCTGGAAATTTGTCTGCTGCTGGTCTCCGTCTTTAAATATATTGCCGAACATTTCGATAAGCGTGTTAACGCCACTATGTATTTGCTGGGATATCAGGCGATGCTGTACGTCGGCAATGTCGTGGTCTCATCGCCTGCTGGCTATATGTATGACCGCATCGGTTTCGAGAACACCTATATCATCATGGGCGCCACGGCGCTGATCTTCACGTTTATTTCTGCCTTTACGTTATCTGCCTGCCAGAGTAAATGGCGCGGCCCCCGCGCGCTGAACGTAGCAGAACCCTCATCACGATAATTAAGCCGTCAAAGAAGGAACCGAAATATGTTAAGTCGTATCGCAGAGGAACGCCTGCCCGCTATCCCCGTGCCCGTTGATTCGCGCGTATTCCGCGATGAACTGAGTTCAGCACGCGACCATGTCCTTGCGCTGATTAGCCGCCATTTAACGGCGTTTGGTGAGCAGTTCCCGGCGGAAACCTGCCAGCAGGGTTTTTATCCGCTGACCGACAACGTGGAGTGGACCACCAGCTTCTGGACCGGGCAGCTGTGGCTGGCGTGGGAGATGAGCGGCGAAGCGAAATTCCGCGCGATGGCGGAAAAACATGTGCGCTCGTTTGGCCTGCGTATCGCCGGGCGCCACGACACTAACACCCACGATCTGGGCTTTTTGTATACGCTCTCCTGCGTGGCGGCCTGGCGACTGACCGGTAACCGTGAGGCGCGTGGCTTCTCGCTGCTGGCGGCAGAGGCGCTGCTGGAGCGCTTCCACGAGAAGGCAAAGATTATTCAGGCGTGGGGCGATCTGGCTGACCCGGAACAGGCCGGGCGGATGATTATCGACTGTAATATGAACCTGCCGCTGCTCTACTGGGCGAGCGAACAGACGGGCGATCCGCGCTTTGCCGATGCCGCCAAAGCGCACGTGATGCAGGCAGCGAGGTACCTTATCCGTGAAGATGCCTCAACGTTCCACACCTACTATATGGATGTGCACACCGGCGCGCCGCGCTACGGCAATACTCAGCAAGGCTATGCCGATGACTCCTGCTGGTCGCGCGGGCAGGCGTGGGGAATTTACGGCTTCCTGTTGAGCTATATCTATACCGGTGATGCGACGATGATTGCCCTGTCGAAACGGCTGGCGAACTACTTCCTCAACCGTCTGCCGGAAGATTACGTCTGCCACTGGGACCTGGCGCTGGTCGGCACGGATGCGCTACGCGACGCGTCCTCGGCGGCGATTGCGGTATGTGGCCTGCTGGAGCTGGTGAAACACCTGCCGGTGACCGATCCGGATCGCGAGCGGTATTCTGAATGGGCAAAAGGAATGATGTCGTCACTGACGAAACACTACCTGATGGGCAAAGACGAGAAGGGCACTGGGCTGCTGAAGCACTCCGTTTATCATCTGGCAAGCAATAAAGGCGTGGACGAGTGCGCGAGCTGGGGGGACTACTTCTACGTGGAGGCGCTGGTCAGGTTTACCCAAAGCTGGAAGTTGTACTGGTAATATGCCTCCCTGACCCTCTCCCGGAAGGGGGAGGGCAGGAATCAGGAACAGGGTAAACTTACACCCCTTGCTCCAGAATGCGGATATGCGTTTCCAGCACATCGCCCTTCACCGCGTCGCTCCACGCTTTCATGTGCGCGGTCTGCAGGTGGGCTTCAAGATGGGCCACGGTTTCCCACTGCTCAATCATAATGATCGAGTCTGGGGCAGTAGCCTGGAAGCTGGCGGTGGTGGTGGCGTCGACCATCGGCGCGTAGCCGTGGCAGCCTTCTTCCTTCAGTACAGTGGGGATAATTTTCACGAACTCATCCAGCACCGCCTGGCGGTGATGTTGGCCTGGACGAGTACGGATTTCAGCAATAACAGTAAGCATGGTTAACTCCTTCTAATTCCAGGTTACCAGTTAAGCAAAAATTTCCGCGAGATGCTTGCGATATTCTGCGATATAGCGCGGGACGTCAGGCATTTTGATGACGTCGTTAACGATAAAGGTTGGCAGCGGCGTCATTCCGAGGAACTGGTTAGCTTTGTGGAACGGCAGATACGCGCCGTCAACGCCCACCCCTTCAAAGAACTGATCTTTCTCGGTGAACGCTTCCAGCGGTGCGTTCCAGGTCAGGGACAGCATATATTTTTTGCCCTGAATCAGGCCGCCAGAACCGTATTTTTTGGATGCGTCGGAGCGGGTGCGACCGTCGCTGGCGTACAGTGCGCCATGGCCTTCGGTGAAGACATCATCCATGTATTTTTTCACGGTCCAGGGGGCGCCCATCCACCAGCCAGGCATCTGCCAGATAATCACGTCAGCCCACAGGAAGTTCTGCACTTCCGCGTTGACATCGTAATCGCTGTCCGCGCGCACGACCTTAACATCATGCCCGGCGTCGCGCAGAAAACCGTCCGCGACCTCGGTCAGGGTGTCATTCAGTTGGCCTTTAGAGTGCGCAAATTCTTTTGCACCGTTGATAATCAGAATGTTGCTCATGAGGTGTCCTCGAAGATGAAAGTATGGCGAGGATTTTACGCGCGCGAGCGATGCGGTTAAATGAGCAAAATGTGCAAAGTCTTTTGCATTAAACGCAATAATCCCTTACCAGCTGACCTTCACTTCGAAGCCGCCTTCTGCCGCATTGCCCAGCGCGACGCGCATACCATGCAGGGCGGCAATGCGCCTGACGATAGATAACCCCAGGCCGCTACCCGTTGCATCCTGTCCCGGTGGGCGATAAAAACGCTCGCCAATACGCGCCAGCGCATCGGTGGAAACGCCGGGGCCGGTGTCACGCACGGTAAAACGCCGGGTGTCCAGCGTGACGTCCACCACGCTGCCATGCGGGCTATAACGCACGGCGTTGTCCAGCAGGTTACGCACCAGCAGGCTCAGCAGCAGCGGCTGGCCCTGACGTGTGACCTGCGGGGCATGAATGTTCAGGCGAATATCAATCCCGGCCTGCTGTGCCGGATGCCAGATATCCAGCACCGCCGACTGCAGGAGATCGGCCATCACGATCGGTTCGATATCGTCGAGGTTATCCAGCGAGTCCAGACGCGACAGCGTAAGGAGCTGATCCACCAGCCGGGATGCGCGATCGATACCCGCATGCAGCTGCGCCAGCGCTTTTTGCTGCGCCTGCGGATCGTCCTGATACAGTTGCGCCACGTCGGTTTGCACCTTCAGGGCCGCGAGAGGGCTGCGTAGCTCGTGCGCGGCATCTGAGGTAAAACGACGCTCGCGGGTCATCATCTCCTGGGTTCGCGTGAACAGATGGTTCAGCGAGTCGAGCAGCGGGCGCACCTCAGTGGGAACCCCCTGAGTCGGGAGCGCGTCGGTGGCATCCGGTGAGCGGGAGCGCAGGGTCTGCGCCAGTTTTTTTAACGGTTTCAGTTCCCGGCTCAGCAGAACGATCAGCAACAACAGCATCAGGGGCAGCGCCACCAGCCACGGGGTCAACTGGGAGCTGACCACATCTACCGCCATCTCCTGGCGATACTCCCACTCCTGGCCGACCACCACGCGGTACTTCCCGTCGGGTGAGGTGAGCCATAGAAAACGCCACTCGTCGTTGTCGCCCTGTAGCCGTCCATTATCAAACCCGTCACGGCGATAGTGGTACGGAATGTCCCGCCCGTTTTCGCCGTCATTTAACATCATCTTGCCGTCGGTGGCGTAGATGGCGAAGGCCAGCGCGTCGTCATCCAGACGACCATGTTTCGCTTTTTTGGGGATCTCACGCATCCGTTCGGGGGCCCGGATCTCATCCAGATCCATGGTCAACAGGCGTTTGGCAAACAGCATCTGCTGCGTATCGAACAGCTTATCCAGCGTGTGGGTGGTCTGCTGCCAGGCGACCAGGCTTGCGGCAAACCACGCCGTCAGCGACAGCACTAAAAAGAGGAGCGTCAGGCGCAGCTTCAGGCTCAGGCGTTGAGTCAGTTTCATGCGTCACCCAGGGTATAGCCGATACTGTGCACGGTGCGGATAAATTCGCTGCCCAGTTTACGACGAAGATGGTGGACGTGGACTTCAACGGCGTTGCTGGAGACGTCGTCGTCCCAGGTGTAGAGCTTTTCCTCGATCAGCTTGCGCGGCAGCACGCGGCCCGCGTTACGCATCAGCAGCTCCAGCAGGGCGAACTCTTTCGGCTTGAGCGTCAGCGTTTCGCCGTCCAGCGTGGCCACGAGACTGGTGGGATCGAGCGTGACCTTTCCGTGGTGCAACTCGCTGCGGGTCTGGCCGTGGCTTCGGCGCACCAGCGCCTCAAGGCGGGCAGCCACTTCGATCAGTGCAAAGGGCTTGCACAGGTAATCATCCGCCCCCAGACGCAGCCCTTCGACACGCTGGTTCAACGCATCCCGCGCCGTCAGAATCAATACCGGCTCGCGGCGCCCGCTTTCGCGCCAGGCGCGCAGAATCTCCAGTCCGTCGATTTCCGGCAGCGTCAGATCCAGCACTACGGCATCATACGGTGCAGAATGAAGTGCGGTCTGGCCGGTTTTTCCGTCGGTGAACCAGTCCACGCTAAAGCCCATTTTGCTTAACCCCGCCTTGATGCCATCGCCGATCAACTTGTCGTCTTCAACCAGTAAAATGCGCATGTTCCCTCCTTGATAACGTCAGTAAACCCTCTGCATCAGCCTGCTGTACAGTAATAATAAATAAATTTTTCCCTTAAGAAGTTGTTAAGGTTTACCCTGTTAAATGGACTGCGAAACCACATTAAAGGGAGAGTTAATATGAAAAAATTCGCTGCGATTGCCGCCATCATGATGATGACCACTGCCCCTGTTTTTGCTGCACAGGGCGGATTTAATGGCCCCTCTGCCGCACAAACCCAGGCCCAGACGCAGGCGGGCGGTTTTGTCGATAATGACGCGAACCTCACCACCGCGGTGAAAGTGAAGGACATGAAGGACGACAGCTGGGTGAAGCTGCGCGGGAACATCACTCAGCGCCTGTCTGATGACCGCTACACCTTCCGCGATGAGACCGGTACGGTTAACGTGGAGATTGACCACAAGCGCTGGAACGGCGTGACCGTAACCCCGCAGGATAAGGTGGAAATCCAGGGTAAAGTCGATAAAGAGTGGAACGATTTTGAAATCGACGTGAAGCAGGTTATCAAACTGAACAAATAACCCCGAAAGGGCCGCGGATGCGGCCCTTTTTCTTTGTGACTCAACACGCCAGATAAGGTAGTATCTGCGGCAATATTGCCTGAAACCTTTCGGTTTCTGAGTTGAGGAATCACACATATATGAGCGATATGGCAGAGCGCCTCGCGCTACATGAATTCACGGAAAACGCCTACCTGAACTACTCCATGTACGTCATCATGGACAGGGCGTTGCCGTTTATCGGGGATGGCCTGAAGCCCGTTCAGCGCCGCATCGTCTATGCGATGTCCGAGCTGGGGCTGAATGCGACCGCCAAGTTCAAAAAATCCGCCCGTACCGTCGGTGACGTACTGGGTAAATACCATCCGCACGGCGACAGCGCCTGTTATGAAGCGATGGTGCTGATGGCACAGCCGTTCTCTTACCGTTATCCGCTGGTGGATGGTCAGGGGAACTGGGGGGCGCCGGACGATCCGAAATCCTTCGCAGCGATGCGTTATACCGAATCCCGTCTCTCCCGCTATGCTGAAGTGCTGCTGGGCGAGCTGGGTCAGGGAACCGTGGACTGGGTGCCAAACTTCGACGGTACGATGCAGGAGCCGAAAATGCTGCCTGCGCGTCTGCCGAACATCCTGCTGAACGGCACTACCGGTATCGCGGTGGGTATGGCGACGGACATTCCGCCGCACAACCTGCGTGAAGTGGCGAAAGCCGCCATCACCCTGATTGAACAGCCGAAGACCACGCTGGACGATCTGCTGGATATCGTGCAGGGGCCGGACTACCCGACCGAGGCCGAAATCATCACCTCGCGCGCGGAAATCCGCAAAATCTACCAGAACGGCCGCGGCTCCGTGCGCATGCGTGCGGTGTGGACCAAAGAGGACGGCGCAGTGGTCATCACCGCGCTGCCGCACCAGGTCTCCGGTGCGAAAGTGCTGGAACAGATTGCCTCCCAGATGCGCAATAAAAAGCTGCCGATGGTGGATGACCTGCGCGACGAATCCGACCACGAGAACCCGACGCGTCTGGTGATCGTGCCGCGTTCCAACCGCGTGGACATGGAGCAGGTGATGAACCACCTGTTTGCCACCACCGATCTGGAAAAAAGCTACCGCATCAACCTGAACATGATCGGCCTCGACGGTCGTCCGGCAGTGAAAAACCTGCTGGAGATCCTGAGCGAATGGCTGACGTTCCGCCGCGATACCGTTCGCCGCCGTCTGAACTATCGACTGGAAAAAGTGCTTAAACGCCTGCACATCCTTGAAGGTTTGCTGGTGGCGTTCCTCAATATCGACGAAGTTATTGAGATTATCCGTTCCGAGGACGAGCCGAAGCCGGCGCTGATGTCGCGCTTTGGCATCAGTGAAACCCAGGCCGAAGCGATCCTTGAACTGAAACTGCGTCATCTCGCCAAACTCGAAGAGATGAAGATCCGCGGTGAGCAGAACGAACTGGAAAAAGAGCGCGATCAGCTGCAGGCGATCCTCGCGTCCGAACGCAAGATGAACAACCTGCTTAAGAAAGAGCTGCAGGCTGACGCCGATGCATTCGGTGACGACCGTCGTTCTCCGCTGCATGAGCGCGAAGAAGCGAAGGCGATGAATGAGCACGACATGCAGCCATCAGAGCCGGTCACCATTGTGCTGTCTCAGAGCGGCTGGGTGCGCAGTGCTAAAGGTCACGATATCGACGCGCCAGGGTTGAGCTACAAGGCGGGCGATAGCTTTAAAGCCGCCGTGAAAGGTAAGAGCAACCAGCCGGTCGCCTTTATCGACTCGACGGGGCGCAGCTACGCCATCGACCCGATCACGCTGCCTTCTGCCCGCGGACAGGGCGAACCGCTTACCGGTAAGCTGACGCTGCCGCCGGGTGCGACGGTTGACCATATGCTGATGGAAGCCGATGTCCAGAAACTGCTGCTGGCGTCTGACGCGGGGTACGGCTTTATCTGTACCTTTAACGATCTTGTTTCCCGCAACCGTGCCGGTAAGGCGCTGATCAGCCTGCCTGACAACGCGCATGTGATGCCGCCGCTGGTGGTGGAAAACGACAGCGATATGCTGCTGGCGATCACTGCCGCCGGACGTATGCTGATGTTCCCGGTCAGCGACCTGCCGGAATTGTCAAAAGGCAAGGGCAACAAGATCATCAGCATCCCGTCAGCGGAAGCGGCGAAAGGGGTAGATGGTCTGGCGCACCTCTTTATTCTGCCGCCGCAGAGCACGCTGACCATTCATGTCGGCAAACGTAAAATCAAGCTTCGACCGGAAGAGTTGCAGAAAGTGGTGGGCGAGCGCGGTCGACGCGGCTCGTTGATGCGCGGCCTGCAGCGTATTGACCGCGTGGAGATTGACTCTCCTGCGCGCAGTACCGCGGGCGACAGCGAAGAGTAACGCCGTTATCTCCCCCTCTGTTCCGGAGGGGGAATTTCAATAAAATTTCCCGTAAAATCGTTGTTAATTCGTGCGTTGCGATTAACAATACGCGCTCGTAATAAAGTCCTTACCTGGCCACAGGTGAAGTATAATTGTCAGCTGTCAGGGCTTCAGAGGTCGCTATGCTATTCATTGTTCGTTTAATTCTTACCATTATTTACTGCATTCTGGTCTGTATTTTCGGCTCTATTTATTGCCTGTTCAGTCCGCGCAATCCGAAACATGTCGCCACCTTCGGCCATATGTTCGGCCGCCTTGCGCCGCTGTTTGGCCTGAAGGTTGAAAAACGCCTGCCGGAAGGGGCTGAGAACTTCGGTAACGCCATCTTTATCGCTAACCATCAGAACAACTACGATATGGTGACGGCCTCCAACATTGTTCTGCCACCGACCGTGACCGTGGGCAAAAAGAGCCTGCTGTGGATCCCTTTTTTCGGCCAGCTTTACTGGCTGACCGGTAACCTGCTGATTGACCGTAACAACCGCGCGAAAGCGCACAGCACTATTGCTGAAGTGGTTAATCACTTCAAAAAGCGCAGGATCTCAATCTGGATGTTCCCGGAAGGGACGCGCAGCCGTGGCCGTGGCCTGCTGCCGTTCAAAACCGGTGCGTTTCATGCTGCAATTGCGGCAGGTGTTCCAATTATTCCTGTGTGTGTTTCCAATACTTCTAATAAGATTAATCTTAACCGCCTGAATAACGGGCTGGTGATTGTCGAAATGCTGCCGCCGGTGGATACCAGCAAATACGGTAAAGATCAGGTTCGCGAGCTGGCAGCACACTGCCGTGAACTGATGGCTCAGCATATTGCGCTGCTCGACAAAGAAGTCGCAGAGAGAGAAGCCGCCGGTAAGAAGTAAGCCGGCGTTAAAAGGGAAAACGAATTCCCGCGTTGTTAGTCGTTTCAGATGGAGCTTATATGTCATTCAGTCGGCGTCAGTTTATTCAGGCTTCCGGGATCGCCCTTTGTGCGGGTGCGCTGCCGCTGACAGCCAACGCCGCCGGGCAGCAACAGCCGCTGCCCATTCCGCCGTTAATAGAATCCCGTCGCGGGCAGCCGCTTTTCCTGACGCTACAGCGCAGCCACTGGTCCTTTACCCAGGGCACGCGTGCGCCGGTGTGGGGCATTAACGGGCGTTACCTTGGGCCGACCATACGCGTGTGGAATGGCGATGACGTTAAGCTGATCTACAGTAACCGTACGACAGAAAATGTCGCCATGACCATCAGTGGTTTACAGGTGCCTGGCCCGCTGCTTGGCGGCGCGGCGCGCATGATGTCGCCTAACGCTGACTGGGCGCCCGTTCTGCCGATTCGTCAGAGCGCGGCGACGCTCTGGTATCATGCCAATACCCCTAACCGCACGGCCCAGCAGGTGTATAACGGCCTGGCCGGCATGTGGCTGGTGGAAGATGAAATCAGTAAATCCCTGCCAATCCCGAACCACTATGGCGTGGATGATTTTCCGGTCATTATTCAGGACAAACGGCTGGATAATTTCGGCACGCCGGAATACAGCGAGCCGGGCAGCGGTGGCTTCGTTGGCGATACGCTGCTGGTTAACGGCGCGCAAAGTCCGTATGTCGAAGTGTCGCGCGGATGGGTACGTCTGCGTCTGCTGAATGCTTCTAACTCGCGCCGCTACCAGCTGCAAATGAGCGATGGCCGCGCGCTACACGTCATCTCCGGCGACCAGGGCTTTTTACCGGCCCCGGTTTCCGTGAAGCAGCTGGCGCTGTCGCCAGGCGAACGCCGCGAAATCCTTATTGATATGACCAACGGTGATGAGGTGTCGATCACCTGTGGCGAAGCGGCCAGCATTGTGGACCGCATTCGCGGTTTCTTTGAGCCGTCGAGTATCCTGGTCTCCACCCTGGTGCTGACCCTGCGTCCTACCGGCCTGCTGCCGCTGGTGACCGACAGCCTGCCGATGCGCCTGCTACCGCAGGAGATCATGAGCGGTTCGCCGGTGCGCAGCCGCGATATCAGCCTGGGCGACGATCCGGGGATCAACGGCACGCTGTGGGACGTTAACCGTATCGATATTACCGCGCAGCAGGGTACCTGGGAGCGCTGGACGGTTCGCTCGGACATGCCGCAGTCGTTCCATATCGAAGGGGTGAGTTTCCTGATCCGCAACGTCAATGGCGCGATGCCGTTCCCCGAAGACAGGGGCTGGAAGGATACCGTCTGGGTGGATGGGCAGGTTGAACTGCTGGTCTACTACGGACAGCCTTCGTGGCCGCACTTCCCGTTCCTGTTCCACAGCCAGACGCTGGAGATGATGGACAGGGGATCCGTCGGCCAGATGCTGGTCAACCCGGCACCCTAAACCACGATACGATTCCCGGTTCGCCGGGAATGTTTATGCCCGCCAGAAAAAGCGTGAGCACAGGATCAGTACCGGATAAATTTCCAGACGCCCCATAATCATCGCCGCACACATCAACAGCTTGGCCTCGTCTTTTAGCGTTCCGAAGGTTGACGCCGTTTCGCCGAACCCCAGCCCCATATTGTTAATACAGGCCGCAACGGTGGCAAATGACGTGAACAGATCGTATCCCAGCAGGTTCAGCGCCCAGACGAAAAAGCCCGTTATCATCACGTAGAGAAAAAAGAAGCTCCAGACCGAGCGCAGAACGCGTTCATTCACGACGCTTTTGCCGACCTTAATGCTCAGCAGCGCGCGCGGATGCGCAAGTTGATTCATCTCCTGAATACACTGCTTAAACATGATGAGAAAACGCAGCGCTTTGATCCCGCCGCAGGTAGAGCCGACGCAGCCGCCAAAAAAGCTGGCGCTCAGCAGCAGGAAAATGGTGTGGGGAGGCCAGTGAGCGTAATCGGCCGTCGAAAGACCGTTGTCGGTCATCATGGAGCTGGCCAGAAAGAAGGCATGTACCAGGCTGTCGGTACCGTTGTACATCCCCGCGTGCCACACCTGCCAGGCGGTGATGGCGATAATGACGGTGGCGGCACCAAGAAAGAACTTCACCTCCGGGCTGCGCCGAATCGGTTTCAGCGTGCGGCGCGCGATGACGACATACCAGAGGGTAAAGTTAAACGCGGAAAGCAGTGAAAAAGCCCCGGCGACAAGCTCAATCGCGTGGCTGTCGTAAAACCCGATGCTCTCACTTCGGGTTGAAAACCCACCCAATGAGACGGTGGAAAGCCCGTGACAGACGGCGTCAAAAAAGGGCATGCCCGCCAGCCAGTACGCCAGCGTGCAGACCAGTCCCAGCGCCAGATAGGTTACCCACAGCGTACGCGCGGTATCGGCGAGTCGGGGCGTCAGGCGCTCCTCCTTGAACGGCCCAGGCATTTCCGACTGATATAGCTTCATGCCACCGATACCGAGCAGCGGCAGGACCGCGACGGCCAGTACGATGACCCCTAATCCGCCAATGAAATTGAGCTGAGCGCGGTAATAAAGGTACGACTTCGGCAGGGCACTGACGTCTCCAATCACCGTCGCCCCGGTGGTGGTGATCCCTGAGACCCCTTCAAAGAGCGCATCGGAAAAGGAGAGTTGCAGACCGTCATCCATCCATAACGGCATGGCGCTAATCAATGAAAACAGCAGCCAGAACAGAACGATAATCACGAAACCGTCACGGGTGCGCAGCTGTATACCGGAATGACGTGTTGCCCGCCAGGTAAGTCCGCCAAGGGTAAAAAATGTCAAAAAGGTGGTTAAAAAAGCAAAGTAGGTTCGCTCTTTATTCAGCAGGGCGATAACCATCGGCGGCAGCATGGACAGGCTGTACAGAAGAACCAGAAAACCGCAGAGGTGAAGCACAACCCGCAGCTGGGACACATGTAACGAATCGTTGAACTTCACAAAGAAACTCCGTGCCAGAATGCATCCCGGTAACTGATTACCGCAAGATATAGTGGATATTATGATCCAAAATTAACAGTGCGCTGTATTTTAACGGCTTCCAGGATTTTCTGTTTACTTCTTGCATCCTTTTCTTCAAATCCGGCGGACTAACAGCGTATAATCCCGCTCCTTTTGTCTATTTTTTCTTCGGAAGCACTATGAGCGCAATTTCCCTGATCCAGCCGGATCGTGACCTCTTCTCCTGGCCCCAGTACTGGGCGGCCTGCTTTGGACCGGCGCCGTTCCTGCCGATGTCCCGGGAAGAGATGGACCAACTGGGCTGGGACAGCTGCGATATCATTCTGGTGACGGGCGATGCCTATGTCGACCACCCGAGCTTTGGCATGGCTATCTGTGGCCGTATGCTTGAGGCGCAGGGCTTCCGTGTGGGGATCATCGCCCAGCCTGACTGGAACAGCAAAGACGACTTTATGCGTCTGGGGAAACCCAACCTGTTCTTCGGCGTGACCGCAGGCAACATGGACTCGATGATCAACCGCTATACCGCCGACCGTAAGCTGCGTCATGACGATGCCTACACGCCGGATAACGTCGCGGGTAAACGTCCTGACCGCGCGACGCTGGTCTACACCCAACGCTGCAAAGAAGCCTGGAAAGACGTGCCGGTTATCCTGGGCGGCATCGAGGCGAGTCTGCGCCGTACCGCGCACTACGACTACTGGTCAGACACCGTGCGCCGTTCGGTGCTGGTGGATTCCAAAGCCGATATGCTGATTTACGGTAACGGTGAACGTCCGCTGGTGGAAGTGGCGCACCGTCTCTCACAGGGTGAGCCGGTGAGCAGCATCCGCGACGTGCGCAACACCGCGATCATGGTGAAAGAGGCGCTGCCGGGCTGGAGCGGGGTGGATTCCCGTATCATTGATATGCCGGGTAAAATCGACCCGATCCCGCACCCGTACGGCGACGATCTGCCGTGTGCGGATAACAAACCGGTAGAGCCAAAGAAAGCTGAAACGAAAGCTATTGTTGTTCAGCCGCCGCGCCCGAAACCGTGGGAAAAAACCTACGTGCTGCTGCCTTCCTTTGAGAAGGTCAAAGCCGATAAAGTGCTCTACGCGCATGCGTCCCGTATTTTGCACCACGAAACCAACCCGGGCTGCGCGCGTGCGCTGATGCAAAAGCACGGCGAGCGCTTTATCTGGATCAACCCGCCGGCCATCCCGCTTTCCACCGAAGAGATGGACAGCGTCTTCGCGCTGCCGTACAAACGCGTGCCGCATCCGGCATACGGCGAGAGCCGAATCCCGGCGTATGAGATGATCCGTTTCTCAATAAACATCATGCGCGGCTGCTTCGGCGGCTGCTCCTTCTGCTCCATTACCGAGCACGAAGGGCGCATTATTCAGAGTCGCTCCGAAGATTCGATCATCAATGAGATCGAAGCCATTCGCGATACCGTGCCTGGCTTCACCGGGGTGATCTCCGATCTGGGCGGCCCGACTGCGAACATGTACATGCTGCGCTGTAAATCACCGCGCGCGGAACAGACCTGCCGTCGTCTGTCGTGCGTGTACCCGGATATCTGTCAGCACATGGATACCAACCATGAACCGACGATCAACCTTTATCGTCGTGCACGTGACCTGAAAGGGATCAAGAAGATCCTGATCGCCTCTGGGGTACGTTACGATATCGCCGTGGAAGATCCGCGCTACATCAAAGAGCTGGCGACGCATCACGTGGGTGGCTACCTGAAAATTGCCCCTGAGCATACCGAAGAAGGCCCGCTGTCCAAGATGATGAAGCCGGGTATGGGCAGCTACGATCGCTTTAAAGAGCTGTTTGACACCTACTCGAAGCAGGCGGGTAAAGAGCAGTATCTGATCCCATACTTCATCTCCGCGCACCCCGGCACGCGCGATGAGGACATGGTGAACCTGGCGCTGTGGCTGAAACAGCGTCGCTTCCGTCTGGATCAGGTGCAGAACTTCTATCCATCACCGCTCGCGAACTCAACGACCATGTATTACACCGGCAAGAACCCGCTGGGTAAAATTGGCTATAAGAGTGAAGATGTGGTGGTGCCGAAAGGGGATAAACAGCGCCGTCTGCATAAAGCACTGCTGCGCTACCACGATCCGGCTAACTGGCCGCTGATCCGTCAGGCGCTGGAAGATATGGGTAAAAAGCACCTGATCGGCTCGCGCCGCGACTGCCTGGTGCCTGCGCCTACGCTTGACGAGATGCGTGAAGCGCGCCGCCAGAACCGCCACACGCGCCCGGCATTGACCAAGCACACGCCGATTGTGCATCAGCGTTCAAACGGTAACGCCAGTGCGAAGAAACCCGTGAAACGTAAAGCGTAAAAAATAAAAACCCCGGCGAGCCGGGGTTTTTTTATTCACCCGCCAAACTGATCGGGATCCGGGCCTAAACGCTTGCCCTTGTCCAGCTTCGCAATTTCACTCAGCTCATCTTTATCCAGGCGGAAATCCCAGACGTCGAAGTTCTCAGCGATACGCGATGGCGTGACCGATTTCGGGATCACCACCAGGCCGTTATCCAGATGCCAGCGAATAACGATTTGCGCCGGCGTCTTGCCGTATTTATCCGCGAGATCGCGAATAATTTTCTGGTCGAACACCCCTTCACCGCCCTGTGCCAGCGGGCTCCAGGACTCGGTCTGGATCTTGTGCGTGGCGTTCCAGGCGTGAAGCTGACGCTGCTGCATCAGCGGGTGCAGCTCAATCTGGTTGATAACTGGCGCGACACCCGTGTCGTCAATCAGGCGCTGCAGGTGGTGAACCTGGAAATTACACACGCCGATGCTTTTCACCAGCCCTGCCTGCTGCAGCTCAATCATCCCTTTCCAGGCGTCAACATAGTGATCGATAGCCGGGACTGGCCAGTGCATCAGATAGAGATCGACGAAATCGAGCTGGAGTTTGTCCAGACTCTCCTGCAAGGCTTCGCGGGGGCGTTTTTGATCGTCGTTCCACAGTTTGGTGGTAATGAAAAGGTCGTCGCGGGGCATGCCAGCGCTGGCCAGTGCCTTACCCACGCCGTCCTCATTTTTGTACGCGGCGGCGGTATCAATCGACCGATAGCCGACTTCCAGTGCTTTATGAATGGCGGAGACGACCTCGTCGTTACCGGCTTTCCATACACCTAGCCCCAGTTGGGGCATCACGTTGCCATCCTGCAGCTTGATTACGGTTTGGTTTGCCATTTTTCCTCCTTCAGGTGCTCATCGTCGGAGGGAACCCCCGACGATGTGATGTGCATTAAGTCTGGACGAAATGTCAAAAAACGAAAGGCGGGATGTCAAAAACGCTTAGCGTGCCGCTTCGTAGATACGACGGCTCACTTCCAGCGTAATGTCGCCGTGCTCGCCCAACTGGGTCATACCGTGTTCTTCAAGTTTCGCCAGCAGGGCAGGGATGGAGCTGCCATCCAGACCATAGCCGGACAGACGCGTTGGCACGCCCAGACCTTCAAAGAAGCTGCGGGTTGCTTCGATAGCTGCGTCGATACGCGCATCGTCAGAACCTTCGGTGATGTTCCACACGCGCTCAGCGTACTGCAGCAATTTAGCGCGTTTGGTATCACGTTTTTCGTTCCACAGTGCAGGCAGAACGACGGCCAGCGTTTGCGCGTGATCCAGACCGTGCATGGCCGTCAGTTCGTGGCCCAGCATATGGGTTGCCCAGTCCTGCGGCACGCCGGCACCGATCAGACCGTTCAGCGCCTGGGTTGCCGCCCACATCACGTTGGCGCGCACATCGTAGTTTTCCGGCTCTTTCAGCGCTGTCGGACCGTCTTCAATCAGCGTCAGCAGAATGCCTTCCGCGAAGCGATCCTGAATTTTGGCATCTACCGGGTAGGTAACGTACTGCTCAACGGTGTGCACAAACGCATCGACCACACCGTTCGCGACCTGACGTGCAGGCAGGGTGTAGGTGTAAACCGGATCGAGGATGGCGAATACAGGCTGAACGTGATCGTTCATAAAGGCCTGCTTATCACCCGTGGTTTTACGGGAGATAACGGCACCTTTGTTGGATTCAGAACCGGTCGCGGGCAGGGTCAGCACGGAACCCATTGGGATCGCGCTTTTGATATCGCTGCCGCGGGTTTCCAGAATGTGCCACGGGTCAATACCGTCCGCGTAGTGCGCCGCAGCGGCGATGAATTTGGTGCCGTCCAGAACGGAGCCGCCGCCGACTGCCAGCAGGAAGGTGACTTTTTCATCACGGGCGATCTTGACCGCGTTCATCAGTGTTTCATAAGACGGGTTAGGCTCGATACCGCCGAACTCACGCACGTCCAGACCTTCCAGCGCGCTGTAAACCTGATCCAGTACGCCGGTTTTTTTCACGCTGCCGCCACCGTAGGTGATCAGTACGCGGGCGTCAGCGGGGATCTGTGCGCGCAGGTCGGCGATAGCGCCTTTACCAAACAGAATGCGGGTTGGGGTGTGGAGATTAAAATTATTCATTGCTCGTTCCCTTATGTGGGTGAAAAACCGTGGTGGCGCTGAAGGCGACCTGATGCTGCACATTGTGGCCGTCCGGGGCTATCCTCTCAATGCACATTCCTGCCGATGTCTTGCCCATTTCTACAGAGCGCTGGAGAAAACACGGTAAACTGCGCACACTGTTAACGTCGGAAACCGTAGCCGGAGTAACGTAAAATGAACCGTGAAGCGATCTGCCTTCAGCTTACTGCGCAGATTAAAAGACTGATTGATAAAGAAAATGGCGTCGGTGACATGTTGCCTGACATTCGTCTTCTGTATGGGACGCAGCCAGGGACACGCACACCGGTCATGTACCAGCCGGGCATCGTTTTTCTCTTTTCAGGCCATAAAATTGGCTATATCAATGAGCGCGTGTTCCGGTATGACACCAATGAATATCTGCTGCTCACAGTACCTTTACCCTTCGAATGTGAAACTTTCGCGACAGAAGCGGTACCGCTGGCGGGCATTCGTTTAAATGTTGATATCCTACAGCTGCAGGAACTGCTGATGGAGATTGGCGAGGACGCATTGTTCCGGCCGTCGATGCCCGCGAGCGGGATTAACTCCGCGACGTTATCCGAGGAGATCCTCTGCGCCATTGAGCGTCTGCTCGACGTTATGGAACGGCCGCTGGATGCTCGCATCCTGGGCAAACAGATTATCCGCGAAATTCTTTACCATGTGCTGCTGGGGCCGGGCGGTGGGGCATTACTCGCGCTGGTCAGCCGCCAGACGCACTTCAGCCTGATCAGCCGCGTGCTCAAGCGTATCGAAAGCCAGTACACGGAAAACCTGAGCGTTGACCAGCTGGCGGCGGAAGCAAACATGAGCGTCTCGGCGTTTCATCATAATTTTAAGTCGGTGACCAGCACCTCGCCGCTGCAGTATCTCAAAACCTATCGGCTGCATAAGGCTCGTATGCTGATGATCCACGACGGCATGAAGGCCAGCGCGGCGGCGATGCGGGTGGGCTATGAAAGTGCGTCGCAATTTAGTCGGGAGTTTAAGCGTTACTTCGGCGTCACGCCGGGGGAAGATGCGTCGCGCATCAGAATGATGCAGGGGACCTGAGGGGAGAGCCCAGCCGGGTAAGCGTAACGTCACCCGGCTTTTTTATATCACGCGCTGCAGTATTTCTTCTTAATCACGACCGCAATCGTCCCGAGCAGTCCCGCGACCAGCAGGAAAAGCGGGAGGATCATCAGGAAGGTCATTACCTGGTCTTCGTGGTGTTTCACAAAGGGGATCATATTCAGCGCGTAGCCAAGCGTGGTCACCACGCCTACCCACAGCAGGGCACTCAACCAGTTGAAGAACTGGAAGCGGCGGTTTGACAGCCCGGAAATGCCTGCCATGGTCGGCAGCAGCGTGCGAACAAACGCCAGAAAACGCCCGGCCAGCAGCGCCAACAGACCGTGGCGGTCAAACATGCAGGTCGCACGTTGATGATATTTATGCGGTAACTGAGCCAGCCAGCCTTTCACGACGCGCGTATTGCCGAGCCAGCGGCCCTGCAGATAGCTCAGCCAGCAACCGAGGCTGGCAGCGGAGGTAAGTATGACCATCGTCGGCGTGAAGTCCATGACGCCTTTACCGATTAACGCCCCGGCCAGTAAAAGCAAGCTGTCACCGGGTAAAAATGAGGCTGGCAGTAATCCATTTTCCAGAAACAGGGTTGCGAACATCACGAAATAGACGATACCTACAACGTGAGGGTCCGCCAGCGCGGCAAAATCGTGTTGCCAGAGCGCCGCAATAATATCTTGAATAACAGCCATGGACTTTCCTGTGGAACAGCAGATGCAGATATAGCGCTATTGTACTCCCTAATTCGCCCGTGGGGTTTGATCGCGGGCGCAACTAATGCAGACTTTTCTGGTGGCAGTGTTCACAAAAGCGTCCAGGGAGTACATTTTCAGCATGCACTCTACACGATACGTTCAAACCCTGCCGCTAAATCCGCAATTAAATCGTCAACATCTTCTAAACCAATATGCAGTCGGATCAGCGTGCCGCTGAAATCCACTTCTCCACCGGGGCGCAGAGCCGCAATTTGCTCCGGCTGGTTAGGCAGGATCAGGGATTCAAACCCGCCCCAGGAGTAAGCCATGCTGAAAAGGGTAAAATGATCCAGGTAGTTCGCCAGTTCGTCGTTACTGAGCCGTTTTTTAAGAACAAATGAGAACAACCCGCTACTGCCCGTAAAGTCACGTTGCCAGAATTCATGGCCTTTGCTGCCCGGAAGCGCCGGATGATTAACGCGCTCGACCTGCGGCTGCCGGGCCAGCCATTCGGCCACCTTCAGACTGCTTTCATGGTGCTGACGCAGGCGCACTCCCAGCGTACGGATACCGCGGCTGGTCATGTAGGCCGTATCCGCATCCACCATCTGGCCCATCAGGTAGGCATTCTCCCGAAGTTGATCCCAGCAGCGCGCGTTGGATACCGCAGTACCGATCATGCCATCAGAGTGGCCAATCAGATATTTGGTCGCTGCCTGAATAGAGATATCAATGTCGAATTCCAGCGCCCTGAACAGCACGCCCGCCGCCCAGGTGTTGTCGATCATGATGATTGCCTCGGGGGCTTTGCTGCGCACTGCTTTCACAATAGCCGGGACGTCGTGCACTTCCATGGTGATAGAGCCTGGGGATTCCAGAAACACAATGCGCGTGTTCGGCTGGATAAGTTCAGCGATACCTTCGCCAATCAGCGGATCGAACCAGCCGGTGGTCACGCCGAGCTTGCTGAGGATTTTTGTGCAAAAATCCTGGCTTGGTTCATAAGCGGTATTGGTCATCAGGATATGGTCGCCCTGTTCCACAAACGCCAGAATGGTATTGGCAACTGCCGCCGCACCACAGGGGAACAGGGCGCAGCCCACGCCGCCTTCCAGTTCGCACATGGCTTCCTGAAGTGAAAAATGGGTTAGCGTGCCACGACGGCCATAGAACAGCCCGCCTTTGGCGCGGTTGCGCGTGGCGATTTTTTTATCCTCGACGGTATCAAATACCAGCGAGGAGGCGCGTTGAATCACGCTGTTGACCGATCCCTGAGTGTATTTTTTGCTGCGTCCTGCCTGTACCAGCGTGGTATCAAGATGCTTCTTTGTCATGTTCGCTAACCCTGTTTTTATACGTCTGGACGTCCAGACTACCACGATTGTAAAAATCTGCACCCGGGGGCTTATCGAATAAGCAGAAAATATTAGCAAAAATACGCATAAGAAATTTTTACTGCGTAAGCGCAAGGAAAGTGAACGAAAATTACGGCAGTATGTAAATACTAATGAGAACTACTATCAATTCGACGACGTTTTGATATTATTACGGTCAGATTTTGTGATTTGCGTCCTGGAGATACAGAGTGGGTAATAATTTGATGCAGACGGATCTCTCCGTCTGGGGCATGTATCATCATGCTGACATCGTGGTTAAGATTGTGATGATCGGCCTGGTTCTGGCGTCCGTGATCACCTGGGCTATCTTCTTCAGTAAGAGCGTCGAACTGCTGTCGCAGAAGCGTCGCCTCAAGCGGGAACAACAGCAACTGGCTGAAGCCCGCTCCCTGGATCAGGCCTTAGACATGACCTCATCCTTCCATGGAAAAAGCCTGACCACCCTGTTAGTCAACGAAGCACAGAACGAGCTGGAACTCTCCGCAGGCAGTGAAGATAACGAAGGCATTAAAGAACGTACCGGCTTCCGCCTGGAGCGTCGCGTTGCTGCCGTTGGCCGCCATATGGGCCGCGGTAACGGTTATCTGGCCACTATCGGGGCGATCTCACCGTTCATCGGTCTGTTCGGTACGGTCTGGGGCATCATGAACAGCTTTATCGGCATTGCGCAGACGCAGACCACCAACCTGGCGGTGGTTGCGCCAGGGATTGCCGAAGCGCTGCTGGCGACCGCAATCGGCCTGGTCGCGGCCATTCCGGCGGTCGTCATCTATAACATCTTCGCGCGTATGATTGGCAACTATAAAGCCACGCTCGGTGACGTCGCCGCGCAGGTGCTGTTGCTGCAAAGCCGCGATCTTGACCTCAATGCCAGCTCCGTTAAACCGGTGCATGCGGCGTCTAAACTGCGCGTAGGTTGATTGTATGGCGATGCGTCTTAACGAAAATCTGGACGATAACGGTGAAATGCATGAAATCAACGTGACGCCGTTTATCGACGTCATGCTGGTTCTGCTGATTATCTTCATGGTGGCTGCGCCGCTGGCGACGGTCGACGTGAAGGTGAATCTGCCAGCCTCTTCCAGCCAGCCGCAGCCGCGTCCTGAGAAACCTGTCTATTTGTCGGTGAAAGCGGATAAATCGATGTTCCTCGGCAACGACCCGGTGACGGATCAGTCTGTTATCCCGGCGCTGGATCAGCTCACCGGCGGCAAGAAAGACACCACGGTTTTCTTCCGCGCGGATAAAACCGTCGATTACGAAACCATGATGAAGGTAATGGACACGCTGCATCAGGCGGGTTATCTCAAGATTGGGCTGGTCGGCGAAGAGAAAGCGGCCGCGAAATAACAAAGAAGCTGGCGAAAGCCGGCTTTTTTTATGCGTGTCGGGCGATCAGTTTTTTGTCTCAGTGGGCGCAGGCGCAGGCGCAGGCGCGTGGGACGCCAGCGCGTCTTCATCAAGCGCAACGCAGGTGACGTTTGACGTGCGGTACTCGCCGTCAGACAGTTTGCGCGTCAGACGCAGGGTGGCCACTTCTCTGGCGAGCAGATACTGATAATTGGCCTCCAGACGCCCGAGAAGCTTCTCTTTCAGCTCAGGCCGCTGTTCGATGAGGGTATTCATCACCGCGCCGTATATCTCTTCCTTCACCTGCAGAGGATAAATCTCGCGGCGATTATGCCATTTCAGGCGTACCAGCGTCGCCGGGATCGATACCAGGTCCTGAGTTATTCGCGTCATCTCGGCATTTTTTGTGTTTCGCAGAGCATCGAGATTTTGCTTTAAGATAAATTCATCACTTTTTTTGTTATCTAAAGCCAAATAAACGTCGTTATCTTTAATTTCTTTCACGTTACTCTTCCCCCAGCTTATAAAAAATAGGGTTGTTGGTTTCACGCGTAATTAGATTAAGCCAAATTTCATTGCCGGCTTCGTTTATTTCTTTGGTTTTTTCCGCGATTATTTGACTTAGTTTCTGAGCATCTATTTCACCTTCGGCCTGCAGGTCATTCAGCAGGTGGACAAAGGCTTCTATTTTAACGGCGCGAAATAACCGGTCCTTTATATGACGGTCGTGCTCTTCCAGTAACATATTACGGGATTTACCGGTGCGAGAAACGCCTATTAATATGTCAGACTCGTAATCAGAGAGCTTTCTTTTCCCCTGAGTGAAATTAGCCTCTTTTTCTGCTTCCGTCGTTTGCTGTTCCACAGGCGCAATGTGGTACTTAGCCGGGACGAGGTAGTCGGGCAGCATTTTAATTTCCTTTAATTACAACAGGGTGGGGTTGGTAAAGGCGTGAGATTCGTTGACAATATCATGAGGCAATTTTAAAATCAAAAAAAATGGAGCCTACCCATGAACAGCATTTTTTTTACGGTCATCACATTACTATTACTGACCGCTGGTGTTCTTTTATTGATGCAGGAGTTCAATAAAACGCAAGTGTCGAAAGACGCCAGTGAACCTCCGCTACCTGAACTGATGACAAAAGAGGAAGGTGAAGACCATTTCTCCGTATTGATGAACTCGGTTACACCGGTTTGGTACTGGCGGGTGAACCATGAATATATCGACTTTTTGCACGCGACAATTAAGCGAATGAAAATGTCGGAAATTAATGACACGCCTGGGTTGTTTGAAGCGCAGCGCCGCTGCAGCGACCTGAATTCCGCGGTGTATAAATATTATGACAATATCAAAAAGCGTTGCCTTAACGGTGAGAAGGTCTCCTGTTCCGATCTGGACGTATTAAACCTGCGCCAGTGTTTTCGTGAGTTCAGCCTGGAGGCGTATCCGGAACTGGTGGTGCTGGTCTGGCCGGAGTATGCGCGCCCGGACGTCAATCCTGACAATGTCTGAACGTACAACGAGTGAGTTGTTGCAAACAGTCAGCGCCGTTGAGATATACTGGGCGCTGGTTTCGTTTGCAGACAGGACTTTATGGAACGCTTCTTTGAAAACGCGATGTACGCCTCTCGCTGGATACTGGCACCCGTCTATTTTGGCCTTTCGCTGGCGCTGATTGCGCTGACGATTAAGTTTTTCCAGGAAATCTTGCATGTTCTGCCGAACATCTTTTCCATTGCCGAAGCAGATTTGATTCTGGTTCTGCTCTCGCTGGTGGATATGACGCTGGTGGGCGGATTACTGGTGATGGTGATGTTCTCCGGCTATGAGAACTTTGTCTCTCAGCTCGATATCGACGAGCGCAAAGAGAAGCTCAACTGGCTGGGCAAAATGGATGCCTCGTCGCTGAAGAATAAAGTGGCCGCGTCGATTGTGGCGATCTCATCTATCCACCTGTTACGCGTATTCATGGACGCCAAGAATGTCCCGGACAACAAACTGATGTGGTATGTGATTATCCATCTGACGTTTGTGCTGTCTGCGTTCGTGATGGGGTATCTGGATAAGATCAGTAAGAAGTAATTTCCCCCCCTCTTCCCAGGGGAGAGGGGGGGCGTGAGCGCGACAGACCGCGCTATTTATCCGACGATGCCTGCCACAAATTCAATTCCCCATCCGCAACATGCTGGTCAATCCTTTTCAGCTCATCGTCGCTAAAGCGCAGGTTATTCAGGGCCTGCACGTTCTCTTCGATCTGCTCCGGACGGCTCGCACCAATCAGTACGGATGTCACGCGTTCATCCTTCAGCAGCCAGCTCAGCGCCATTTGCGCCATCGTCTGACCACGGGCCTGTGCCATCTCATTCAGTAAACGCAGGCTGTTCAGGTTGGCTTCAGTCAGCATGTTTTCCGTCAGACCGCGCACCTTCTTGCCTTCACGCTGCATACGAGAATCTTCAGGAATACCGTTCAGGTATTTTCCGGTCAGCAGACCCTGCGCCAGCGGCGTAAACGCAATGCAACCCGCCCCGTTTTTCTCAAGCGTATCCAGCAGGCCGGTGTGATCGACCCAGCGGTTGAGCAGATTGTAGGACGGCTGGTGGATAAGCAGCGGGATCTTCCACTCACGTAACAGGTCCGCCATTTTCTGGGTGCGCTCCGTGGAGTAGGAGGATATACCGACATACAACGCTTTACCACTCTGCACGGCTTGGGCCAGTGCAGCGGCGGTCTCTTCCATCGGCGTATTTTCATCCACGCGGTGAGAATAGAAAATATCCACATACTCCAGCCCCATGCGCTTGAGGCTCTGATCGAGGCTGGCGAGCAGGTATTTGCGCGACCCGCCCGACCCATACGGCCCCGGCCACATGTCATAGCCTGCTTTGGTTGAGATGATCAGTTCATCGCGATACGCGGCAAAATCTTCCCGCAGCAGACGACCCATGTTTTCTTCCGCGCTTCCCGCCGGCGGGCCGTAGTTGTTGGCAAGATCGAAATGGGTAATGCCGAGGTCGAAGGCTTTATGCAACAGCGCCCGCTGAGAGTCGAGAGGCTGTACGTGGCCGAAACTATGCCACAGACCAAGCGACAGCGCCGGCAGGCGCAGGCCGCTTTTTCCGCAGTAGCGGTACTGCATATTTTCGTAGCGGGCGGGGTAAGGGTGCCAGGACATGATATCTCCTTTCTTGTCGATGAATTTTCGAAACAACGTTTTCATTCTGTGCTTATCAAATCACAAATCCTGTTGATAAGCGATGACATGCCTGACCGCCGGGAATGATTAACTTCTGCTGTGCTACCAGTGAAGTCGTGCTAATCAAAAATAATCACAAAAGGTTATAATTTCCGCTTTCTCTGCCGATAACGAAAGTAGTACTCGCCTCTGGGCGAATTCACCCTCACGGCAAGGAAGACTTATGAATATGTTGCGTAATTTCACGATCCGTTTCGTCATGCTGACGATTCTCGGGATCTTTTGTTTAATGTGGGCGGGCGTAGGGCTTTACAGCACCTGGTCTCTGTCACGGGTATCAGAGGGCAATGAGGTGGATCGCCAGCTGGTCAAACAGATGACCATACTCAGTCAAGGTAACGATCAGTATTTTCGCTTTGTGACCCGGTTGAGTCGCGCGATGGAAGTGAAAGCCGCGGGCGGCACACCGGACCTGGCCCCTGCCCAGCAGGCGCTGGACAATATGGGGAGGAAACTGGCTGAGATGAAGGCAATCTCACCAGGACCGATGGATGAGCAAGTTTCAGCTCAGGTGATCGGTAGCTGGCAGGCTTTGCTTGAGCAGGGCGTAACGCCGCAAATGCAGCAGGCGAAGCAGTCCTCTCTGGAGGGCTACCGTCAGCAGGCGAATAACATCACCCCTCCGCTGAGTCGTGCGTTTGGTGCTGCTGCGGAGAACTTTAACAACGCGGCCGCCCGGGCACTCGACAGCACCCGAGTCGTCGTAGACAGCCTGACCAGCATGACCCGCACGGTGATTATCACCGCCACGATTATTGGCCTGTTAATCCTGCTCTTCACCGACCGTTACCTGGTGGCGATGCTGGTAAAACCGCTGGCTCGCATTCGCCAGCAGTTCCGCCAGATTGCCCAGGGCGATCTCAGTCAGCCGATTGAACCGTTCGGTCGCAACTGCGTGGGTCAACTGGTTCCTCTGCTGAGCGCGATGCAGGATAGCCTGCGAGAAGCGGTGAGCTCTATTCGCTCCGGCAGCGAGAATATCTGGCGCGGCGCGACGGAGATCTCCAGCGGTAATAACGATCTCTCGTCCCGTACCGAAGAGCAGGCCGCCGCACTTGAAGAGACGGCGGCCAGCATGGAACAGCTGACCGCCACCGTGAAGCTGAACGCGGAAAGCGCGCGTCAGGCCAGCCAACTGGCGGATGTGGCGTCAACAACGGCCAGCCGCGGCGGCTCGCTGGTGGAAGAGGTGGTGACCACCATGAGCGGTATTTCTGAGAGCTCGAAGAAGATTGCTGAAATCACCAATGTGATCAACAGCATTGCCTTCCAGACCAATATCCTGGCGCTCAACGCTGCCGTGGAAGCGGCACGTGCGGGCGAGCAGGGACGTGGGTTTGCCGTCGTGGCCGGCGAGGTGCGTAACCTGGCAAGCCGCAGCGCCAACGCGGCAAAAGAAATTGAGGGATTGATTACCGATTCCGTTTCCCGCGTAGAGCAGGGCGCAAAGCTGGTGGGCGACACGGGCACCACCATGGATGCCATTTTGCGTGATGTGACGGAAGTGACGACCATCATGAAGCAAATCGCGTCTGCGTCTGAGGAGCAAAGTAAGGGGATTTCGCAGGTGGGTATTGCTATCACGCAAATGGATGGCGTGACACAGCAAAACGCCTCGCTTGTGGAAGAGGTCTCGGCAGCGGCCTCCGCGCTTGAACGTCAGACCGAAGAGCTCCAGCGGTCGGTGCAGAAATTCCGCCTCTCGGCTTAATCACTGTTAAAAGGCCGCCGTGTGCGGCCTTTTTTTCGGTTAAATGCAGGCGAACCAAACGGAGCGCCGCCTGCCGCTTATCAGTGGGTGGCTTCACCAATCAGTGCGCCAGAGCCGGCACCGACGGCGGCCCCTTTCAGTACGCTGTTGCCTGTTACCGCTGCAGCACCTGCGCCCACCACGGCACCCACCGCGCCGCCTTTACGCGCAGCTTTACCTTTGTCGCCGTTTTTGAACATCGCACCGGTACCCGCGCCAACGACCGCACCGCCTACCGTGGATTGCAAATCTTTGCCCGTGGCTGCGCCAATTGCCGCACCGGCCACTGCACCGGCGGCGGTTTTATCTATCGCCATACCAGAAGTGGAAAAGATCAGGGTGCTGATAATCAGCGCTGTTTTCATCAATTTCATAACAAATCCTTTGTGACTGCTGTCGGTTGAGTCCGCTTTTCTCGTCATCTGACCTGAGAAAAACGTCCGCATAGTGCCAGTAATACCGGCTCAACCCTTAAGCAAATCATGCCCCTTGCAGGGATCCCTGTTGCCGGGCGGTGGTCCGCCCGGCAGAGAATTACGCCTGACGCTTGTCTTCCGTATTGGTCTCGAAGTCGCTCGCCGCGTGGCGTTCGTGGAGCTGCTCGTTGAGCTCGCCGCTGGTGCGGTTAACGATACGCCCGCGCTTCACGGCAGGGCGGTGTGCCACATCTTTCGCCCAGCGCTGAACGTTGGTGTACTTCTCAGCGTCGAGGAACTCGGCGGCGTTATACACGCTACCCAGCGCCACGCAGCCGAACCACGGCCAGACCGCCATATCGGCGATGGTGTACTCTTCACCGGCCACGTAGCGGCTACGCGCCAGCTGTTTATCCAGCACGTCGAACAGGCGTTTGGCTTCCATCGTGAAGCGGTCAATCGCGTACTCAATCTTCACCGGTGCGTAGTTATAGAAGTGGCCGAAACCGCCGCCGAGGAACGGGGCCGCGCCCTGCAGCCAGAACAGCCAGTTCAGGGTTTCTGTACGTCCCGCCGGATCTTTTGGCAGGAAATGGCCGAACTTCTCTGCCAGATAGAGCAGGATGCTGCCGGATTCAAATACGCGCGTGGGCGGTGTCGTGGAGTGGTCACGCAGCGCCGGAATTTTCGAGTTCGGGTTCACTTCAACAAAGCCGCTGGAGAACTGGTCGCCTTCACCAATGCGAATCAACCATGCATCGTACTCGGCACCCGTCACGCCAAGCGCCAGAAGCTCTTCCAGCATGATGGTCACTTTCTGCCCGTTTGGTGTGCCCAGAGAATAGAGCTGCAGCGGATGCGAACCCACGGGTAACTCTTTCTCATGCGTCGCACCGGAGATCGGACGGTTAATATTGGCGAACGCGCCGCCGCCATTCTTTTTCCATTCCCACACTTTGGGTGGCTGATAGGTATTTTCGTCTGACATGTTGGCCTGCCTTTTTTGTGATGTGTTGAGGGAGTGTAGCAGGAGTTCATGGGAGGGTTTAGCGAACTGAGCGCAATACATTTCCCCTTCGCGCCACACTACACAGACAGCGGAACGGGTGTATGATAAATCCCACCTCTGTCAGGTTAATTACAACGTGCAGACGACGACAACCCTTTCAACATTGCCGCCTGCCCGTCTTAGGTTGGATACATGCGTAAAGGAAAGTTAAGCAGTGACGCGCCATTCGGGACGTTATTAGGTTATGCGCCGGGTGGCGTGGCGATTTACTCTTCAAACTACGGCAGTCTCGATCCGCGTCGTTATCCGGAAGACGCGGATTTTCGCAGCTATATTGGCAATGAATACATGGGCCACAAGTGGCAGTGTGTTGAGTTCGCCCGCCGTTTTCTGTTCCTCAATTATGGATGTGTTTTCACCGACGTCGGTATGGCGTGGGAGATCTTCTCTCTGCGCTTTTTGCGCCAGGTCGTGAACGATAACATCCTGCCGCTTCAGGCCTTTGCCAATGGGTCGAAACGCGCGCCGCAGGCCGGGGCGTTGCTTATCTGGCAAAAGGGCGGGGAGTTTCATGAGACCGGCCACGTTGCTGCGATCACGCAACTGTTGGACGATAAGGTGCGCATTGCCGAGCAGAACGTTATTCACTCTCCGCTCCCGCTCGGGCAGCAGTGGACGCGCGAGCTGCGAATGACCGTTGAGAACGGTACTTACACTCTACATGACACCTTTAACGATACCGAAATTCTCGGCTGGATGATCCAGACGGACGACACGGAGCACAGCATCCCGCAGCCGGAACTCGACGGTGAACTGCTCAAAATCAGCGGTGCGCGGCTGAAGAATAAACGTCAGTTTGACGGGAAATGGCTCAACGAAAACGACGCCCTGCAGCAGGCATATGTCCGCGCAAACGGCCACTTTATCAATAAAGATCCCTGCCAGTATTTTACCATCACCGAAAGTGCCGAGCAGGAGCTGATCAAAGCGACCAATGAACTGCACCTGATGTACCTGCACGCGACCGACAAAGTGCTGAAAGACGATAACTTACTGGCGCTTTTTGACATCCCTAAAATCCTCTGGCCGCGTCTGCGCCTCTCATGGCAGTGGCGTCGTCACCATATGATCACCGGTCGTATGGATTTCTGTATGGATGAGCGTGGCATCAAGGTTTACGAGTACAACGCCGATTCCGCCTCCTGCCACACGGAAGGGGGATTAATCCTCGAAGAGTGGGTGAAGAACGGTTATCGCGGTAACGGCCACAATCCGGCGGAAGGTTTGCTGGAAGAACTTACCGGCGCGTGGAAGCACAGCCATGCGCGTCCGTTCGTGCACATCATGCAGGACAATGACGTCGAAGAGGATTATCACGCGCTCTTTATTCAGCGCTCTCTGCTGCAGGCCGGGTTTGAAACCAAAATTCTGCATGGGCTTAACGCTCTCAGCTGGGATGCGGCCGGGCAACTGATTGACGACGAAGGCCGTCACGTTAACTGCGTGTGGAAAACCTGGGCGTGGGAGACGGCGATAGAGCAGATCCGCGAGGTGAGCGAAACCGAATACGCCGCCGTGCCGATCCGCACCGGGTATCCGGCAGGTGACGTACGGCTGATTGACGTCCTGCTGCGTCCGGAAGTGCTGGTGTTCGAACCGCTGTGGACGGTTATTCCCGGCAACAAGGCGATCCTCCCGGTGCTCTGGCAGCTGTTCCCGAATCACCGTTATCTGCTCGATACCGATTTCGAGGTTAACGACCTGCTGAAACAGACCGGTTACGCCATCAAACCGATTGCCGGACGCTGCGGCAGCAATATCGATCTGATTAGCGCCGGGGATGAAGTGCTGGATAAATCGAGCGGCAAGTTTGTCGATCGCAAAAATATCTACCAGCAGCTGTGGTGCCTGCCGAAGGTGGATGGCAAGCATATCCAGGTCTGTACGTTTACCGTGGGCGGTAACTACGGCGGCACCTGTCTGCGCGGGGATGATTCGCTGGTGGTGAAGAAAGAGAGCGACATCGAACCGTTGATTGTGGTGAAAGACAAGTAAGCTGTTCCGGCTGTCAACACACACCCGCAAGTGTTCCTTGCGGGTGTTTTTCGTTTTCTGGCGGCTCAGGGATGCTCGTCGTGCTGCTGACTTATCTTCAGGTCAATGATGCGGCCGATCTGGTCATGATAGACCGTCAGCAAATTGTACTGACTCATCTCTGAAATGATTTGCGGGGGGACGTTAAAGCTTCTCGCCAGCTCATCGTGACGCCAGGTATCGGGACGCCGCCGCCTTACCTGAGCGCGACGGCGATTGTACTGATACCACAGAATGAGCAACCAGCCGTTAAGCGCGGCGATCAGCAAATAGATCAGCACCGTATTAAACGAGGCAATAATAATGCCCCAGCGGTAGTTGCTCTCCTCGGTTACCTGCATCCACAGATTGGCATAGAGGAAAAACAGAAAACCTCCCCATGCCAGCAGCGTCAGCACCGCATCAAAAAGACGGGGCAATAGCCGATGTTCAGTCAGAATTAGCGTATTTTCGTTCATTGAATGCTTCCTTTTCCCCGGTCCGGACTGATCCAGCGCGCACGTGCACGCTGACGTTTAAGCATGACTTTTGGAAAGGCGACGAGGGTGGTGAACAGACCAATCATCCAGTACACCATCGGGAACCAGATCACCCAGAAAAGCGAACTCGCCACGTTTCTTTCATAGCGCCGCTCGATATACAAACTGACGAGGAATTGCATCAGACACATGACCCCCAGAAGCAACCCGGTAAATTCAGGAGGAAACAGACTCTCGACGGTCAGGTTTGTGGGTAACGTAATGATATGGCTGACAATGAACAGCAACACGGTCACCGCATAGGCGAATGCCCACAGCGTTGACAACGCGTACTCTAAAAACAGTGGCCACATGCGATGATGTTCCCAGCGCACGATCTTGCGAAGGTTAACCAGAAAGACCTCTGCACCGCCCTGCGCCCAGCGTAAACGCTGTTTCCACAGACCTTTTAACGTCTCTGGCATCAGGATCCAGCACAGCGCCCGCGGCTCAAAAAAGATATCCCAGTGTCGAAGCTGAAGCTTCCAGCTGATGTCGATATCTTCGGTGATCATATCCGGGCTCCAGTACCCCACATCTGCCAGCGCCTGTCGGCGAAAGGCCGCAATAACTCCGGAGACGGTAAAGACCCTGCCGTAGATCCGCTGCGTCCGTTTGATGAGACCAATAATCGATGAGAACTCGCCTACCTGAATACGGCCAATCAGCGTTGATCGTGTGCGAATACGCGGATTCCCGGTGACGGCCCCGACGTGGGGATACTTAATCAGCGGCTCTACCAGATAGGCTGCGGTATCACGATCGAGCAGGGCGTCGCCATCAATACAGACCAGCAGATCGCCGCGTGCCGCCGCCGCGCCGGCCTTAAGTGCCACCGCCTTCCCCTGGTTTTCTGCGAGGTGAATGACGCGCAGGCGCGGCTGTTCCTGCGCCAGCTGCTGCAGCACCTCTGCGGTGTTGTCAGAAGAACCATCGTTGATCGCGATAACTTCGATATTGGGGTAGCGCTGATCCAGCGCGGCGCTAATAGTCTCCCGGGCATTTCTTTCCTCGTTGAAACACGGGATCAGGATTGAAATTAACGGATCGCCGTCTAACGTCGGAGCAGGCGTCTGCTTATCCCATGACCAGTGCCGTTCAAGCTGAAACCAGAAATAGAGCCCCCCGGTTATCCAGAGCACGGACATGAACAGTGGCCAGAAGAAGACAAAATCCAGAATCAGTTCTCCGGTAAAGAGGGCAGCCACGCCCAGAGGCAACCCGAATACCAGGCATAAAATAGAGAATGCGATAATGCGATCAGTCATTGTCAGGGTACCAGTACGAAGAAAATTCAGGCCTGATGCGTGAAATATCAGGTTGGTTGTTGATGAAATCGTCGGGGTAGTAACCATAATTTTTGATGCCGTTCAGCTGGAGAACGCGCATCCACTGCGCCAGACGCGTGTCGGGCACGGCACGTTGAGGTTTCTGCTCCCAGTCCCGGGCCTGTAGCTCGAAAATGGTTTTATTGAGCGCACCGGGCCGTGCGGCAACGGCGGCGATCAACCGCGTGAGCCAGGCATCGCTTTCCTCGGCCGGAACGGATTCCATCAGCGGCATAGCCATCGGAACCGTCCAGTCGTAGGTCATCAGAAAATCATCCAGATTTTGTGCAAACCACGCTTCGCTCTCGGGCTGCAGGATGGGCAGGGCGAACATATTCCGCGCGGTTTTAATCTGCGGGCCGCGTATGTTTTTCACCGCCAGGCTAAGGCTGCGGGTAAAGCCGATGAGCGTCTGACTTTTAAAGCGACTCCAGGCGTGAAGGGTGGCCGGATCGTGTTGCATTGCGGCGATACTGCGGTTATTCCAGGCGCGCAGGGCATCCGGGCCGGCATCTTCAAAGTCTGTCAGCACCGCATCGTCGTGAAATAAGATCCCATTGAAGCTGGCGTAGCGGGCAAGATCTTCATAGATTTCCGTGACCTGCTGACGAACCTCGGGGTTCCACGGGGAGAGGCGGATGTAGGGGTCGGTAGCCTCGTGCAATTGGCCCGTTTGACGATCCCAGCGCTGTACCCGCGGGAGTGCGGGTGAGAGATCGAAAGAGAGCACCGGCATCCACGCATAGACTTTTACGCCTGCACGGGTTTGCAGCTGCCAGGCGACAAAATTAAACAGATCGGCGCGCACCGGAAGCCGGCTGTTAGGGAAGTAGAGCGCTTTGATCGTGCCATCGCCCAGCGGATCGGAAAACGCCTGCAGGAAAACATGACTGATTTTCATGTCGTAAACCCGCTGGACAAGTTTATTGATGTTGTTGGTTTGCTGGGCCGGATCGGGATCGTAGACATAATCGAGATCGACATGCATGACGCGCACGGGATCGGCCTCCTGAATCTGGCTGACCGTGCTGGCAAAGGATTTGAGCGAGGGATTTCCGGAAATCAAAAGACGCGGAATATTGCCGAGATCGCGCACATCTGCCAGCCCGTCTTCAAGGGTAAAGGCCAGTTGATAACCCTGCTTTCTGGCGATGGCGAGCGATGTACCGTTCGCGGCGCCATAGGGCCAGACCCAGGCGCGGGGCGCTTTTCCTGTCACCCGGGTAATTTTGTCGGTAACTTTGCGCACGTCATCAGCGATCCGCTGGTTGAACTGCCGATCGGTTTCATAACGCCCCGTCGCTTTATCGTAAAAGCGGTTGGCGATGGCGGGTTCACGGCTTCCCTGTGGGTTAGCCGGTATGCCGTAATGCGAAGCCCAGGTATGCGAGCCAATCTCAACCAGCGGAGACTGGCTTAGCTCCCGCACCATATCCCAGGTTGCAAAGCGCTCGCGGGGCGTCATCAGTCCGCCGAAATTGACCTGCTGATTCGCTGGCGTATCTACCCAACTGCCCACCGGTGCCCACAGCGCAGGGACGTTCCAGGCCTGAAGAAGTGGCCAGACGCGGGTGTAGAAACTGCTGTAGCCATCATCAAAACTGAGTAAATAGGCTCTGGGCGGCAGCGTTTTTTTGCCCTCATGCGCATCCAGAATATCCTGCACGCTAATGGCGTGATAACCGTGATGCACAAGCCAGCCGATCTGCTCGTTTAGGGCGCTGGTACGAACGGACAGGTAGCGCTGATCGGCTGCATCATCTTCAACGTCATGGTAGGCCAGAACCAGAAAATGATTCTTTGGCCAGGGTTTACTCGCCTCAGGCTGTGGCCGTTCCTGGGGGGACATAAACGAGAGGGCCTGAGCGCAAACGCTCGCGCTGAGGCATAACCAGCCGATAATTATCAGGCTCACAGAAAAACGTTTGTTCAGCATATTCATCCTTAAAAGCGTAAATTCGCATCAAACGTGACGGAGAGATTGCTTTCTCGTTTACCGTCGAAAGGGCGCTTGTCCCAGTTCAGCATCACGCCGCTATCAATGACGTTGTTCCATTGAATGCGCTGCCCGTAACCCAGCAGGGCGATGGCGCCAGCGGGCTGATTTTTCTGCCAGTATTCCCCACCTCCGAGAACGACCTGCTGGCTCCAGAGCGTGTCGTAATGGCGGTACATCTGGTGATCGACGGACAGGGCTGCCGTTACGGACAGATCCCGCTCCGGATTGTAATAGAGCGTGTCCCGCAGGGTGTTGGTACTCGCTGATATACCCGGTTCGAGATCCAGCGTCAGGGTGGGTGTCTGCCACAGCCGCTCTTTACCCGTAAGGGCGAACTCCTGGCGGCGGTTATGGTCGGAAAAGTGGCTGGCAGAGGCGTTAAACTGGTACTCACGGCGTTCGTTTTGATACCAGCGGACCCAGCCTTCTCCCCGGTTTGCGCTGACGCCATTACGCAGTGCCCGTAAAGGCGTCGTGCGTGAAAGACGTTCGAGGTTTCCACCCACCTGCCAGCTATCGTTCAGGCTGTACGCCGCCGAGAGGCGAGCACCGGGCTTGTTTGCACCGTGATAATGGTTACCGGAGAGTTCTGCTTCGACCAGAAGGTCGCGAGGCCGCCATTCGATGCCGGCAAACAGGTGGCGGCTGCTGCCTTTGCCTTCGTCAAAATTGCCCTGCGCAAATCGGGTTCCACCAAACAGCCGCCAGTTATCCGCGACGGGCGGACCGTAGAGCGTGGCATCCCAGCTCAGATCGTGTGTGCCGCTGACGGGGTTATCAGAGTGCAGTCCTTTGCCCGCGTTCAGACGCAGTTCGGACAGGTGATGGACGTTTCTGAGCCTGTCCAGACGTCGGGCGCTCCCGTCGACAGGCGCGCGGGCGATAACGTCATCGGCCAGTAAATCCATCTGTCGCCACTCCTGCAGATCCATTGCGACGTAGGCCTGCTGCCGTTCCAGCTCGATATTGGATGGCTCCAGCGTCTCGGCCATTTTGAGCTTTTGCTCCGCCGCCCGCGGCAGACCCCGCGCCTGAAGTAAGGTGGCGTAGTCAATCTGTAATCCCTGATTTCCCGGCGCTGACGCAGCCAGACGTTGCGCCAGCTTTTCGGCTTGCGGAAGGGCATTGGTCATCAGCAAATAGTTAAAGGTGAGCGACTGCCCGATGAGCCATTGATCGTTGGGTTGCGGGGTTGGCGAACCGAAATCGTAGCGGGTCCAGGGCGTGTTACGGGTTATTCGCTCAACATACTGGCGAGCGGCCTGATACTGCCCGGTATCCAGCCAGGCGTAGAAGAGCGCATGATCGTCGTCCTGCGGATCCGGCGCATAGTCTGGATAACGTTTGAGAAGCGAGAGGGCGGCATCGGCATTTTTCTCCTCCAGATACGCGGAGATAACCCAGCCAATTGCCCAGGTCGGCACGGGATGCTGAGCCGACGTTAACGCCTGATATTCCCTGATGACCTGTGGATAATCACCGTGGGCGTGAAGCGCGCCAAGCCGATCGACACGGGCCCGGATAACGTCCTCCGCTGCCTGAGGTTCGTTTTGCCAGCGGGACAGCAGTTCGTCATAGCGGTTCAGCGCCGCTTGCGCGAGCTGCAAACGCTCTGTTTCGGAACGGGCAGGCACATCGGCAAGGCGTACCATTTCGGCGGCGGCGTTGAGTGCCAGGCGGCGACGTTGCGCGGGGGGCAGCGTCACCGTTTGTGAAAGCCGCAGGGCAGGCGTGTCGGCCCGGTTGTCTGTTAACGCATCAATCAACTCAGTACGAAGGGCGTCATCCGCTGGCGCACTATTCAACGCGCGGATGTCTGCCAAAAGCCGCTCCTGGTTTTTCCCCTGGCGTGAATAGACATAAGAGAGCGTCTGGAGGTGAGCCAGAGAGGGCTTTTCCGCCACCCGTTGCCGGGCTTCCTGCAGAGCCAGTGTATCCATGCGGGCGTCGGCGAGGGTTTTGATGTAGCCGATGCGATAATCGTCGTTATCCGGTGCAAGGTTACACGCCTCCTTCCAGAGCATTAACGCAGGTTGCCACGCCTTTTGGTTTCGCCTTGCCTGAGCAGCAGCAGCCACGCCACGGGCAGGAAGAGGCATATAGACCTTATAACGCAGCCAGACCTGAATAACGTCGTCATCACGACCCGCCCAGGACGCCACCTGCAACCAGTCCGCAACCTGCTCAGGCGTCAGGGCATGTTGCTGCTGATAACGCTGAAGATATTGCAGAAAAGGAGCGTAATTACCGTTACGCGCCTGCTGAATCTGTTGTTCATATACTGATTCTGCTGCCTGAACCAGAAAGGGGAAAAGTAATAACAGAAACAATAAAGCGGGAGTGCGGTAAAAGAATAACGTATTGAAGCGAAGTGATCTTTCCATATCTATTTGCCATTTGTTTATCATAAATCCATTGCATAACACGGCCGCCTTTAAGCACGGGGTTAAAGGCCATAAATGAGAACGTTTAATCTGAATGCAGTTACGTTATGGGGTACTTACTTAAAGGTAATTATGGGTCCTTATGGTCAGGGCTAAGTGGCTGGTAATGTACACCCGATATGTTGGCAGATAAATATGTTGAAAAGCAGGGTGGTTGTTTTGAGATAATTCTGTAATGAGCTGTCCTAAACGATTATTTTGAAATGAGTTTATATTTGTAATTTTATGATTTTATTGGTTTTTATTTATATTGTGACAAATTTGTTTATATTTTTAATGTGCCTTATTGGTGTGAATTAAAGTACTTTCCGGTGCATGTTTGGGAAGTTTCATGACAAAAATTCTTAATATCCATAAAAGTGACTTTTCTGAGATTGTTTTTTACTTATAATTAATGGCAGCCATTGAATGATAGTCTATGGGAGGACGTATCAATGAATGTGCGAATTGAGGGTCAATCAAAGCCAGAATACATTTATCGTTAATATAAAAGCGCTATAAAACGAAGGCGGACTTCTTTCCGAAGGGTCGTTCTTGCTTTAATCTAAAAGGGATGGTTAGTGGCAACTTCAATAGTGTTAGTGACACAGGATCGCTACCTTGTCAGGGGGATGAGGATATTTTTTCCGGATATAATCCTGCTGGACTCCATTGACAGAAAGATATTTGATAACGGCGCAGATGAATATTCTGTATTGATTGATAGCCGTGCACCGCTGCGTTTATATGATTACCTGATACGCCATCCGGCCAGAACGAAAAAAACAATCTGCTGCGTTATGCTCGATATGCGGCATCGCGAGGAGAATCTGCTCAGCATGAAGTTGTTCATGAACACGTCGCTCACGGCACCCGATATGGCGTCGTTATTCAACCTGGTACTCAACATGAAGGGCAAACGTCTGACAACAAAGTGGCTGCTGAACTTACGGCTGAGCACGCATGAAGCCATTATGCTGCGGTTGCTCAGGGCTGGCATGGCGATGGAAGAGGTGGCACAGGAACTGAATACGTCGATTAAAAGCCTCTATCGCAAACGGACCGCGCTCTCAGAACGGCTGGGGGCAGAGAACTTCAACGAGGCTTGTTTGTTTATCTTTAAAAATAAACTGCTGGATTCGGATGGGAACGATCCCTAGCTTTGATTTACCCCAAAAGCAAAAACCCGCCACGAGGGTGCGCTACATTATAACTTGTTCCGTTAGTTTGAACCGGAGGTGGGGGCGTTCCATCTCGCAGAATTCAATTAGGTCACGTGGAAGGTTGAACCAGGCTTAAGGTGTACTATGTGTTCCATGAACATACTTTGGACTCTTCAGAGCATACAAGCATTTGAAAGTGGACTCTGATTTTGAACGAGTGTGACAAGGCAAATACCCCGGTGTAGCGAAGCAAGTTCGATCGCTAAGATATCGTAAATTCAAATGGTTATCGCCTAAACGGAGGGCGTGGCATCATGGTGACACCCCTCGGCGCTGTAGTTAGCAAATTTTAATGATCATAAAAGCTACCATAAAATTTACCATCCTGATGGAACTGGTGGTCGTAATAAATGGGGTGGCGGGACGTCCTGCAGAAAATAGTGGAGGTTTAAATGATTGTCATTAATGGTTTTAACGAATTGCTACAAATGAAAGATGGTTTGCCTGATGTAGGTTGGCTGTATGTTTCGCCATCGTTCAGCCTTTCTTCAGAAGAAGATATAGTCAATGGTCGTTATTATTTTGCTGAAAACGAAGACGAAGAAATGGATTTTGAAGATAACTACGGCACTTTCCTTGAAGCGCCAATTTTTAAGGCGATCATTGACAAAAAGCTAGAGCATAATCCTGCCTCAGGGAATGGTGAGCTTCTCTCCGCGGTTCGTTACTACCTGGAAAACGATGATTTTCAGGACTGAAAACCGAAAACCTCTTTAATCGTATAAAGACTTCTTTGCAGGCTTGCTAAGCCCGTCGTAGCACCCCGTGTGGATTCTATCTATGCGGGAGTGCTCGTCATAGAAATCAGCACGTTGCTGACGGTGTTCCCTCGGTTGATGCTGGCACGGTACCTTGTACTGATTCTTACCTTCCCCTGAGGAACTGCTTGGCGGATATACTAAGCGCCGTTTCGGTATTTGGTGGGTTTTATCATAACGCCCATTTTGTACCACCGGGAAGTGGAGTTGGGGGAGAGGTAAGGGTGGTTACTTCTGGTGAACCAACAAGTTGTTGGCTCAGAAAGCAAAAACCCGCCACGAGGGCGGGTTTTCTGAAGAGTGGTGCCCGGACTCGGAATCGAACCAAGGACACGGGGATTTTCAATCCCCTGCTCTACCGACTGAGCTATCCGGGCAACGGGGCGCATTAAACCTGATATGCCCTCTGCCGTCAACGAAATTTGTTGTTTTCGTAACGGACTGCACACTCTCTCACCAGTTCGCCGTAAACTTAAGCAAAAAAGTGCGTCCAGAGCGCGGATAGCGGCATTGCAATCAACAACGCGGGCAGCATATTCACCACCGCAAACATCTTTATTCCGCATATCCGCAGCCCTGTCGCCAGCAGCAGCAGGCCACCGACGGCGGTGAAGTCGGCCATCATCGCCGGCGTGGTGAGAGGAAGGATCAGTGTGGCGCAGGTAGCGAGGGCCAGCTGGATAAGCAGCATGGGCACGCAAATCGCGGCGACGGCGATGCCGAGGGTCGTGGCGAAAATGGTGGCCGTGAAGAAATCAAGAAACGCCTTCGCAATCAATATGCTGGGGTCGCCAGTCATGCCTTCCTGCATTGAACCGAAAATGCCTGTGCCGCTGGCGCAAAAAAGAATAATTATCGCGACGTAGTTCTGAATAAACGACTCGTGAGTGCCGTTTTTCGCCTTGCCCGGGTGGGCAATCAGGTTTTTGGCTTTGCTGACCGCACTGTTAATACCCTTTTCCAGATAGCAGAACTCGCCAATGAGCGCGCCGAGCAGGGTAGCAAGCACCATCACCGGCAGGTTGGCGCACTTGATCACCAGCAAAATGCCGATACCTAACGAGGCCAGGCCGAATATTGAGGGCATGGAAGAGCGAATACGCTCCGGCAACCGCTGACTTAATACGGCGCCAAGTACGCCGCCCAGCAATACGGCACTGGCATTGATAAAGGGTCCGATAACCACCGTGAACTCCTGTTAGTTAATCATGGGTATTGCAGGATTATGACACGCCAGGGGCCTGTTAAGCTTAGGTTTAGGCGGGTTAACGCATACTGATTGCTTCTTGCACCTCAAAATAAAAGGTGACATGATTGCGCGAAATTTCTCCTTCCTGTGTACGGAGCCGCCAATGATGATGTTGTCTGTCGCTGCGCGAACGCTCACCCGTATCGATATTATCTACTCCTATCTCACCGTTCGGTGAGGGTAACTGCACTTATGAAAACCATGAAAATCGCCGTCAGCCGCGAGCTGGTCTCTACTGTGTCTACGCACCGCGAAAAGGTGACGCTGGATAACACTGATTTTACGGATGTGGCGGCAGTCGTCATTACCCCCGTGGAAAGTTGCAGCGGCATTCTGGCATTGCTTAAACGCACGGGCTTTCAGCTTCCGGTGTTTATTTACTCGCAAGAGCCGTCTGACGTTCCTGATGGCGCAACGGCAGTGATATCAGGTAAAGCTCAGGAGTTTCTGGAACTGGAGACGGCGGCCAGCCGGTATGAAGAGAATCTGTTGCCGCCATTTTTTGACACCCTGAGCCAGTACGTGGCGATGGGCAACAGTACTTTTGCCTGTCCGGGACACCAGCACGGTGCATTTTTTAAAAAACACCCTGCGGGACGGCAGTTCTATGAATTCTTCGGCGAGAACGTATTTCGCGCCGATATGTGCAATGCCGATGTGAAACTGGGCGATCTGCTGATCCACGAAGGCTCCGCCAAGCATGCCCAGAAGTTCGCAGCAAAAGTCTTTAATGCTGATAAAACCTACTTTGTGCTGAACGGCACCTCCGCTGCAAATAAGGTGGTCACCAATGCGCTGCTGACCCGCGGTGACCTGGTGCTGTTCGATCGCAACAACCATAAGTCCAACCACCACGGTGCGCTGATCCAGGCGGGCGCCACGCCGGTTTATCTCGAAGCAGCGCGTAACCCGTTTGGTTTTATTGGCGGGATTGACGCGCAGTGTTTTGACGACGCGTACCTGCGAAATCAGATCCGTGAAGTTGCGCCGGAAAAGGCCATGGAGAAACGCCCGTTTCGTCTGGCGATCATTCAGCTTGGTACCTACGATGGCACGATCTACAACGCCCGTCAGGTGATCGACAAGATCGGCCATCTTTGTGACTACATCCTGTTTGATTCGGCCTGGGTGGGCTACGAGCAGTTTATTCCGATGATGGCGGAAACCTCGCCGCTGTTACTGGATCTGAACGAGAACGATCCGGGCATTTTCGTGACGCAGTCGGTGCATAAACAGCAGGCCGGGTTCTCGCAGACTTCGCAGATCCATAAAAAGGATAATCACATTCGCGGCCAGGCGCGTTTCTGTCCGCACAAGCGCCTCAACAATGCGTTCATGCTCCATGCCTCGACCAGTCCGTTCTATCCGCTGTTCGCGGCTCTCGATGTGAACGCGAAAATCCATGAAGGGGAGAGCGGGCGCCGGCTTTGGGCGGAGTGTGTTGAGCTGGGCATTGAGGCCCGCAAGGCGATCATTGCCAACTGCCATATGATCAAACCGTTTATTCCGCCAATGGTGGCCGGGCGTCCGTGGCAGGATCATCCCACACACGCCATCGCCAGCGAGCGCCGCTTCTTCAGCTTTGAGCCGGGGGCTAAATGGCACGGGTTTGAAGGCTATGCCAGCGAGCAGTATTTCGTCGATCCGTGCAAGCTGCTGCTGACCACGCCGGGTATTGATGCGGAAACCGGGGAATATACCGAGTTCGGCATTCCGGCGACCATTCTTGCGCACTACCTGCGTGAAAACGGCATTGTGCCGGAGAAGTGCGATCTCAACTCGATCCTCTTCCTGCTGACGCCTGCCGAAAGCAGTGAGAAGCTGGGGCTGCTGGTGGCGATGCTGGGTCAGTTTGAACAGCATATTGAAGACGATACGCCGCTCGCTGACGTCCTGCCGACCATCTACCAGAAATACCCGGTACGGTATCGCGATTACACCCTTCGCCAGCTCTGCCAGGAGATGCACGATCTCTACGTGAGCTTTGACGTGAAAGATCTGCAGAAGGCAATGTTCCGTAAAGAGAGTTTGCCAGAACGGGCGATGAATCCGCAGGATGCGAATCAGGCGTATATTCGCGGGAAGGTGGAGTTGGTGCGCATTCGTGATGCCGGCGGACGCATTGCCGCCGAGGGCGCGCTGCCGTATCCCCCTGGCGTACTGTGCGTGGTGCCGGGTGAAATCTGGGGTGGGGCGGTACAGCGTTACTTCCTGGCGCTGGAGGAGGGCATCAACCTGCTGCCAGGCTTCTCGCCGGAACTGCAGGGCGTTTACAGCGAAAAGGATCCCGATGGGATTAAGCGACTGTACGGGTATGTTTTGTCATAGTCGCCGTCATCCGTAATCCCGGCCCTCTCCCCAAAGAGAGGGTCAGGGCTCACACCGCACTTCTCTTATACATCCTCCGCGGATGCCCAATCTTCCCGTACAACATCTCTACGCTCAGAAACCCCGCCTCCACGCAGTGCTCCAGATAGCGTCGGGTGGTGGTTTTACTTAATCCTGTCTCCTGCACGACCTCGTCGACGGAAAAACAGTGTGTCGCCTTGTCGTTAAACAACGCCTGCACCCGTGCCAGCGTATTCTCCTCAATGCCTTTGCTGCCGTTATCCAGACGGTAGTTTTTCGCCTGCAGCTGGTAGAGCGAGTCGACGTTCTGCTGGTCGACAATCTTCCAGACCCGCTGTTGTTCGGCAAACTGCACAAAGCGTTCAAGCGACTGGCTGAGGCGTTTCCAGGAGACCGGCTTCAGGATGTAATCAAAGGCGCCATTCCGGATGGCCTGGCTGCAGGTGTCCATGTCGCTGGCAGCAGTAATGAAAATCACCGAACAGTTGGCGCGGGTGAGCATGGGGTCATTGATCAGTGTGATCCCTTTACCGTCCGGCAGATAGTTATCCAGCAGCATAAGCTGCGGCTGCTTGCTTTCAAGCTGGACCTGGGCGGCAGCGAGAGACGAGGCGATCCCTACCAGCCTCAGGCGCGGATGTTTACCGATAAGTTCCGCGTGCAGTTGCGCCAGTTCGTTCTCGTCTTCAACAATCAATACGTCGATAAGTTCATGTTGCATAGTCGGTATCTTCCAGTTGCTGGGCGGGACGCCGGGCGGGAATAAACAGTGAGAAAATGGCGCCGCGCGGGGTGTTATCGGCAATTTCTATCGCGCCGCCAGCCTGCGTAACATAGCTTTCGATCAGATACAGGCCAATCCCGTGATCGCCGCGTGTTTTGGTGGTGATGCCGCGTTCAAATATCCTGTCACGGATCTCCGGTTTGATGCCAACGCCCTGGTCGGCCACTTCGATAATCAGCTCCTGCTCGCTCAGTTTGATCAGCACTTCGACCGGTGCATGGGGGAGCGGTGAGCGCTGCGTCGCTTCGATGGCGTTATCCAGCAGGTTGCCGATGATTGAGATCAGCTCTTCTTCAGCCAGCGACGGGAACGGCCTGTCCAGCCGGCAGGCCGGGTCAAAACTGAGCTCGACCCCTTTCTCCCGCGCGCGGGCGGCTTTACCCAGCAGCAGGCCACACAGGGTCGGGGAGCTGAAGCGGGAAGAGATAAAGTCCAGCAGCTCCTGAGCGTGTTCCGACTGCGCCTGAATATAGCCAATCGCCTCTTCATAGCGGCCCATGTGCAGCAGGCCGGACAGAGTGGTCATGCGGTTCAACTGCTCATGACGCATGATGCGCAGGTTATCGACATAGCGTTTAACCTGGCTGAGCTGGGCGCTAAGCGAGTCAATTTCATTCCGATCGCGGAAGGTGATCACCCAGCCCTGCAGCGAATCCTCAAGCATGATGCGCACCCGGCTGGCAATCACCGTGAGGGTGTTAAAACGGCAAATTTCATCATGGGTATCTTTCGCCAGCATCGTCTGCGTCGAGAAGAACGGGACAGGGTCGATAACCTGGCTAATCAACTGCCCGCGCAGTTCACGGGCTGGCTGGCTCAGGCCAAGCAGCTTGCGCGCCGCCTGGTTGATCACCTCGATGCGCAGCTCATCATCAATGGCGATCACCCCTTCATAGATAGACTCCATCATCGCCTTTTGCTGGCGCACCAGCAGGCCGATTTCCCGTGGCTCCAGGGAGAAGATTTGCTTCTTGATACTGCGGGTAAAGAACCAGGAGAAGATAAAGAGCGCAATCAACAGCAGCACGGCGGCCAGCAGGATATTGACCACTTTGCTGACGGTAATGGTATCAAGGTAGCTGGTGAGATAACCCACCGAGACAATCCCCACCACTTGCCCCGCATCGTTGAAGATGGGCGCTTTGCTGCGCAGCGAAATACCCAACCCCCCTTTGCGGATGGTGGTGGTGCTTTTTCCCTGCAGGACCTCCTCATTGTCTCCACCGATAAGCGTCTTGCCCACTCTGTCGGCAAAGACCGAATGAAAAAGATGCAGACCTTTATTATCTCCAATCACAATAAAGCTGGCATCACTGTGAGCGGCAATTTTCTGCATAAAATCATGGATGGCTTTGATATCTTTTTGTTCAACCTCATCACGTAATGAGGGAATAAGTGCGATCTCTTCCGCCTGTATTTTGGCACGTGCACTCATTTCCTGATAAAGCTGCTTGCCGACATCGACGTAATAATATCCGCCCAGTAACGCAAAAAGTACTGAGAAAAAGGCGACCAGCGAAATAAACAGCTTAATCTGAAACGATACTTTCATAACTATCACGCGAGGTAGCAGCAAAGATTGCCAATATATCATCTTTTTTCGCGCGGATACCCGGTTTGCCGAAAACTTGTGATCCCTTGCACAGCAGGCCCTGTAAAAGAATTTTCCGAATAGTCTATGCGGCTGAAGCCGTCTGGAGAAATGTTATTTGATTGTTCATTTTAGAAAAGAAACCATAAAAACCACGGCAATAAATAAGGCGTAAATCACATTAAATAAAAGAAACCATTAAAACCATAGCTGCCATAAAAACTTCGCTTTTAATATGCCATTCCTCACATAAAGTAAGCCTTTGTGACTCTAAGCTGAACGCACAAAATAACTAAGGGGCTTATTATGAGCACAACTGACGATTCTTTCTCTGTTACCCACGACCCGATTGATATTCAGCGACCATCACTCAAAGAGCGCTGGTGGCATATTATGGATACGTGGAAAATCGGAATTATCCCTCTGCCACTGTTTGTCCTGGCTGGCGCGCTGATTGCCATTGATTGCCTCGGCGGCAAACTGCCCAGCGATATCGTGGTGATGGTCGCCACGCTCGCGTTCTTCGGTTTTGCCTGCGGTGAGTTTGGCAAGCGCCTGCCGATTGTCGGTAAACTCGGCGCGGCGGCGATTTGCGCCACCTTTATTCCTTCGGCACTGGTCTATTACGGTCTGCTGCCGGATGTGGTGGTGGAGTCCACCACGAAGTTCTACAAATCCACCAACATTCTGTATCTCTACATCTGCTGCATCATTGTCGGCAGCATCATGAGCATGAACCGCACCGTGCTGATTCAGGGCTTCCTGCGCATCTTCTTCCCGATGCTGTGCGGCGAAATTGTCGGCATGATTGTTGGCATGGGCGTAGGGATAGCGCTGGGCCTTGAGCCATTCCAGATCTTCTTCTTTATCATTCTGCCGATCATGGCGGGCGGTGTTGGGGAAGGGGCGATCCCACTCTCCATCGGCTATGCCACCCTGCTGCATATGGACCAGGGCGTGGCGCTCGGTCGCGTTCTGCCTATGGTTATGCTCGGCGGCCTGACGGCAATCATCATCTCCGGTTGCCTCAATCAGCTCGGTAAACGTTACCCGCACCTGACCGGCGAAGGCCAGCTGATGCCTAACCGTGCGAATACCGATGAAACCACCGCACAGCCTGCGTTCTCCGGTAAAGCAGACGTCACCACGATCGCTTCTGGCGCACTGCTGGCCGTTCTGCTCTACATGCTGGGGATGCTCGGTCACAAGCTGATTGGCCTGCCCGCACCGGTTGGCATGCTGTTTATGGCGGTGCTGGTCAAGCTCTGCAATGGCGCCTCTCCGCGTCTGCTGGAAGGCTCTCAGGTGGTGTACAAATTCTTCCAGACGTCAGTAACTTACCCCATTCTCTTCGCCGTGGGCGTGGCCATTACCCCCTGGCATGAGCTGGTCGCCGCATTCACGCTGACCAACCTGCTGGTGATTGTCAGCACCGTCTCCGCGCTGGTGGCGACCGGTTTCTTCGTGGGCAAAAAGATTGGCATGCACCCGATTGATGTCGCCATCGTCTCCTGCTGCCAGAGCGGCCAGGGCGGTACCGGTGACGTGGCGATTCTGACTGCAGGCAACCGTATGAGCCTGATGCCCTTCGCCCAGATTGCAACCCGTATTGGCGGCGCGATTAACGTCTCCATCTCTCTGCTGATACTGGGCAACTTCCTCGTTTAAGTTTTCAGGAAAGAACAATGAAACTCGCAAGCTTTTTATACCAGGGAACACGCAGCTACGGCATCGTTCAGGCCGAAGGTGTGATTGATTTAGGTCGCCGTCTCGGCGACCGCTACAGCGACCTCAAAGCGCTGCTGCAGGGCAACGGGCTGGCCGAGGCCACCCGTTATCTCAACGACGCCGTGGATGTCCCTCTGAATGCCATCACCTTCTTACCGGTGATTGAGCAGCCGGAAAAAATCCTCTGCGTGGGCATGAACTACGCCGACAAACGCAAAGAGTTTGACCAGCACAACCCGGCGCCGACGCTGTTTGTCCGCTTCCCGGATTCGCAGACCGGCCATAACGAACCGGTGCTGAAGCCGCGTCACTCCAGTGAATTCGACTACGAAGGAGAGTTGGCGGTCATCATCGGCAAAGCCGGAGAGAACATCAGCCGTGATGAGGCGCTGCGCCATGTGGCAGGTTACAGCTGCTATATGGACGGCTCCGCCCGCGACTGGCAGCACACCTGGTTTACGGCAGGCAAGAACTGGCGTCAGACCGGAGCGTTTGGCCCGTGGATGGCGACGGCTGATGAGATCCCGGACCCGCACCAGCTGGCGATCCGCACCTGGCTTAACGGCCGTATGGTGCAGGAAGACAACACCAGCAGCATGATCCACAAGGTCGCGGAGCTTATCGAATACATCAGCACCTTTACCCGCCTCAGCCCGGGCGATGTGATCATCACCGGCTCCCCTGGCGGCGTGGGCAAAAAGCGCAACCCGCCGCTGTTCATGAAAGAGGGCGATCGCATTGAGGTGGAGATCGAGCATATCGGTCATCTGAGCAATGTGATCATGGAAGCGCCCGCCACCGGGCTTGCGGCAGCACACTGAGTAAAACGGCATGAACAGTCAACCCACTATCGATTTTCGCCACACCCTTGTGGCGAAACACCCGGAACGCTTAAGCCAGATCCGTTACCTGCTGGCAGACAGCGGCCTTGGCCTGGACAACGACATCACGCTATTTGTCGAAGCCTGGTCCGGCACGCAGCTGGTGGGTTGTGCCGGGCTTGCCGCTAACGTCATCAAGTGCGTGGCGGTAAACGAGCAGCTTCGTGGGGAGAACCTCAGCGCACGGTTGCTGGCAGAGGTGGAAAATGCGGCGCTGGAGCGCGGCCATTTTCACCTCTTCCTCTGCACCCGTCCGTGCAACAAGGAGCGCTTTGGCCGCAGCGGCTTCTGGCCGATTGCCCAGAGCGGGAACAACGCGGTGCTGATGGAGAACACCCCGCAGGGGATCCAGCGCTACTGCCGCGCGCTCAAGTGTCAGCGCAAGGCCGGGAAGAAGATTGGCGCGATCGTGATGAATGCGAATCCGTTTACCCTCGGCCACCGGCATCTGGTCGAGCAGGCCGCGGGGCAGTGCGATGCGCTGCATCTGTTTGTGGTGCGCGAGGATGCCTCGTTCTTCCCGTTCAGCGCCCGGCTAGAGATGGTACGGGCGGGCGTGGCGCATCTGCCGAACGTGATTGTGCATGAAGGATCGCAGTACATCATCTCCCGCGCCACGTTCCCGGCCTACTTCCTGAAAGAGACCGGCAAAGTACAGCAGGCGTGGAGCGAAATCGATGTGCTGATCTTTCGGGACTTCATCGCCCCGGCGCTGGGTATTACGCATCGCTTTATCGGCTCGGAGCCGTTTTGCGATATCACCCGTCAGTACAACCAGACCCTGCACGACCTGCTGGCCTCACAGATTGACGTGGTGGAAATGCCGCGCATCAAGGTCATCGGCAACGCTATTTCCGCGTCGGAAGTCCGCCGCTTGCTCAAGACACAGCAGTTTTCCCGGATCCGGGAGATTGTCCCGGACTCCACCTTCGCGCACCTCGAAACGCATTACCGTGCGAGTGCGGAAGTCGCATAACTATCAGGATTTTATCATGAAAATTGTAAGGGAGGCGCTGGCCGGTACACAGGAGTCCAGCGACCTGATGGTAAAAATTGCCCCCGCTCAGGGTGAGCTGGAAATTATCATCCACAGTGAAGTGATTAAGCAGTTCGGCGAACACATTCGCCAGGTCGTTAACGACACATTGCGCGCCATGAACGTGCACCAGGGATTAATTATTGTTGAAGACAAAGGGGCGCTGGACTGTGTGATCCGCGCCCGCCTGCAAAGCGCGCTCCTGCGCGCAGCCGATGAGCCGACACTTAACTGGGGGGCGCTGAAATGAGCAAACTCCGCCGCAGTATGCTGTTCCTGCCGGGCGCAAACGCCGCCATGCTCTCTACGGCATTTATCTACCGCCCGGACTCCATCATGTTTGACCTTGAAGACGCCGTCGCCCTGCGCGAGAAGGATACCGCGCGCATGCTGGTGTTTCATGCCCTGCAGCACCCGATGTATCAGGATATCGAAACCGTGGTGCGCATTAACCCGCTGAGCACGCCGTTTGGTTTGCTGGATCTGGAAGCCGCCGTGCGGGCAGGGGTGGACGTAATTCGATTGCCGAAAACTGATACCCCGGAGGATATCGATGAGCTGGAAGGGCATCTGGCGCGTATCGAGCGTGAATGTGGGCGCGAGCCGGGCTCGACCCGCGTCATGGCGGCTATTGAATCGGCGATTGGGGTGATTAACGCCGTGGCCATTGCCCGCAGTTCTCCGCGCTTAATCGGGATCGCGCTGGCCGCCTTTGATTATGTGATGGACATGCAGACGGAACGCGGGGATGGCACTGAGCTGTTTTATGCCCGCTGTGCCGTGCTGCACGCCGCCCGCGCCGCGGGTATCGACGCTTTCGACGTGGTGTGGTCGGACGTTAACGATGAAGCCGGCTTCCTGCGCGAGGTCGATTTGATCCGCAAGATGGGCTTTAACGGTAAATCGCTGATTAACCCACGTCAGATTGACCTGTTACATAACGCCTATGCCCCAACCCAGCAGGAAGTGGATCACGCGAAACGGGTGATTGAAGCGGCAGAAGAGGGGGAGCGTAACGGCCTGGGCGTCGTGTCGCTCAACGGCAAAATGGTCGATGCCCCTATTATTAACCACGCGCAGATGGTGCTGGAACGCGCGGCGGCCTCCGGCGTGCGTCGTTAAGGATTACACAATGAATCAGACAGAACTTCTCCATGTGAATTTCCCCCATCTGCGGGACTTAAAACCGTTTGATGCCGCCCACAGCGCAACGCCATGGCTGAACAGCCCTGACGAAAAACACACCCGTAAGCTCTGTGCTTCGGTCGAAGAGGCGGTGTTACGCAGCGGATTACAGGACGGGATGACCGTCTCCTTCCACCACGCGTTTCGCGAAGGCGACCGGGTGATCAATACCGTCGTGGCGCTGCTTGCGCGTATGGGCTTTAAAAACCTGACGCTGGCTTCCAGCTCGCTGATGACCTGTAACGACGCGCTGATCGAACACATCGAAAGCGGCGTTATCACCCGGATTTATACCTCCGGTATGCGTGGCAAGCTGGCGGACGCTATCTCACACGGGTTGATGGCCGAGCCGGTACAAATTCACTCCCACGGCGGGCGCGTGAAGCTGTTGGAGGACGGCGAGCTGAATATCGACGTGGCGTTTCTTGGCGTGCCGTGCAGCGATGAATTTGGCAACGCCAACGGCACGCACGGGAAATCGTGCTGCGGCTCGCTTGGCTATGCAATGGTGGACGCGCATTTCGCCCGCAAGGTGGTGCTGCTGACCGAAGAACTGGTGCCGTTCCCGAATATGCCTGCCAGCCTGGTGCAGGATCAGGTGGATTACATTGTGCAGGTGGAGAGCGTGGGTGACCCGGCGAAAATCAGCGTCGGTGCAGCTCGCGTGACCAGTAATCCGCGTGAGCTGATGATTGCCCGCTACGCGGCGGATGTGATTGAACATTCAGGCTATTTCAAACCCGGTTTTTCCATGCAGACCGGCTCCGGTGCGGCGGCTACCGCCTGTACCCGCTTTATGGAGGAGAAAATGGAGCGCAGCGGCGTGAAGGCGCGCTTCGCGCTCGGGGGCATTACCGGCAGCCTGGTGGATCTGCACGAGAAAGGCCTGATCGAAAAGCTGCTCGATACCCAATGTTTCGACGGCCAGGCCGCAGCCTCGCTGGCACGAAATCCGAATCATGTGGAGATCTCCACCAACGTTTATGCCAACCCCGGCAGCAAGGCAGCAAGCTGCGACCAGCTTGATGTGGTGATCCTCAGCGCCCTGGAAATTGACGTCGATTTTAACGTCAATGTTATTACCGGCTCTGACGGCGTAATGCGTGGGGCATCCGGCGGACATTGTGATGTGGCCGCGGCGGCGAACCTGACCATCGTAGTCGCCCCCCTGCTGCGTAGCCGTATTCCAACCGTCGTGAAGCGGGTGACCACCCGGCTGACGCCCGGGGAGAGCATCGACGTGCTGGTTACCGATCACGGCATCGCGGTTAACCCGGCACGCCCGGAAATCCGCGAACGACTGCTTGCCGCAGGCCTCAACGTTGTCGATATCAACGCGCTTTTCGAGCGGGCGATATCACTGACCGGCGTACCAAAACCCATTGAGTTTACCGACAAAATCGTCGGTGTGATCCGCTACCGCGACGGCAGCGTTATCGACACCGTTCGACAGGTGAAGGAGTAATGATGACTGTAGCGACACCCGTGCGGGCGGGTGTCAGCCTGGAGGAGCTGCTGGCGGCGAAAGAGCGCCGTGCAGCACGCCAGACTGACTGGCTCACGCACTACCAACAACCGGTGATTTCTCTCACGCTCGTCACCCCCGGGGAGATCAAAGACAGCCTGCGCTATCGCAATACGATGGGCGTGGCATTGCAGATGTGCGACCAGCTGCTGTGGGAAAACCGCTGGCAGGTGCTGGACCGCCAGGTGCTGTGGCTGCCCACCGGGCCAGAAGCAATCTGGTGCGTGGCGCATCCGGCGGCGGAAATCAAAGCGCACTGTACGGATCTGGAGCAGACTCACCCACTCGGCAGGCTGTGGGATTTGGATGTGATCTGCCCGGTACAGGGGCATGTGGGGCGCCAGTCTTTAGGGACACATCTCCGGCGCTGTCTGGTATGTGATGAGCCTGCCCACGCCTGTTCTCGTTCGCGTAAGCATCCTGTAGAGCAGGTGGTGGCTCGCGTGGAGAAGATGATCGATGACTGGTTTGCTCGCGACTAACCCGCAGCCATGCGATGTGCCAGGGCTTGCCGAAGAGGCGTTATGGCAGGAGCTGGCGTTGACGCCAAAGCCGGGTCTGGTGGATAAGCTCAACAACGGTGCACACCGCGATATGGACCATGCGCTGTTTGCCCGCAGTATTGCGGCTATCACCCCGTGGTTTGCGCGCTTTGCAGAGCTGGGTCATACCCATGCGGATAAACCCGCGGCGGAACAAATACGGATCATTCGCCCGATGGGCATTGCCTGTGAACAGGCAATGTACGCTGCAACATGCGGGGTGAACACGCATAAAGGCGGCATTTTTGCCCTCGGTTTGCTGTGCTTTGCCGCCGGACGTGTGAAACACGCCACGGCTGAGAGTCTCTGTAGTGAGGTGAGTCACCTCTGTCGCGGGCTGGTGGCGCGTGAGCTGGCGGCCCGCAGTGGACAGGCGACGGCAGGGGAGCGGCAGTTTCAGCGGTATGGGTTAACCGGCGCGCGGGGCGAAGCGGAAAGCGGTTTTGCTACGGTGCGTGTAGCGCTGGCTCAATGGAACGGGCACGCGCTGCATGACCTGCTGCTGCGCCTGATGGCGATGAATCAGGACAGTAACCTGGTGTCGCGCGGCGGTATGGAAGGGCTGCGGTATGTGCAGGGTTATGCGCGGGCATTACTGACGCGTGGCTGGGATCGTGATGCATTAATACAGATGGACAATGCGCTCATTGAACGGAATTTAAGCCCGGGGGGCAGTGCGGATTTATTGTCGGTAGGATGGGTGCTGGCGAAATTACCCCTCTCCTGAAAGGAGAGGGGATCATCATTAATGCGCGATAGGCTGCGCAGCGTGCGGTTCGCGTACGTGCTTGTACTTGAACAGTGCGATAAACGCGAAGAACAGTACCAACGAGTACGCGGCGAAGATAAGCCACACGGGCTGCCAGTTGGTGATGCCGTTAGTGGTGTACATCTCAACCACTTTACCGCTCACCACACCGCCCAGAATACAGCCGAAGCCGTTGGTCATCATCAGGAACATACCCTGAGCACTGGCGCGAATTTCAGGTTTCACCTCTTTTTCCACAAACACCGAACCAGAGATGTTGAAGAAGTCGAAGGCGCAGCCGTAAACAATCATCGACAGAACCAGCAGCACGGTACCGAACGGGCTTGGGTCGCCGTAGGCAAACAGACCGAAGCGCAACATCCATGCAGCGATACTGATCAGCATGACGTTCTTGATGCCGTAGCGGCTCAGGAAGAACGGGATGGTCAGGATGAACAGCGTCTCAGAGATCTGAGAGATGGACATCATCACTGACGCATGTTCAACGATAAAGCTGCCAGAGAACAGCGGGTTATTGTCGAAGCTGTGCAGGAAGGTGTTGCCGAACATGTTGGTGATCTGCAGTTCCGCACCCAGCAGCATGGAGAAGATAAAGAAGATCGCCATGCGTTTGTTTTTAAACAGCGCAAAGGCGTCCAGACCGAGCATGGTGCTCCAGCTCTGGTTTTTCTGCTGGTTAGACACCGGAATATGCGGCAGGGTCAGGGTAAACAGCGCCAGCACCACGGAGAGTGCCGCCCCGATGTAGAGCTGCATATGGCTCAGTTCGAAGCCTGCGAAGCTCACGCCCCACATTGCCATGATAAAGCCGATGGTGCCCCAGATACGTATTGGCGGGAAATCGGTGACGATTTCCATATCGGCAGATTTCAGGCGGTAGTAGGAGATGGTGTTGATCAGGCCAAGCGTTGGCATGTAGGCCAGCGAGTTAAACAGGATCACCATGAACATCGCCCCCGGCGTGGTGACCTGGGCTGCCATAAACAGCGTCCCCGCACCCACCAGATGGCAAAGCATGTACAGCCATTTCGCACTTAACCATTTATCCGCCACGATACCCAGCAGCGTTGGCATAAAGACAGCCGCAATGCCGAGCGAGCTGTAGACGGCACCGATAGACGCACCATCGAACTTGAGCGTCACAAACATATAGGAGCCGAGTGTAGTCAGCCAGCTACCCCACAGGCAGAACTGCAGAAACGACAATATTTTAAGCTGCAGCTTAAGGTTCATGTTACTTTCCTCACAAGTGAGCGGGAGATATGTTGTTATAGGAACATTCAGGGTTGTTATTTGATGCAATTCTATCAGCAGGCGAGGTTATGTTTTGTTACCTCCCGCAAAAAAATGCAATCCACATTAATTTGCAGTTTGGATTGTGATGCAAATAACATTTTCGTATGGGTGGGGCGGGGAGTGAGCGGTCTGATGCCCTCACCCTGGCCCTCTCCCACAGGAAGAGGGCAGGGTAAAGGGTTTAGCGTCGACGATAGTTTTTTTGCGCCGTGTTCACTTTATACAGATAACGACGCGATTCCGCAGACGGGTGTCGGGTGGTGAGCGTGGAATAGACATCCCCCGGCGCCATACTGTTGATGATATTCGCCGCCTGCACTTTGTCACTCGAGAAGACGCGCAGGACGCTGCCCGCACCGCCGTTATACGCGGTGATCACCGCATAGCGACGTGATGTCGGGTTATCAATTCCACCCAGGTAGACATTGTTGAGCATCGCCAGGTAGGCGGTGCCGGTATCAATGTTGCTTTGTGGATCGAACAGATAACTGCGGCTCGGCGTACCGGATTTACCCTGAGCGCGGAAGACGTCTTTACCTGCGCTGTGCTGCACGACCTGCATCAGTCCCAGCGCGTCGGAACGGCTTACCGCGTACGGGTTAAACGACGATTCGGTCTGCATGATCGCCAGGATCAGCGACTCATCCACGCCGTACTTACGCGAGGCCTGACGCACCATGCCAATGTACTTATGCGCACGTTTGTCGAGGTGGTTCGGCACGAGGTTAATGGTGACGCTGTAGATGATCTTCAGGCCGTTAGAGCGGCTTTTCAGGCGCGTCTGCAGCAGATAATCGGCAAATTTTGTGGCACGCCCTTCCCAGCGGATGGCCTGTCCGGTCTGATCGACAACCTGGCCGTACAGGAACGGTTCTTTGGAGATGGTGATGTCATCGGCGTCGGAGTAGAGATCGATTGAGCCTGGATCGTCACCCATCAGCAAGGTTTTCACGATCGCCTGACGTAACCGTGCGGCAGGTTCGGTGCCTGCGATGGTTTCAACCGTGATAGTCCCCTCATCAAAGTTGATGTGGCTACGGGTCTGATAGGCGTCGGTGTACTTAACGTAGTCCTTAGGTCCGGCAATAAGAACTTCGTTAAATCCCCATATATTTTCGATGTTATGGGCAAACTGCCCCATCAAAATGTCAAAACCGTTGGTGTCCTTTATCCAGGCTTCGTTGTAATCATCGCCTTTTTTGGAAGAACAAGAGACAAGCAACGGCGCAACAAGGGCTAGCGCTAAAAATTTTTTCATCATTCCGGGAGTGCGTGTTGTGTTTGCTTGTACGGCGGAGTTGCCCCCGCACGCTGTTATTTTTCCGGCGGCGTATAGCCTTCGATGTGGACGTCTTTGCCTTCGAACAGGAAGTTCACCATCTCCTGCTCAAGCAGTTTGCGGTGCTCCGGGTTCATCATGCTGAGTTTCTTCTCGTTGATCAGCATGGTCTGTTTTTTCTGCCACTGTCCCCAGGCTTCTTTGGAAATTTCGTTATAGATGCGCTTACCCAGTTCGCCCGGATAAAGCTGGAAATCCTGGCCTTCAGCGTCACGCTGCAGGAAAGTACAAAAAATAGTTCTGGCCATACTCATTCCTCTGTTGGTGGCTGATGCTAAACCATTGCACCGGCACGTAATTGCTGTAACAGGCGCTCCACGGGAGCCGCCAGCCCGACTGATGGCGGTTGCGCTAAGTTATACCAGAGAGCCGTTCCTTCATCCATGCAGGCGGTGATTGAGGACACGGGAAGCCACATCGGTACAATATCCAGATGGAAATGGCTAAAGGTATGACGAAACGCGGTCAGCTGCGTCAGGTTATCGGCAGCGATGCCGCGCTGTTTAAGCCATTCCCGTAACAATTCTTCATCTTCAAACTGTGGGAAGCAGTATAGACCACCCCACAGGCCGCTCGGCGGCCGCTGCGCCAGAAAGACGCCATCGCCATGCTGCATCAACAGCATGTAGCCGGTGCGCTCTGGCAGTGTCTGCTTTGGCTTTTTGCCCGGATACTGCGCCCATGCGTGGTTCGCATAAGCCACGCAGAGATTATTGACCGGGCAAAGTTCGCATTTCGGTTTTGATCGCGTGCAGACCATGGCCCCCAGGTCCATCATCGCCTGGTTAAAGCGCTCCACGCCTTTTGCCGGGGTAACCGCTTCGCTGATCTCCCACAGCCGTTTTTCGACCTCTTTTTTTCCCGGCCAGCCGTCAACGGCATAGCATCGTGCGAGGACGCGCTTCACGTTGCCGTCGAGGATCGGGAAATGTTTACCTAAAGACAGGGAGAGGATCGCGCCTGCGGTTGAACGTCCGACGCCGGGCAAATCAGCCACTTCATCGAAGGTTTCCGGAAATGTGCCGTGGTGTCGGGTCGCCACCTGCTGCGCGGCTTTATGCAAATTGCGCGCACGGGCGTAGTAACCGAGACCGGTCCACAGGTGCAACACCTCGTCTAATGGCGCATTGGCCAGGTCGGTCACCGTTGGGAAACGTGCCATAAAGCGCTCGAAGTAGGGAATCACCGTAGCGACCTGCGTTTGTTGCAACATCACTTCGGAGAGCCATACTTTGTAAGGCGTTTTTTCAATTTGCCAGGGCAGGGTTTTACGCCCGTATTTGTCGTACCAGTCCAGCACCTGGGCTGAAAATTGAGAGGCTTGCATGGTCATCGATTCGTATAATCAGGGACGCCGATTGCAGCACAGCGTCAATCTGCTGTAAACCGGATCTTTCCCATGCTTGCATAGAAGCCTTAACTTTGGATAATGCCCGTTTCCCGAACATTCTCACAAGCAGACAACTCTTTTATGAAAAACGACGTCATTTCACCGGAATTTGATGAAAACGGTCGCCCGCTGCGCCGTATTCGCAGCTTTGTCCGCCGTCAGGGTCGCCTGACCAAAGGGCAGCAACATGCGCTGGACAACTACTGGCCGGTGATGGGCGTTGAGTTCAGCGAGCAGCCTCTGGACTTTACCGAGCTGTTTGGCCGCGACGCGCCGGTAACACTGGAGATTGGCTTTGGTATGGGGTCTTCACTGGTTACCATGGCCCACGCGCGCCCGGAGCAAAATTTCCTCGGCATTGAGGTGCACTCACCAGGCGTAGGCGCATGTCTGGCAACGGCTCATGAAGAGGGCGTTGAGAACCTGCGCGTTATGTGTCACGACGCGGTTGAAGTGCTGCACAAAATGATTCCTGACAATTCTTTGACCATGGTTCAGCTCTTTTTCCCTGACCCGTGGCACAAAGCACGGCATAATAAACGCCGTATCGTTCAGGCGCCGTTTGCTGAGCTGGTAAAAAGTAAGCTGAAACTGGGCGGTGTCTTCCATATGGCGACCGACTGGGAACCTTATGCGGAACATATGCTGGAAGTCATGTCGTCTCTGGACGGGTATAAAAACCAGTCTGCAAGCAACGACTATGTACCGCGTCCCGATTCACGTCCGGTGACAAAATTTGAACAGCGTGGCCATCGTCTTGGTCACGGCGTATGGGACTTAATGTTCGAGAGGGTGAAATAATGGCAAAGAATCGTAGCCGTCGTCTGCGTAAAAAAATGCACATCGAAGAATTCCAGGAAGTGGGCTTCTCCGTTGCGTGGCGTTTCCCGGAAGGCACCAGCGTAGACCAGATCGATCAGGACGTAGATGCGTTCATTAATGAAGTGATCGAGCCAAACAAGCTGGCCTTTGATGGTAGCGGTTACATGGCATGGGAAGGTCTGATCTGCACCCAGGAAGTCGGTAAATGCACCGAAGAACATCAGGCGCTTGTACGCAAATGGCTTGAAGACCACAAACTGGAAGATGTCCGCGTCAGCGAACTTTTTGACGTTTGGTGGGACTAATTAAGCAGTAAGGGGCCAGCATTAGCTGGCCCATTTTGTCTGAGGGAGTGTTTAAGATGCGCAAAACGTTGCTGGCTGTTGCCTTAATGGCAACCGGATTCACCGCTCATGCGGAGTATAAATGTAGCGTCACCCCGCGTGATGACGTGGTGTTAAGCCCGCAAACCGTGCAGGTCAAAGGCGAGAACGGTCATCTGGTGATTACGCCGGACGGGAACGTCACATTTAACGGTAAACAGTACAACCTGACCCCCGCTCAGCGTGAGCAGGCGAAAGACTACCAGGCCGATTTGCGTACCGCGCTGCCGTGGATTGATGAAGGTGCCCTGACGCGCGTAGAGAAGAGCCGCGTCGCGCTGGATAAGATCATCACCAAAGAGGTGGGTGAGAGCAGTAACATGCGCACCCGCCTGACGAAGCTCGACAAACAGCTGAAAGAGCAGATGAACCGCATTATTGAGCATCGCTCCGACGGCCTGACGTTCCATTACAAGGCAATCGATCAGGTTCGTGCCGACGGTCAGCAGCTGGTGAACCAGGCAATGGGTGGCATCCTGCAGGACAGCATTAACGAGATGGGGGCTAAAGCGGTGCTGAAAGGCGGCGGTAACCCACTGCAGGGCGTGCTCGGTAGTCTGGGTGGGCTGCAGACCTCGATTCAGAACGAGTGGAAGAACCAGGAAGACGATTTCCAGCAGTTCGGCAAAGACGTCTGTAAACGCGTGGTGTCGCTGGAAGATAGCCGTAAGGCGCTCGTGGGAACGCTGAAGTAATTTCCCCTCACCCTAACCCTCTCCCCAAAGGGGCGAGGGGATGGTTTGCTCCCTCTCCCTTTTAGAGAGAGGGCCGGGGTGAGGGTTGCAGCATTTGCAGTGTTTCAAGGATCTTTTCTAACACCGCTTCTTCGTTATTCCAGAGTTCGTTGTTCCAAAATCGAATGACATACCAGCCTTTCTTGTTAAGCCAGCACGTTCTTTGACGATCGTATTCCTGCTTTTCATCATGTTGCCCGCCATCCAGTTCAATAGCCAGATGAGCCGCACAGCAGGTGAAATCCAGAATGTAGTGATCTACAGGATGTTGTCGACGAAATTTATAATTTTCGAAGCGGCGGCTGCGCAGTAGATACCAAAGCCGTCTTTCTTCTTTTGTCAGCTCCCGTCTGAGCTGTTTTGCATAAGTACGAGTAATATCCATCCCCACACTCTGCCAGCCTTTCCCTCAGCCGGCAGAATGGGGTGCAAAATCCTGAATCAGCCTTCAGGAATCTTCTGCGAGGAACAACTCAAGCAGGGAGTTTAAAAACAGTTTGCCGTGCTCGGTGATTTGCCAGTAGGTATCACACTCGGTGAGATATCCCTGCGCCAGCGCCTCGTCAATCTGCGGACGAATCGTGGCTTCCGGCAATCCGGCATAACGCGCAAACTCCGCACGTGGTGCGGGTTCCAGCAAGCGGAAGCGGTTCATAAAGAACTCAAACGGTTTATCCGCCGCCTCAACATCATGCTGACGTTCAAGGTAGCGGCCTTCCATGTAACCACGCGGATGACGCGTTTTGGCGGTACGCAGGATGCGCCCGTCAGGGAAGGTCACTTTACCGTGTGCGCCACAGCCAATCCCCAGATAATCACCAAAGCGCCAGTAGTTCAGGTTGTGCTGACACTGGTAACCCGGCTTCGCGTATGCGGAGGTTTCGTATTGCTGATAACCTGCCGCGGTCAAAAGCTGATGACCTTGCTCAAAGATATCCCACAGGGCGTCATCATCCGGCAGCACCGGCGGACGGGAACCAAACAGCGTGTTTGGCTCAATAGTCAGCTGATACCAGGAGAGATGCGGTGGGTTAAGCGCGATCGCCTGACGCAGATCGTCCAGCGCTTCCTCCAGCGACTGGTCCGGCAGGCCGTGCATCAAATCCAGGTTAAAGCTGCGCAGGCCTAAGCCAGTGGCCAGGTTTGCCGCGCGCTTTGCCTCTTCCGGGCCGTGAATGCGTCCCAGACGTTTCAGCTTCGGCTCGCTAAAGCTCTGGACACCGATCGAGATGCGGTTCACGCCTGCACGTTGATAATCGACAAAACGGTCGGCTTCAACGGTGCCGGGGTTGGCTTCCATTGTTATTTCAGCATCCGCGGCCAGGTTCAGGCGCGCACGCACGCCGTCCAGCAGCGTTTGCATCGCCGGGCCAGAAAGCAGGCTCGGCGTACCGCCACCAATGAAAATGGTCTTAACTTCACGTCCCTGTGCGTAAGGTACATCGGCATCCAGGTCGGCCAGCAGATGCGCAACGTAGTCATCATGCGGCACTTCACCTTTCAGCGCGTGCGAGTTGAAATCGCAGTACGGGCATTTCTGCACGCACCACGGGATGTGAATATAAAGACTCAGAGGCGGCAAATTAGCCATTACGCAGTGCTTCCAGTAACAGTTTCAGGGCGCGTCCACGGTGGGAAATCGCGCTTTTCTCTTCGCGGGACAGTTCCGCAGCGGTTTTGCCCTCAGACGGGACAAAGAAAATCGGGTCGTAGCCAAAGCCACCACTGCCTGCCGCTTCACGGGTAATCACACCCGGCCAGCTGCCGTGGCAGACGACTGGCGTAGGGTCTTCGGCATGACGCAGATAGACCAGTACGCAGTGGAACTGAGCCTGGCGTTTATCATCTGGCACGTCTTTCAGCGCGACAAGCAGCTTTTCCAGATTCTGCTGGTCGGTGGCATCAATGCCTGAATAGCGTGCGGAATAGATACCCGGCGCACCGCCAAGGGCATCTACCGCCAGGCCGGAGTCGTCGGCAATCGCGGGCAAACCGGTAATCTGTGCGGCATGGCGCGCTTTCAGGATCGCGTTTTCGATAAACGTCAGCCCCGTCTCTTCGGCGGAATCCACACCCAGTTCGGTCTGTGCAACGACATCCAGTCCAAAATCATTTAATAGCGAGGCCAGCTCGCGCACTTTACCGGCGTTACCGGTAGCGAGAACAACTTTCTGCATGGTTTAATCCTGCTCTGTCAGCGCCGCGACTTCCGTCGGGATAGATTGCGGGTTGAGAATTTTTACCTGTTTATGCCGCCCAAGTTCACCTTTCTCGATGATCACCTGGCTTTTGGCGACACGAAACTGTTTTGCCAGATATTTGGTCAGATGCGCATTCGCCTGGCCATCAACCGGTGGGGCAGTGATGGCGACTTTTAGCTCGTCGCCATGCAGTCCAACAATACTGTCACGGCTGGCTTTCGGCTGAATATACAGCCGTAAAACCAGCCCGTCAGCGCAGGTGCTCACTGCACTCATAGCGCCATCCACAGCCCCGGCAGCAGCATGTCGCCCGTGGACTGTAACAGCTCAGCGATCCCCATATTCACGACGTACAGCAGCAGAACCAGGATCATCGGAGAGAAATCGATGCCGCCCATAGACGGAAGCAGGTTACGGATTGGACGCAGGAGCGGTTCAGCCAGCTGAATTAACGCATACTCCACCGGACTACGGCCCTGGCTTACCCAGCTCATGATCGCCATGACCAGCAGCACCCAGAAGATCAGCAGACCGACGGTTTTTATCAGAATCAGAACGGCGGCAATCCAGATTATCGGCTGGAAGGTGATAACCATAAACAGCACAATCGCTTTGATAACGCTCAGAATAAACGCGACCAGCAGAGAAGCACTGTCAATGGGGCCCATCGCCGGAATGACGCGACGCAGCGGTCCTACGATAGGTTGCGTGATTTTCACGACAAACTGCGAGAACGGATTGTAAAAATCACAGCGGGCCCACTGCATCCAGACGCGCAGTAACAGCGCCATCGTATACAGCTCAATGACCGTTGAAAGCAGGAAAGTCAACGTCTTCATGGCGTTCCTCAGGTTTCCTTATTATTGGGTGTAATCGCGCGCACCAAAAATTGCCGTGCCGATGCGCACCATAGTGCTGCCTGCCGCGATGGCGGCTTCCATATCATCCGACATGCCCAGAGAAAGCGTGTCTACCGTTTGATAGCGCGCTTTAAGCGCCTCAAATGCTACAGCCATTTGCTGTGCCACGGCAAACTGCCTTTCATAACTTGACTCCGGTGCCGGGATGGCCATTAACCCGCGCAGGGTTAAGCGCGGCAGTGCCACGACGTCTGCTGCCAGCGCATCCAGTTCTTCCAGCGCAATACCGGACTTGCTGTTTTCGTCACTGATGTTGACCTGAATCAGCACATTCAGCGGCGGTAACGCTTCAGGGCGCTGGTCGTTCAGACGCGAAGCAATACGCAAACGGTCAATGGTATGGCACCAGTCGAAATGTTCAGCGACCAGACGGCTTTTGTTCGACTGCAAGGGGCCAATAAAGTGCCATTGCAGATCCGTCTTCCCCTGTTCCTGGAAGAAGCGAATTTTATCCACGCCCTCCTGCACGTAGTTTTCACCAAACGCATGCTGACCCGCCTCAATCGCATTTGCGATGGCGCTCGCAGGCTTGGTTTTACTCACTGCAAGTAACGTAATTTCTTCTGAAGCACGGCCGCAACGTGTTGCTGCAGCTGAGATTTTGTCCCGGACCTGTGCCAGGTTGTGCGCAATGTCGTTCATTTTCCGAGGAGTATTGTATGGATGTGGAAGAAATTGTGGCCCTTAGTGTAAAGCATAATGTCTCCGATCTACACCTGTGCAGTGATTCGCCACCGCGCTGGCGCAGATCAGGTCGTCTTGAACCCGCACCGTTTCCGCCTCCCGAAGTCGATACGCTATTAAAAGCGTGGCTCAACGATGAACAGCAGGGAACGTGGTGGGCGAACGGGCAGGTGGATTTTGCCGTCACCCTGGCGGGCAATCAGCGCCTGCGCGGAAGCGCGTTTAAAAAGACAAGCGGCGTCTTAATGACGCTGCGGCTGTTGCCCGGAATCTGCCCGCAACTCTCCGCGTTGGGGGTGCCCCGGGTTGTTCCTGAGCTGTTATCCAGTGACAACGGGTTGATCCTGGTCACCGGGGCAACCGGCAGCGGTAAGTCCACTACGCTGGCAGCGATGGTGGATTTTCTTAATCACCATACTGACGGGCATATTCTGACGCTCGAAGACCCGGTGGAGTTTCTGTACCAGAGCGAACGTTGCCTGATCCAGCAGCGCGAGATTGGCCAACACAGCCCGTCATTTGCCGACGCGCTGCGCGGGGCGTTACGCCAGGATCCTGATGTCATACTGCTGGGAGAGCTGCGCGACAGTGAAACAATCCGCCTCGCGCTGACGGCGGCAGAAACCGGACATCTGGTGCTCGCGACACTGCATACCCGCGGGGCAGCGCAGGCGATTGAGCGGCTGGTCGATACGTTTCCGGCGCAGGAGAAAGATCCGGTGCGCAATCAGCTGGCCGGCAGCCTGCGGGCGGTGCTGGCGCAAAAGCTCCTCCCCGATGCGCAGGGCGGGCGCGTGGCACTTTATGAGCTGCTGGTGAATACTCCGGCGGCGGCGAATCTCATTCGCGAAGGAAAAACGTGGCAATTGCCCGGTATTATTCAAACCGGCCAGCAGGCGGGGATGCAGAACTTTGACCAGAGCCTGGCTGAAAGACGGGCGCAGGGGCAACTCCAGGCCCCGGCGCTCAATAACCCTGTTCGAAATAGCTTTCGAGAATGATGACAGCAGACGCGGAGTCAACGCTGCCTTTGTTGAGAGCCCTGAAGCCGCCGTGTTCAAAAAGACCTGCACGTGCTTCAACGGTGCTCAGACGCTCGTCGTGGAGCTTCACGGAGACGCCAAAGCGGCCATGGATTTTATTGGCGAACTTACGCGCTCGGGCGGTAAGCGGTTGTTCAGTGCCATCCATGTTCAGCGGTAACCCAACGATGACGTCATCCGGCTGCCACTCTTTTAGCAGGCGCTCGATGAGGTTCCAGTCCGGTGTGCCGTCACTGGCCTTCAGGGCCGTGAGCGGGCGTGCGGTACCCGTGATTCGCTGACCCACGGCGACGCCTATGCTTTTGGTGCCAAAATCGAAGGCCAGAAGTGTTCCGCTCATCAGGCATGCCCCGCTACGCCAGGCATAGTCAGGATATCAATGCCGATCAGTTTCGCGGCGTCACGCCAGCGATCGGCAATAGGGGTTTTAAACAGAATGTTCATGTCCGCAGGCGCGGTCAGCCAGGCGTTATCGAGGATCTCTTGCTCAAGCTGTCCTTTCTCCCAGGAGGAGTAGCCCAGGGCCACCAGCACTTCCGACGGCTGCTCAGCGGTACCCAGCGTTTCGAGCACGTCGCGAGAGGTCGTAATGACGGTGTTGTCAGAGATGCGAATACTGGAAGAGAAGACCGGCGGCGTATGCAGGATAAAACCGCGATCCTCTGCGAGTGGCCCGCCCAGCATCACCGGTTTATCAAGCCTGATTTCCGGCAGACGCTCTTCAGCCGAAATTTTCAGCTTGTCCAGAATCCCTTCAACCTGCAGGTTTTCCAGCGGTTTGTTGATGATAATGCCCATCGCGCCGTCTTCATTGTATTCACAAATATAAACCACGGCGCGGCGAAAAATCGGATCCTGGAGAGCAGGCATGGCAATAAGAAAGTGATGCTGTAAATTCATTGTCAGAGGTACTGTTTCCTGGTTTAAAAAGCGACAGCCCCAGTATGCGGACAAACCGGGGTGCTGTCACTAATAGTATTGAAAGGTTATTTCTGTAAACGTTTCTCGATGGCGTCCATCAGCATTCCGGTGATCGAAATCGGGAATTCCGCTTCGATTTCACGAATACAGGTTGGGCTGGTCACGTTCACTTCGGTCAGGCGATCGCCGATGATATCCAGGCCGACAAAAATCAGGCCCTTGGCTTTCAGTGTCGGGCCAACGCGGCGGGCAATTTCCCAGTCGCTTTCACTTAACGGGCGCGGCTCACCGCGGCCACCGGCCGCCAGGTTACCGCGGGTTTCGCCGCCCTGCGGGATACGCGCGAGGCAATACGGCACCGGTTCACCATCCACCACCAGAACGCGTTTATCGCCATCTTTAATGGCCGGGAGGTAGTTCTGTGCCATGCAGTAACGCGTGCCCAGCTCGGTCAGCGTTTCGGCAATCACCCCAATATTTGGGTCGCTCTCTTTCACGCGGAAAATAGATGCGCCACCCATGCCGTCCAGCGGTTTCATGATGATGTCGCCGTGTTTCTGCCAGAACGCTTTCAGCTGTGCCTTGTTGCGGGTCACCAGCGTTTCAGGCGTCAGGTCAGAGAACCATGCGGTGTAGAGCTTCTCGTTACAGTCGCGCAGGCTCTGCGGTTTGTTGACGATCAGCGTTCCTTTCTCTTCCGCGCGCTCAAGGATATAGGTGCAGTAGATGTATTCGGTGTCGAACGGAGGATCTTTACGCATCAGAATGACATTGAGGTCGGCAAGGGCAATATCCTGCTCGGTGCCGAATTCATACCATTTGTCGTAATTCTGCTCGACGTTAACGATGCGGGTGCGTGCGCGGGCTTCACCGTTGATCAGGTAAAGATCGTTCATCTCCATGTAGTGGAGTTCATAGCCGCGACGCTGCGCTTCCAGCAGCATCGCGAAGCTGGAATCTTTCTTGATGTTAATGTTTGCGATGGGATCCATCACGATGCCGAGCTTGATCATTTTCATCTCCGTTAAAAGCCTGAGGGCTCAGGCTTAGCGTTAACCCAGATCGCCAAAACGCACCTGTAGCGCGGTAATGGCTGTGAGTGCCGTTGTCTCAGTACGCAGAACGCGAGGTCCCAACAGAATATCAGTAAACTGGTAACGCGCCGTCATGGCAATTTCGTCAGCGGACAAGCCGCCTTCCGGACCAATCAGCAGGCGAACACGTTCAACGGGTAGCGGCAGCGTATTGATGCTGGCGCTGGCGCGTGGATGGAGATTGAGCTTCAGCCCGCTTTCCTCTTCAGCACACCAGTCCTCCAGATCCATCGCCGGGCGGATCTCCGGAATACGGTTGCGGCCACTCTGTTCACAGGCAGCAATGGCAATTTTCTGCCACTGCTGGATCTTTTTATTCAGACGTTCCGCATCCAGTTTAACGCCACAGCGCTCAGAAAAAAGTGGCGTAATGAGGCTTACACCCAGTTCAATGGATTTCTGGATGGTGAATTCCATCTTTTCTCCGCGCGACATCACCTGTCCCAGGTGTATGTGCAGCGGAGATTCACGGTCATCCACTTCGCCGCGCAATATCGTTACATGCACGCTTTTTTTATCAGCACGCGTAATTTCCGCGTCGAAAACCTGATTAGAACCATCAAACAGCTGAATAGCTTGTCCTGCTCCCATGCGCAGTACGCGACCAACATGGTTGGCGGCATCGTCAGAGAGGGCAATTTCGCGGCCGACGGTAATCAGCTCAGGGTGGTAGATGCGAGGAATGCGCATAGTCAGAAATTCCATATGTCATGCGGTGTAAGCGAATTGCCGCTAGTGTAGGTTAGCTCTTTTGCGCCTGGCAAGCCCGCTGGACGTAAGGGTTGTGATTACCCTGAACTTTCGCGATGCGCGCGTCACGCTGGCATTCCCATTCCGTCACCGGATATTGCTTGTCCCATGCGTTGAACAGCTGCGTCTGCTGGCGGGAAAGGTTGAGGTCGTAACGGTCACGCATATAGAAATAGGTGCGGGCGATACTGCCGCGCGCGCGGGCCGGGGGCTCAGCGACTTTCTCTTTAAAATCAACTTTCATGCCGCACTGGCCGTACTGACCCTCTCCGCCGTTCCACTGGCTGTACATAAAGTTGCCGCGATCGCCATTCACCTCGCCAACCGCGGGTTGCAGGTTGTGCATATCGCTTTCCATCTGGCGATAGACCGGATCTTTGGCGCAATTTTTACGACCGCCATCCTGCCAGCACTGACGCTGGTGGCCAAACTGCCATGCCGGCACCACGTGTTCCCACTCGATGCGGCTGGCGCGGTTTTCATTCTTACGCACTTTATAGCCGCAGGATTCGAGATCAACGATCCCTTTTTTACCCTGCCAGTTAATCTTACAGCCGCAATAAAAATCACCGGGAACATCCGCGTTGACCTTCACGCCCGCCGCTTTTGCCTGGGAGAAACTGTTAATACCGTCGGCCAGAGCCTGGCCGGAGAGTGCTGTCGCCAGAAAAGCGACCGCGAGAGAAAAATTACGGGACATCTTACACTCCGTGTCAAAACGAGCCCGCAACGTAACGAATGTTGTTCCTGTATGCAATCAGTCAGATCAGGAAAGTTCCTGAAAGTTCAGTTGGTTATTCCGCGACCAGCGGTTCACCACATTTGACGCAACGGTAGGTGGCCTCGCCGCGCACCACGCGATTATGACGGCGAACAGTAAGCTGATGCTGCTGACACTGGCAGCGGTAGGGGAAGGTATTGCGGCGTACCGACTCAAGTTCAAACTGATGGGTTCTGCGTGCCGGAACGCCCAGCACGGCTTCCATCATCCACTTCCACTCTTTGCCGTGGGGTGCCACGCGGCCAAAGTGTTTCCATACCAGCAGGTGCGCCAGCTCGTGCGGCACCACTTCCTCAATAAACGCCTGCTGATTTTCCAGCATCAGCACCGGGTTCAGACGGATCTCATAGGATTCGAGCCACGCCGTGCCCGCCGCCGTGCCACGCTGTTGGTAGACGAGTTTCGGCTCAGGGTAATTCCGGCCGAGTTTCAGGTTGGCCTGAGCGAGTTTTTCCCGCAGGCTGCGCATAACGGCTTGCTGAAGGGCGATGGGGAGACGGGGTGCTTTCATAGGGGCAGAGCATAAAGCGCGAAGCGGGGAGGTGCAAGAGGCACCTCCCGCCAGAGAATTAGTCGTGTGCGCCAATCTCGCGCAGTGGACGACCTTTCATCAGGTTACGTTCAATATGTTCCAGTGACACGTGTTTGGTTTCAGGAACCAGCCACAGCGTCAGAACAATAAAGAAGATGTTCAGGCCGGAGTAGACCCAGAAGGTGTTCGCGTTGCCCAGCGTATTGAGCATGGTCAGGAACGTCGCACCGACAATCATGTTGGCAATCCAGTTGGTCGCGGTGGAGCAGGTGATACCGAAATCACGCCCTTTCAGCGGCTGGATTTCAGAGCACAGCACCCAAATCAGCGGACCGGCGCTCATCGCAAACCCGACGATAAACATCAGCAGCATGCCCACTGCGAAATACTGGGCGGTTGGAGAGTGAATCCCCACGTGCATCATCGTGCCGAGAACCCCCATACCGGCGGCCATCACCAGGAAGCCCAGCGTCAGGGTTGGCTTACGGCCCCAGCGGTCCACCAGACCGATAGCGATAAAGGTCGCCAGAACGTTGGTCAGCCCAACGATGACGGTCCCCCACATCTGCTCGGTGGTATTGGTATACCCCGCCAGTTCAAAGATTTTTGGCGCGTAGTACATGATGACGTTCATCCCGGTGAACTGCTGCATCACCTGCAGGAGCACGCCCAGGAATACCGCACGACGGAAGTTGCTGTTCTCTTTAAACAGCGCCCAGCCTGACTGTTTTACCTTCAGGCTCTCGCGGATCTCTTCCAGTTCGTTTTTGGCTTCCGCGCTGGTATCGCGCAGTCGCAGCAGCACGCGCTCGGCATCGACGAAACGACGCTTCGCTGCAAACCAGCGTGGGCTGTCCGGCAGGAAGAAAACGCCAATCAGCAGCAGAATGGCAGGGATAATGATCACGCCAAGCATCCAGCGCCATGCGCCGCTGTAGCTGAACGCGGTATCGGAAAGGTAAGCTCCGAGGATGCCGATGGTGATCATCAGCTGGTACATCGAAATCATGCTGCCACGGATTTTCTCGGGTGCGATTTCAGAGAGATAGAGTGGGGCGGTATACGACGCCACACCCACGGCCAGGCCAAGCAGCACGCGAGAAAGCAGCAATACCTCAACGTTTGGAGCCGCTGCTGAGAAGAGCGAACCGGCAACAAACAGGATTGCACCGATCATCAGGCTCTTTTTGCGGCCTAGCCTGAAAGAGAGCCAGCCGCTGCCCACGGCACCCACGGCCGCACCAAACATCATGGAACTTACTACCCACTCCTGGGTGTGAGCGCTTATCTGGAACTCTTCAGTGATAAAGGGTAACGCACCAGCAATCACGCCAATGTCCAGGCCAAAAAGTAATCCTGCCAGGGCGGCGAGGAAGCAGACGAAAAATGTCATCGCCTTATTGGACGTACGCCCCTGTTTTTTATTGTCAGGCATTATGCCCTCCAGTTGGGTTATCAGTTTTATCGATGTTAAGGGTAAGTGAGCAACCCGTATAAATATGTGAGATAAATCACATTGGTGTAATCGGTTACACTGGTGTGCAACCGTAAATAAAATTAAAGCTTTGAAAATATAGAGGTAAATTAGTTGATGCGCATCGCGTTTGAATGAATTTCAGACTTAACTGAAAGGAAATGTAACAGCATAAGACATGCGATCATGCAAAGAGATTATTCTGAAAGCGAGGTATATCGGGTGGGGTGTAATCGGTTTCACGCAAAGCGCAATGTCAGGCTCTCTGGCTGCCAAAAGCAAAAGGCCAGCACGGGGCTGGCCTTTTTTAACATTCGCTGTCAGTCGATTATTTCAGACCAGCAGCTTCACGCAGCAGAGCGGCTTTGTCGGTTTTTTCCCATGGGAAATGTTCACGACCAAAGTGACCGTATGCAGCGGTTTCTTTGTAGATTGGGTGCAGCAGATCCAGCATCTGAATCAGACCGTATGGGCGCAGGTCGAAGAACTCGCGCACCAGCAGCGTCAGTTGCTCGGATGGCACTTTCTCGGTACCAAAGGTTTCAACCATGATGGAGGTCGGTTCAGCCACGCCGATAGCGTAGGAAACCTGAATCTCACAGCGGTCAGCCAGGCCAGCAGCAACGATGTTTTTCGCAACATAACGCGCAGCGTACGCAGCAGAACGGTCAACTTTAGACGGGTCTTTACCGGAGAAGGCACCGCCACCGTGACGTGCCATGCCGCCGTAGGTATCAACGATGATTTTACGGCCGGTCAGACCGCAGTCACCCATTGGGCCGCCGATCACAAAGCGTCCGGTTGGGTTGATGAAGTATTTGGTTGCGGAGCTCAGCCATTCAGTTGGCAGAACCGGCTTGATGATCTCTTCCATCACTGCTTCCTGCAGGGATTTCTGGTCGATCTCTTCGGAATGCTGAGTAGACAGAACGACCGCGTCAATACCGACGATTTTGCCGTCGTCGTACTGGAAGGTCACCTGGCTTTTCGCATCAGGACGCAGCCATGGCAGGGTGCCATTCTTGCGCACTTCAGCCTGACGCTGCACCAGACGGTGTGCGTAGGTCACTGGCGCTGGCATCAGCACGTCAGTTTCGTTGGTTGCATAACCAAACATCAGGCCCTGGTCGCCCGCGCCCTGTTCCAGCGGATCGGCACGGTCAACGCCCTGGTTGATGTCCGGAGACTGTTTGCCAATTGCGCTCAGTACCGCGCAAGAGTTGGCATCAAAGCCCATATCAGAATGGACATAACCGATCTCACGAACCGTGTTACGGGTGATCTCTTCGATATCCACCCATGCGCTGGTGGTGATCTCACCGCCAACCAGAACCATGCCGGTTTTGACGTAGGTTTCACACGCGACGCGCGCTTTTGGATCCTGCGTCAGGATCGCATCAAGCACCGCATCGGAGATTTGGTCAGCAATTTTATCTGGATGTCCTTCTGATACGGACTCGGACGTAAACAGGTGTTTTGCCATGTTTTATTTCACCTAAAAGGAATTTGTTTAGCTCAAGCTGCTGTGTGGAATAGCCAAAGGAGATAATTCTACCAAGGCCTGCAGGTTAATGACACTGGCAGTCTGAGTGTTAATCAGTATGGATGGATTAACATCTGGATGGCTATTTTAGGTCAGTTCTTCGCCCGATTTCCAGTTTTTTTTGACTAACCTCTCACTGAGTTGAATTCGCTGCTGGAAATTTTTCCTGACGGCGCTGGCAACCCGCGCATTTATCTTTTGCAATTTACCCCTGTTCTCGGTATAAAACGCGGCGCGCGGCTCATACCAATAAGCGCTCGATGAACTCATCGTGTCGCCACTTCCAGCCGGGTTAAGCAGTGAACTTTTAGCTTTGGCTTGTGGTCCGTTTCAGCAGGAGCGGCCGTGGAGGTGATACGAGATAATGAACCAGTGTTTTCCGCTAATTCAGCGCAGCCGTTCTGGCGCGTATTTGATTCCCGCAACCCGCATTTCTAATCTGCAAACCTGCCGATGTTATACCCATCTCGGGGCTTCTCAGGATTCCAGGGCCGGTCACGCTTTGTGAAAACTGAACAAGGGCGCTCTTGTTAAGACAAGAGTTTTCTCGTGGTTTCGCCGAACGTTGTCATAATTAAGTTCGGACACGTGTTTACAATGATATGAATATGAAACCGGTCGCACGGTCTGGTTTTCAGCATAGTCTGCTGGGAAATGGATCCGTTTATGGGTTGTTATCGCCGTATAACGCTGCGATAGTAGTCAACTGTTTTACACTTAATACAAAGAGTTGAGGTTCGCTATGTCTGACGACATGTCTTCGCTTTCGCCTTCGTCAGCGGGCGAACAGGGTGTACTACGTTCCATGCAGGAGGTTGCGATGAGCTCCCAGGAAGCCAGCAAGATGCTGCGCACTTACAATATTGCCTGGTGGGGCAATAACTACTACGACGTCAACGAACTGGGCCATATCAGCGTTTGCCCGGATCCTGACGTTCCTGAAGCGCGCGTGGATCTCGCCAAACTGGTGAAAGCACGCGAGGCGCAGGGCCAGCGTTTGCCTGCACTGTTCTGCTTCCCGCAGATCCTGCAACATCGTCTGCGTTCCATTAACGCCGCGTTTAAACGCGCGCGTGAATCTTACGGCTATAAAGGCGATTACTTCCTGGTTTACCCTATCAAGGTGAACCAGCACCGCCGCGTGATTGAGTCATTGATCCACTCCGGTGAACCGCTGGGCCTGGAAGCGGGTTCCAAAGCGGAGCTGATGGCCGTGCTGGCACATGCTGGCATGACCCGTTCGGTGATCGTCTGTAACGGTTATAAAGACCGTGAATACATTCGTCTGGCGCTGATTGGCGAAAAGATGGGCCACAAGGTCTATCTGGTTATCGAGAAGATGACAGAGATCGCTATCGTGCTGGAAGAGGCGGAGCGTCTGAACGTTATCCCGCGTCTGGGCGTGCGTGCGCGTCTGGCGTCGCAGGGCTCCGGTAAATGGCAGTCCTCAGGCGGCGAAAAATCCAAATTTGGTCTCGCGGCGACCCAGGTTCTGCAGCTGGTTGAGATTCTGCGTGAGCGTGGTCGTCTGGACAGCATTCAGCTGTTGCACTTCCACCTTGGCTCGCAGATGGCCAACATTCGCGACATCGCCACCGGCGTACGCGAATCAGCACGTTTTTACGTTGAGCTGCACAAGCTTGGCGTAAACATTCAGTGCTTCGACGTGGGCGGTGGTCTGGGCGTGGATTATGAAGGTACCCGCTCGCAGTCCGACTGTTCCGTGAACTACGGCCTGAACGAATATGCCAATAACATCATCTGGGCGATTGGCGATGCCTGTGAAGAGCACGGCCTGCCGCACCCAACTGTGATCACCGAGTCTGGTCGCGCGGTTACCGCACACCACACCGTGCTGGTATCGAACATTATCGGCGTTGAGCGCAGTGAAATTTCCGAGGTAACCCCGCCGGCTGAGGACGCGCCTCGTGCGCTGCAAAGCATGTGGGAGACCTGGCAGGAGATGCACGAGCCGGGTACCCGCCGTTCGCTGCGCGAGTGGCTGCACGACAGCCAGATGGACCTGCATGATATTCATGTGGGGTATTCATCGGGCACGTTCAGCCTGCAGGAACGCGCATGGGCAGAGCAGCTTTATCTGAACATGTGCCACGACGTACAGCAGCAGCTGGACCCGAGCAACCGTGCCCACCGTCCGATTATTGACGAACTGCAGGAGCGCATGGCGGACAAAATGTACGTCAACTTCTCGCTGTTCCAGTCGATGCCGGATGCCTGGGGTATCGATCAGCTGTTCCCGGTTCTGCCGCTGGAAGGGCTGAACCACGCCCCGGAACGTCGTGCGGTGCTGCTGGACATCACCTGCGACTCCGACGGTGCTATCGATCACTACGTCGACGGCGACGGTATCGCGACCACGATGCCTATGCCAGAGTACGATCCGGAGAACCCGCCGATGCTGGGCTTCTTCATGGTTGGTGCCTATCAGGAGATCCTCGGCAACATGCATAACCTGTTCGGTGATACCGAAGCGGTTGACGTGTTTGTCTTCCCTGACGGCAGCGTGGAAGTTGAGCTGTCCGACGAGGGGGACACCGTGGCGGATATGCTCGAATACGTTCAGCTGGATCCGAAAAAGCTGCTGACCCAGTTCCGTGACCAGGTGAAAAATACCGGTCTGGACGATGCGCTGCAGCAGCAGTTCCTGGAAGAGTTTGAAGCGGGTCTTTACGGATACACCTATCTGGAAGACGAGTAAGTAAACCTGCCTCTCTCTGTTGGAGAGGGGCGGCGTGAGGGCAAGGGGCAGTACCCTCGCCTATACTCACTTGAACCCGTATGAATTAGCGGCGATAATTCGCCCCAATAAGCGATTTACAAATCAATCCCTTCCTCGTCGGGTTTAACGACGCGGAGGGGATTTTTTTTCATCTGTTTTTAATGTATCGACTTTAAAGAGGTCAGGACATGAGCACTTTAGGCCATCAGTACGATAACTCTCTGGTATCTAACGCGTTTGGTTTTTTACGTCTCCCGATGAACTTCCAGCCGTACGACAGTGACGCTGACTGGGTGATCACCGGCGTGCCGTTTGATATGGCCACGTCAGGCCGTGCTGGTGGCCGTCATGGTCCGGCAGCTATTCGTCAGGTCTCCACTAACCTGGCCTGGGAGCACAACCGCTTCCCGTGGAACTTCGACATGCGCGAGCGCCTGAACGTGGTTGACTGCGGTGACCTGGTGTACGCCTTTGGCGACGCGCGCGAGATGAGTGAAAAACTGCAGGCCCATGCCGAAAAACTGCTGGCTGCCGGTAAACGCATGCTCTCCTTCGGGGGTGACCACTTCGTCACGCTGCCGCTGCTGCGTGCTCACGCGAAGCACTTCGGTAAGATGGCGCTGGTGCATTTTGATGCCCATACCGACACCTACGCGAACGGCTGTGAATTCGACCATGGCACCATGTTCTTCACCGCGCCAAACGAAGGTCTGATCGATCCAAACCACTCTGTGCAGATTGGTATTCGTACCGAGTTTGATAAAGATAATGGCTTCACCGTGCTGGATGCCGGCCAGGTGAACGATCGCGGCGTGGATGACATCATCGCTCAGGTAAAACAGATTGTCGGCGATATGCCGGTTTACCTGACCTTCGATATCGACTGCCTGGATCCGGCGTTTGCCCCGGGCACCGGCACGCCGGTGATCGGCGGCCTGACCTCTGACCGCGCCATCAAACTGGTGCGCGGCCTGAAGGATCTGAACATCGTGGGTATGGACGTGGTGGAAGTGGCTCCGGCTTACGACCAGTCAGAGATCACTGCTCTGGCAGCGGCCACCCTCGCGCTGGAAATGCTCTACATCCAGGCCGCGAAAAAAGGCGAATAAGCCTTACGCCCGGATTGCTGCTGCGCGACGCATGCGCAGCAGCAACATGCCTCCTGCCAGCAGGGTGATAACCTGCGAGACGACCAGCACCGAAAAACCGGAGCTGACTGAACCCACCGATTTCATCACCATCCCCATCAGCAGCGGAATAAACGCCGCGCAAATATTCCCAATCCCGTTGATGATCCCGTAGGCACTGCCAACGGCTTCCCGCGCCGCATGATGCTGGATAACCGCCGGAATGGCCGCCCCCTGAAGTCCCCAGAAAATATTGGCAGAGAGCATAAACAGCGCCAGCCAGCCGGGCTGGTGGCTCAGCATCAGCATGACGACGGAACTCGCCGTTAAGATCCCGCCCACCACAAACAGCAGCGGTGCCTGGTCCGGGCGCATTTTATCGAGCAGCACACCGCCCAGAAACTTTGAGCCAAGACTCAGCAGGAAGGGGATAGCCGCGAGAAAGCCGGTCGCGTGCAGGGAGAAGTGGTGTTCATCGCGCAGCCAGGCCGGAAGCCAGGCGCTGCTGCCCCAGAGATAACTCAGCGTGGCGATTTCAACCAGCAGGATCCAGCCCAGAAGCGGCGTCTGCCAGGCAAGCGTAAAGGTCTGCACAAACCCGGACGTTCGGCGCTTTTCCGTATGTTGAGGGGCCGGCAGGAAACGCCAGATTAACCCCCCACCCAGCGCCAGATTGATCGCCGCGAGGGCATAAAATGAGCCCGCCCAGCCAAGATGTGCCATCAGCCAGGTGATCAGCGGAAAGCCTACCGCCAGCCCCAGTGAAACGCCCAGCGCGGTAACGGCGTTGGGCTTACCAATTTCCCCGGCGCTAAAGTTATCGCTGATAAAGCGTGTTTTCAGTGAAAAGAGTGGGCCTTCGGCAATGCCTAAAATCAGGCGGGCGATGAGCATGCCCATCAGCGACCCCAGCAGTGGCGAGATGGCGCAAACCACCGCCCATATCGCAATGCTGGTTAACAATCCCTGTCGGTAATGTAATTTGCTTTCGATAACTGGGGTCAATAGTAAAGCGGAAAAACCATAACCCAGCAAAAAGCAGGTCATGAGCATTCCTTGTAACATTCTGTTTTCATTTAGCTGAAAATGTTCGGCAAATTCAGGGTTTAAAATCATCACCGAGATATTTACGCGGTCAACGTAGGAAATAATAATGAGCACCAGAAGTGCCAACGTGCCTTGCCATCTTGCCGTCATTTAATCCGCCTTAATCGTGCTGTCTGTTTATATTTTTTATGAACGTTATTGTCACGTAACTAAAATGATTCACCTGTGAAACTCATTGTTTTAATGAGATAAATTAAATTAAAGTTTCACAGGTGAAACACCAGAGGTATGCGCGCATATAATTTTTAAGGAATAAAAATAAAAGAAGTCAATCTCTATTTTAAAAAATAAAAGATCATCAAAAAAATGTATTCATTCACGCCTGAATAATGAAAATTTCATATCGCTGCATTTTTTCGTGATCGCTTGCACACTTAGCTAATTAAACCTCTACTGATTAACAAATTCGTCACATTCGCGCTTGACGAAACATTCTTCGCTTTTATATTGACCGTATTAAATAAGAAACAGAGTTTCATATATGAAACAAAAGCCTGGAGGATCGTGATGAGCTGGATAGGCGTATGTGACGCAGAACAAGTACAGGAAGATTTCCCTTTTAGCGGTAACGTCGAGGGCAAAGAGATCGGCGTTTATTTGATTGATGGCGAATATTACGCACTGGAAGACGTATGCCCGCACGCTTACGCGCTGCTGAGTCAGGGTTTCGTCGAGGACGGTAAAGTGGAATGTCCGCTGCATGAGGCGGTTTTCGATGTCAAAACCGGACAGTGCCTGCACGGCCCCGGCGGACGTAACCTCAATCGTTACCCGGTTCGGGTATTTGAAAACCAGATCCAGATTACCTTCGTCGAGGAGACAGTGGCATGAGCGAAAGTCTGAACTTCAACCCGGCGCTGCCGGAAAGCCGTCAGTTTACCCCTCCGGCTGAGGGCGGTAACGGCGCCATCCATAAGCCCGGTGATTACCAGAACCTGATCTGGCAGACCCGCAGCCGCGTACCGGAAAACTGGGAAATCACGCTTATCTCCACGCTGGAAGACCTTTTCGAACAGGGCGCGGAAACCGTGCCGGAACTGGTCAACGGGCTGAACGCGGTACGTATGCACGATCAGCAGGGCGAGCCATGGAGCGATGCCAGCTTCCAGGCTTTCTTACAGGTTAACGGCTACTGAGGGCAATGCGATGACGACTACCGTACAAAACTATCTTGATAAAGGTCTGCGCGGCCTCTGGTACCCGGTGCTGGCCAGCTGGGAAGTTCAGTCTGCGCCCGTGGGGATCACCCGTCTGGGCGAACAGATTGTGGTCTGGCGCAACAAAGATGGCCAGGTGCAGGCGCTGGAAGATCGCTGTCCGCACCGTGGCGCGCGTCTGTCGATGGGCTGGAATCTGGGCGATCGTATCGCCTGCTGGTATCACGGCGTGGAAGTGGCGGGCAACGGCGAAGTGAAGGATGTGCCTGCGGTGGACAAATGTCCGCTGGTCGGCCAGCAGTGTGTGCGCAGCTACAACGTGCAGGAAGTGCACGGGGCCATCTTCCTCTGGTTTGGCGTTACCGCCGATCAGCAACCCGACGAACTGAGCTTCCCGGACGAACTGGCTGACACCGACGCCTACAGCAATTTTCTCTGCACCGCCGCGTGGAAATGCAATTACCAGTACGCACTGGAAAACGTGATGGACCCGATGCACGGCACCTATCTGCACTCTTCGTCGCACTCCATGGCGGAAGGGGATCGCAAAGCGGATATGGTTCTGCAGCCAACGAAAACCGGGTTTATCTTCGAGAAAAAAGGCCAGAGCGGCGTCAACTTCGACTGGGTTGAGCTGGGCAACAGCGGCACCTACTGGATGCGTTTGTCCATTCCTTATAAGAAGCGTTTCGGGCCGGGCGGTCACTTCTTCATTGTTGGCATGGTGGTGCCGGAAGATAACGATAACTGCCGCGTCTTCTTCTGGCGTATCCGCCGCGTGCAGGGCTGGCAGCGCGATATGTGGCGTTTCATGTACCGTAACCGTCTGGAAAAACTGCACTGGGAAGTCCTTGAGCAGGACCGCGTGGTGCTGGAGAGCATGGCGCCAGATGCACGGGAACACGAATACCTTTACCAGCATGATGTGGGCCTCTCGCGCCTGCGCCGCATGATGCAAAAAGCGGCGAAAGAGCAGCTGGCGGCGCGTGAAGCTCAGCAGGGAGCCGCCTGATGAATGGGCTGCTGAACGGGAAACGCATCGTGGTGACCGGTGCCGCGCGTGGGCTGGGCTTTCATTTCGCGAAAGCCTGCGCAGAGCAGGGCGCGGCGGTGGTGATGTGCGACATCCTTCAGGGCGAGCTGGCTGAAAGCGCGCATGGCTTAAGTGAGAAGGGCTATGCGATTGAATCACACGTTATCGATCTGGCCGATCCGCTCTCCATTTCGCGGGTGTTCAGCGCCATTGGCGAACAGGGACCGATCGACGGTCTGGTCAATAACGCGGCGATGGCGACCGGGGTCGGCGGTAAGGACATGCTTGATTACGATCCGGATCTGTGGGACCGGGTGATGAGCGTTAACGTCAAAGGCACCTGGCTGGTTACCCGGGATGCGGTACCGCTGCTGCGCGAAGGGGCAGCCATTGTCAATGTGGCTTCCGATACCGCGCTGTGGGGCGCGCCGCGTCTGATGGCCTACGTGGCCAGCAAGGGCGCCGTGATTGCCATGACCCGTTCAATGGCGCGCGAGCTGGGTGAAAAACGCATTCGTATTAACGCCATCGCCCCGGGCTTAACCCGCGTCGAAGCGACGGAATATGTTCCTGCAGAGCGGCATCAGCTTTACGAAAACGGCCGGGCGCTCACCGGGGCGCAGCAGCCGGAAGACGTCACCGGCAGCGTGGTCTGGCTGTTAAGCGATCTGTCGCGGTTTATCACCGGACAGCTGATTCCGGTCAACGGCGGTTTTGTCTTTAACTGAGGTAAAGCAAATATGGCAAGCGATCACGAAGTGAAGTACCTGGTGCCCGGGCTGGAGCGAGGCTTACAGCTGCTGCTGGCCTTTGGCGAGCAGCACCGTGAACTGACCTTTGCCGAGCTGCACAGGCTGGTCGATATGCCGAAAGCCACCGCCTACCGCGTGGTACAAACGCTGGAATACATGGGTTTTCTGGAGCGCAACACGCGAACCAATACCTTCTCGCTTGGCATGAACGTCCTGCGTCTGGGCTTTGAATACATCGCCTCACTGGATGTGGCGCAGGTCGGTCAGCCGGTCATCGAGCAGCTGCGTGACGTCAGCCAGTGCAGCAGTCATCTGGCGATCCGCGACGGGCGCGACATCATCTATATCGCCCGCGTCAGCGCCGCCGGTTCTCGCATCAATCAGGTGAGCATTGGTACCCGTTTGCCGGTGCACTGCACGTCGCTGGGGCGCATGCTGCTGACCGATATTTCGCGAGCCGATTTCGAACAGCTGTTCCCGCACGAGCGTCTGCCGGGCAACACGCCGGGCCAGATCCACGACCGTGAAGCGTTGTGGCAGATGGTGCAGCAGGACAAAGCACGCGGCTATGTGATCGGCGAATCCTTCTTCCGTCATGGCATCTCCTCCATCGTTTATCCGGTGTATGACCGCAGCGGAAGGGTGGCGGCCGTGGTGAGCATTCTGGTGCCTTCGGAGGAGATCCCGCAGACCGATCGCGAGCGCCTGCAAAACGATGTCCGCATGGCGGCGGATAAAATTTCTGGCTTCTTAGGGTATTTGTCACAGGCCAGTTAAATCATCAGGTTAACGCCAGGCGCTTCATTGCGTCGGGCATGTTTTACGCCCAATCTGGGCCAGACGAGGCAACGAACGATGTGTATAACCGGAATTGAAAAGCTGGAATTTGGCGTCGAGAACCTGACGCACTGCGCCAAATTTATGCGTGATTTTGGCCTGACGGGCGATGCCAGCGGCCAGCGTTTTACTACCCTGAGCGGCGCGCGCGTGGAGCTTAATCCTGTCGACAGCCCTGACCTGCCGCCAGCGTTTGAAGCAGGAAATACGTTGCGCCGGATGACCTGGGCAGTCGCCACCCGGGACGATCTGGAGGCGCTGCGCCCGAAGCTTGAGAAGCAGCCCGGTTTTCGTGAGGTGGGCGACGCGCTGGAGTGCCGCGATCCGAACGGCATGACCCTGCGCGTACAGGTCAGCCATCAGGTGCCGGTGGAGCTGAACGTCGAGCCGATTAACCAGTGGGGCGATGCCCGCCGTATCGACACACCAAGCCCGGTCTACGATCGCGCCCAGCCTATTAACGTGGGGCACGTGGTGTTCTTCGTGGAGGAGCTGGCGGCGGTGGAGACGTTCTACCGTGAGGTGCTTGGGTTCCAGGTGTCTGACCGCTACATCAACCGTGCGGTGTTCCTGCGCTGTGGCGTGCGCGGCGGGCATCACAACCTGTTCCTTCTTCAGCTGCCTAACCGTAAGCGGGGTTTGAACCACGTGGCCTTTACCGTACGCGACATTCACGAGGTGATCGGCGGTGGGATAGCGATGAACAAAAACGCCTGGAGCACCTTTATTGGCCCGGGGCGTCATCCGGTCTCCTCGGCCTATTTCTGGTACGTCAACAGCCCAACCGGCGGGGCGTTTGAATACTACACCAACGATGATTACCTCACCGAAAACTGGCAGCCGCGCGAGCTGGAACATTCGCTGGTGTCGTTCACCGAGTGGGCGGTAGAGGGTGGGATTGACCACGACACTCGCCGTCAGCAGAAAAAGCCGGAGGCGGTATGACCTCGCGCATTGTCATTATTGGCGGCGGTCAGGCAGGTGGCTGGGCGGCGAAAACCCTGCGTGACGAAGGCTTCGACGGCGAGATTTGCGTCGTGGCGGAAGAGGCGTGGGATTTCTACGAACGCCCGCCGCTGTCCAAGGCTGCGTTACTGGAGCCGGACGCGCCGCTACCGCGTCTCTTTCCTGAAGCGGCGCAACAGGCATTGGACCTGACATGGTGCCGGCCGGTGCGCGCGGAATCTCTCGATCGTCACGCGAAAACGGTGCGCTTAAGCAACGGTGAATACCTTAGTTACAACATTCTTTTAATCGCTACCGGTGGTCGGGCGCGTCTGCCGGGCGATGCATGGGCGGCCCACCCGCAGGTCTATACCCTGCGCCACTGGCAGGACGCACAGCGGCTGAAGGCGCGCCTGGCAGAGAGTCAAAACCTGGCGATTATCGGCGGAGGCTGGATTGGCCTGGAGATTGCGGCCTCCGCGCGTAAATGTGGCGTCGCCGTGACGCTGTTTGAGCAGCAGCCCGCGCTGTGCATGCGTTCGGTGAGCGCCGAGGTATCGCAGCAGCTGGAAACACTTCACCGCGAACAGGGCGTGGATATCCGCACCGGCTGCGGAGCGCTGGAGCTGGAAGATAACAATGGTCTGCCGGTCATTCACTGTGACGGCCAGCGTGAAACCTTTGATGCCGTGGTCGTCGGGATCGGTGTTGATCTCAATCTCGAGCTGGCGCGCGATGCGGGTCTGCAGACTGAGCGCGGGATCGTGGTGGACGCTCAGGGGCGAACGTCGGATCCGTTTATTTTTGCTGCCGGTGATGTAGCCCAGCACCATCACTATGGGCTGTGCATTCAGTCGTGGGCCTTTGCCCAGAATCAGGCGGTTGCCACGGCAAAGGCCATGCTCAATCCCGATGCCCCCGGCTATGACGACGCGCCGTGGTTGTGGTCGGATCAATACCAGCACAACATTCAGATCCTCGGTATTCCGCAGGCCGGCTGCACAACCCTTGCCCGGGATAATGCGCTGTTTTTCTCACTGGATGAAAACGGACGGCTGACCCAGCTGGTGGCGTTCAACGATGCGCGTACCGTCAAGCTGGCGAAACGCTGGATGGCTGCCGGAAGGGATCTGTCCGCGGTGCCGCTGGCTGACCCGACTTTTTCACTGATGTCATTGCGATAGCTAATCCGCACCCGTAGGGGGAGACATGACCACATTTGAGACTAACACCGCGCCGGTTGAGGCAAGCGGTGAGGGCACCCGCACGCCCGAAAAAGCGGTGCGCTGGGCCATCCCGCTGTCATTGCTGGCCTGCGTACTGCTGGCATTTTTCGACAAAATCAGCATTGCGGCGCTCTTTTCCGACAGCCATTTCCAGCAGGCGATGGGCATTGATTTTGACACCACGCGCCTCGGCATTCTGATGAGCGCCTTCCTGCTGAGCTACGGCTTCTCATCGGTCTTTTTAAGCGGACTGGGGGACAAGATTGCGCCGCTTCGCCTGCTCACCGGCATGATGGTGGTGTGGTGCGTGCTGATGGTGGCCATGGGGTTTACCCATAACTACACGGTCATGATCGTCCTGCGCATTTTGCTGGGCGTGGCAGAAGGGCCGCTGTTTCCGCTGGCGTTTGCCATTGTGCGGCATAACTTCCCGCAGCATCTGCAGGCGCGAGCGACCATGTTGTGGCTGCTGGGTACCCCGGTAGGCGCGGCGATTGGTTTCCCTCTTTCTATCTGGCTGCTGAATGCCTTCGGCTGGCAGAGCACCTTCTTTGTGATGGCGATGCTCACCGTGCCGGTGCTGGTGTTCGTGCGCATTGGCCTGCGCGGGATCCGTCTGGGTGCCAAACCGGCTGCGGATCGCGAATCACAAGATGAACGACGTGCCGCGCGGCGCGAGCTGTTTGTCAGCCCGCACTTCTGGATTATCTGCATCTTTAACATCGCGTTTCTCACCTACCTGTGGGGAATCAATGGCTGGCTGCCGGGTTACCTGATTAAAGGGAAAGGCATTCATCTTGAACACGCGGGCTGGCTGTCGTCGATGCCGTTTATTGCCATGCTGGCGGGTGAGGTGATTGGCGCATGGCTTTCTGACCGGGTCGATAAACGCGCGGTGGCCTGCTTTATCTCGATGGCTGGCGCGGGATTAGGCCTGACGGCGGTCATGCATCTTGATACCCCGCTGGCCGTTATCGCGGCGATGAGCTTTAGCACCTTTATGTGGGGCACCGGTGCGCCGAACATTTTCGCACTGCTGGCGAAGGCTACCCATCCTCGGGTGAGCGCGACGGCGGGCGGTATTTTCAACGGGCTGGGAAACTTTGCGGGCGCGCTGTCGCCGGCGGTGATGGGCGCATTGATCGCCTTCACCCACAGCATGGATTCCGGGCTGATTTTTCTGGCGGTGATGGCGGCGGTGGGCTGCGTCCTGTTACTGCCGCTGCTGAGACGTTACTGAGGAGAGTGTCATGACTGATTCAACCGTAACTGCAAAACCAGGCATTAAACCTGACCATCTGACCATGGAAGAGTGGGTCGAGTCGCGCATTGCGCGCTTTGAAGGGCGTAAATATGACTGGAACGCGCTGAAGTTCCAGGCCGATTTCGATCCTAAATACCGCCGTGCGCAGATGCGCTACATCGGTACCGGGGCAACGGGCGTGGCAAGCGATACCAATACCGTGCCGGCTGAGCACTTTACCTTCTCCACCATGGTGCTGCCGTCGAAGTGCGAGGGACCATTGCATCTGCATGACGACGTGGAAGAGGTGTTCTTCATGCTTAAAGGGCAGATCACGCTGATGATCCAGGACGGCGATCACTACACCGAAACCGTGCTGCGCGAACGCGATCTGATCTCCGTTCCGCCGGGCATCTATCGCGGTCTGTTCAATCATGGTGAAGAAGAGGCGCTGATGTGCGTGATGCTCGGCACCAACAAGCCGGAAATCCCGACCTATCCGGCCGATCACCCGCTGTCGAAAGTGAAGCGGAACTAAGGGGGCGCGATGACGGGCTTTCGTGAACAGGGAAGCGGCATCCCGCTGATGCTGCTCCACGGCATCAGCTCCGGCGCTGCCTCCTGGCATAAACAGATGGCGCTGAACGGTTTTCGCGTGCTGGCGTGGGACATGCCCGGTTATGGCGAAAGCCCGATGCTGGCGGTTGAGCGCGCCAACGCGGGGGATTACGCCGACGCGCTGGCGGCCATGCTGGACCGCGCGGGCGTCTGGCAGGTCGTTCTGGTCGGGCATTCGCTTGGGGCGCTGGTGGCAAGCGCCTTTGCGGCGAAGTATCCCGAACGCGTGCTGCATCTGGTGCTGGCCGATGCCGCGCAGGGTTACGGCCAGGCCGAGCCGGCGCAGCGCGAGCAGGTCTGGCGTAACCGGGAGCAGCAGATGGCGATTGGGGGCGAGATCCTGGCGCAAACCCGGGCCGCTAAATTATTACGCCCGGGCGCGCGTGAGGACGATATTGCCACCGTTGCGGCGGGCATGCGCAAACTGCGCCCGGAAGGCTACCTCGCTGCCGCATGGATGCTGGCACATGACGATATTCACGGCTGGCTGAAGCGTTACGCCGGTGACTTTGAAGTCTGGTGCGGCGAGCAGGACGCCATTACCCAGCCTGAGCTGGTTCAGGGGCTGGCGCTACGTTACGGCATGCCGTTTACCGCGATTCCCCTGGCCGGGCACGCCAGCTATCTCGATAACGACGCGTTTTTTAATCAACAGCTTTTACGTATCAACGAAGAGGTGCGCGATGAATGCACAAATTGACGGGCGCGTAGCGGTAGTCACCGGCGGTTCTTCTGGCATTGGTTTTGAAACACTGCGTTTGCTGCTGGGCGAGGGGGCAAAAGTGGCGTTCTGTGGCCGCGACCCGGACCGGCTTGCCAGCGCGCATGCGTCGCTGCAAAACGAATTCCCTGATGGCGAGATTTTCTCTCACCGCTGCGACGTGCTGGACGCAGACCAGGTTCAGACCTTTGCCCAGGCCGTTAAGTCCCGCTTTGGCGGGACAGACTTGCTGATTAATAACGCCGGACAGGGGTATGTGGCGCACTTCAATGACACCCCGCGCGAGGCCTGGCTGCATGAAGCCGAACTGAAACTGTTTGGGGTGATTAACCCCGTGCAGGCTTTTCAGCCGCAGCTGGAGCAATCGGACATTGCCTCCATTACCTGCGTGAACTCGCTGCTGGCGCTGCAGCCAGAGGAACACATGATTGCCACCTCTGCAGCACGTGCCGCGCTGCTCAATATGACGCTCACGCTCTCGAAAGAGCTGGTGAGTAAGGGCATCCGCGTGAATTCCATTTTGCTTGGCATGGTGGAATCCGGCCAGTGGCGGCGTCGCTTTGAGAACCGGGCGGATAAAAGTCAGAGCTGGCCGCAGTGGACGGCGGATATTGCCCGCAAACGCGGCATTCCGATGGCGCGTCTCGGTAAGCCGCAGGAGCCTGCGCAGGCTCTGCTGTTCCTCGCGTCGCCGCTGGCTTCGTTTACCACCGGTGCGGCGCTGGACGTTTCCGGCGGCTTCTGCCGTCATCTGTAAGGACACATCATGAAAAAAATCATGTTAATCGGCTACGGTGCCATGGCGCAGGCGGTCATTGAGCGCCTGCCCGAGCAGGTTGCCATCGGCTGGATCGTGGCGCGCGAGACGCATCATGCTGCTATCCGCCAGCAGTTTGGCGATGCGGTGGTGGCACTGACCTCGCCCGCATTATGTACGGATACTCCCGATCTGGTGCTGGAATGTGCCAGCCAGCAGGCGGTGGCGCAGTACGGGGAAGCGATTTTACGCCGTGGATGGCATCTGGCGGTGATCTCCACCGGCGCGCTGGCAGACAGCGCGCTGGAACAGCGTCTGCTCAACGCAGGCGGAAAGCTGACGCTGCTCTCCGGGGCGGTGGCGGGCATTGATGGCCTGGCAGCGGCAAAAGAGGGCGGGCTTGAGAAGGTGACCTACCAGTCGCGTAAAAGCCCGGCCAGCTGGCGCGGCAGCTATGCCGAGCAGCTTATCGATCTTAACGCCGTGTCCGAGGCGCAGATCTTCTTTGAAGGCAGCGCACGCGAAGCGGCACGACTGTTTCCGGCCAACGCCAACGTGGCGGCGACCGTGGCACTTGGCGGCGTGGGGATGGATGACACCCGCGTGCAACTGATGGTGGACCCGGCCACTCAACGCAATACCCACACGCTGCACGTCGAAGGGATGTTTGGCGAGTTCCATCTGGAGCTGAGCGGGCTACCGCTTGCCAGCAACCCCAAAACCTCCACCCTGGCGGCACTCAGCGCGGTTCGCGCCTGCCGTGAACTGACGCAGCGCTGAGGAGCGACGATGGACGATCTTAACATTTTCATTGGCGGCAACTGGCGGCGTGGCGGCGGTAACCTGATGCAGAGCCATTTCCCGGCAGACGGTGCGGTGAACGCCATGCTCCACGCGGCAAGCCTGGACGATCTGCAGGAGGCTATCGACGCCGGAGAGCGCGCGTGGCGCGATCCTGCCTGGCGTAACAGCCTGCCGCATGCGCGTGCGAAGATCCTGCATAAGGTGGCGGATCTGATCGAATCCCGCGTCGATGAACTGGCCCGCATGCAGAGTCGCGACAACGGTAAACCGCTGGCGGAAGCGCGGGGTCTGGTGATGAGCGCGGCAGGCACGGCGCGTTATTTTGCCGCCGCCTGCGAGCTGCTGGAAGGTGAACTGCCGACACCACGCCAGCCTGATGTGCTTACCCTCAGCCGATATGAACCGCTCGGCGTGGTGGCAGCTATCACGCCCTGGAATTCCCCCATTGCCAGCGAAATGCAGAAAGTGGCGCCGGCCATTGCTGCCGGTAACGCGGTGGTTCTCAAACCAGCCGAAGCCACCCCGCTGATGGCGCTGGAGCTGGCGCGTATTTTTGAGCAGGCAGGCTTACCCGCCGGGCTGCTGAGCGTGCTGCCGGGCAAAGGCTCGGTGATTGGCGATGCGCTGGCGCGTCACCCGAAAGTGCGAAAAATCTCCTTTACCGGTGGCACCACCACGGGCCGTCATCTGGCGCACGTGGCGGCGGAAAAATTGATCCCGGCCTCGCTGGAACTGGGCGGTAAATCCCCGACCATCGTGCTGGAAGATGCCGACGTTGAGCTGGCTGCGCGCGGGATCTGCTACGGCATTTTCAGCTCGGCAGGTCAGGCCTGTATTGCCGGTTCGCGGCTCTTTGTCCATGAGCGCCTTTACGCCCCACTGATGGCGAGGCTGCTCGAGTTAACGCGCGGCCTGCGGGTCGGGCATCCCTTTACCGACGGCACCCATGTGGGACCGCTGATTAACGACGCGCACCGCAAGAGCGTGCAGGCTTACGTTGAACTGGCAAAGCGTGAAGGGGGCCGCGTGCTGTGTGGCGGGGAGATCCCTGCCGATCCACTGCTGGCAAACGGCAGTTACTTCCAGCCCACCATCATCGAAGGCCTGACCAACAGCGCGCGCGCCTGTCAGGAGGAGATCTTCGGCCCGGTGCTGGTGGCGATGCCCTTTAGCGATGAAGCCGCGTTGATCCGTGAGGCGAATGACTCCGTTTATGGCCTTGCCGCCGGGATCTGGACGCGGGATACCGGGCGCGCCCTGCGCCTGAGCGAGCAGCTTGAAGCGGGCACGGTGTGGATAAACACCTACAAAGTGTTTGCAATTTCGACCCCGTTCGGGGGCTTTAAAGAGAGCGGTCTGGGCCGCGAAAAGGGCATTCAGGGGCTGAAAGCCTGGATGCAGCAAAAGAGCATTTATCTGGCGACGGGTAACAGCGTCAACCACTGGTGCGACTGAGAAAGGGTGAGTAATGAGCGAAATGATAACCGTCGGCGACGCCATCGCCAGAACGCTGGAGCAGTATCAGGTTGAGGCCATCTACGGCGTCATCTCCATCCACAATTTACCCATCGCCGATGCGGTAGGGCAGCGCGGGAATATTCGCTTTGTACCCGCACGTGGCGAAGCGGGGTCGGTCACCATGGCCGATGCCCACGGCCGTTTTTCCGGGCTCGGTGTGGCGCTGACCAGTACCGGCGCCGGGGCGGGTAACGCCGTCGGCGCGCTGGTGGAAGCCATGAATGCCTGTACGCCGCTGCTGCACATCACCGGTCAGGTGGAAAAAGCCTGGCTGGATGCCGACACCGGCTTTATCCACGAAACCCGCGACCAGCTGACCTTCCTGAAGGCCAGCTCAAAACGGGCATACCGCATCAGCAACGCAAACCAGGCGATAGCGATCCTTCACAAGGCCATTCAGGAGGCGCAAACTCCGCCGTGCGGGCCGGTTTCCGTGGAGATCCCGATTGATATTCAGGGGGCGAAAATCCCCGTGTCGCTGATCACCGCTCCGGTGAAACCCACGTCGGTTTCCGCAGTTGATACGACAGTGGTCGACACGCTGTGGGCGCAGCTTAAACAGGCCAGACAGCCGCTGCTGTGGCTGGGGGGCGGAGCACTTGGTAGCGCTGATGCGGTAAAAAAACTGGCGGATGCAGGAGTGACGGTTATCTCCAGCACCCACGCGCGCGGCGTGCTGCCGGACAGCCATCGCGCCAGCCTGCGGGCGTTTCATAACTCGCCGTCAGTTGAGGCGTTGATCGCCCAGTGCGACTTTACGCTGGTCGCCGGCTCACGCCTGCGCAGCAACGAAACCCGCTCGTGGACGCTTGAATTACCGCATCCCCGCGTCCAGATTGATATCGACCCCGCGGCGGCGAGCCGCAACTATCTGATGGACACAACCCTCGTGGCCGACTGCGCGGCGCTGTTAACCGCGCTGGCGGCTAAAGCGCAGGGGCGTGAATGGGGCGATGCACAGTGGGATACACAGGTGCAGCAGGCGCTGGCGAAAGCCGTTGCGGGACTGCGTGAGCAGTGCGGTGCTTATGCGAAGCTCAACGACGCCATCGAGAACGCGCTGCCGCAAGATGGCCTGCTGGTCCGTGATATCACCGTATCCGGAAGCCTGTGGGGCAGCCGTTTGTTCCGCGCCAACGGACCGCTGATGAACATTCACTCGCTGGCAGGCGCCATCGGCATGGGGCTACCGATGGCGATTGGCACGGCGATTGCCAACCCGCAACGCAAAGTGGTGGGGCTGGTGGGCGATGGTGGCGTAAGCCTGAATCTGGGCGAGATGGCAACGCTGGCGCAGGAGAAGGCCAACGTGACGCTGCTGGTGATGAACGACGGCGGTTACGGCGTCATGCGCGGCATTCAGGATAAGTATTTCGGCGGGCGTCAGTATTATAACGAGCTGCATACCCCGGACTTTACGCAGCTGGCGCATGCGATGGGGTTACAGGCGTGGAGCGTCGAACGGGCGGAGGATTTTGACGCGGTTATGACCGAAGCGCTTGCCATGCCAGGACCGTCGGTAGTGGAAGTGCGGATGGGACAGATTGGCGCGCTGAAGTTTGCCGGGCCGCCGCAGAAGACGTTGTACTAAGCGTGTTTACCCTCACTTCCGCCCTCTCCCTTAGGGAGAAGGGCGGGTGAGGGGCTTAATCAGAACACGTTAAACGGGTATTCCACGTACGCGCGGATCTCATCCCCGCCCACGTTATAGTCGCTGGCGTTGCTGGACACGCGCAGGACGGAGTAACGGAGTTTCAGTTTCAGATCTTTAGCCGGGCCGTCCTGCACCTGATACTGGATCTGGTTAAACCACTCATGCTCTTTACCGTTGCTGGTTTCAGAGGTCTTGATGTTGTCGCCACGCACGTAAGCTGTGGTCCAGCTCAGGCCCGGTAAGCCCAGACCGCCGAAGTCCAGCGCGTAAGAAGCCTGCCATGAGCGCTCGTCTTCGCCGTTGAAATCAGACCAGTAGGAGTTCGCCAGCCAGATGGTATTGCCGCCGTCACCTACGCCACCCTGATCGCGATAGCTGCCATAGTGATAGCCGGTGCTGCCGCTGCTCTGCTGATACGCCACCTTGAAGGTATGAATATCCCAGATGTAGCTTGCCGCCAGGCTCCAGATGCTATTGCTGCGTCCGGTATCAAGGCTGTCTGCGTAGCGCTGATCCAGGCGTGAGTTATAGCCGTTGAAATCGAGCACCAGCTGCTGCCCGGTGCTGAACGGCTGTTTGAAGTTCATTCCCAGGTACTGCTTGTTCATCACCTCTTCCACATGAGAGGCATACAGCGCACCGCTGAACTGGTCGTTGAACTGGTAGCTCGCACCGCCGAAGGAGAGGCTCTTCAGGCCACTGTCGTGGCGGTCGTCACTTTTGCGCTGCTCATCGGTGAAGTAACCGGCGTTCACTTCCAGACCCGCGATCTCTTTTGAGGTCAGCATGGTGCCGGTAAAGCTTTCAAACAGCAGACGGGAATTGTCGGCATTAACAATCGGTAATTCCGGACGCTGGTTACCGTAGCTCAGCACGGTATTGGAAATACGCATTTTTGCTGTGGCGCCAAATTTCGCCAGATCGGATTTAGCCCGGCCATCGTCTTCCTGTTTAAAGAAGTCAATGCCGCCTGCGCCGCTCTTTCCACGACCGCCGTCCAGACGCACACCATACTGGGCAATGCCGTCCACACCGAAGCCAACCAGCCCTTCGGTATAGCCGGATTCAAACGTGGCAACGATGCCCTGACCCCATTCGGCTTTGTCCTGCTGGCCCTGATGATAATCACGGCTGATATACGCATTGCGTAAAAACAGATCTAAATGGCTGTCGTCAACAAACCCTTTGCTGTCGGATTGCTGGCTTGCAACGGCGGGTAATGCGGCGAATAAACTTAACGCAATTAATGATAATTCTTTTTTCACGGAGGGAACGTCTCTGTCTTAATATTGTAAATTGAATTACTGCGAGCTCGATAATTACCCGAATGGTAAATGATTGCAATAATTATGTGACGAGACGTTTCAGGGCAATAAGCCAGTGTTTGCGAGGCTTAGAAAGGTACTCAAGTGCTATTACCGATATGTGCGGTTAAATTAACAATTCATGCGAAATAAAAAGGAGGCAAATATGCCTCCTTCTGAATTATTTAATTCCGTCTGCGGCCATACGGTCGCGAATATGCTGTGCGCGCTCTTCTGACGCCGGGTGGTCATCAAACATAGAGCTCTGGCGACCGGCTTCCAGTTTGGCCAGTTTTTCGAAGCTGGTGGCTAAACCTGATGGATTAATGCCGCGTTTGCGCAACAGATCGTAGGAGTAGTCATCCGCTTCGGATTCCTGACGCTGCGAGAACTGAGAGTTAACCAGTTTTTCACCCACATCGCCAAGCTGCGACTGTGACAGGCTGCCGACGATACCGCCCGTAGACGCCGCCGCGGCGCGGATGGCGTTAGTGCCTAACGCAACCTGCATGCCTTTCTTCACGTGGCCAAGTGCAACGTGGCCCATTTCATGGCCGATAACCGCTTCAACTTCGTTGTCGGTCATCATATCCATCAGACCGCTGTAAACGCGGATGCAGCCGTTCGCCATCGCGAAGGCGTTTACATCTTTGGCCATGTACACCTTATAGTTCACCGGCTGGCCGTTAATGTTATCACCCAGCGCGGAGGCTATCTTATTCAGACGCTGCGTGTAGGTACTATTGGCCGGGGCAAGCGTGGCTTTTCCGTCCATATCTTTACAGGCCTGGTCGCTCAGCGCTTTAACCTGTGCGTCGCTCAGGGAGTAGGCCTGAAAGGCTTCTGCGCCTGAGGACATCAGGCCGTTAGAATCCATATTCTGACAGCCGCTCAGCAGGAGCGTTGTACCCAGGGCCAGCACTATTGCACGCATTTTCATGATGTCGCTTCCGTACTCGTTAATCTGAATAAAATCTGAAAAGTGCACCGGCAACGAAGCCGGGGTCGGGCTAAGTATAAGGAATATCTACGGGGCCGGGCGAGCAGATTGCGCAACATGCGAGCATGATCCAGAGATTTCTTAAGCTGCAAAAGAATGCTCCATGTACATGACATGCCGCTTGGGTTACATTGTTGGCACTTTTTTCCGGCGTAGCCCAAAACGCGCTGTCGTCAAGGGCATGGCCTTTAACAGTCCGATCTGGAGTTAAAATGTCCTCACGTAAAGAGCTTGCTAATGCTATTCGTGCGCTGAGCATGGACGCAGTACAGAAAGCCAAATCCGGCCACCCGGGCGCCCCTATGGGGATGGCTGATATCGCCGAAGTCCTGTGGCGCGATTTCCTGAACCACAACCCGCAGAACCCTTCCTGGGCTGACCGCGACCGTTTCGTGCTGTCTAATGGCCACGGCTCAATGCTGATCTATAGCCTGCTGCACCTCACTGGCTACGATTTGCCAATTGAAGAGCTGAAAAACTTCCGCCAGCTGCACTCCAAAACGCCAGGTCACCCGGAAGTGGGTTACACCGCAGGTGTAGAAACCACCACCGGCCCGCTGGGTCAGGGTATTGCTAACGCGGTGGGTATGGCGATTGCCGAGAAAACCCTGGCCGCGCAGTTCAACCGTCCAGGTCATGACATTGTTGACCACTTCACCTACGCATTCATGGGCGACGGCTGCATGATGGAAGGCATTTCTCACGAAGTGTGCTCCCTGGCAGGTACCCTGAAGCTGGGCAAACTGGTTGCGTTCTATGACGACAACGGCATCTCCATCGACGGTCACGTTGAAGGCTGGTTCACTGACGACACCGCGAAGCGTTTCGAAGCTTACGGCTGGCACGTTGTGCGTGGCGTTGACGGTCACGATGCTGACTCGATTAAACGTGCAGTAGAAGAAGCGCGCGCAGTGACGGACAAGCCGTCACTGCTGATGTGCAAAACCATCATTGGTTTCGGTTCCCCGAACAAAGCGGGTACCCACGATTCCCACGGTGCGCCACTGGGCGACGCGGAAATCGCACTGACGCGCGAAGCGCTGGGCTGGAAATATCCTGCTTTCGAAATCCCATCTGAAATTTACGCGCAGTGGGATGCTAAAGAAGTGGGTCAGGCGAAAGAATCCGCATGGAACGAGAAGTTCGCTGCCTATGCGAAAGCCTTCCCACAGGAAGCGGCTGAATTTACCCGTCGTATGAAGGGTGACATGCCGTCTGACTTCGACGCCAAAGCGAACGAGTTCATTGCTAAACTGCAGGCGAACCCATCCAAAATCGCCAGCCGTAAAGCCTCTCAGAATGCGATTGAAGCGTTCGGTCCGCTGCTGCCAGAATTCCTGGGCGGCTCCGCTGACCTGGCGCCATCTAACCTGACAATCTGGTCTGGTTCTAAAGCAATCAACGAAGACACTGCCGGTAACTACATCCACTACGGTGTGCGTGAATTCGGTATGACTGCGATTGCGAACGGTATCTCCCTGCACGGTGGTTTCCTGCCGTACACCTCTACCTTCCTGATGTTTGTCGAGTACGCGCGTAACGCCGTGCGTATGGCTGCGCTGATGAAACAGCGTCAGGTGATGGTCTACACCCACGACTCCATCGGTCTGGGCGAAGATGGTCCAACTCACCAGCCGGTAGAGCAGGTGGCTTCCCTGCGCGTGACGCCAAACATGAGCACATGGCGTCCATGTGACCAGGTTGAGTCCGCCGTGGCGTGGAAATACGGTGTTGAGCGTCAGGACGGCCCAACCGCACTGATCCTCTCCCGTCAAAACCTGGCACAGCAGGAACGTACTCCAGAGCAGCTGGCGAACATCGCCCGTGGTGGTTACGTGCTGAAAGATTGCGCGGGTCAGCCAGAGCTGATCTTCATCGCGACCGGTTCTGAAGTTGAGCTGGCTGTTGCCGCATGGGAAAAACTGTCTGCCGAAGGCGTTAAAGCGCGCGTGGTTTCCATGCCGTCTACCGATGCGTTCGACAAGCAGGATGCCGCCTACCGCGAATCCGTACTGCCTAAAGCCGTTACCGCGCGCGTGGCAGTAGAAGCAGGTATCGCTGACTACTGGTTCAAATATGTGGGCCTGAACGGCGCAATCGTCGGCATGACCACCTTCGGTGAATCTGCTCCGGCAGAGCTGCTGTTCGAAGAGTTCGGCTTCACCGTTGAAAACGTTGTCGCGAAAGCAAAAGAACTGCTGTAATCGTTTGTAGGGTAGGGGCGCGAGCCCCTGTCCGTGCTCTCACTGAGAAGAGGGCGCAAACACCCTAAACGGTAACCTTTGGGTTACCGTTTTGTTTTTTTCACGCTATCCGCCTTATATGTCCACTATTCCTCAAACATGTAACGTTCCTGTGAATTATTCCATCCAAAATGTGACGCAAGTCATATAGCGCGCTTATTGCTCTGGACAGACATTCCTTTTATTCCCTGATTCGCTTATTCTAGCTGAAGCGTTTCAGTCGATTAAATGTTCGACAATTGACCAATCAATCGCAGTTTGTGACAGCAAGGATTCCCCTTCGGGCGTAGCTGGATTACTCTTTCAGCCACCTCAAACTCAGGGATAGCTTTGCAGGAGATCTATGACCGTACGCGTAGCGATTAATGGCTTCGGTCGCATCGGGCGTAACGTGGTTCGTGCTTTATATGAATCCGGGCGTCGGGCGGAAATAACCGTGGTGGCTATCAACGAACTGGCGGATGCTGCGGGCATGGCGCATTTGTTGAAATATGACACCAGCCACGGACGCTTTGCCTGGGATGTTCGCCAGGAAAGAGATCAGCTGTTTGTCGGCGACGATGCCATCCGCGTGCTGCATGAGAGCAGTATTGCCGGGCTACCGTGGCGTGAACTGGGTGTGGATATCGTACTTGACTGTACTGGCGTATACGGTAACCGCGAGCATGGCGAAGCGCATCTGACAGCAGGTGCGAAAAAAGTCCTGTTTTCCCATCCTGGCAGCAACGACCTCGACGCGACCGTCGTATTTGGCGTGAATCAGCATGAGCTGCAAGCCGAACACCGCATTGTTTCCAACGCCTCCTGCACCACCAACTGCATTATTCCGGTCATCAAACTGTTAGACGATGCGTATGGCATTGAATCCGGCACCGTAACCACGATTCATTCAGCGATGCACGATCAGCAGGTGATTGACGCCTATCATCCGGACTTACGACGCACGCGAGCCGCGAGCCAGTCAATCATTCCGGTGGACACAAAACTGGCGGCAGGTATCACCCGTTTTTTCCCGCAGTTTAATGATCGTTTTGAAGCAATTGCCGTACGTGTACCGACGATTAACGTCACCGCAATTGACCTGAGCGTGACGGTGAAAAAACCGGTAAAAGCCTGTGAAGTCAACCTGTTGCTGCAAAAAGCGGCACAGGGGGCATTTCATGGTATAGTTGACTATACGGAATTACCGTTGGTCTCAGTAGATTTTAACCACGACCCGCACAGCGCCATTGTCGATGGCACTCAAACGCGCGTCAGTGGCGCACACCTTATCAAGACGCTGGTCTGGTGTGATAACGAATGGGGCTTTGCTAACCGAATGCTCGACACCACGTTAGCAATGGCCGCTCAAGGTTTCAGGTAAGACGCATCGTGCGTCTGCAAAACTTTAAGAATCAACGAGAGGATTCACCATGTCTGTAATTAAGATGACCGATCTGGATCTGGCTGGTAAACGCGTTTTCATCCGTGCTGATCTGAACGTACCGGTTAAAGATGGCAAAGTGACCAGCGACGCGCGTATCCGTGCATCTCTGCCAACCATCGAACTGGCTCTGAAGCAGGGCGCTAAAGTGATGGTGACCTCCCACCTGGGTCGTCCAACTGAAGGCGAGTACAATGAAGAGTTCTCTCTGCTGCCAGTTGTTAATTACCTGAAAGACAAACTGTCCAACCCGGTTCGCCTGGTAAAAGATTACCTGGACGGCGTAGACATCGCTGCCGGTGAACTGGTTGTTCTGGAAAACGTTCGCTTCAACAAAGGCGAAAAGAAAGACGACGAAGCGCTGTCCAAAAAATACGCTGCACTGTGTGACGTATTCGTGATGGATGCCTTCGGTACTGCTCACCGTGCGCAGGCTTCAACCCACGGTATCGGTAAATTCGCAGACGTTGCGTGTGCCGGTCCTCTGCTGGCTGCTGAGCTGGACGCACTGGGTAAAGCGCTGAAAGAACCTGCTCGTCCAATGGTTGCAATCGTTGGTGGTTCTAAAGTTTCTACCAAACTGACCGTACTGGATTCTCTGTCTAAAATCGCTGACCAGCTGATCGTTGGCGGTGGTATCGCGAACACCTTCGTGGCGGCACAAGGCCATAACGTCGGTAAATCCCTGTACGAAGCGGATCTGGTTGACGAAGCAAAACGTCTGCTGACCACCTGCGATATCCCGGTTCCAACGGATGTTCGCGTCGCGACTGAGTTCTCTGAAACAGCGACTGCGACCCTGAAATCTGTTAACGACATCAAAGATGATGAGCAGATTCTGGACCTGGGCGACGTTTCTGCACAGAAACTGGCTGAAATCCTGAAAAACGCAAAAACTATCCTGTGGAATGGTCCTGTTGGCGTGTTCGAATTCCCGAACTTCCGCAAAGGTACTGAAATCGTTGCTAACGCTATCGCAGACAGCGAAGCGTTCTCTATCGCAGGCGGCGGTGATACGCTGGCAGCAATCGACCTGTTCGGTATTTCTGACAAGATCTCCTACATCTCCACTGGTGGCGGCGCATTCCTCGAGTTCGTGGAAGGCAAAGTACTGCCAGCAGTAGCAATGCTCGAAGAGCGCGCTAAGAAGTAAGCCATTCAAGGGCAGGGAAACCTGCCCAATTTTCAGCGCGCTTTAAGAGCTCGCACCTTTTCTAACGGCCGAAGATACAGGACTAAGCAACATGTCTAAAATTTTTGATTTCGTAAAACCTGGCGTGATCACTGGTGATGACGTTCAGAAAGTGTTCCAGGTAGCTAAAGAAAACAACTTCGCTCTGCCAGCAGTTAACTGCGTTGGTACCGACTCCATTAACGCCGTACTGGAAGCTGCTGCAAAAGTTAAAGCACCGGTTATCGTTCAGTTCTCTAACGGTGGCGCAGCATTCATCGCTGGTAAAGGCGTGAAAACTGACGTTCCTCAGGGCGCGGCAATCCTGGGCGCAATCTCTGGTGCGCACCATGTACACCAGATGGCTGAACACTACGGTGTTCCGGTTATCCTGCACACTGACCACTGCGCGAAGAAACTGCTGCCGTGGATCGACGGTCTGCTGGACGCGGGTGAAAAACACTTCGCAGCGACCGGTAAGCCACTGTTCTCTTCTCACATGATCGACCTGTCTGAAGAGTCCCTGCACGAAAACATCGAAATCTGCTCTAAGTACCTGGCGCGCATGGCCAAAATGGACATGACCCTGGAAATCGAACTGGGTTGCACCGGTGGTGAAGAAGACGGCGTGGACAACAGCCACATGGACGCTTCTGCACTGTATACCCAGCCAGAAGACGTTGATTACGCTTACACCGAGCTGAGCAAAATCAGCCCACGCTTCACCATCGCAGCGTCCTTCGGTAACGTACACGGCGTTTACAAACCAGGTAACGTGGTTCTGACCCCAACTATCCTGCGTGATTCTCAGGAATACGTTTCTAAGAAACACAACCTGCCGCACAACAGCCTGAACTTCGTCTTCCACGGCGGTTCCGGTTCTTCTGCTCAGGAAATCAAAGACTCCGTAAGCTACGGCGTAGTGAAAATGAACATCGATACCGACACCCAGTGGGCAACATGGGACGGTATCCTGCAGTACTACAAAACGAACGAAGCTTACCTGCAGGGCCAGCTGGGCAACCCGAAAGGCGAAGACCAACCGAACAAGAAATACTACGATCCACGTGTATGGCTGCGTGCTGCGCAGACTTCCATGGTGGCGCGTCTGGAGCAGGCTTTCAAAGAACTGAACGCGGTTGACGTTCTGTAATTTAAGCTGCTCATAGCATCAGAAGGCCCGCGAATGCGGGCCTTTTTTTATGCTTTTTCAATGGTCTGCCCGGCCCGTTTATGTGATCTGTTTGGCAAAACCGGTCCTTTTTGTTTACCCTTTACTGACCTGCCTGTCTCCATGGGGGATGGATTTTGTGTTTTTGGGATAACAAAAGGAAGACTAAATGGAACAACTCGATGTTGTAGACAGCATCAATAATGCCGGTAACTGGCTGGTGCGCAACCAGGCGCTGCTGCTGAGCTATGCCGTTAACATCGTCGCGGCGATTGCCATCATCATCGTCGGGATGATCGTGGCGCGTATCGTATCAAACGCCGTAAACCGCGTGATGCTGGCGCGTCACATTGACGCCACTGTGGCTGACTTCCTCTCTGCACTGGTGCGCTACGGTATTATTGCCTTTACGCTGATTGCTGCACTGGGGCGTGTTGGCGTACAGACTGCCTCGGTGATTGCTGTTCTCGGTGCCGCCGGTCTGGCCATTGGTCTGGCGCTGCAGGGGTCGCTCTCGAACCTGGCAGCGGGTGTGTTGCTGGTAACCTTCCGTCCGTTCCGCTCTGGCGAGTACGTTGACCTGGGCGGTATTGCCGGCACAGTACTGCAGGTGCAGATTTTCTCAACCACTCTGCGAACTGTGGATGGCCGTATCGTGGTGGTACCGAACGGGAAAATCATCGCGGGCAACATCATTAACTTTTCCCGCGAGCCGGTGCGTCGTAACGAGCTGATTATCAGCGTGGCGTATGACTCTGATATCGATCAGGTGAAATCGCTGATCGCCAATATCATTGCCTCCGACGATCGTATTCTGAAAGATAAAGAGCAGACCGTTCGCCTGAACGAGTTGGGGGCATCCTCCATCAACTTTGTCGTGCGCATCTGGAGCAAAAGCAGCGATCTGCAAAACGTTTACTGGGATGTTCTGGAACGTATCAAACGTGATTTTGATGCCAACGGGATCAGCTTCCCGTATCCACAGATGGACGTGAACCTTAAACGCGAGAAAGAAGCCGAGTAATCCTCTTCCTCAGGAGGCCCGGTGAGCGGCAACGCCACCGGGCCTTTTTATTAGCAATACTAATCACCAATTAATATTATCAATTTCCTCTAATAAGGTTCTCGCAGTATAGTCAGCTCCCAGGACAACTTGCTGAGAATTTATTCATGTTATCTTATTATTTTCAAGGCCTTGCATTAGGTGCGGCCATGATCCTTCCCCTTGGCCCGCAAAACGCGTTCGTGATGAACCAGGGCATTCGCCGTCAGTATCATCTCATGATTGCCCTGCTGTGCGCGGTGAGCGATTTGCTGCTGATCTGCGCCGGAATCTTTGGCGGCAGTGCGCTGCTGATGCAGTCTCCCTGGCTGCTGGCGCTGGTGACCTGGGGTGGGGTAGCGTTCCTGCTGTGGTATGGGTTTGGGGCGCTGAAAACGGCAATGAGCAGCAATCTCGAACTGGCGAGTGCCGAGGTCATGAAGCAGGGCCGCTGGAAGATTATCGTTACCATGCTGGCGGTCACCTGGCTCAACCCGCATGTTTATCTGGATACCTTTGTGGTGCTGGGCAGCCTGGGTGGGCAGCTCGACGTTGAGCCGAAACGCTGGTTTGCCCTGGGTACCGTCAGCGCCTCATTCCTGTGGTTCTTCGGTCTCGCGATTCTGGCGGCATGGCTGGCCCCGCGTCTGCGTACCGCTAAAGCCCAGCGGATCATCAACACGCTGGTGGGCGTGGTGATGTGGTTTATCGCCTTTCAGCTGGCAAAAGAGGGGATTCATCATGTTCAGGAATTGCTCAACTAAGCGTTGTCTTATGGACAACTGAGCGAGAGCCGCTAAGCTTGCTGGCATGCGCCCTGTTGTTGGGCACTCTTCGCAACATGGAGGAATGACAGTGAAGTTTAAAGTGATGGCCCTGGCGGCATTAGTGAGTTTAGGTGCGGTGTCGGTGCAGGCAAGTGAATTGCCTGATGGCCCGCACATCGTCACTTCAGGCACCGCAAGCGTGGATGCGGTACCCGATGTTGCAACGCTGGCAATTGAAGTGAACGTGGCCGCGAAAGATGCCGCTTCTGCCAAGAAGCAGGCTGACGATCGTGTTGCGCAATATCTCTCTTTCCTGGAGCAGAACGGTGTCGCTAAAAAAGACATCAGCTCTGCCAACCTGCGTACCCAGCCTGATTACGACTACCAGAACGGTAAAAGCATCCTGAAAGGCTACCGTGCCGTGCGTACCGTTGAAGTGACCGTGCGTCAGCTCGATAAACTGAACTCGCTGCTGGATGGCGCGCTGAAAGCGGGTCTGAACGAAATTCGTTCCGTCTCACTGGGCGTTGCGCAACCGGAAAAATACAAAGACCAGGCGCGTAAAGCTGCCATTGATGATGCAATCCATCAGGCACAACAGCTGGCGTCCGGGTTCAACAGTAAGCTCGGTCCGGTATACAGCGTGCGTTACCATGTCTCAAATTATCAGCCAAGCCCGATGGTACGGATGATGAAGGCCGACGCGGCGCCGGTGTCTGCTCAGGAAACTTATGAGCAGCCGACGATTCAGTTCGACGATCAGGTTGATGTGGTGTTCCAGCTGCAGCCGACCCAAAGTCAGCAGACTGAGCCGGCAAAAGCGCAGTAATCTGTCTTCACAATTCCCCTCTCCCGTCAGGAGAGGGGAATTGTTCCTTAATCCTGTCTCAACACCTTATGCCCATACGCCAGCAGCGCGTCGGTGACGTTGCGCATCATGCGGCTTTCTGGCGCAAAACGGTGCCAGTAGAGCATCCGGCGCTGATACAGCCCCGGTGTTAAGTCAATCAGCTCACCGCTTTTCAACTCTTTCTCTATCTGCAGGTGCGGGATCATACAGCAGGTGGTGCCCTGACGTGCGAGCTGCACAAACGCTTCAGACGAGTTCACGATATGACATGGCACGCTGCCCGGCGGCAGATCGAAGTTTTGCTGCAGGAAGGCCTGATGCATATCGTCCAGATGGTCGAACGCTACCGCAGGGGCTTTCAGCAGCGCGGCGCGGGTGACGCCGTTCGGGAAGTAGCGCTCGGCAAACGCTTTTGAGCCGACAAACAGATAGTCCAGTGCGCCCAGCTGATCGACAAGACAGCTCGGCAGCGCCTGAGGCTGGATACTGACCGCCCCAACCACTTCACCGCGACGCAGGCGCTCCTGCGTACGGGTTTCATCTTCAACCTGCAGATTCAGGCGAATCGGGGAGTCCGCTAACACCGGCGCAAGGGCCGGCAACAGCCAGGTTGCCAGGCTGTCGGCGTTCACCGCCAGCGAGAGCAGCAGCGGCGTTGAGCCGGTCTGTTCGTCACCCAGCCACTCATCTTCGAGCAGTTCAACCTGGCGCAGCAGGGCGAGGAGCTTTTGCCCTTGCTCCGTTGGACGCGGTGGAACAGTACGTACCAGCAGAGGCTGCCCGAACATGTTTTCCAGCTGCTTGATGCGTTGTGATACGGCGGACTGAGTGATACAAAGCTTTTGCGCTGCGCGCTCAAAACCGCGTTCACGAATAACTGCATCAAGTGCCTGTAGTGTTCTGTAGTCCGGACGTTTCATTGCTCTGGCTGACTCCTTAATTTTGCTTAATCTGCACTATGACACAATTTTCCCTTCGTGGCAGACGAAATCCATCCGACGTGTTCTATAATGCGGCCTACGTTTTCACACCACAGGCTAAACGATCATGACGCAGGATGAACTGAAAAAAGCAGTAGGATGGGCCGCTCTCCAGTATGTGCAACCGGGTACCATTGTCGGTGTTGGTACGGGCTCGACGGCGGCACACTTTATCGATGCGCTGGGCACGATGAAAGGGCAGATCGAGGGCGCAGTTTCCAGCTCCGACGCTTCCACGGAAAAGCTGAAAAGCCTTGGCATCACCGTTTTCGATCTGAATGAAGTTGACCGTCTTGGCATCTACGTTGATGGCGCGGATGAAATCAACGGCCATATGCAGATGATCAAAGGCGGTGGTGCGGCGCTGACGCGTGAAAAAATCATCGCCTCCGTGGCGGATAAATTCATCTGTATCGCCGATGCGTCAAAGCAGGTTGATATCCTGGGTAAATTCCCGCTGCCGGTAGAAGTGATCCCAATGGCGCGTAGCGCTGTGGCACGTGAACTGGTGAGACTGGGTGGACGCCCGGAATATCGTCAGGGCGTCATCACTGACAACGGCAACGTGATCCTCGACGTTCACGGTCTGGAAATTCTCGACGCCATTGCGCTGGAAAATGCCATTAACGGTATTCCAGGCGTAGTGACTGTAGGGTTATTCGCCAACCGTGGCGCGGATGTCGCGCTGATCGGCACGGCAGATGGCGTGCAAACCATCGTAAAATGATCTGATGGGGGGAGCCCTCCCCCCGCTAAAAAAAATTTGAAAAGCTAAATTCGGTGACTTGTGTCACGCTTTTTACCTCTTGTTTGCCGATCCTGCCGCATTCGCAAATTTCTACAGCATTTTCCTCTGTCATTTTGCTCTGTATGACTTTTCTTCAGAGTGCCGACGCAAACGTTCATATTGCTGCAATAATTTTTTTTGATATGTTGGCTACAGCGGATTTTAATCCAGCACAACATCAGTTCAGACAAAAACAGGGTCGGGTAAGGTAAATGGCAAAGGTATCACTGGAGAAAGACAAGATTAAATTCCTGCTGGTTGAGGGCGTGCATCAGAAAGCGCTTGATAGCCTTCGTGCAGCAGGTTACACCAACATCGAATTTCACAAAGGCGCGCTGGACACCGAAGAGCTGAAAGCGTCCATCCGTGATGCCCATTTCATTGGCCTGCGATCCCGTACCCAACTGACTGAAGACGTGATTGCTGCGGCGGAAAAGTTGGTTGCCATCGGCTGTTTCTGCATCGGTACCAACCAGGTTGACCTGAATGCCGCCGCAAAACGCGGTGTGCCTGTCTTTAACGCCCCGTTCTCCAACACCCGTTCCGTGGCGGAGTTAGTGATTGGCGAGCTGCTGCTGTTGCTGCGTGGTATTCCGGAAGCTAACGCCAAAGCGCACCGCGGCGTGTGGAACAAACTGGCTGCGGGTTCATACGAAGCCCGTGGTAAAAAACTCGGTATCATCGGCTATGGCCACATCGGTACTCAGCTGGGGATCCTGGCTGAATCCCTGGGGATGCATGTCTATTTTTATGATATCGAAAGCAAACTGCCGTTGGGCAACGCCACTCAGGTTCAACACCTCTCTGACCTGCTGAACATGAGCGACGTGGTCAGCCTGCATGTGCCGGAAAATGCGTCGACGAAAAACATGATGGGTGCTGAGGAACTGGCGCTGATGAAGCCGGGGTCACTGCTGATCAACGCCGCGCGCGGTACGGTTGTCGATATTCCGGCGCTGTGCGATGCGCTGAAGCGTAAGCATCTGGCGGGGGCGGCAATCGACGTCTTCCCGACTGAGCCTGCTACCAACAGCGATCCGTTCACCTCTCCGCTGTGCGAATTCGACAACGTGATCCTGACGCCGCACATCGGCGGCTCGACGCAGGAAGCGCAGGAAAATATCGGTCTGGAAGTCGCGGGCAAGCTGAGCAAATACTCCGACAACGGTTCTACGCTCTCTGCCGTGAACTTCCCGGAAGTGTCTCTGCCGTTGCACGGTGGCCGTCGTCTGCTGCACATCCATGAAAACCGTCCGGGCGTGCTGACTGCAATCAACCAGATCTTTGCCGAGCAGAGCGTCAACATTGCCGCGCAGTATCTGCAAACGAACTCTCAGATGGGTTACGTGGTAATTGATATTGAAGCGGACGAAGATGTAGCGGAAAAAGCGCTGCAGAGCATGAAGGCCATTCCGGGTACCATTCGCGCCCGTCTGCTGTACTGATTCTGTTTCTGTGAGCATAAAGCCGGGTCGCTACCCGGCTTTATTTTACCAGCGCCAGGTTTTGCCCGGCGTCACTACCGCAGGCAGCGGAATATCCCACTTCTCTACCGGCAAGGCTTCCACGCCCTGACAGTCATGTGCGTACCCCACAGGCTGTAAATGATACTGCTGCCAGTTTTGCAGCGTCCTGTCATAAAAACCGCCACCCATCCCTAAGCGCTGACCCTGCTCATCAAACGCCACCAGCGGCGTGATCAGCACATCCAGTTCTGATAGGGGGAGGACGTCGCGGACGTCGAGTTTTGGTTCGGTGATTTTCAGACGATTCACCACCAGTTCGCTGTGCGGATGGTAATGTAAAAACAGCAAATTTCCCCGGCTAAACGGATGCAGCACCGGCAGGTACACTCTTTTCCCGGCGCGCCACAGCTGTTCGATCAGCGGTTGAGTATCCAGCTCGCCATCAAACGAGAGGAACAGGGCGACGGTACGCGCCATCACAACAGGGGGATAGGCCATCATACGGGCAGCGCCTTGCTGGGCAAACTGTGCTTGCTGTTCGGGAGTTAACGCACGACGGCGTTGACGCATGAGCTGACGGATGTCCTGGCGTGAGGAAGAGACTTCAGGGAGTTGGGTCATGGTAGTCGGTAGAAGAAAAAGAGAGGGAATCTCCGAGATGCCGCCGCAGGCTGTAACCCTTGAACCCTTGGTTCAAGGTGAATGTGTCGTCATAGTTTTAAGGCTTCTCGGACGAACCGAGCATGCTCACCAACCATGGAGCGCCACATTCTTGTGGTATGAAATATCGGCTCAGGGGACTGGCCCGCTTGCGAACATCTCAGAGAAATTTTGTCTTCACAGTTACTCTACCATAGTCAACTGAGAAGTGTTATTCAAACTTTGGTCCCGGTCTTTCGGGATTGCGACCTTGATCAAGCAATGCCTGTTCAATGGTCTGCTGGAGCATTTTAATGCGCTGCTCCATGCTTGCCGCGTAATCGCGGGTCTTCGCTTTTTCCTGAGTCAGTTCATAACTGATGTTCAACGCGGCGATGAAAACCAGCTGCTCAGTATTTGTGACTCTAGTGCGTTCTTTGAGATCTTGCAACCGCTGATTCAAATCGTCCGCAGCCTGATTCAAGGCATCCCTTTGTTCAGGCGGACAATTCACTCGCAGTGAACGGCCAAAAATCTGGAGATCGACGGGTTGTGCAGACATGCCACCTTCCTGCTGATTGACTGCGCTGCCTTCGCTTACTGCCCCGGGGGCTGCGAAGGGGCGACACTATAGCTACCCTGATGTGAAGATACAAGCCCTTTTCTGGTATCACCAGGGTCCAAAGTGGTAGCATATCATGAATATTCCTCCCAACGATGACGAATGCGCATGTCTATACAGAACGAAATGCCTGGTTACAAGGATTTAAACCAGTTACTGAACCAGCAGGGAGTCGGTTTAACCTCTGCGGAAATGCACGGTCTGATCAGTGGCATGCTGTGCGGCGGAAACAGCGACAGCTCATGGCAGCCGCTGATCCACGACCTGACGAACGAAGGGCTGGCGTTTGGTCACGAGCTGGCGGAAGCCGTGCGTAAAATGCACTCCGCGATCAGCGATTCGCTGGAAGACGATGGCTTCCTTTTTCAGCTTTATCTGCCTGAAGGCGATGACGTCAGCGTCTTCGATCGTGCCGATGCGCTCGCAGGTTGGGTCAACCACTACCTGTTGGGGCTGGGCGTCACGCAGCCGAAACTCGATAAAGTGACCGGCGAAGCGGGTGAGGCGATCGACGATCTGCGTAACATTGCGCAGTTGGGCTACGATGAAGACGAAGACCAGGAAGAGCTGGAAATGTCTCTCGAAGAGATCATCGAATACGTTCGCGTTGCAGCATTGCTGTGCCACGACCACTTTACGCGTTCGCAGCCGACCGCGCCGGAAGTCCGCAAGCCAACCTTACATTAAGAAAAATAACGCACAGGAGGGTGTCATGGTTATCTCAAATCAAGAGTTTTCGCGCCGTCGTCAGGCGTTGCTGGCCAATATGCAGCCGGGCAGCGCCGCGCTGATTTTTGCTGCGCCAGAAGTGACGCGCAGCGCCGACAGCGAATACCCCTATCGCCAGAGCAGCGATTTCTGGTACTTCACCGGCTTCAACGAGCCGGAAGCGGTACTGGTGCTGATTAAGAGTAATGACACCCACAACCACAGCGTGATTTTTAACCGCGTACGCGATCTCACTGCGGAAATCTGGTTTGGCCGCCGCTTAGGGCAAGAGGCTGCGCCAGAGAAGCTGGGGGTGGATCGGGCGCTGGCATTCAGTGAAATCAACCAGCAGCTCTATCAACTGCTCAATGGCCTGGATGTGCTTTACCACGCGCAGGGCGAGTATGCGTATGCCGATGAGATTGTCTTTACCGCTCTGGATAAGCTGCGCAAAGGTTCGAGGCAGAATCTGTCCGCGCCAGCCACCCTGACGGACTGGCGTCCGGTGGTGCATGAGATGCGTCTGTTCAAATCGCCGGAAGAGCTGGACGTGATGCGCCGCGCGGGTGAAATCAGCGCGCTGGCGCACACCCGTGCCATGGAGAAATGCCGCCCGGGAATGTTTGAATACCAGCTGGAAGGGGAGATTCATCACGAATTTAACCGCCACGGCGCGCGTTATCCTTCTTACAACACCATTGTCGGCGGCGGTGAAAACGGCTGCATTCTGCACTACACCGAAAACGAAAGTGCGCTGCGCGACGGCGATCTGGTGTTGATTGACGCCGGATGCGAATTCCAGGGGTATGCGGGCGATATTACCCGTACGTTCCCGGTGAACGGTAAATTCACCCCCGCACAGCGCGCGGTGTATGACATCGTCCTCGAATCGCTCGAGACGGCGCTCAGGCTGTACCGTCCAGGCACGTCCATTCAGGAAGTGACCGGCGAAGTGGTGCGCATCATGATCACCGGTCTGGTGAAGCTCGGTATCCTGAAAGGTGACGTAGATACCCTGATTACCGAGAACGCGCATCGTCCGTACTTTATGCACGGCCTGAGCCACTGGCTGGGGCTGGATGTGCATGACGTGGGAGCGTACGGTGCCGATCGTTCCCGCGTGCTGGAGCCAGGCATGGTATTAACCGTTGAGCCGGGGCTGTATATCGCGCCGGATGCCGACGTGCCGGAAGCATACCGTGGGATTGGCATTCGTATCGAAGACGATATCGTCATTACCGAAACCGGCAACGAAAACCTGACCGCCAGCGTCGTGAAAAATGCTGACGATATCGAGGCGCTGATGGCAGCGGCACGCGTATGAGCGTGATTATCGTTGGCGGCGGGATGACCGGAGCCACGCTGGCACTGGCCATCTCGCATTTTACGCAGGGAAAACTGCCGGTGCATCTGGTGGAGGCCGTTGCGCCAGAGGCCTCTGATCACCCCGGTTTTGATGCCCGCGCCATTGCACTGGCGCAGGGTACCTGTCAGCAACTCTCACGCATTGGCATCTGGCAGGCGATAGCCGACTGTGCGACGGCGATTAACACCGTTCACGTCAGCGATCGCGGTCATGCCGGTTTCGTTACCCTGGATGCGCATGATTACCGTATAGATGCGCTGGGCCGGGTCGTGGAGCTGCACGACGTCGGGTTACGCCTGTTCCGCCTGCTTAAGGATGCGCCAGGCGTGACCCTGCATTGCCCGGCGCGTGTGGCCAGCTTTAGCCGCAGTGACGCGTCGGTCAACGTGGTGCTGGATAACGGTACCGTCCTTGAAGGCCAGCTTCTGGTAGCGGCAAACGGTTCGCGCTCTTCGCTCGGCACGCAGTGCGGCGTGGAGTGGCGACAACAGCCCTACGGGCAGGTGGCCGTCATTGCTAACGTTTCGACAGCGGGCGCTCACAACGGCCGCGCTTTTGAGCGTTTTACCCAGCATGGCCCGCTGGCGATGCTGCCCATGTCCCACGATCGCAGTTCGCTGGTGTGGTGCCATCCGCAGGACAACGCGGCTGAGATACAGACCTGGTCTGACGAACGTTTTTGTACCGAGCTGCAAAAAGCCTTTGGCTGGCGGCTGGGACGTATTACCCACGCGGGAAAGCGGAGCGTATACCCGTTGTCGCTGACCACCGCCTCGCAGTCCATCTCCCATCGCATGGCGCTGGTCGGCAATGCTGCGCAGACATTGCATCCCATCGCCGGGCAGGGGTTTAACCTCGGGCTTCGCGACGTGATGAGCCTGGCAGAAACGCTTTCGCAGGCGTGGAGCGAGCAAAAAGACTGTGGTGCTTGGTCGGTGCTCAGCCATTACCAGAAGCGACGCCGGGCAGATAAAGAGGCGACGATTGGTGTGACGGATGGTCTGGTGCACCTGTTTGCCAATCGCTGGGCACCCCTGGTTGCAGGCCGCAATCTTGGGCTGATGGCGATGGAATTATTCATTCCGGCACGTGACGTGCTGGCGCAGCGGACTCTTGGTTGGGTCGCGCGTTAAGGAGTTATCACCGTGCAAAATGTTGATGTCGCCATCGTTGGCGGCGGAATGGTAGGACTGGCGCTGGCCTGTGGTTTACAGGGCAGCGGCCTGCGCGTTGCGGTACTGGAGCAAAACGTGCCTCAGCCTGTCGCGCAGGACGCGCCGCCGGAACTGCGCGTCTCGGCAATCAATGCGGCCAGTGAAAAGTTGCTGACGCACCTTGGCGTCTGGTCAGATATCTTGGCGCAGCGTGCCAGCTGTTATCACGGCATGGAAGTGTGGGACAAAGACAGCTTTGGTCATATCGCGTTTGATGATGAAAGCATGGGCTACAGCCATCTGGGACACATCATCGAAAATGCCGTTATCCACCATGCTCTGTGGCAAAAGGCGCAGTCCTGCAGCGATGTCACGCTGCTGGCACCGGCGCAAATCCAGCAGGTTGCCTGGGGAGAAAACGACGCATTTATCACCCTGCAAAGCGGTGACATGCTGACCGCGCGACTGGTTGTGGGCGCTGACGGTGCCAACTCCTGGCTGCGTAACAAGGCGGATATTCCGCTGACGTTCTGGGACTATCGCCATCATGCTCTGGTGGCAACGATTCGCACTGAAGAGCCGCACGGTGGGGTGGCGCGCCAAATCTTCCACAATAACGGCATTCTGGCATTCCTGCCGTTGAGCGATCCGCACCTGTGTTCGATTGTCTGGTCTCTGGTTCCTGATAAAGCGCAACAGATGCAGGAGGCGACTCCCGAGGCATTCAACCAGGCGCTGTGCGTCGCGTTTGATAACCGTCTTGGGCTATGCACCCTTGAGAGCGAGCGGCTGGTGTTCCCGTTAACCGGACGCTATGCGCGTCAGTTTGCGGCGCACCGTCTGGCGCTGGTGGGTGACGCGGCGCATACGATCCATCCGCTGGCCGGGCAGGGCGTGAACCTTGGCTTTATGGACGCGGCAGAGCTGGTTGAAGAGTTGCGTCGCCTGCATCGCGAAGGCAAAGATATCGGCCAGCATCTCTATCTGCGTCGCTACGAACGCAGCCGTAAGCACAGTGCAGCGGTGATGCTGGCAGGCATGCAGGGTTTCCGTGAGCTGTTTGCCGGCGCGAATCCAGCGAAAAAACTGCTGCGCGACCTCGGCCTTAAACTTGCCGATACCCTTCCGGGCGTAAAACCTCAACTCCTTCGCCAGGCGATGGGTCTTAACGACCTGCCGGACTGGCTGCGCTAATATAGACCCCCGTCACACTTTGTTTTCCCGGCCTCTGCGCCGGGGAAATTCGCTCGTTTGAAATAATCTAATTTCACCGCATTTTTCGCATTAGAAAATCTAATCTTACTATTTTTTTGTTACGGAAATTCCGCCCGTTTTTCCGCATGAAATATCACCATCTGCTAAATCCTGTTAGAGCAATGTTAATTTTATGCGGGTTTAATCGCAGTTTGCCAGTGAATAACTCTGTAAGCTTTTTCGTGTTTTTAGGTCATAAGCTAATGTGATGACCCGTTTTACCTTATGGTTAATCGCCGGTTTCGGTGGTAAGTTCAGGTAAAAGAGAACGTTTGCGTCGGGGTCCAGAAAGCGATCGCGGCGCCGGGTTTCGTGGCACTGTTCAGGTGTGCGAAACGCAAGACAGCCCTGCTTATTCAACGAGGAAAAGATGGCTCAACAGACTCCTTTGTACGAACAACACGTGTTATGCGGCGCACGCATGGTGGACTTCCATGGCTGGATGATGCCGCTGCACTACGGCTCGCAGATTGATGAGCACCACGCGGTGCGCACCGATGCCGGTATGTTCGACGTGTCACACATGACGATTGTCGACCTGCATGGCAGCCGCACCCGGGAGTTTTTACGTTATCTGCTGGCAAACGACGTCGCCAAACTGAAGACGCCAGGCAAAGCGCTCTACACCGGCATGCTAAATGCCTCCGGCGGCGTAATTGATGACCTCATCGTCTATTACTTCTCTGAAGATTTCTTCCGCCTCGTTGTAAACTCCGCCACCCGCGAAAAAGACCTCTCCTGGATTACCCAACACGCTGAGCCTTACGCCATCGACATCACCGTCCGCGATGATCTGTCGCTGATCGCCGTACAGGGGCCGAACGCGCAGTCTAAAGCCGCCTCTCTGTTCAGCGATGAGCAGCGTAAAGCCACCGACGGCATGAAGCCGTTCTTCGGCGTACAGGCAGGCGATCTGTTTATCGCGACCACCGGCTACACCGGTGAAGCGGGCTATGAAATTGCCATGCCGAATGAGAAAGCCGCCGATTTCTGGCGTGCGCTGGTGGAAGCCGGCGTTAAGCCGGCAGGTCTGGGCGCGCGCGATACGCTGCGTCTGGAAGCCGGTATGAACCTCTACGGGCAAGAGATGGATGAAGGCGTGTCACCGCTGGCGGCCAACATGGGCTGGACCATCGCCTGGGAACCGGCTGACCGTGAGTTTATTGGCCGTGAAGCGCTGGAAATGCAGCGTGAAAAGGGCACTGAACAGCTGGTTGGCCTGGTGATGACCGAGAAAGGCGTGCTGCGCGGCGAGCTGCCGGTGCGTTTTACAGATGCTGACGGCAACCCGCGTGAAGGCGTGATCACCAGCGGTACCTTCTCCCCGACGCTGGGCTACAGTATTGCACTGGCGCGTGTTCCGGCGGGCATTGGCGAAACGGCAGTGGTGCAAATCCGCAACCGTGAAATGCCGGTCAACGTGACCAAACCGATTTTTGTTCGCGCCGGTAAGCCGGTCGCCTAATCATTTTTATCAGGAGAACTTCAATGAGCAATGTGCCAGCAGAACTGAAATACAGCAAAGAACACGAGTGGCTGCGCAAAGAGGCGGACGGCACTTACACCGTAGGGATCACCGAGCATGCGCAGGAGCTGCTGGGCGACATGGTGTTTGTTGACCTGCCTGAAGTCGGCGCATCCGTGGAAGCAGGCGATGACTGCGCCGTGGCCGAGTCCGTAAAAGCGGCTTCTGATATCTACGCCCCGGTAAGCGGTGAAATTGTTGCCGTGAACGACGCCCTGAGCGACTCCCCGGAGCTGGTGAACAGCGAGCCTTATGAAGGCGGCTGGATCTTCAAGATCAAAGCCAGCGACGAATCGCAGGTCGCCGCGCTGCTGGATGCCACCGCGTACGAAGCGCTGTTAGAAAACGAGTAAGCCTTAACCCTCTCCCCTTTGGGGGGAGGGTAGGGTGAGGGGAACCGACGACACGCTCACCCCAGCCCTCTCCCTCCGGGAGAGGGAGAAAACACATTCACTGCACGTTTCAGGAACCATCGCTCATGACACAGACTTTAAGCCAGCTTGAAAACCGTGGCGCCTTCATTGAACGTCACATTGGGCCGGATGCTCAGCAACAGCAGGAGATGCTGAAGACAGTTGGCGCGGATTCATTAAATGCACTGATCGGCCAGATTGTGCCAAAAGACATCCAGCTTGCCACGCCGCCTCAGGTGGGTGAAGCCACCACTGAATTCGCCGCTCTGGCGGAGCTGAAGGCGATTGCCGGCCTGAACAAGCGCTATAAGTCTTACATTGGCATGGGCTACACCAACGTGCAGTTACCCCCGGTTATTCTGCGTAATATGCTGGAAAATCCGGGCTGGTACACCGCCTACACCCCGTATCAGCCAGAAGTTTCTCAGGGCCGTCTGGAAGCGCTGCTGAACTTCCAGCAGGTTACGCTGGATTTGACCGGCCTGGATATCGCGTCCGCTTCACTGCTGGATGAAGCCACCGCCGCCGCCGAAGCAATGGCAATGGCGAAGCGCGTGAGCAAACTGAAAAATGCCAACCGCTTCTTCGTGGCAGCGGACGTGCATCCGCAAACGCTTGATGTGGTTCGTACCCGTGCCGAAACCTTTGGTTTTGACGTGATTGTCGACGACGCCGACAAAGTCCTCGATCATCAGGATGTGTTTGGCGTGCTGCTGCAACAGGTCGGCACCACCGGCGACGTTCACGACTACAGCGCACTGATTGCTGAGCTGAAAGCCCGCAAAGTGGTTGTCAGCGTCGCGGCTGATTTTATGGCGCTGGTCCTGCTGACGGCTCCAGGTAAACAGGGCGCGGACATTGTTTTCGGTTCTGCACAACGCTTTGGTGTCCCGATGGGCTATGGTGGCCCACATGCGGCGTTCTTTGCCGCAAAAGATGAATTCAAACGCTCCATGCCTGGCCGTATCATCGGCGTTTCAAAAGATGCAGCCGGTAACACCGCGCTGCGCATGGCAATGCAGACTCGCGAGCAGCATATTCGTCGCGAGAAAGCGAACTCTAACATCTGTACCTCGCAGGTCCTGCTGGCCAATATCGCCAGCCTGTACGCTGTCTTCCACGGTCCGGTTGGCCTGAAACGCATTGCCAGCCGTATTCACCGTCTGGCGGATATTCTGGCCTGTGGTCTGCAGCAGAAAGGCCTGAAACTGCGCCACGCCCATTACTTTGACACGCTGTGTGTTGAAGTGGCTGACAAAGCCGCGGTGCTGACTCGTGCTGACGCGGCAGAGATCAACCTGCGTAGCGACATCCATAACGCGGTAGGCATTACCCTGGATGAAAGCACTACCCGCGAAGATATCGTTAACCTGTTTAACGTCTTGCTGGGCGATGCACACGGCCTGGATATTGATACGCTCGATAAAGATGTCGCGCTCGACAGCCGCTCTATCCAGGAAAGCATGCTGCGTGATGATGCGATCCTGACTCACCCGGTGTTCAATCGCTACCACAGCGAAACCGAGATGATGCGCTATATGCACTCTCTGGAGCGCAAAGACCTGGCACTGAACCAGGCGATGATCCCGCTGGGCTCCTGCACCATGAAGCTGAACGCTGCGGCAGAGATGATCCCAATCACCTGGCCTGAATTTTCCGAGCTGCACCCGTTCTGCCCACCAGAGCAGGCGGAAGGTTACCATCTGATGATCAACCAGCTCTCCGACTGGCTGGTGAAGCTGACCGGTTACGATGCACTCTGCATGCAGCCAAACTCCGGGGCGCAGGGGGAATATGCGGGCCTGCTGGCAATTCGTCACTATCACGAAAGCCGCAATGAAGGGCATCGCGATATCTGCCTGATCCCAAGTTCTGCGCACGGCACCAATCCGGCGTCTGCCCAGATGGCGGGTATGGAAGTGGTGGTGGTGGCCTGCGACAAGAATGGCAACATTGACCTGGCCGATCTGCGTGCGAAAGCCGAGCAGGCGGGCGAAAAACTCTCCTGCATCATGGTGACCTACCCGTCCACCCACGGTGTGTACGAAGAGACCATCCGTGAAGTATGTGAAGTGGTCCATCAGTTCGGCGGTCAGGTTTATCTCGACGGTGCGAACATGAACGCACAGGTTGGCATTACCTCTCCGGGCTTTATCGGCGCGGATGTGTCGCACCTGAACCTGCACAAAACCTTCTGCATTCCGCACGGCGGTGGTGGTCCGGGTATGGGCCCAATCGGTGTGAAAGCACACCTGGCGCCGTTTGTCCCAGGCCACAGCGTAGTGCAGATTGAAGGCATGTTGACCCGTCAGGGCGCGGTCTCTGCGGCACCGTTCGGTAGCGCCTCAATCCTGCCCATCAGCTGGATGTATATCCGCATGATGGGCGCGGAAGGGCTGAAGCAGGCAAGTCAGGTGGCTATCCTCAATGCTAACTACATCGCAACGCGTCTGAAAGAAGCGTATCCGGTGCTCTACACGGGCCGTGATGGTCGCGTGGCGCACGAGTGCATCCTCGATATCCGTCCTTTGAAAGAAGAGACAGGTATCAGCGAGCTGGATATTGCTAAGCGTCTGATTGACTACGGATTCCATGCGCCAACCATGTCGTTCCCGGTGGCGGGAACGCTGATGGTTGAACCCACCGAGTCTGAAAGCAAAGTTGAGCTGGACCGCTTTATTGACGCGATGCTGGCTATCCGCACTGAAATCGACCGCGTGAAAGCCGGTGAGTGGACGCTGGCTGATAACCCGCTGGTTAACGCACCGCACACCCAGAATGAGCTGGTCTCCGGGTGGGAGCACGGTTATACCCGTGAGCAGGCGGTGTTCCCGGCTGGCATAGCAAACAAATACTGGCCGACCGTGAAACGTCTCGATGACGTCTACGGTGACCGTAATCTGTTCTGCTCTTGTGTGCCAATGAGCGAATACCAGTAATCGTTCCGCGGTTATAACGTGTTACAGGCCGGGTCAGCGTTAACGCTACCCGGCTTTTTTTATAAGGAGACATAGATGGCAATTGCACTGGTCACCGGCGCCAGCCGCGGTATTGGTAAAGCCACCGCGCTGCAGCTGGCGCGCGAAGGCTACACCGTAGCGGTGAACTATCACCACAACATTAAAGCCGCGACGGATGTGATCACGATGATTACCGACGCGGGGGGGACCGCGTTTGCCGTGCGCGCAGATATCAGTGATGAAGCTCAGGTGCTGGCGATGTTCGACAGTATCGATCGTGAAGCCGGACCGCTTACCGCACTGGTGAACAACGCCGGGATCCTGTTTGAACAATCCACGATTGAACACCTCTCCGCTGAACGGATCAACCGCGTGTTAGCCACGAACGTGACCGGTTATTTCCTCTGCTGCCGCGAAGCGGTAAAACGCATGTCGTTCATACATGGTGGCAAAGGCGGCGCGATCGTGAACGTGTCATCCGCGGCATCGCGCCTCGGTGCTCCGGGTGAATATGTGGATTACGCCGCGTCCAAAGGTGCTGTCGATTCGTTGACGACGGGATTATCGCTGGAAGTGGCAGCGCAAGGGATCCGCGTAAACTGCGTGCGTCCCGGGCTGATTTACACCGAGATTCATGCTTCTGGCGGTGAGCCGGGCCGGGTGGATAGGGTCAAATCCATGCTGCCTATGCAGCGTGGCGGTCAGCCGGAAGAGGTGGCGCAGGCGATTGTCTGGCTGCTGAGCGAGAAAGCCTCGTATGTGACGGGAAGTTTTATTGAACTGGCGGGTGGGAAATAAACATCTCCTCTCCCCATCGGGGAGAGGAGAAAAGCGTTAAAGCGTCTCGCCGTTGCTGGCAATCACGTCTTTGTACCAGTTAAAGCTCTTTTTCCGCGAGCGTGACATATCGCCGGTACCGTCGTCGTGCTTGTTCACATAAATAAAGCCGTAGCGCTTACTGTACTGGCCGGTAGTGAACGACACGCAGTCGATGCAGCCCCACGGGGTATAACCCATCAGATTCACACCATCATACGTGACGGCTTTCATCATCTCTTCCACGTGCGCACGCAGGTAGTCGATGCGGTAGTCATCATTGATGCTGCCGTCTTCTTCTACTTTGTCGTAGGCGCCAAAGCCGTTTTCCACGATAAACAGCGGTTTCTGATAACGCTCGTACAATTCGCACAGGGAATAGCGCAGACCCACCGGGTCAATCTGCCAGCCCCAGTCAGAGGCTTTCACATGCGGGTTCGGTACGCTGCCTTCAAAGCCTGAGATAGCATCGCCAGTACCGCCTTCCGCTTTCACGGCGTTGGTCATGTAATAGCTGAAGCCCAGATAGTCACAGGTGCCTTCACGCAGGATCTGCTCGTCACCCGCTTCCATATGGATGGTGAAGCCACGGCGTTCCCATTCATTAAGCACATAGGATGGGTAGTAACCGCGCAGCTGGACATCGGTAAAGACATAGCGTTCACGCATGGATTCCTGTGCAAACATCACGTCCTCTGGTTTACAGGAGAACGGGTAGAGCGCCACCATTGCCAGCATACAGCCGACTTTCATTTCCGGGTTAATGCGACGCGCCGCTTTCACCGCCAGCGCGCTGGCAACGAACTGGTGGTGCAGCACCTGGTACATGGTCTCTTCCGGATTGTCATGCTCGGTATAAACCACGCCTGAGCAGCAGTAGCCAAACAGCGGCGCACGCCAGTTACGCTGGTTGTTGATCTCGTTAAAGGTCATCCAGTATTTGACCTTATTTTTGTAACGCTCAAACACCACTTCCGCGAAGCGCACAAAGAAATCCACCACTTTACGGTTGGTCCAGCCGCCGTACTCCTGCACCAGGTGGAGCGGCATTTCGAAGTGGGAGAGGGTGATGACCGGTTCAATATTGTATTTCAGCAGCTCATCGAACATGTCGTCGTAGAACTTCAGGCCTTCTTCATTCGGCTGTGTTTCATCCCCTTTCGGGAAGATACGCGTCCAGGCGATAGAGGTGCGGAAACATTTGAAGCCCATCTCAGCAAACAGTTTGATGTCTTCTTTGTAATGGCCATGGAAGTCGATAGCTTCGTGGTTCGGATAGTATTTCCCCGGCACGACTTCCTGCGTGATTTCGCGCGGCACGCCGTGCGCACCGCCCGTTAAGACATCGCAGATGCTCGGCCCTTTACCGCCTTTGTTCCAGCCGCCTTCAACCTGGTGAGCGGCCACTGCGCCGCCCCATAAAAAGTCTTTTGGTAGGGTAAGTTTTTTCATCGCTGCTATTCTCAGTAAATGACATATTGCGTTCGAGTCTAGCAAAGCGGAATTAAATGTCACGATATAACAATTCGCTGAAAATGTAATTTGTCACATCGAAAAAACAGGGTGTTTTATTCTGTCAATTTCTTCGCCAGTTTCCGGCCAAGCGATTCGAGAATATAGATGACGGGTATTTGTGTGGTGATATCGTACACGCCGCCTATCCGCGTCTGAGGGACATGCCAGGAGAGGTTAAAGTCCGCGAGCTTTGCCAGGCGCGAGTGCTCGTGGCTGGTTATGGAGAGCACTTTGCAGCGATGCAGGCTAAACTGGCTGGCAAAGCGCAGGATCTCTTCAGTTTCACCGGATACCGACAGCACAATCGCCAGCGCGTTTTTAGCCATATCATTGGTGACCGGGAAATAAGGATCGTCGATGTGGTTGCTGAATTTACCGATATTCGAAAAGAAGCGTGCGCCATATTTTGCCAGCGAGCCAGACGTGCCCGCACCGACAAATATAATACGTTCGGAAGATAAAATAATATCGACCGCCTCATCTAATAAAGCATCGAACTCTTCGTTATTAACGCCTTTAAAGAAGCTGATAATTTCACTGGCACCAAAATTTGCCTGCTGAGGTTCGTTCTGCTCTAAATAGAGCTTAAAGCGCACGCGGAATTCAGAGTAGCCTTCGCAGTTGAGTTTGCGGCAAAAGCGCAGGATAGTGGTCGTTGAGACGCCAGCCGCATCCGCCAGCTCGCGGATGGTCATGTACATGACTTTGTCACGATTTTTAATGACATAGTTGTAGACCATCATTTCCAGATTATTGAGACTGGCAATGGCGGCGTGGGTGAACATACTCACAATGGCGAAACTCTCATTCAGACATCATTTATCCATCATAACATGCAGCAAGTCGGCAGGATCCAATTTTATGCCCTTGATTCTTAATGATTAAATTTTAATGTGAACAAATGTTAGGTGAATAATTTGTTTATGTTCATGATTTATAGATAAAAATTATGTTTGTGAAATTATTTTAGCTAACAGGTGTTCACTGGAATCATTCTCAGTTAGCATAGACAGGTGATGAATATTCATCGTTAGTTTTCCCGGAGTTTTGTATGGTGAGCAGACCATTAATTGCACAGGGATATTCGCTGGCTGAGGAAATAGCCAACAGTATTAGCCACGGTATTGGCCTGGTTTTTGGGATTGTCGGTTTAGTGTTATTGCTGGTGCAGGCGGTGGATACGAATGCCAGCGCAATGGCCATTACCAGCTACAGTCTGTATGGCGGGAGTATGATCCTGCTGTTCCTGGCGTCGACGCTGTACCACGCTATCCCGCATCAACGGGCCAAGATCTGGCTCAAGAAATTCGACCACTGCGCTATCTATCTTCTTATTGCAGGTACCTACACGCCTTTCCTGCTGGTGGGTCTTAACTCGCCGCTGTCGCGTGGCCTGATGATTGTTATCTGGAGCCTGGCGCTGCTGGGGATCCTGTTTAAGCTGACCATTGCGCACCGGTTTAAGGTGCTGTCGCTGGTGACCTATCTCACGATGGGCTGGCTTTCGCTGATTGTGGTTTATCAACTGGCGATCAAGCTGGCGGTAGGGGGCGTGACGCTTCTGGCCTTTGGGGGCATCGTCTACTCGCTGGGCGTCATTTTCTATGTCTGCAAGCGTATCCCGTACAATCATGCTATCTGGCATGGGTTTGTGCTGGGCGGTAGCGTGTGCCACTTTTTAGCGATTTATCTCTATGTGGGGCAGGTTTAATTTCAGAACGTTGATCTTCTTGCCTCCGCCCTCTCTTCGTGAGAGTAAGCAAAAAAAAAACGGTAACCGTCAGGTTACCGTTTTTTTATCTCGTCGCCGGGCAATGACGCCTTACTCTTCCAGCGAATACGGCAGTGGCTCAATGCTCAGTGTATTGGCATCGTCACGCACGCGGAACACGCTGTCGGCTTCCATATCGTTGTTCATGACGGCCTGAACCAGAAGGCGGCCATCATCCAGTTGAACTGCGGCTAACACCGTGCCGGTACGGCGCCAGTTCTCGCCCATCTTCAGCTCTAAATCTTCACCAGCGTCAGGCACGCGGCTGGCGTGGCCCGCCAGGGTCCACAGTGCGCGTTTGTTGGCTCCGCGGAATTTGGCGCGTGCCACCATCTCCTGGCCGGTATAGCACCCTTTCTTAAAGCTAATGCCACCCAGCGCCTGCAGGTTGGTGGCCTGAGGAATGAACTGCCCGCTGTTTGCGGCGTCAATCACCGGCAGACCGGCTTCAATGTTCAGCGCCAGCCACTGTTGGCTGTTATTAAACTGGGCTTCACCGCGCAGCGCCTCGGTGACGCGTTCGGCGGTCGCGGTATCCGTGACTAACAAAAAGCGTTCCGCCGGGTGTTCAAACCACAGGATAGACGTTGCGCCTTCGCTGACGACCTGTTTCTGGGCATCCGGGAGCTCACTGAACAGATTTTTCAGCGCCGCACGGGCCTGGAAGCCTGCCACGCCCAGCAGAACGTGTTCATCATCCGCGGCGATAGTGACTTTTGAGAAGACCGCGTATTTTTTCAGCTCGGTGAGCTGCGCGTCCCGCAGGCTGCGGCGCTCAATAAAGGCAAAACCCTCCTGACGACGGAACAGGCGCAGGTTGCTCCACATCTTCCCTTTTGGATCGCAGTGTGCGACCAGCAGATGCTGGTGTTCGTCCATCTGGCTGACGTCGGCGGTTACCTGGCCCTGCAGGTATTTTTCGCTGTCTGCACCGGTGAGTGTCGCCAGCGCCCAGTCATCAAGAGTAATAAGCGTCAGCGGCAGACGCGCAGAGGCGGCGGGCTGGCGAGGAGAAAATGGTGTAAAGGCCATAACGATATCCTGAATTGCTTAACGCTTTGATAATGCCTAATGGTAAAAGAGCCTGCTGGCATTGCAAGCGCTTTCAACAGGCCATTTGTGCCATAACCCGGTTATGCGTAGCGCCACGCAAAATAGTGTAATCCGCTGTCTTTATAGGGTTTATTGTGGAAGCGCGCTCGTGGTTCGCAATATTCCAGTAAAGAAACGGTCAAAAACACGTTACACTAGCTGGTGTCCCCGCAGAGAAATCAAGAACACTGGACGGGGTGCCGACTGTGCCAAACGTAATGCAGGAAACAGAACATGGATATTAACAACAAGGCCCGTATTCACTGGGCGTGCCGTCGCGGCATGCGTGAACTTGATATTTCCATCATGCCTTTCTTCGAATATGAGTATGACAGCTTAAGCGATGATGATAAGCGTCTGTTTGTTCGCCTGCTTGAGTCTGACGATCCTGATTTATTTAACTGGCTGATGAATCACGGCAAACCCGCCGACACCGAGTTGCAACGGATGGTGCAATTAATTCAAACACGGAATCAGGAACGTGGTCCTGTGGCAATCTGACCTTCGCGTCTCGTGGCGCTCGCAGTGGATGTCGTTGTTGCTCCACGGCCTGGTCGCGGCCTTTGTGTTACTGATGCCGTGGCCGCTTAGCTATACGCCTCTGTGGCTGCTGTTGCTGTCGTTTGTGGTGTTTGACAGCGTGCGCAGCCAGCGCCGCATTCATGCCCGTCAGGGGGAGATCAAATTACTGATGGATTCCCGCCTGCGCTGGCAGGGAAAAGAGTGGGAAATTCTCGGTATGCCCTGGATGATCGCTTCCGGCATGATGCTGCGGCTACGTAGCGTGGACAGCGGGCGTCGCCAGCATCTGTGGCTGGCTGCGGACAGTATGGATAGTGCTGAGTGGCGAGACCTGCGTCGGATGTTATTACAGCAGCTGACGCAGGAGTAATTCGCGTTAGCTAAACTGTTCTGCCATTTCGCCCAGAATCTGCTCACACCAGCTTTGCAGGCGCTCATCGCTGAGATCGTACTGGTTGGTTTCATCCAGTGCCAGCCCGACAAACAGCTGCCCATCGGCAATAATCGGTTTCTTACTGGTGAACTCGTACCCTTCGGTTGGCCAGTAACCGATAAACGTGACGCCCTTCGGTGCCAGTTTGTCGTGCAGCATGCCGAGTGCGTCCAGGAACCACTCACCGTAACCCAGCTGATCTCCCATGCCGTACATGGCAATGATTTTGCCGTCGAGGTTAAGCGTATCAAGCTGGTCCCAGATGGCTTCCCAGTCTTCCTGTATTTCGCCAAAATCCCAGGTCGGGATGCCGAGGATCAGCACGTCGTACTGCTCCATCAGCGTAAGCGCGTCATCTTTCAGGTTATGCAACGTCACCAGTTCCGGGCCAATGATGTCCCGAATTTTCTCTGCCGCCATTTCGGTGTAGCAGGTGCTGGAACCATAGAACAGACCAATATTCATCGCGTGACTATCTCAATTCTTGCTTTGACTTTGCGCGTAGTGTACCAGAAACCGATCGCAATCAGGCATAATGGCCTGACTGCAGAATCAAAGGGGCTGATGTGGAAAAGGATCTCGCACTCATCGAACAGTTTCTCGATGCACTGTGGCTGGAGAAGAACCTGGCCGAGAATACGCTCAGTGCCTACCGGCGCGATCTCACCATGCTGGTGGAGTGGCTGGCGCACCGTGGGCTGTCGCTGGCGAACGCACAAAGCGACGACCTGCAGGCGCTGCTGGGCGAGCGGATGGAAGGGGGCTACAAGGCCACCAGTTCCGCGCGTTTGCTCAGCGCAATGCGTCGGCTGTTCCAGCACCTCAACCGTGAGAAAATTCGCGAAGACGATCCCAGCGCGCTCCTGGCCTCCCCGAAACTCCCGCAGCGGCTGCCGAAAGATCTCAGCGAAGCACAAGTTGAGAGATTATTACAGTCACCCGCAGTTGACCTGCCGCTGGAGTTACGCGATAAAGCCATGCTTGAGCTATTGTATGCTACCGGTTTGCGTGTTTCTGAACTGGTCGGCCTGACGATGAGCGATATTAGCCTTCGTCAGGGCGTGGTTCGTGTAATCGGTAAAGGAAACAAGGAAAGGCTGGTGCCGCTGGGTGAAGAGGCGGTGTACTGGCTGGAAACGTATCTGGAGCACGGTCGTCCATGGTTGCTTAATGGCGCTTCAATCGACGTCTTGTTCCCCAGCCAGCGCGCACAACAGATGACGCGGCAAACGTTCTGGCATCGCATCAAACATTACGCCACACTGGCGGGTATCGACAGTGAAAAGCTTTCGCCACACGTTTTGCGTCATGCCTTTGCGACGCATCTGCTGAACCACGGCGCTGACCTGCGCGTGGTGCAGATGCTGCTGGGACACAGCGATCTTTCCACGACCCAAATTTATACCCATGTCGCGACGGAACGGCTGCGGCAGCTACACCAACAGCACCACCCACGAGCGTGAGTGCCGACGAATTAGGATCTTATATGAAAAAGTCTTTCGCGCTGTTCACCCTGCTGGCAGCCTCATTTACCGGTTTTGCCCATGCGGATGACGCCGCTATCAAACAGTCTCTGGCGAAGCTTGGCGTCACCAGCAGTGATATCCAGTCTGCACCGGTTGCCGGCATGAAAACGGTTCTGACGAACAGCGGCGTGCTGTACGTGACCGAAGACGGAAAACACATTATTCAGGGGCCAATGTACGACGTGAGCGGTGCACAGCCGGTCAACGTAACCAACCAGCTGCTGATGAAAAACCTGAACGCGCTCGAAAAAGAGATGATCGTTTATAAAGCGGCGCAGGAAAAACACGTCATTACCGTCTTCACCGACATCACCTGTGGCTACTGCCATAAGCTGCATGAAGAGATGAAAGATTACAACGCGCTGGGGATCACCGTGCGTTATCTGGCCTTCCCGCGCGCGGGCGTTGAGAGCAAGCCAGAGCAGGATATGAAAGCTATCTGGTGTGCGAAAGACCGCAACAAAGCCTTTGATGACGCGATGAATGGCAAAGGCGTACAGCCTGCATCCTGCGACATTGATATCGCTAACCACTACGCGCTGGGTGTGCAGTTTGGCGTGAACGGTACGCCAGCGATTGTCCTGAGCAACGGCTATGTTGTTCCGGGTTATCAGGGACCTAAAGAGATGAAAGAGTTCCTCGACGCGCACCAGAAACAGTTTGGTGGTAAATAATTCGCGTGAGAGCCCCAATAAAACTGCGCCGCCGCGAGGCGGTTGAACATGCTGATTTGCCTGACGACCTCCCGCCGCTGCTAAAGCGGCTTTACGCCAGCCGTGGCGTGCGTACCGCCGCCGACCTTGAGCGCAGCGTTAAAGGGATGTTGCCATGGCAGCAGTTAAACGGCATCGAAAAAGCCACAGAAATTCTCTACAACGCGCTGTGTGAAGGTACGCGCATTGTGGTGGTGGGGGATTTTGATGCTGATGGCGCAACCAGTACCGCGCTGAGCGTGCTGAGCCTGCGCGCGCTGGGCTGCGACAACGTGACATATCTGGTGCCGAACCGGTTTGAAGATGGTTACGGCCTCAGCCCGGAAGTGGTCGATCAGGCCCATGCCCGCGGCGCACAGCTTATCCTGACCGTAGACAACGGGATCTCTTCCCATGCGGGCGTCGATCATGCGCATCAGCTGGGGATCCCGGTGCTGGTTACCGATCACCACCTGCCGGGTGAAACGCTGCCTGCCGCGGAAGCGATCATCAACCCGAACCTGCGCGACTGCGATTTCCCGTCGAAATCACTCGCAGGCGTCGGCGTGGCATTTTATCTGATGCTGGCGTTACGCACGCTGCTGCGTGATAAGGGCTGGTTCGACGCCCGCGGTATTGCCGTGCCGAACCTGGCCGAGTATCTCGACCTGGTCGCACTGGGGACCGTCGCAGACGTGGTGCCGCTCGATACCAATAACCGTATTCTGACCTGGCAGGGCTTAAGCCGCATCCGGGCGGGCAAATGCCGTCCCGGTATCAAAGCGCTGCTTGAGATTGCTAACCGCGATCCGCTCAAGCTGGCGGCAAGCGATCTGGGCTTCGCCCTGGGGCCTCGCCTGAACGCGGCCGGCAGACTGGACGACATGTCCGTTGGCGTCGCGTTGCTGCTGTGCGACAACATTGGTGAAGCGCGCGTGCTGGCTAATGAGCTGGACGCCCTGAACCAGACCCGTAAAGAAATTGAACAGGGAATGCAGGTTGAAGCGCTGACCCTGTGCGAAAAGCTGGAACGCAGCGGCGATACGCTGCCGGGCGGCCTGGCGATGTATCACCCTGAGTGGCATCAGGGCGTGGTGGGCATTCTGGCTTCGCGTATTAAAGAGCGTTTCCACCGTCCGGTCATTGCGTTTGCACCGGCTGGTGATGGCACCCTCAAAGGCTCCGGGCGTTCGATTCAGGGGCTGCACATGCGCGATGCGCTGGAGCGTCTGGATACCCTCTACCCGGGTCTGATGCTCAAGTTTGGCGGTCATGCCATGGCGGCAGGTTTGTCGCTGGAAGAGGCGAAGTTCGACGAATTCCAGCGTCTGTTCGGCGAGCTGGTCACCGACTGGATTGACCCGGCCCTGCTGCAGGGCGAAGTGGTTTCCGACGGCGAGCTCACACCGGTTGAGATGACGATGGAAGTGGCACAGATGCTCCGGGATGCAGGGCCGTGGGGGCAGATGTTCCCGGAACCCCTGTTCGATGGCCGCTTCCGTCTGCTGCAACAGCGCATTGTTGGTGAACGCCATCTGAAAGTGATGGTCGAGCCTGTAGGCGGTGGCCCGCTGCTGGACGGTATTGCCTTTAACGTCGATACCGCTGTCTGGCCGGACAACGGCGTGCGCGAAGTTGAGCTGGCATACAAACTGGATATAAACGAGTTCCGCGGTAACCGCACCCTTCAGATCATCATCGACAATATCTGGCCAATTTAGCGGCAGTAATCTCTATAAAAAAGGGCGTGGATTCGGTACAATCCCGCTCTTATCACCGCATTTTGACAAGTCCATAAAAGAAAACAGACCATGTTTGAAATTAATCCGGTAAAAAACCGTATTCAGGACCTCACGGAGCGCTCTGACGTTCTTAGGGGGTATCTTTGACTACGATGCCAAGAAAGAGCGTCTTGAAGAAGTAAACGCCGAGCTGGAACAGCCGGACGTCTGGAACGAACCTGAACGCGCGCAGGCGCTGGGTAAAGAGCGTTCCTCTCTCGAAGCTATCGTAGATACGCTGGATCAAATGGCTCAGGGGCTGGAAGATGTTTCCGGTTTACTGGAGCTGGCCGTCGAAGCTGACGACGAAGAAACCTTTAACGAAGCCGTGGCTGAACTCGACGTGCTCGAAGAGAAGCTGGCACAGCTTGAATTCCGTCGCATGTTCTCCGGTGAATACGATAACGCTGACTGCTATCTCGATATTCAGGCAGGTTCTGGCGGTACCGAAGCCCAGGACTGGGCTAGCATGCTGATGCGCATGTATCTGCGCTGGGCGGAAGCCCGCGGCTTCAAAACCGAAATCATCGAAGAGTCTGAAGGTGAAGTGGCCGGTATTAAATCTGTCACCATCAAGATTATTGGCGATTACGCCTACGGCTGGCTGCGTACCGAGACGGGGGTTCACCGCCTGGTGCGTAAGAGCCCGTTCGACTCCGGCGGCCGTCGTCACACCTCCTTCAGCTCCGCGTTTGTCTATCCGGAAGTGGACGAAGATATCGATATCGACATCAACCCGGCGGATCTGCGTATCGACGTTTACCGCGCATCCGGCGCGGGTGGTCAGCACGTTAACCGTACGGAATCTGCGGTGCGTATCACCCACATTCCAACCGGGCTGGTGACGCAATGCCAGAACGACCGTTCCCAGCATAAGAACAAAGACCAGGCCATGAAGCAGATGAAAGCGAAGCTTTATGAGCTGGAGATGCAGAAGAAAAATGCTGAGAAACAGGCGATGGAAGATAACAAATCTGACATCGGTTGGGGCAGCCAGATCCGTTCTTACGTCCTTGATGACTCCCGCATCAAAGACCTGCGTACCGGGGTTGAAACCCGTAACACGCAGGCGGTGCTGGACGGCAGCCTGGACCAATTTATCGAAGCAAGTTTGAAAGCAGGGTTATGAGGAACCAACATGTCTGAACAACAAGCACAGGGCGCTGACGCGGTAGTCGATCTTAATAACGAACTGAAAACCCGCCGTGAGAAGCTGGCAGCACTGCGCGAGCAGGGCGTGCCGTTCCCGAACGATTTTCGTCGTGACCATACCTCAGACCAACTGCACGCTGACTTCGACGGTAAAGAGAACGAAGAGCTGGAAGCGCTGAACATTGAAGTGGCCGTTGCTGGCCGCATGATGACCCGTCGTATCATGGGTAAAGCCTCCTTCGTGACGCTGCAGGACGTTGGCGGCCGTATTCAGCTGTACGTCTCCCGTGACGACCTGCCGGAAGGCATCTACAACGAGCAGTTCAAGAAGTGGGACCTGGGCGATATCCTGGGGGCGAAAGGTAAGCTGTTCAAAACCAAGACCGGTGAGCTGTCTATCCACTGCACCGAACTGCGTCTGCTGACCAAAGCCCTGCGCCCGTTGCCGGACAAATTCCATGGCCTGCAGGATCAGGAAGCGCGCTACCGTCAGCGTTACCTGGATCTCATCTCCAACGATGAATCCCGTAAGACCTTCAAGATTCGCTCTCAGATCATGGCCGGTATCCGCCAGTTCATGGTTAACCGCGACTTTATGGAAGTGGAAACCCCAATGATGCAAGTGATCCCGGGCGGCGCGTCTGCACGTCCGTTCATCACCCATCACAACGCCCTCGATCTGGACATGTACCTGCGTATCGCGCCGGAACTGTACCTGAAACGTCTGGTCGTCGGTGGTTTTGACCGCGTGTTCGAAATCAACCGTAACTTCCGTAACGAAGGCATCTCCGTGCGTCATAACCCAGAGTTCACCATGATGGAACTCTATATGGCGTATGCGGATTATAAAGATCTGATCGAGCTGACCGAATCACTGTTCCGTACCCTGGCGCAGGACATTCTGGGCACCACTAAAGTGCCTTACGGTGAAGAAGTCTTCGACTTCGGCAAGCCGTTCGAAAAACTGACCATGCGCGAAGCGATCATGAAATACCGTCCAGAAACCAACATGGCCGATCTGGATAACTTCGACTCTGCGAAAGCGATCGCGGAAAGCATCGGTATCAAAGTTGAGAAGAGCTGGGGTCTGGGCCGTATCGTGACCGAGATCTTCGAAGAAGTGGCCGAAGCGCACCTGATTCAGCCGACCTTCATCACCGAATACCCGGCAGAAGTTTCTCCGCTGGCACGTCGTAATGATGTGAACCCGGAAATCACTGACCGCTTTGAGTTCTTCATCGGTGGCCGCGAAATCGGCAACGGCTTTAGCGAGCTGAACGATGCAGAAGATCAGGCTCAGCGCTTCCAGGATCAGGTTAACGCGAAAGCGGCGGGCGATGACGAAGCGATGTTCTTCGACGAAGACTATGTGACTGCGCTGGAGCACGGTCTGCCACCAACCGCAGGTCTGGGGATTGGTATCGACCGTATGGTTATGCTGTTCACTAACAGCCACACCATCCGTGATGTGATCCTGTTCCCGGCGATGCGCCCGGTGAAGTAAGCCGTTAAGACAGTAAAAAAAGCCCCGAAAGGGGCTTTTTTATTGCGCCGCGAAGGCCCTGAGCGCGTCGCGGGCGACCGTCGCTTCCTGCACCATCCACGGGCTAAAGCTCCAGGGGGCAGCGTCCAGTGCGCGGAACAACGCTTCCAGCTCGACCCATTCATACTCCATCACTTCATCGTGATTAATATGCAGTTCGCTGGTGACGCGTGCTGCGAATACCGGGCAAATCTCGTTCTCCACGATCCCCGAAGGATCGGCTTCACGGTAACGGAATTCAGCGGCTATGGGGGTGATATTGGCGATCTCTGCGCCAACCTCAAAGCGGCAACGGCGGATGATAGCCTGTTCCGTCTTTTCACCAGACTGAGGATGTCCGCAAACGGAGTTGGTCCAGACACCTGGCCAGGCTTTTTTGCTTAAGGCGCGTCGGGTAACCAGACACTCACCTCTGGCGTTAAAAAGCCACGATGAGAAAGCCAGGTGCAGCGGGGTGTGGGCGGTGTGCGCGGCGTACTTTTCCTGAGTGCCAATCACCATTCCCTGGTCATTTACCAAAATAACGTGTTCTTGAATACTCATTGATGCTCCAGTGCCAACGATGCGGATGGCTCTGCACCATCAGCAGCTGCATTATACTGCATTCCTCCATGCGCCGTTTGCTCTCAAGAGCGGAAAAGGGCTGACCCATATCAGTCTGGGCTGGTATCATAGTGCGCCATTCACGCTGACCGAGGATCTGTTTTGTTTGCAGGAAGCCTGACGAGAAATCCCATTACCGCCGTTTTTTGTCTGACGCTGACGCTATTACTGGCAGGCTGTTCAGGAAGCAAGTCGTCGGATATGGGCAGCTATTCCGGTGCGGTCTATACCGTTAAGCGCGGGGATACGCTGTATCGGATTTCGCGCGCAACGGGGACCAGCGTGAAGGATCTGGCGCGTCTGAATGACATCTCTCCACCCTACACTATCGAGGTGGGGCAGAAACTGAAGGTTAACGGTGGCGCGTCTTCAACGAAGAAATCCTCTAAAGGCAAAACAGCCAAAGTGACGCCGTCTTACGCGGTGCCGCAGTCCTCATGGCCTCCGGTCGGCCAGCGTTGCTGGGTCTGGCCTGCCAGCGGCAAGGTCGTGTTGCCTTACTCCTTGTCTGAGGGAGGCAATAAAGGCATTGATATCGCTGCTGCGCGCGGCACGCCAGTCTATGCATCAGGGGCAGGGAAGGTGGTCTACGTCGGCAACCAGCTGCGCGGTTACGGTAACCTGATCATGATTAAACATGGGGAAGATTACATCACTGCCTATGCCCACAACGATACGATGCTGGTGAACAACGGGCAGAATGTGAAGGCTGGGCAGAAGATTGCCACCATGGGCAGTACCGGCACGGACTCGGTGAAGTTACACTTCCAGATCCGCTATCGCGCTACAGCCATCGATCCGCAGCGTTATCTTCCGGTGCCAGGCAGCAAGCCAAAGTGCTAAGTGATTATATAATCGCCATTTAGTTGCAAAGAGGCTTGTATGAAGAGGCGTAAGGTCTATAATGCCTTACGCACCTCAAAGCGGGCGTAGTTCAATGGTAGAACGAGAGCTTCCCAAGCTCTATACGAGGGTTCGATTCCCTTCGCCCGCTCCAGAATCTCCCTTTCTGAAAAAGCCCTTTAAATCTTTCTCTATCAGCAAATTAAATAGTTACCTGTTTTAGTCGCCTATGGGGTCTACCATTATGATCCGTCCCTGGTAACTGTCACGCTAAGTTACACGGTGAGAGACAGGATAACTCAGCGTTGGCGGCAGTTGCATCCTCACACCGCGATAGTGAAACGTGAAAAAAACCTATCCTGGCATTGTTATGATATCGACAGACTGATCACTCGCATTAAAGCCCGATATACAGGCTCTTCCAGCGCTTCGACAGATATACGAGCACACCTGATAAGGTGTGATCCCTCAGACAATCTGATGAAGTCGCTACGCTCTGCTTGTTGCTTGTACCACTAACGGGGCTTTATGGCTGCTATTGTCCAAAATCTGTTAGTTGCGCATTTTATGCACCCTGGATACCCTGAGATTAATCTTATTAACTCAAGGGTGAGCATGGCTATCGGGAAGAGACAGAACCAAAAGGAATCACCTGAAGAAGAGTTAGATCGCTTGCTGGATGAGCTTGAACTCACACAAGAGCAACGAGAGTTTATAGAATCTATGCGGCAAGAGGAGGGGGATAAAAGCAACGGGGAGTAGTGTTTGCACCGTCACTGCGTTTGATGAATGGCTAAAGTTCGCGTATAGACTATTTCGAATTATGATTTTACGATGTAGATAAATCATACAAGGAGGGCAGTTTATGAGCGCGCAGGCGGAGGAAGGTACATTACGCCGGATGACGTTAGGCGAGATTGCAATGGCTCGTAGGGTGTTCGGAGATTCAATAGTTTATAGCCGTGTCTGGATTCATTGCGACAGCTATTTACCCTTCGGACTTCAGAAACAAAACTATGCGATGACTCCCAACGGAGAGTTATGGTACAGAAAGTCGATGTACAGAGAAGATTTTTCCGCAAACTCTGTTTTCATCGAAGATAAATACGTTTTCATCCACGAACTGGGGCATGTGTGGCAACACCAACATGGGCAATGGGTGAGAGTGAGGGGGGCTTTTAGCTGGGCTGCTGAATATACCTACAAGCTGGATAAAGAAAAGCTCACTGATTACTCTCTTGAACAGCAAGCCTCTATTTTGGCTGATTACTGGTTACTGCTGGTTTATGGTATCAATAAGTGGTCTTACTATCAGAGACCAGGGCGCATGGGGATGTACAGGGGCGTTGATATGTCGCAGGATGTCCCCTCGCTTTATCAGAAAATCGTAACAGGGAAGGGGCGTTAAACATGAAGAATAAAATATTGCTGGGTGTTGTATTCCTCTTAACGGGATGCCCTGGGCCTGGTGATCGAATGGTAGATCGCGAATCTACAACGGCATTAATCAAAGATAATCAAGTTTGTGTGGTGTCACCACTGGAGCCGCAGGAACGGATCACTGCTATTCAAATCAATAGCGATAATAGCGACTCTCTTCACAAGATTTTCGATGACAAGCCTGTTTATGTACCGAAGGGTGAGTGTCTTCCAGTATTTGGATTTAAGTTTACATCTGGAAAACGATATAACTTCGCGTATGACGTCCAATCTGATAAGTCAGAATCGCATTTAGTCACCGCAGAATTTTCGTATCCCAAAGGATAAGGGGGCAGAACGCCCCCAAGATCTTACTTCTTCAAGTCACCAGTATATTGATATTCCATTGTGACTATTGTTTCCATACATCCGCTTGAGGATGGTTGAGAACAAACTCAGGTATAACCGCCGTGATCTGCTCCCCATTCATTAACACATCACAATGTAATTTATATCTGTATAAACCACGTGAGGACATCCCCTTAAAAAAGTATTTTTTGACAAACACATCTTCTGTATCCTCCGCCAGGACGAACCGGGTTTTTGCATTGAAACGCTGTCTTAAGGATGCTATTTAAGACGCCATCTTCTGGAACTTATGCAAGAAGTCTGGCGGTATGGAAGTATCCGAAGTGAAGCGGGAAGCCGTGGGTGTTATGTCTGAGTGAATATGGATTCAGCGATATTTTCATGCCCGGAAAATCATAAATGGATTGCGGCAGGGCTATAACGAGTACAGACCTCATTTATCGCTTAATGATCAGACTCCATCTTAATTTGTCGTAGGACTGACTTTTAATCAAAAAAATAGGGGGGTAAATTCTTACCGCCTGGTAATAAATCCACCCCTTCAAAACAATCAGGACTGTTTTGCCGCTTTACTCTGTGGGCAATCGTTGCCGCCCTGCATCACAACTTTTTCACTGCGTGAAGCATCGCCATACACGCATAACGTACCTTCATCGGTATGAATTTGCTCTTTCAGCGGCAGGGGCGTTTCCTGGGCGATGGCATAGCAGGAGAGCGCCGGGAAAAGGGTGAGGGCACTTATGAACAGAAAGGTTTTCATCATCTCGCTCCAGAACAGGGATAACGTTTATTGTGTTATCACACCCTTAAGCCGGCAATCGCTGCGTACCCGCTAGCTTTTTTCCATCACCGACTGGCGAGGTGTGAGTTTACCAATCACGGGGGAGAGCTCTGACGTGCGAACAGGTCGGCCATCCACCAGGCTTTTAATGCGCTCAACGCACTGAGTGAGCAACTGATCCATTGGCCACGAGATACAGGTCAGCTGTGGATAGAGCTGGGTTGCCAGAGGCGAATCTTCCAGACTCAGCAGCGATACTTCCTGCGGAACGGAAATGCCAAATTCCCGGAACAGACGCATCGCTTCAGCGGCATAGCCATCACGTTTAACCACAATGGCGGAAAACTTGCTCAGGCTGTTGATAAGCGTCAACAGCGCCTGTTCAACATCTTCATTCGCCGTTAACACCAGCTGGCGATTAAACGGCAAAGAGTAGTTTTGCAGGACGTTGCGATAGCCTTCCACCATCTTTTTACTGTTGTCATCGTGTTCGCTGTCAATCACCAGTGCGATATTGCGATGGCCCTTGCCCGTCATGTAACGACAGGCGCTTTCCGTCGCAAAGGCAAAGTCATATCCCTGAGGTTTCGCATCCACCACTGGACGATCGAAGGAGATAACATTCTCTGCGCTACCGGCTGCAACCGGCCCAAAGACTACGACAGCAACACACTGGCGCTGAAGATCATCAACGGTGACAGCCTGCTCAACAGGATCGTTTACGTACTCTACGATGAGCGTTTTATTCAACGCTTTCATGGCGCGGGAGAGCGCAGGCAGCAAACGTGCTCCGCTGCTTTCATCCTTCGCAGAGAGAACCAGACCAACGTAGCTTGATGACTGACTTGCCAGGTTTTGCGCGGCAAAGCTTGGGCGATAATTAAGCTCTTCTACGGCGCGCAGCACGGCTTCACGGCTCTCTTCGCGCACGCCACGCGTCCCCGTCAACACGCGTGAGACGGTTGCTCGTGAGACATTGGCTAATCGTGATACATCGTCAATCGTTGGCATAGCATTTTCTGCGTGGTGGGTTTTGGTTATCTTAACATAACCCACCTTAAGAATCTTAGCGCCCCCCACAGGCGGTTTCACGTTTGCGCGGCGTGCAAACCCGGTAGCCACGCCGCGCCACGCACGCCACTGGCGTCGCCGTAACGGGCCGGGACGATACGGGTACGGCAGCTTTCCGAGAAGATGTAGGGCCTGATGGCGGCCGGAAGTTCGTCGTACAGCTGGCTGACATTTGATAACCCACCGCCCAACACAATAACCTGCGGATCAAGAATATTGATCACCGAGGCCAGACTGCGGGCAAAGGCGTCGATAAAGTGGCGCCAGTGGGCCCGCGCGGTCAGGTCTCCCTGGGCCGCCGCTTCAATGATGGCCTGCGCGCTCAGTTCGCTGGGATAACGGCGGGCAAAGCCGGTGCCAGAGATAAAGGTTTCGATACAGTTATGTTTCCCGCAATAGCAGGACTGCGCCGGACCATCCGTCTCGGGGGCATAGCCAGGCAACGGGTTATGTCCCCATTCGCCAGCGATGGCGTTTGGCCCCTGAAGCAGACGCTTATGTACCGCCACGCCACCGCCGCATCCGGTACCGACAATTACGCCAAAGACGGTATCTGCTTCTGCACCTGCGCCATCAACCGCTTCAGACAGGGTGAAGCAGTCCGCGTCATTGGCTATCCACACGGGCTGATTGAGCTGCTTTGCTAAATCATGCTTCAGGTCGTGACCGTTGAGCACCAGGCAGTTGCAGTTTTTAATCAGCCCGCTTTGTGGGTCGATGGCCCCCGGCAGGCCAATACCGATACTGAATGGCACTTCACTTACCGCGCGCGCTTCGCCGATAAACGCCAGCAGATGGTGCATAAAGGCGTCATAACTCTCTTTTTGCGTCGGACGACGCTCACGCCAAAGGCATTCGCCCTGAGGCGAAAGCAGGACGGCTTCCATTTTTGTGCCGCCAATATCGAGTCCAAGATAGTGCATACGTTCCTCGAAAAGGAGAGGCCAGCGCCTCTCCTGAATGGTTATGCCTGACGAGTGCGGTACAGTTCGATCAGCTCCGTCACCAGTTCTTTCGCCAGAATCGAGGTCATCAAATGATCCTGAGCGTGCACCATCACCAGCGTCATTTTGGTTTTGCCTTCCCCTTCGTCAGCTTCGATCAGTTGGGTTTGCACCAGATGCGCTTCACGGCCGAAGTGCGCCGCCTCTTTCATCCGCGCGTCGGCTGAGGCAAAGTCACCTTTTTTTGCGAAGCCAAGCGCTTCGTAGCAGAGACTGCGTGACTGACCGGCATTGATAATAATGCCCATGACCTGTTCTTCTAATTCCATCAGTAACCTCTGTGTTTTCACTATCAGGCGGACTGTGCCGCTTCTTCAGATTGTTCAACCGAATTTTCATGCTCTTGTTCCAGCAGCTGCTTCTCGTACGCTTTGAGGAACGGGAAGTACATGGCCGCTGAGGTAACCATGCACAGCAGGCAGAGGATCACCGGGCTAAAACTCCAGTTGGCTGCCCAGGATGCGCCGATAGGGGCAGGCGTTGTCCACGGTGTCATCGAGACCACGCGACTGACCAGGTCGAAATCAAGGGCAAAATAGGCGAGGGTGGCATTGACCATCGGAACCAGCACGAACGGCAGGAAAAAGAGCGGATTCATGATGATAGGGGCACCGAATAAAATCGGTTCGTTGATATTAAACATCCCCGGCACCACGCCCATACGCCCAATGGTACGCAGATGTACCGCTTTGCTGCGCAGCAGCAGTAACGCCAGCGGCAGCGTGGAGCCGACCCCGCCAATCAGCAGGTAGTGATCCCAGAATCCCTGAACGTAAATGTGCGGGATCGCCTGACCGGCAGCCATTGCTGCCTGGTTAACCGACAAGTTCGCCATCCAGAACGGGTTCATAATTCCGGTGACAATCAGCGCGCCGTGGATGCCCGCAAACCACAGAACCTGACACACCAGCACCGAGAGCAGAATGGCAGGCAGCGTATCGGAGGCGGCAACCAGCGGTTTCACCAGCGACATAATCGCTTCCGGAATAATCATGCCGAGCTGGGCCTCAATGAAGAGGTTGAGCGGGTGCAGAGTGACAACAATTGCCAGCACCGGGATCAGAATTTCGAACGAACGCGCAACGCCCGTAGGCACTTCTGGCGGCAGGCGGATGGTAATATTGTGACGCTTCAGGAAGGCATACAGCTCGGTAGAGTAGATAGCCACCAGAATGGCCGTGAAGATCCCTTGCCCGGAGAAATAGGCGGTAGAAATCTGCCCGTCTTTTAACGGCGCAGCCACCAGCAGAAATGCCATCAGCGACAGCATGCCGGCGGTAAGGGCATCCAGATCGTGATGTTTGGCCAGGCTCGCGGCGATCCCGACTGAAATGAAGATCGTCATGATCCCCATGCTGAAGTTGAACGGCAGCATCAGGGCTTCACGGTGATCCAACGAGAATTGCAGCCATGCCCGGGCGAAACCCCAGGACGTGTCGGGTGAGAAGGGCGGGAAAATAAACACCAGCATAAAGGAACCGACGATCATGAACGGCAGAGCGGTGATAAAGCCGTCACGAATCGAGGTCACATACTTCTGCTGCCCGACGGCGCCTGCCATCGGGGTAATTTTCTGTTCAATGACCTGGATAAGTTTCGCGTACAGAGAGCTCATGGGTTTTCCCTTCGTTATTTGTTATCTATCAGGGAGAGGGCGAAATCGAGAACGGCGCCCCCTTTTTGCATGCCGTAATCCATCATGTTGATAGGCTCAACACGGATCCCGTATTTATCAGCTTGTTTCTGAAGATCGCTTTGCATGTACTTCACCTGCGGTCCAAGCAGCACCACCTGATAGTGACCGACCTGCTCGGCGAATTCGGCCACGCCAAACGCTTTGATCTCCGCTTCCAGGCCACGCTTTTGCGCTTCGTCGACCATTTTTTTCACCAGCAGGCTGGTGGACATCCCGGCAGAACAACACAACATGATTTTTTTCATAACGTCTCCTTTGAACTTATGGCTGGAATATAGTCATCATGGAACAAAACGGAAAGCGCTTTCCGTTGGTGGATAAGGTAATTGTGACCGCGATCACCTGAGGGAATCTTTCACTTTGTGCGGATGTGCGAGATCATCGCGGCTATTCACGAACTATTAAGGTCGAGTTATGAACATTCATTTGATGAATGTTGCTGTGGATTTGATTGAGCAACGTCTCACACCAGCAGCCAATATAATCACCAGAAATCAACATATTACCGCGATGCGGGACGGCTTTTCCCTCGCCATGCCTTTTGTGATTGTGGGAAGCCTGATGGTGCCGCTGCTGTTTCCACCGTTCGCCATTTCAAGTGCATCGCGCCTCGGACACGTCTATCTGCTGCTGCGTCCGATGCTGTTGCCAACCTTTGAGCTGACGCTCGGACTGGTGGCGCTGATTGTCGCGTTTGGTGCCAGCGCCAGTCTGGCCAAGCAGTATCAACTGCCGGAACGGCTGTGTGGGCTCACCGGCTGCCTCTCCTTTTTGCTGTTCATTGGCTTTCGGGATAACGGTGCAACGAATATTTTTCTGGGCGGGATGGGACTTTTTACTGCGCTCATTTCAAGCGCTTACTCTATTGAAATAATAAGGTTTTTCTACAAAAGAGGGTGGTGCATTCGTCTGCCGGAGGAGGTACCGGTGATGACGCGAAATGGTTTCCAGCTGCTGATGCCGCTGCTGGTGATCATGCTCTCCATTAGCGTAATGAATGCCGTGATGCTGCAGACGACCGGACAAATTTTGCCGCAGCTGATTGGCGAGGCGTTACGCCCGCTTATCGTGGCATCCGATACCCTTACGGCGGTGCTTATCTCCTTGTTTCTGTGTAATCTTTTATGGTTCGTCGGTATTCATGGCGCCCTGATCATTACGGGCATCATGAACCCGTTCTGGCTCACCTATCTGTTTGAAAACCAGCGGGCCCTGGCCGCCGGGGAAGCCGTGCTGCCCCATATTTATCTGCAGGGATTCTGGGATTTTTATCTGCTGATTGGCGGTATCGGCTCTACGCTGCCGCTGGTCTTTATGGCGATGCGAAGCCGATCCCGGCAGTTGAAGAGCGTCGGGAAAATTGGCCTTCTGCCGTCGCTGTTCAACATTAACGAGCCGATATTGTTTGGTTTCCCCGTCATCATGAACCCGGTTTTTTTACTGCCCTTTGTGTTTGTGCCGCTGATAAATGCCTGTATAGCTTGGTATTTAACCCAGCTTGGCGTGCTCGACAGAGCCGTCGCCATGCTGCCCTGGTCTATGCCTTCACCGCTGGGCGCAGCCTGGTCGGCGAACGGCAGCTGGAAAAATATGTGCATGTGCCTGTTCGCCTTTTTCAATGCATGGATGCTCTATCGCCCCTTCTTCAAGGTTCATGAACGCCAGTTGATGCAGCTGGAAAAATAATCCCCGCCTCCCTGCTTCTGCCCGTTCCTGATGGGCAGAAGATTATTTCGTGACATTCTTCACAAAAATTTTCTCTTTGATCTTAAATTTGTGATTCAATCCGGCAAACATGGAAAGCGCTTTCCGTTTGTGGATGTACATTTCCAGATTTGATCCTTACATTTCCCCTGCACGTTTAACCGTGAAAATAAAAATTCAAAGGGAACCTATGCAAACGTTAATGAAATCAATACCTCTGTCCTTGATTGCTCTTACTGTCATCAGCGGTTATGCCAGCGCCGATGAGAAATATGATTTCGCCCTCCACGGCTATTTACGCTCGGGTATTCTTGCCAATAGCGATGGCAACCGGGTCGATTCGGTGGGGCTGATGCCTGACGGGAAATGGCGTCTGGGTAACGAAGAAGATACCAAAATTGAGCTGATCCCGACGGTAACGCTGAAGTCGGATTCAGGCGCAGTCGCACGTATTCAGGCCAACCTGACGCACCAGACCAAATGTACCGCCGACTGGAACTGTACTGACGATGACGGCAAAGAGACCCAGTTCCGTGAAGGGTTTGCTGAATTAACGAATCTCGATTTTGCCCCGGACATGACCTTCTGGGCCGGTAAACGCTACAGCAGCTCCAACCTTTCCAGCCACCAGTTCGACTGGGAGTACATTCAGTACAACGGAACCGGGGGCGGGTTCGATAACCTGGACTTAGGCTTTGCGCGCTTTGATGCGGGTGTGTATGCCTTCTCGACCACCGACGAAGCCAAAGCTTATCCGGTAGATCTGGGGGATCAGGGCTATCCGGACGACTATTCGCTTAACCTGTGGTTTAAAAAGATTGGCGGCACCGGGCTCGATGTCGAACTTATCGGCCACCACATGAACCGCAATGAAAACCATCCTACCTCGGCTGAGAAGGGGTACGGCGTGACCGCGCTGTACAACTTTGACAGCTTCTACGGCCTGACCAACGGGTACTCCCGCATCGCTTTCCAGTATGGCAAAGGCCTGGCCGCCGCGGATTCGCTGGGTAAAAACGGCTGGGGCTGGGCAAACCTTGAGGATACGCAATCCTGGCGCGTCGTGCTGGACAGCATGGCCAACCTGGGTGACGTGGAAGTATCGACCTTTGCGTTTTATCAGAAAGACAAAAACTACCGCTGGTGGACCAACGACGATGACGGCTGGGGACGCTCCATGTGGGTCGCGGGTATCCGTCCGTATCATCAGATAACCAAAAACTTCGCCATGCAATATGAGGTGGGCTACGAATATCTGGATGATAAAAACTACATGGGCGTAAACGGTAAAGGGAAAGGTGGCCTGACCAAGGTGACCATTGCGCCGACCCTGACCTTTGATTCAGGTTTCTGGAGCCGTCCGCAACTGCGCTTCTTTGCCACCTACGCAAAATGGGATAAAGGCGTCTCGGATGCGATGGACAGAAATTACGACTGGAGCACTGGCACCCTGAGTCCGGGGGGATATTCACGTAGCGGCGATACCGATACGCTGAATTTTGGTGTGCAGGCTGAAGTCTGGTTCTGAGGAGAAAAGAGATGGCTTTCCCGATTCGAAAACTGCTTCTCGTTTCCTTACTCTCCGCGCTGGGAAGCGCGGGGGCTCTGGCGGCTGAGCAATCCCATTTTGAACACTTTATTACTCGCGATGGCGCAGCGTTAAAAGATGGCGATCGCGTCTTTCGCTTCGCCGGGATCCACGCCCCGGAGCTGCATCGTATAGAAGATGACGCGCGCGGAACCTGTAAGGCCGATCCGCGCGGCTGGGGGCAATACTTTAGATGGCCGACTGCTGAAGAGCAGGAGAACTGGATCAAAGCGCTGGTGCAAACCGGTGCTAAAGCACAGCGCGTATATGTGCTTTCCGTGCAGCAGGAAAATGATGCCGCCTGCGGACGTGAGACACATATTCTGGCACCGGCAACGCCGGACGGCATGCCGCGGCTGAATGAAACGGCCATGAAAGTGTATGACAACATGATTGCCGAGGCAGATAAGCAGGGGCTGCGCCTGATTCTGCCGTTTATTGACCACTGGTGGTGGTGGGGGGGACGCGAACAGCTGGCCGCGTTTTATCATGAAAAGCCGGAAGATTTTTATCGAACTGACAGTAAAACCTACCGTGCTTATCAGGATGTGATCCGTCAGGTGATTACCCGTACCAACACCATTACGGGACGCCATTACTACGATGAAAAGGCGATCATGGCCTGGGAAACGGGTAATGAGCTAGAAAACACCAACGCTGATTTCCTGCAGAAAACGTCGGCCTGGATCCGCAAGTGGGCGCCCAATCAGCTTGTCGTCGATGGTACCTATAAAAAGGTGAATGATTTCGCGCTCAACGATCCGAACGTCGACATCATCAGTAACCACTATTACACCAACGCCGAGAACAACCACCCCGAGCAGGTTCGTAAAGATCTGGAGGCGATTGGCGGCAAAAAGGTCTATCTGGTGGGCGAATTTGGTCTGCTCGATCAAAAAGACCTTAACACTATCATGCAGGCCATTGTGCATACCGAGGTCAACGGCGCGCAGGCGGCGGGGGGCTTTATCTGGGGCTTCCGTGGTCATCGCCATGATGGTGGTTTTTACTGGCACAAAGAGTTTACCGGGCACTACAGCTACCACCTGCCTGGCTTCCCGGTCGAGGGCAAAGCAAACCAGGAGATGGAGGTCGTAAATCTGGTGCGAACCGCCTCGGCGCAAATGGCGGGGTTGAGTCAGGCGCCGGCTCTACCGGTCCCGGAAGCGCCTAAGCTGCGCGAGAGCAACTCACCGTTTGCCATTAACTGGATGGGATCCCCCGTCGGGCGTTATTACGATGTGGAGAGAGCGACTCAGCCACACGGCCCGTGGACCCGCGTTGGTCAGGATATCTCTGACGGCAAAAATGAGTGGGATCCGGCAAAAATGGATCTCTTCCGTGATGACTATCGCAGCCTGACGCTGGGCCAGACTTACTACTACCGGGTGATCGCAAAGAACGAAAGCGGTCAGTCTGTGCCTTCAAACGTGATTCGCCTTGAGCATACGCAGAAAAACCTGCCACCGGTCATCACTCTGCAGGAGGCGCTCTCTACCACCGTGGATAAAGGCGTTCAGCTCACCGCGGCCTGGCAGGATGACAATCTGCCGGAGCCGAAGGTCAGCGTGGCATGGCATCACGAAGGCAAGGATAACGTCCACTTTTGTGACAGCACCAAAGCGGAAACCCGTGCCTGGTTCTCGGCTCCCGGTGACTATGCGTTGACCTTTACCGCTGACGATGGACTGCTGAAAAGCAGCAAGACGGTAAACGTTAGCGTGAAGGCCGCGGCGGGACCCGTGCCGGCGGACTACTGTCATTTTGGCGGCGGAACGCTGGACGTCAGCAAGGGGAAACTGAACATCACCAAGAGCGATAAAGATACGTTAGCGATTGGTGAAGACGGTTTCCTTGGTCCTTTTGCCAATGACGGAGACAGCGTGACCTGGCAGGTTAACGCCCCCTGGGACGGTAAGTTTGCCCTGCACGTGAAATTTAACGGCAAATGGGGGAGTAAGAAAAACTCGTTCATTGTGAACGGCGGAACGCCGGTGAGCATTGAATTCCCGCAAACGGATGAGAAAGGCCAGACGATGATCGTACCGGTCACGCTCAGGGCAGGGGACAACACCATTAGCTTTGGCAAGTTCTCTGGCGACTGGGGATATATGTTCATCAAATCAATTGAAGTCACTGCAGAGTAGTTATTTGGCTGCCCTGTTCGGGGCAGCCCTTTTTTTCATTCAGGAGGCGTTATGAACCGGTATCAATTCCCGGAAGGTTTTTTTTGGGGCGCAGCGGCATCAGGTCCGCAGACGGAAGGCATAGCCAATAAGCCGCACCGTTCTGTCTGGGACAGCTGGTTTGCCGAACAACCGGAGCGTTTTTTTCAGCAGATTGGTCCGCAGCACGTTTGTGAAACCTACAGTAAATATAAAGAAGACGTAGCCCTGATGAAGCAAACGGGGTTTAACTCGTTTCGAACCTCTATTCAGTGGTCGCGTCTGATCGATGATTTCAAAACCGGACAGCCAAACCGCGACGCCGTCCGCTTCTATAACGATTACTTCGATGAAATGATTGCCAACGGCATCGAGCCCATCATCAATCTTTACCATTTTGATATGCCCGAGGCGCTGCAAAAAGCATATGGCGGATTTGAGTCATCCTACGTAACCGAGCTTTTTGCCCGCTTCGCCCGCACCGCGTTCGAGCTGTTTGGCCATAAGGTGAAATACTGGATAACCTTTAATGAGCCGATCGTGCCGGTGGAAGGCGGTTATTTATATGACTTCCATTATCCGTGTAAAAAAGATGGCAAACTGGCGGCTCAGGTCGCCTTTAATATTATGCTGGCGCACGCCAGGGCGGTGAATGTCTACCGTGAAATGGGCTTGCCGGGTGAGATTGGTGTCGTGCTCAACCTCACGCCTTCTTATACCCGCAGCGACAGCGAGGCCGATAAAAAAGCGGCCTGGTATGCCGACCTGCTGTTTAACCGCAGCTTCCTCGACCCGCTGGTTAAACATGAATTCCCCAAAGAACTGTGCGAAATCTTAACCGCAAACGGCTGCTTACCAGAGGTTTCACGGCAGGATGTGGAGACGATCCTGCAGTCGAGAATTGATTTTCTGGGGGTGAATTATTATGTGCCGAGAAGGGTGAAAGCGCGGGAAAGCGTTTACGCGCTCGATTACTTCACGCCGGAAGTCTATTTCGAAAATTACGTCGATCCTCAGGGACGGTTTAACCCTTATCGCGACAATAACGAGATCCACCCGGAAGCTATCTATGACATTGCCTGCAATATTCGCGATAACTACGGCAATATTAAATGGTATCTGGCGGAAATTGGCATCGCGATGGATCTGCAGTCCGAAGGGCCGGTGCAGGCCGATGGCGTGATAGATGACACCTTCCGTATCGCTCTGATGGAGGAGCATCTGGCTCAGCTGCATCGTGGTATCGCTGACGGCGCCAACTGTTTTGGTGTTCATCAGTGGACCTTCATTGATAACTGGTCCTGGATCAACAGCTTCAAGCGGCGATATGGCTTCTGGCGTCTGGATTTAGCCACCGGGGAGCGACAAATCAAACGTAACGCATTGTGGTTTGCGCAGCTGGCGGCTGAAAATGGCTTCACCCCTGGCGAATGTGAAAAGGATACGCAATGAGTCAGCCTTTTTACCGGATGCGTAACGGCATCAAAAATTACGCCTGGGGCAGTCGCGTAGCGCTTAATCATCTTTTTGGCCTGCTCAACCCTGACGATCAACCCCAGGCCGAGGTCTGGATGGGAAGCCACCCCGCAGGCTGCTCGGAGATTGAAACCGATACAGGGTTACGCTCTTTACAGGACCTTATTTCACAGAGGCCGGCAGAGATGTTAGGCGCGTGCGCGGGAGAAACTGCGGGGCAGTTGCCTTACCTGCTGAAGTTGCTGTCAGCGGAGTGCGCACTGTCGCTGCAGGTACATCCCAATAAGCGCCAGGCAGAAGACGGGTTCGCCCGTCAGGGCAACCTGCCCGGAGAGGATTACACCGATGCGAACCATAAGCCCGAGCTGGTTTTTGCCCTGACGCCTTTTATGGCCATGAACGGCTTCCGGCCGTATCAGGAGATTGCTAATCACTTTTTGCGCCTGGATGCCCCGGCCCTGACGTCCGCGCTGTCGCTGTTTCGCAACAACCTGCATGCTGAAGGGCTTAAGGCCTTTTTTACGCGTCTGATGGCGCTTGAGCCGACGGAAAAAGAGGGCGTGCTGACGTGTCTGGAAGCGCGACTTGCATGCGGGGTGTTTGCTCCGGTAGCGCCCTTTATCGAACGGCTACTGCGAGACTACCCGGGGGACATCGGGGCTCTGGCCCCGCTGTATCTGCACTGCATTACGCTTACGCCGGGTGAGGCGATGTTCCTGCGCGCCGGTACGCTACATGCTTATGTGAATGGTACGGCAGTTGAGGTCATGGCCAGTTCTGACAACGTGCTGCGTGCGGGCTTAACCCCCAAGAACATCAACGTGGCAGAGTTGGTGCGCTGTACGGTGTTTGACGAAACCCCAGCCGACCGCCTCAGGATGCATCCACAGCGGGAAGAGGGGATGCAGCAATACCCGATCCCGGTAACGGATTTTCGCTTTAGCGTCATTGAACATTGCGAGCAGCAAAGCATCCGGACAGACCGTGCGCAAATTCTGCTGGTGCTGAAGGGGAGTGCCACGCTCAGCCACGCCGAGGGTGCCACCATGACGCTGAATGCCGGTCAGTCCGCGTTCATCCCGGCGGTCACAACCTTATGGACGTTGACTCAGCGCGGGCAGTCTTGCCTGGTAAGCTGATGACGTAAGGCTTTCACTGCCGTGTGCAGGCAGTATGTCGGGTATAAAAAAGGCTGCTTATCGCAGCCTTTTTACATTTAGTTTTTCGGGAAGATCCACACGTGCTTTTCAGGCAGCGAAAGGTGGCAGTGCAGCGGGTCCCGGGCCTCGTGACCATAGGCGCGAATGACAAAATCATCCCCCGGCGTGCGGAACAGGTATTCCCAGCGGTCACCGAGATACATGCTGGTCAGTAACGGGAGCGCCAGCTGGTTTTCCCCCGGCCCCTCGACCACCGCCACGCGCTCGACGCGGATCACCGCGGTGGCGTCTTCACCGCTTCGTACCCCTTCACCGGCCTGGCCCCACAGCACCCAGCCTTTGCCTTCGATACGCGCTTTACCGTCGCGTACTTCCGTTACCTTGCCGTGCAGGCGATTATTGCTGCCCATAAACTCAGCGGTAAACAGCGTTTTCGGCGAGCCGTACATCTCCTGCGGTGTGCCCTGTTGCTCGATTTTACCGTTGTTAAGCAGCAGGATACGGTCGGAAATCGACATCGCCTCATTCTGGTCGTGCGTTACCATCAGCGCGGATAAGCCCAGCTTGATAATCAGTTCACGCAGGAATACGCGAGCCTCTTCGCGCAGCTTGGCGTCGAGGTTAGAGAGCGGTTCATCCAGTAAAATGACCGGCGGGTTGTAGACCAGCGCCCGGCCAATTGCCACGCGCTGCTGTTGTCCACCGGAGAGCTGGTGCGGGTGGCGTTTGCCAAGATGGCCCAGCCCCAGCTGGTCCAGCACGTCCTGTACGCGCTGCTGGATCTCTTTGGCCGGAACCTTGCGCAGCTTGAGCGGATAGGCCACGTTTTCAAAAACGGTTTTGTGCGGCCACAGCGCATACGACTGAAACACCAGGCCCAGGTTACGCTCTTCCGCCGGGATCTCACTGCGCGGCGTGCCGTCATAGACTTTGTTTTTGCCAATGATAATCGAGCCCTGAGTCGGTTTTTCCAGGCCCGCCACCGCACGCAGCAGGGTGGTTTTCCCGCTGCCGGATGGCCCCAGCAGGGAGACCACTTCGCCGCGGTTGAGGTTCATGGAGACCCCTTTTAAAACAGGATTGTCGCCGTAGGTCAGGTGCAGATCGTTAACCGCTAATTCAATCATGTATTTTGACTCCGAAACGAAGGGCAATGCCCAGACCTACCACCACCTGCAGGATGTTAATAAAAGAGAGCGCCGCCACAATATCAATGGCTCCCGCGGCCCAGAGGGATACCAGCATCGAGCCGATGGTTTCCGTGCCGGGTGAAAGCAGGTATACACCCGTTGAATATTCGCGTTCAAAAATCAGGAACATCAGCAGCCACGAACCGATAAGGCCGTAGCGGGAGAGCGGGATCGTGACATGGCGGGTAATCTGGCCACGCGTAGCCCCCGTACTGCGGGCGGCCTCTTCAAGCTCCGGCGCAACCTGCAGCAGGGTGGACGAGATGAGTCTCAGCCCGTACGCCATCCAGACCACCGTATAGGCCAGCCAGACGCTGAATATGGTGCTGCGCAGTGAACGTAGCCAGACAATCAGGTTTTCACGCATCCAGTCGCTCCAGGCGAACCCGGAAAGCCAGCCCGATTTCAGCGAGTTATCCAGCCACATGGGCAGGAACAGGAACACCCAGAGAAAGGCCAGACCCGCGAGCAGGCCAGGCACGGCGCGCGGCACCAGGACGCTGTAATCCAGGAAACGCGTGGTATTGTCCGGTTTGCGGTGCATGGCGATACCGACAAACAGGTAGCACGCCACGGCCAGCGCGCCGCCAATGACCCCAATGGACATGGAGTTGACGATGGCGCGCAGCAGGTTCGGCTGCGCCCATATCGTGCGAAAAGTACTCAGGGAAAGCTCGTCCCACAGCGAAACGCCCACGCCCCAGTTTGAGATAAACGCGCGCAACACCACGCCGAGCAGGGGAACGCCGATCGTGACGGTAAGCCAGAAGGCGACCACCGCGCCCGCCACCCAGCGCCATTTACCCAGAGGTAAGGCCCGGGCCTGGGACGCTTTGCCTTTCATGGTCACGAAACGGTTAGCGGTGCGCATCAGGCGACGCTGCAGCATGACCAGCGGAATGGTGATACAGATAAGCACCACCGCAACCGCCGCCATCAGGTGGTAGGAAGGGGTACCAAGCTTGTTGGTCAACTGGTACAGGTAGGTTGCCAGCACCATGTTGCCTTCCGGATCGCCGAGGACCAGCATCAGACCAAACACTTCAAGACCGAGGAAGAACAGCAGAACGATGGCGTACAAAATGGACGGTCGCACCATCGGCAGGCTGACCGAGGTCATCACCTGTAACGGCGACGCACCCGCGGTACGTGCGGCCTCTTCCACATCGGAACCGACGCTTCGCAGCGCGGACGAAATATAGAGATAGGCATGCGGAACATGCGTCAGGCCAGCAATGACCACGATGCTCGACATGTCGTAGATATTCCACGGTACGAAACCAATCAGCGCCTGCGCCCAGAGGGATAAAAAGCCCACCGGACCGGCGGCCACCACGTAGCCGAATCCCAGCACCATTGGCGACACGAAAACCGGCACGAGGATCAGCGGTTCAATCAGGCGGCGGCCGGGCAGGTCGGTACGCACCATCAGAAAGGCCAGTACGCCCCCTAACGGAATGGCGATGATGACCAGCCCGCAAGCGAGAATAAAACCGCTTTTCAGCGCCTTATAGAAATCAGGGTCGGTGAAGATAAAACCAAATGATTCAAGGCTCCACTCTTTTGCCGGTGAAAAGAACGGGGCGGACAAGAAGCTCTGTATCACGATAAACGACAGCGGCGTGTAGATAACCAGGGCGGTTATCAACACGACAATACCGCGCGGCAGGCTTTGCCACTTTCTGCGTAATGTATTCATGGGGTATCCCTGGTGTTGCAGCCCAGCAAAACGAACTCAGGTAACAGGAGCGCGACGGCCCGCGTCGCGCTCAGACGCTTATTTGGCGGCGGCGGTACGCCACTGTTTGATGTACTCCAGGCGTTTTTTCGGCTGCAGATACTCCAGCAGGCTTTCATCAACCGGGATAGGTTTCAGCGCATTGCCGAGCACTTTCGTCAGGCCGTCGATATCATTTTTGCCGTCGATATCGTTACGAATGGACGGGATATCCGCCTGGCTTGCCAGAATACTTTGTCCTTTTTCAGACAGGACGTAGTCCAGCCACAGTTTCGCGGCATTGCTGTTTTGCGCCTGCTGGCTGATGAACGACACGCGTGATAACACCAGGGTGTAATCTTTTGGATAGGCGATCCCCAGCGACGGATCGTTCTTCGCACGCGCTTCCGCGTAGGATCCGAGGATATTAAAACCGATCAGGTTTTCCCCTGATGACACCCTCTCCATCATGGTGCCGGTTGAAGACTGAACGGCTAAGCCACCTTTGGCGATATCGGCCAGGGTTTTGAAGTAGTTAGGATCGGCCTTGTGATCCTGCACCGAGAGCATAAAGCCCAGACCCGATTTTTCGATGTCGTAGGTGGTGACTTTGCTCTTGAATTTATCCGTCTGGCTGGCAATAAGCTTAGCCAGCGCCGCATGGGAATCAGGCACGTCGCCCGCCGGGATCAGCCGTTTGTTGTAGATAAACACGACGGGTTCATAGGTGGTGCCGTAGGCTTTATCTTTCCAGACCGCCCATTTCGGCAGCTGACTTTGCTCCGGTGATTTGTACTCCATGGCGTAGTCGGTAGCGAGCTTCAGCCCGGTGTCCATGGAGGAGCTCCAGACCACATCGCCGCTACCGCCCCCCGAGGCCTGTTCGCTGATAAAACGGTTGTACAGCTCGGTGCTGTTCATGTCGTTATATTCAACTTTGATGCCCGGATAGGTTTTTTCGAAGCCCTCAATCAGCGGCCCGGCAGCTTTGGTGTCGGTGGTGGAGTAGATCACCACTTTGCCCTCTTTGGTCGCGGCATCGACCATTTTTTGATAGTCAGCAGGGTAGCCCTGCGGCAAAGCAGACAGTGCGGAAGCAGAACACAGTACGGTAGCGGTAATCAGAGAAATTCGGAAGATGTTCGACATTATAGTTAACCTTTTAGTTACATTTGAGGAACTAATTGTCAACATAGCGTATGGCTCCGCGCCGACAATAGGGGGGCGCGGGTTGCGGTTCCGAAGTGTGATTGTCGGCGTCGTTTCAGCAATTAACACCATAAAATCCGCGACGCTTAGCAAACGAACGGTTGCGGATTACGTTTTCTCCGCCGCTTTGCGGTAAAGCCTTCTGGGATGACCGATATTGCCATACAGCATTTCGATGCTGATTAACCCACTTTCCACGCAGTATTCCAGATAACGGCGGCCCGTGGTTTTGCTGATCCCGACGTATTCCACCACCTCTTCCACCGACATTGTTTTTTCGGGGTGTTCCGCAAATAAACGCTTAATACGGTCCAGGGTGTGGGGCTCAATACCCTTTGTGGACGGGGTCTGCGAGGTGTCCGCGGCGGGGAGGTTAAACAGGCGATCCAGCGCATGCTGGTCGACAACCTTCACCTGCTGCACGGTGTGGATGAAACGCATAAAACGCTCCAGCGAGGCGTGCAGACGCTGGAAAAAAACGGGCTTAATCAGGTAGTCAAACGCGCCGCTGCGCATGGCATGGCTACAGGTCTGCATATCGCTGGCTGCGGTGATAAAGATCACCGAGCATTCATAGCTTTTCAGGAGCGGGTTATCGATTAACGCCACGCCTTTACCGTCCGGGAGATAATTGTCCAGCAGTATCAGCCTCGGCTGATGCTGGCGTATCAGGTTACACGCCTGCTCAATCGACGCGGCAATGCCCACCACGCGCAAATGGAAATTTTGCTCGATATACTCGCGATGCAGTTCCGCCAGGTGCGGCTCATCCTCAACAATCACAACATCAAGTGCTCGGGTCGTGGTCATGCGTTAGCCCTGTCGAACGGGGAGTGGATTGGGAATAAACACAGAGAATATCGTGCCTTGAGGAGCGTTATCCGTTATCTCAATGCTGCCGCCCGCCTTGTTGATATAGCCTGCCACCAGAAACAGGCCAATACCGTGCTCTGTGCCCACAATGTCGTTCTCGCTTTCCGGCTTACTGCTGAATCCCTGGCGGAAAAGATGCGGTTTCATCGCCTCATCCACCCCGCAACCCCGATCGGCCACCTCTATCAGCAACTCCTGGTTGCGATCGGAAATGTAAAGCTCTACAGGTGCGGGAACCGGGGCTTTCAGGGTGGCGTCAACGGCGTTATCCAGCAGGTTGCCAATCACCGACACCAGCTCCGTTTCCGTGATGCTGGCAGGCATGCGGGTGAGCTGGCAGGCGGGATCAAACTGCAGTTCAACGCCCTTTTCCCGGGCGCTGACATATTTCCCTAGCAGCAATCCGCACAGGGCCGGCGAGACAAAATGGGCTGAGACGAAGTCCAGCACGCGCTGCGCTCCTTCTGACTGTGCCTGGATGTAACGGATCGCCTCGTCATAGTGTTTCATCTGCAACAACCCCACCAGCGTGGCGGTCCAGTTCAGCTGTTCATGACGCATAATGCGCAGGTTATCCGCATAGCGTTTAATCTGGCTTAGCTGGCTGCTGAGAGTGTTGATATCATTCTTGTCGCGAAAGCTATAAACCCAACCGCTTTCAACACCAGGTTCAACCTCAATCGCCACGCGGTTCACAATCACCTCGCGCTGGTTAAGCACCGCAATCTGGTCGTGGCTGCCGCGGCTAACCGAGGCGTAGCGCTGAGATAAAAAACCGGGGGACGTTTGCAGAACGTCTTCCAGCGGTTTGCCGATAAGCGCTTTCTCACTTTGATGAATATCCAGCATCTCTCTGGCGGCACGGTTAATTAAAATCAGCTGCTTTTCTTCATTGACGGCAAATACCCCTTCATACATTGCTTCCAGCAGCGCGCGTTGCTGTAAGACCAGTTGCGCAATATCTTTTGGCTCAAGGCGGAACATTTGCTTTTTAAGATTGCGGGTAAACAACCAGGAAAAAATAAACAGTAACAGCAACAGACCCATACCGTATAACCCGGACTGCCAGAGAATACGCGCATTGATATTCGCAATGTACGACGTCAAATAACCGACCGAGACAATCCCAATCACCTGATGCTGCGCATTAAAGATGGGCGCTTTGCTGCGCAGTGAAACCCCAATCCCACCCTTACGCACCGAAATAATCGTTTTACCTTGTAATACCTCCGCATTATCCCCGCCGATCATCGGTAAATTGATGCGTTCCGGTGATTCTGAATGATAGAGATGCTGTTCCCGGGTATCGCCAATGACAATATAACTGGCGTCACTTTCGGCCCGTATAGGCTGAATTAAACGGGCGATGGCGGGGATATTTCTGGACGCGACGTTTTCCGCCAGACCCGGCATCAACGCGATTTCGCTGGCCTGAACCCGGGCGCGCTGGCCGAGATCGTGATGCAATTGCCGGTCAATAAAATGAAACAGGATGGTTCCCAGCAGAACTAACAGCAGGCAGGAGAAGCACACCAGCGCTAAAAAAAGTTTTACCTGAAAAGAGAGTCTGCGTTTCATACGACCTGACGCGGGGAGTCTGATTAGAGCGGTCTGCGCAGACTGACATGAGGAAATGGGGGATGCAATCTGGCGAAAACAGAGTTGTGACCTGGCTTTTCGTTTTGGGGGTTATAGCTATCAGGATCGCGTAAGGCTATGCTTCATCCAGCACCCGAATAATTACAGAGGCAATGTCGTGGATAAAGCGCTACTGGATGCAGGCTACCGGGCCTATACCGGAGAGAAAATTGACGTTTACTTCAACACCGCGATCTGCAAACACTCAGGAAATTGCGTGCGCGGGAGCGCTAAGCTCTTCAACCTGAAACGTAAACCGTGGATTATACCGGATGAAGTGGACGTCGAAACGGTTGTACATGTGATTGATACCTGCCCGAGCGGTGCGCTGAAGTATCGCCAAAAATAAGCGAGGAACCATGGATATTCTGGAAGGCCATAACAAGTTTTACGTCAACGATGCTGACGGTAACCAGGTTGCAGAGATTGTCTTCGTACCGACCGGTGAGCATCTGAGCATTATCGAGCACACCGACGTGGATCCGAGCCTGAAAGGGCAAGGTGTGGGTAAACAGCTGGTGGCAAAAGTGGTCGCGAAGATGCGCGGTGAAAACCGAAAAATTATCCCGCTATGCCCGTTTGCCAAACATGAGTTTGATAATACGCGGGAATATGACGATATTCGGGCGTAGAAACACACCGGCAATGGCCGGTGTTTTTTCATCTGATCTGTTCAAACAGCAGCACCGCCGCAATCACTACCATCATTCCCCCTGATGCTCTGCTCACCAGACGCGCGGCCTGCGGGCGGGTGGCCAGGATGGCTTTTGAACCGTATCCCACCAGCAGATAGACCAGCGTACAGGTGATGAGGTGTAGCAAGCCCAGCGCGGACATCTGCATCGCAACCGACCAGCTTCCCGTCGGGTCAGTAAATTGTGGAAGCAGGGCAAGGAACAGCAAAAAAACTTTCGGGTTAAGGCCGCTGATACATAATCCCTTCACCGCCCACTGTTTCCAGTTTGCCGCCGAGGTTGTGGCGCTTTCCGGTGCGCCAGGAGCGCGTAACAGTGAGATACCAAGCCACAGCAAGTAAAGTGCTCCCGCTATCGTCAGCCCGGATAATGCCAGCGGATGTTGCGCCATCATGACGCCCACGCCCGCGACCACAATCAGTGTCGCCAGCAGATGCCCGGACATGAGGCCCATCACTGCGGGTATCACGCGCCGCCCGTGGATGCCGGCGCTAATAGCGTAAGCCCAGTCGGCGCCCGGCGTCATGATGAGCAGGAAAGACACCACCCAAAACCCAGCCACAATACTCATTTCCATCGTCTGTAAAACTCCAGAATTTCACCCGTCAACAGAGAGAAAGCATATCGGTATCCGGACGAAATGAGTTTTCAATGTTATGCTCAAAAGACGGTGAAATTGACAAAATCTTCCACATGGACAGCATCGATCGAAAAATTCTTGCGCAGTTGCAGGCTGATGGCCGTTTATCTCTTACGGAGCTGGCTGAACGGGTGAACCTGAGCCTCTCGCCGTGTCACCGGCGCGTGCGGGCGCTGGAGCAAAGCGGGGCCATTACGGGATACCGGGCCAGTCTCGATCCCGCCAAAATGGGGTTTAACTTTCTGGCGATCGTGTTTGCGACGCTAAAAGAGGGCGACAGAAAAGCGGTGAGCGCCTTTGAGGAGGCGGTGGAAGAGATCCCGCAAATTGTGCTGGCGCAGCGTTTATTTGGCGATCCTGATTATCTGATGCACGTCGTGACCCGCGACCTGCCGGCTTTTCAGAAACTCTATGATGAGAAGCTCTCTGCGATGCCCGGCGTTCAGCATCTTCGCTCAACGCTGGTCATGAAAACGGTCGTGCAGGACAGGCCGTTTCCGCTCGACCTCTCAGGGCGTGACGAATAACGCGCCCGGCAGAGCGCCGGGCGCAGGGGCGTTTAGCCTACAAACATCACTGACACGCACAGTACGCCAACGATCAGCGTCAGCAGGTTGCCGACAGATCGGTACGGTTTCAGGGACGGGATCAGGTACGTCGACAGCGTCGGCATGATAAACAGGATCATGGCGATAAGCGGACCGCTGATGGCATAAATCATCGAAATGGCATTCGGATTAATGCAGCACACCGCAAAGGTGATTAACGACACCCCCATGATGGAGATCGCGCGGTTAAAGGCGCGGCTCTTTTTCACGCCCACCTGGTTCAGCGATGACTTCACAATCTCCGTCGCCCCTTCGATCACCCCAAAATAGGTGCCGAGGAACGATTTCGACATGGCGATAATCGCCACAATTATCCCGGAAATCCCCAGCCATGCCGGAGAAGAGGGCATCATCGACAGCGCCGACAGAATGGTTACCCCTTCCTGTTTTGCCGAAACGATATAGGACGGTGGAATAGAGAGCAGGCAGCTGAACACGAAGAACAGCACGCTCAGGCAGATAATCAGGTACGCCACCTTCATGATTTTCTTGCACTTGTCCATGGCGGCGTCGCCAAACTTCTCACGGCGGTCAACGGCAAACGTCGAGATAATCGGCGTATGGCTGAAAGCGAATACCATCACCGGGATCGAAATCCAGACCTGATGCAGCGTATGGCGGTCAAATGCCATCTGGCTTGTGAGCAGCGCGGGTTGCCAGCTTCCGGTCAGATAGAGCGAGACAAACAGAAAGTAGGCGATCAGCGGAAACACCAGGAAGCCCATCACTTTTATGGTGATATGCCGTCCCATCAGGAAGATCAGATTTAACACCAGCACCACGCCAAAACTGACCAGCACGCGAACGGCGGTATCCACCGTCATGTGTTTTGCCAGCTGCTCAGTTAACGAGTTGGTGATGGCCACTGCATAAATCTGCACCACCACGAAGAAGGCGATGAAATAGAGCGTGGTGATCAGGTTGCCTATCTTCCTGCCGTAATAATGGGAAACGGCGCCGGTGATCCCTTCATTGCCTTTTGTTTTCGACGACAGGATGAATTGTGCCAGCGCGCGGTGCGGCCAGTAGGTTAATGGGTAGGCCACAAGGGCAGTGATAAACAGGACGATAGCGCCTGCGGAGCCCAGCTGAATGGGCAAGAACAGCGTTCCTGCGCCCACGGCCGTGCCATAGAGAGCGAAACTCCAGAGAGTCTCATCTTTTGACCAAATTTTCGACATTAGAGCAACGTATCAACTATCAAACCAACAGAATGGAGCGCAATTTACCATAATTATGGGTTGAGAGCGCAGTTGCTTCGACGGAGTTTGGCCGGAGCGGGCGTCCGGCCAGAGGGAATTAGCCTGCCAGGGCGCGTCGCTGCTGGCGACGTTTAAGGAATTTCTCGCGCAGCGTATCGTAAGCCCAGTTATAGAACATGGTGTACGGCAGGAAGAACAGGAAGAAACCAATTTCCAGTGTGAATGCCTGCAGCAGCGTGACGCCCAGCACCGCGGCGACTATCGACACGCCGATCACAATAAACCCGCACTCGAATCCCAGCGCATGCAGTGCGCGGATTTTTGCCGTGCGTGTGATGCGGTGAACCGGCCAGAAACGGTCGAAGCCGACGTTATAGATAATGTTCCAGAGCATGGCGGTGGTTGCCAGGATAATGGTCAATCCACCCATCTCCACCACGGAACGTTGCATAAGCCACGCCGCCGTCGGGGCGAGGATCGCCGTGGCAATCCCTTCGAAACAGACGGCATGAAAGATCCGCTCCGGCAGTTTACGTTGGGGTGCATCCTGATGTTGCATAGTTTTAGACCTCGTGAATACGCATTTTGGCGTTGATGCGGCCTATTGTTATCGCTAAAGGTGATATATTAAAGATGGTATCCATCGATAAAGTAGATAGTGCATGCGTTATTCACCTGAAGCCCTTACCGCATTCGTTGAGACCGTCGCGGCGGGCTCTTTTTCTGCCGCCGCGCGTCGGTTACGTAAAAGCCAGTCGACCGTGAGCACATCCATCGCCAATCTTGAAGCCGATCTGGGCTTTGATCTGTTTGACCGTTCGGCCCGTCAGCCGGTGTTAACCGCCCAGGGCGAACAGGTGCTGGGTTATGTGCAGGCGATCCTCGCGGCCAGCACGCGGCTTGACGAGCTGGCAGTGTCGTTAACGGCACAAACGGAGGCGCGCCTGACGTTTGTTCTTTCCGATACCCTCAACCCGGACGTGCTGGAAGACCTGATGAACCAGTTCGACCAGCGCTTTCCCCATACCGAATTTGAATGCCTGATTGGCGAGGAAGAGGACGTTATCGATCTGCTGCAGAAGTCGCGTGCGCAGGTTGGTCTCACGGAAGCGCGTGACAGTTATCCGACCGATATTGGTTTTACCCGGTTGCCGATACAGACACGGATGGCAATCTATGTCGCGACCAACCATCCTCTGGCCGGGCAGCAAGTAATCCAGGCCGATGAGCTGCACGGCTGGCGGGAATTGCGGCTCAGCACCTATCTGGAGCGGGAGGCAACGCTCGCACGCGGACCCGTCTGGTCGGCACCCAACTACCTGTTACTGCTGAGTATGGCGGTGCAGGGATTTGGCTGGTGCGTGCTGCCGTGCGCGCTGGTGGATGAATTTGCCGCCGCGAAATCGCTGGTGCAGCTGAATGTCCCCGGCTGGCCACGGGCGATCGGTATCGATCTGCTCTGGAATAAACGATCCCCGCCCGGCGTTGCCGGAAGCTGGCTGCGGCAGTATCTGCAGGATGCGCGCTAATCCTTGTGATTAAACTCACTATTTTTAAACAATTAAGATAATTGCCAATAACAATCAACTACTATCGTCATGTCATTTAACACAGAGGTTGTGATGAAAGATGTCGTTATAGTGGGTGCGTTGCGTACGGCTATCGGCTGTTTTCAGGGGGCGCTTGCACGCCACTCGGCTGTTGATTTGGGCAGCGTAGTGGTGAAAGCGCTGGTGGAACGCAGCGGGATTGCAGCACATGAAATTGATGAGGTGATCCTGGGACAGGTGCTGACCGCCGGTGCCGGGCAAAACCCTGCCCGTCAGGCGGCGCTCAAGGGCGGCCTGCCCAATACCGTCTCCGCTATCACCATCAACGACGTCTGTGGCTCAGGGTTAAAAGCGCTGCATCTGGCGACGCAGGCCATTCAGTGTGGTGAAGCGGATGTCGTGATTGCCGGCGGACAAGAAAATATGAGCCGGGCACCACATGTGCTGACCGACAGCCGTACCGGCGCGCAGCTGGGCAACAGCCAGTTGCTCGACAGTCTGGTGCATGACGGTCTGTGGGATGCGTTCAATGACTATCATATGGGCGTGACGGCGGAAAATCTGGCACGTGAGTATGGTATCAGCCGTGAGTTGCAGGACGCTTACGCGTTAAGCTCGCAGCAAAAAGCGCGCGCGGCGATTGATGCCGGGCGCTTTCGGGATGAAATCGTCCCGGTCAGCACGCAGCGTCAGAACGGTGAGGCTGCCGTGGTGGATACCGATGAGCAGCCGCGCACCGACGCCAGCGCTGAAGGGCTGGCGAGGCTCAATCCTGCGTTTGAAACTCAGGGCTCAGTGACGGCGGGAAACGCCTCCTCCATTAATGATGGCGCTGCGGCCGTGATGATGATGAGTGAAAGCAAAGCCCTTGAGCTGGATCTGCCCGTCCTGGCCCGCATTAAGGCATTTGCCAGCGTGGGTGTTGATCCTGCGTTAATGGGTATCGCTCCGGTTTATGCTACCCGTCGCTGCCTGGAACGCGCAGGGTGGCAGCTCTCTGATGTGGATCTGATTGAAGTCAACGAGGCCTTTGCCGCGCAGGCAATCTCGGTTGGCAAAATGCTGGAATGGGATCCCCTGCGGGTGAACGTGAACGGTGGGGCAATCGCACTGGGTCATCCTATCGGCGCGTCCGGTTGTCGAATTCTGGTATCGCTGGTGCATGAGATGAAAAAGCGCAATGCCCGCAAAGGCATTGCGACGCTCTGTATCGGTGGTGGACAAGGTGTTGCCCTCGCCATTGAACGCTAAAATCCCGTCCGCATAAAAGAGCCTCCCTTCAGGAGGTTTTTTTTTACATAACGTATGACGAATTAACCGTTATTAGTACATTCTCACTCTGTTATTGAATAATTACGGCCTTAATTATTATCGTTGTTAACGTCTTAGTGTGATCCTCCTCCGGTAATTTCACGTTAATACACCCTGTTTGTTGATGGGTGTCACGTCCATCTTTGCCAAAAAAAATGAAACAAATAATTACGATCTTTGTCACTAAAATAATGTTCTTTAAAAAATAAACTGCAGTTTCATAAATAAGAAACATTATTTCAGTTGAGGGTTTTTTCATGTTTAAGAAATCTCTGGTCCTTACTTCCCTTATCGGTACGTCCTTCATGGCTCAGGCCGTTACCGTCGATCTGCGCCATGAATATATCGACAGTGGTGCCAATGCTGACCGTGTCTCGGTCTCACATCGCTTTGCTAACGGGGTTGGTTTTTCTGTAGAAGCTAAATGGAAATCCGGCGGTGATAAAGCCGACCAGCCGTTTGCGGATGTGGTGGGTAACGGGCATGAAGATCAAATTAGCTGGCGCTGGAAAGCGACTGAGAATATTGCACTGACGCCGGCGTTTACCCTTGAAAGTAACGACAGCCGCACAATATATAAACCGAATCTGCATCTGCAATATAGTTTCGACAATGGCTTCTACGTAGCCGCGCGTTATCGTTATGAATATACCCGCTACCCGTCAAGCTCGAATAAAGATGACGACAAAGTTAACCGTGGTGATGCCTGGGTTGGCTGGGTAATGGGTGACTGGCGTACCGAACTCAATTATGTTTATGCGAAGAGTTCTGAAGGTATGGTTCGTAATAATAACAAAGATTATTCCAACGAATATAACGCCAAGCTGGCGTATAAATGGGATAAAAACTGGGCACCGTATGTTGAAGTGGGTAACATCGGCGTGAAAGACACCGATGAACGCCAGACCCGCCTTCGTTTAGGCGTGGCCTATTCTTTCTGATATCACGTTATTCCGCTGAACTTTGCCGGGTAGCGCCAGTGCCTACCCGGCTTACCCATGCCTGATAAGCGCCGCCCAACGGGCAAAAGCCCACAAAAAAAGCCCTCCGAAACGGAGGGCAAGGCCAGTTACAGAAACACAAACTCAAATCATGCATGCAACATTTCAGGTTGCTCAGGAAGTTTCGCGATATAGAGGGCGGGTTGACCGTCTTTATCGGAACTGAACAGCACCGCTTTCTCGTCCGGAGTAAAGGAGGGATGCGGGTGGGTGACCTGGCGGCTATTTGCCACCGTTGCCCAGGAGGTGTCGTGTCGGGCAATGCGGAAGTAGCTTTTTTTCGCCACGTCAAAGGCGTACAGATACGGATCGTTATCGATGGTGTAACCGTGCGTATCCTTCACATCAACCGGCGTGCCTGAACCGTCGCCCACCAGCAGGGAGCCGTCAACGTTGCTCATCAGATGGGAACAGGCGGGCATTGGCATGACTGCGTCATTGACGCCCGTATCCGGATTGAAGCTGCAGATGGTGCGGCCCTTTTGGCCCTTCAGATAAGAGACATACACAAGGGCAGAACCGTTCGGCACCCAGAATTCATGGGTACAGCTTTCGCCTTCCGCATGCGTTTTCACTTTGCGCACGTGCGTACCATCTTCGTTGACCAGCCACATGCGGGCGTCGACCAGGTCGTGTGGCCCTTCATGGCAAAACGCCACCGTGTTGTCATCGAACGGACGATAGATAGGGTGGCCAAGCCAGTTTTTCTCTTCGTGGATTGTGGTGCTTAAACCGGTTTTCAGATCCACCCGCAGCAGTCGACAGTGCGGCCCCTTATGGAAGAAGTCGTGGAAAATTTTCCAGTCGTTGAGCGGCGTCCAGTCACGTCGGGCGATTTCTATCCCAACCAGTTTGGTGCAGTCGCTGTTGGCGACCCAGGTACCGTAACCGACCCAGTCATCGGGGACACGGTACACCTCCCGTTCTACCAGGGTATGGAGATCTACCTCCAGCAGCGTGCGGTCGTTCTTCACATAGTAGAAGGATTTATCATCCGGAGAGAGGAACCCGCCAAAGGTATTATCCCCCGCGCCTTCCGTCAGCTGTACCGCTTCGGCCTTCTGCAGATCCAGCAGGTAGTAGTTCCAGTGACCGTCAAACGCTCCTGCGAACAGCAGGTGGCTGCCATCATTAAAGAAGCACTTCTGGTAGAAGTAGTTGCGGTGACAGGTCACGTCGGGTGGGGTCAGGCGGGTGACTTCCACGCCTGTATCCGGATCGTGGCTGACCGCGTAGTTCAGCTTGACCCGCATACCTTTAGCCATAATGCACTCCTTTGAACGATAAAAGTAGATTAAAAAGTGAGTATTAAATTATCAAAACAATGTTTCATTATGTGTGACTGATGGCGCACTTTGTCTGTTTCATTGGCGAGATTAATGTCTGGCTCTCTTTATCGTGATCCGAACGCCATTTCTGGTATAAACAAACAGAAAAAATGAAACGTTGTTTTAAATGTAATTGAAAACCCCCTTCTCTGGGGCTAGACTGTGCTCATCATGAAAACGGAACGTCGTTTCGTTAATTTTCTGCCTGCGGGCACGATCATTTCTGGAGGTTACGGTGGACGTCAGACAAAGCATCCACAGTGCGCACGCCAAAACGCTGGATACTCAGGGGCTGCGCAATGAGTTTTTAGTCGAGCAGGTGTTCGAGGCCGATAAGTACACCATGGTCTACAGCCATATCGACCGTATTATCGTTGGCGGGATTATGCCAGTGACGCAGACCGTCTCCGTGGGCGGAGAAGTGGGTAAACAGCTTGGTGTGAGCTATTTCCTTGAGCGTCGCGAGCTGGGCGTGATTAACATCGGTGGCCCCGGTACCATCACCGTAGACGGACAGTGCTATGAGATAGGTCATCGCGACGCGTTGTATGTCGGTAAAGGGGCGAAAGAGGTCGTGTTCGCCAGCATCGACAGCGGTAAACCGGCGAAGTTTTACTACAACTGTGCGCCCGCACATACCCCGTATCCCACCAAAAAAGTGACCCCGGCGGATGTCGCCCCGGTGACGCTGGGTGACAACCTCACCAGCAACCGTCGCACCATCAATAAATACTTTGTTCCGGATGTGCTGGAAACCTGCCAGCTCAGCATGGGGCTGACCGAGCTTGCTCCGGGCAACCTGTGGAACACCATGCCGTGCCATACCCACGAGCGCCGTATGGAAGTGTATTTCTACTTCAACATGGACGAGGACGCCTGCGTGTTCCACATGATGGGGCAACCGCAGGAAACGCGCCATATCGTGATGCATAACGAGCAGGCGGTTATTTCGCCGAGCTGGTCTATTCATTCGGGCGTAGGCACGAAAGCGTACACCTTCATCTGGGGTATGGTCGGTGAAAACCAGGTCTTTGATGACATGGACCACGTCGCGGTTAACGATCTGCGCTAGCCGCAGGCAGTTAAGCATAAACCTGCCTGTTGGTGACAGGCGCTGAAAGATTAAGGAACAAACATGATTCTGGATGCATTTTCTCTGCAGGGTAAAGTGGCTGTGGTGTCCGGTTGTGACACCGGACTGGGCCAGGGTATGGCGTTAGGGCTGGCGGAAGCGGGCTGCGATATCGTCGGGATTAACATTGTTGAGCCTACTGAAACCATCGAGCGCGTCACCGCGCTGGGGCGTCGTTTTCTGAGCCTGACCGCCGATCTGCGTAAAATTGACGCCATCCCTGAACTGCTGGATCGCGCGGTGGCGGAATTCGGCCATATCGACATTCTGGTGAACAATGCCGGACTGATTCGCCGTGAAGACGCGATTAATTTCAGCGAGCGTGACTGGGACGACGTGATGAACCTGAACATTAAGAGCGTGTTCTTTATGTCCCAGGCGGCGGCGAAACATTTCATTGCCCAGGGGAAAGGCGGCAAGATCATTAATATCGCCTCTATGCTCTCCTTCCAGGGCGGTATCCGCGTGCCGTCTTATACCGCATCCAAGAGCGCGGTGATGGGCGTTACCCGTCTGCTGGCAAACGAGTGGGCGAAGCACAACATCAACGTCAACGCGATTGCGCCGGGGTACATGGCGACGAATAACACTCAGCAGTTGCGTGCTGACGAACAGCGTAGCGCGGAAATCCTCGACCGTATCCCGGCGGGCCGCTGGGGCCTTCCGGACGATCTTAAGGGACCGATCGTGTTCCTGGCCTCTCCGGCATCCGATTACATCAACGGCTATACCGTGGCGGTCGATGGCGGCTGGCTGGCGCGTTAATTGCGTATTCCGTCTTAAACCTCTGCCGGTGGGTGGAGGTTTTTTTTGCTCAAAAATTGCCATTATCCATATGGCTCAAGACGAAAAATCCATACTAAAAAATCATAAATGATATGCATCACAGTTTTATTGCTTAAAAATTAAATGATTAATAAAAACTGGCGGTATTTCATCGTTAGTTGAAATTGTAATGTCCATCACAGATCGCTATGCCACAGCGAAATAATCCATATCTTCGCGAGTTACGGCCTGACACTTTTCCGCGCTATCTCGTAATTTCAGTTAACGAATTTCGCTGTTCAGGCAGGAAAATATGACATCTATAAATGACTCTACCCTTATGCCCGCCGCGTTGCGTGATACCCGACGCATGAATCAGTTTGTCTCCATCGCGGCTGCAGTGGCCGGTTTACTGTTCGGTCTGGATATTGGCGTGATCGCCGGGGCGCTGCCCTTTATCACCGATCACTTTACGTTGAGTAACCGCCTGCAGGAGTGGGTGGTCAGCAGCATGATGCTGGGTGCGGCCATCGGCGCGCTGTTTAACGGCTGGCTTTCGTTCCGCCTCGGGCGCAAATACAGCCTGATGGTGGGGGCGATTCTGTTTGTCGCCGGCTCCATTGGGTCAGCATTTGCCACGAACGTGGAAATGCTGCTGCTCTCCCGCGTGCTGCTCGGCGTGGCGGTGGGGATTGCCTCTTACACTGCGCCGTTGTACCTCTCCGAAATGGCGAGCGAGAACGTGCGTGGCAAGATGATCAGTATGTACCAGTTGATGGTGACGCTGGGTATCGTGCTGGCGTTTCTGTCTGACACTTATTTCAGCTACAGCGGCAACTGGCGTGCGATGCTGGGCGTGCTGGCGCTCCCGGCGCTGGTGCTGATTGTTCTGGTGGTTTTCCTGCCAAACAGTCCGCGCTGGCTGGCGCAAAAGGGCCGTCATGTGGAAGCGGAAGAGGTGCTGCGGATGCTGCGTGATACCTCAGAAAAAGCACGTGAAGAGCTGAATGAGATCCGCGAAAGCCTGAAGCTGAAGCAGGGGGGCTGGGCGCTGTTTAAGATCAACCGCAACGTACGTCGCGCGGTGTTCCTCGGCATGTTGCTGCAGGCGATGCAGCAGTTCACCGGGATGAACATCATCATGTACTACGCGCCACGTATCTTCAAAATGGCGGGGTTCACCACCACGGAACAACAAATGGTTGCCACGCTGGTGGTGGGGCTGACCTTTATGTTCGCCACCTTTATCGCGGTGTTCACCGTGGATAAAGCCGGACGTAAACCGGCACTCAAGATTGGCTTTAGCGTCATGGCGCTCGGTACGCTGATCCTTGGCTACTGCCTGATGCAGTTTGATAACGGCACGGCCTCAAGCGGTCTTTCCTGGCTCTCTGTTGGCATGACCATGATGTGTATTGCCGGATATGCGATGAGCGCTGCGCCCGTCGTGTGGATCCTGTGTTCCGAAATTCAGCCGCTCAAATGCCGTGACTTTGGCATCACCTGTTCCACGACCACCAACTGGGTGTCGAACATGATCATCGGCGCGACCTTCCTGACGCTGCTGGATTCAATTGGCGCGGCAGGAACCTTCTGGCTCTATACGGTTCTCAACGTCGCGTTTATCGGGGTCACGTTCTGGCTGATCCCTGAAACCAAAGGTGTCACGCTGGAGCATATCGAGCGCAGGCTGATGTCCGGCGAGAAGCTGCGTAATATTGGCGTGTAATCTGTTGCCGGGTGGCGAAGAGGCCACCCGGCTTTTTGTTAGCGCATCGCGCGTTTCAGAATACGTTCAGCCTGACGCTGGAAGTCAGCGGCGGTCTCTTCCACGGATTTCTGTCCATAATCGATATACTGCAGAGAGGTGCCGAACTGGGCCACAATCTGCGGATCGTCAAAGTAAGGTGACACGGAAAGTTTGGCCGGCAGAGACTGCGCCAGACGCAGCCCCGCGACCGACGGATCGCTCTCTTTGATGGTGCCGTCTTCGGTCAGGAACTGCACCGCGGCTTTACTCAGCGGCACGCCACGCTCCAGACCCAGCGTATCCACACCCTCTTTGCTGTTCAGCAGGAAGTTAATCAGTTTCGCCGCCGCTTCCGGGTTTTTGGTGGATTTACCAATCGAGAGCATCTGCGCCGGTTTGAAGAAAAGGCCCGCATCGGTTGCGCCCGGCAGCATCGGGTAACTGCCCAGCACCAGTTTTGCCGGTGGCTTCAGGTTGTCGGAATACTTGTTGATGGTGGAGTTCCACATGTAGGTTCCCGCCCATTCTCCCTGGATCCACGGCTTCATCTCATACATGTTGCTCTTACCAAACGACGCATAGTATTTGGTGTCCGGCATGACGTGGCTATCCACCAGCGTTTTGTAGGTCTGGAAGAATTCCACCCACTGCGCTTTGCTGTAGGCGAACTTCTTGGTTTTCTCGTCCACGGCAGGGATGTTGTACTTCTGAATCATGTACGAGTTCAGCAACGCCAGCGTGTCCTGATGCTCCAGCACGACCGGGTAGTACTGCTTGCCGAGTTTACTCTCGAAGGTTTTACCCGCCGCCATCAGCTCGTCCCAGGTTTTCGGGTATGCAATACCGGCTTTTTTCCAGGTCTCGTCGTTGAAGTAGAACACGCGTGCGGTGACGGAGATCGGAATGCCGTTCAGCTTGCCGTTGATGGTGGTGGACTGAAGTTCTTTGGGATCGAACTGGGTCAGGTCGATCACGTCTTTCATTTTGTTCAGGTCGTAGAACCCGTCGCCGGTTTTCGAGAAGATTGGCAGCCAGTTCCAGTTGGTCTGCATCACATCCGGCTCGGTGCCGCCCGCAATTTGAGTGGTCAGGCGGGAGAGGTGCCCATCCCAGCCGGTGTACTCTGCTTTAACGTTGATATCCGGGTTCTGCTTATGGAATTCCTCCAGCGCTTTCAACGTCACCTGATGGCGGCCATTACCGCCCCACCAGGACATGCGTAATTCGACATCTTGCGCCATCGATGGCAAAGCGGTAAGGCCCAGCGTCGCGGAGATTGCTGCGCTTAAAAGCACTTTTTTCATTTTTATAAACTCCATCAGAGAGAGAGGTTCTGTTCAGTTTTTGCGTCAAAAATATGACATTTATTCATATCAAATTTGAAATACACCTTGCGATGAATGCCTTTATCAATCATTGGCTTAGCTTCATCGGATGGAATTCTGGCGGTCAGTTCGTAGTCCGCAACCTTCAGATAGACGAAGAATTCGTGGCCCATGTTTTCCACGCGAACCATTTCGCCACTGCAGCCCCCGTCAACGAATGGTGCGTCGGAGAGGGAAACGAATTCCGGACGTACGCCGTAGTAAATGGCCTGCCCGGCATAAGCGGAGACTTTCTCCTGCATCCCGGCATTCAGCGGCATGGTTTCATTGCCGATGGCGATGTGCAGTTTCCCGGCGCTTTCCACCAGCAGGCTTTGACGAATGTTCATCTCCGGCGCGCCGATAAAGCCTGCCACGAACATGTTTTTCGGCTTGTGGTAGAGGTTGTCAGGGGTATCAACCTGCATGATGTGGCCGAGCTTCATCACGCAGATGCGGTCGCCCATGGTCATCGCTTCGGTCTGGTCGTGGGTGACGTAGACGGTGGTCGCCGGTTTACCGGATTTCTTCAACTGCTTGTGCAGATCGGAAATACGAATGCGCATTGAGGCGCGTAGTTTGGCGTCGAGGTTTGACAGCGGTTCGTCGAACAGGAATACATCCGGCTTTTTCACAATCGCACGGCCTACCGCCACGCGCTGTGCCTGGCCGCCGGAAAGCTGGCGTGGCAGGCGGTCGAGTAACTCTTCCAGCTCAAGGATTTTGGCTGCTTCGTTGACCTGAGATTCAATCTGATCTTTTGGCAGTTTGCTCAGCTTCAGACCAAAGGCCAGGTTTTCGCGCACCGTCATGTGGGGATAGAGCGCGTAGTTCTGGAACACCATCGCAATCCCGCGCTCTTTCGGCGCGAGGTTGTTCACAATCTTATCGCCGATGCGGACTTCACCCCCACTGATGGTTTCCAGGCCGGCCAGCATGCGCAGGGTGGTGGATTTGGCGCAGCCGGAGGGGCCAACGATCACCATGAACTCTCCTTCAGCGATTTTCAGGTCAATGGCATGTACCGCTTTAAAGCCGTTGGAGTAGACCTTTTCCAGTTTGTTGAAGATAACTTCAGCCATAATATTTCCCTCTTAACCTTTAATTCCGCTGCTGGTGACGCCCTGGACGAAGTAGCGCTGTGCCAGGAAGAAGACAATGATGGATGGCAGAATGGAGATGCTCGCCATTGCCAGAATTTCGTTCCACGGCGCCCCTTCGGTGACGTCGATGGACATTTTCAGCGCCAGTGCTATCGGGTATTTATCCACGCTGTAGACATAAATCAGCGGCCCGATAAAGTCGTTCATTGACCACATGAACTGGAACAGGGCGACGGAGATAATGGCCGGTTTCAGGATCGGCACCACCACGTACCACAGCACCTGAAGCGAGTTACAGCCGTCAATTTGTGCCGCCTCCTCCATGTCACGCGGCACGCCGCGCAGGAACTGGATAAGCATGAAGACGAAGAACCCCTGGGTGGCGAAGGCCAGCGGCAGGTACAGCGGCATATAGCTGTTGAGCATGCCCATTTCACGGAACATCAGGTACTGCGGGATCAGCAGCACGGTGCTGGGGAGCAGCATGGTGGTGATGAGGGTGGCGAACCAGAATTTCTTCCACGGGATTTCAAAGCGCGCAAAGCCGTACGCCACGATGGTAGAGGAGATAATGGTCAGGATCACTTTCGGGATCACATACTTAAAGGTGTTCAGCATGTAATGGCCGAAGTTGTATTCGGTGCCGGTTTTCCAGCCATTCACAAAACCGTCCCAGGTCGCATGGGCAGGCCACAGGCTGAGAGTGGTGAAAATCTCGTGGTTCGGTTTGAACGACGCCGAGAACATCCACACCAGCGGATAAAGCATCAGCAGGCCGACAAACAGCAGGATCACGTAGCGCACAGCGGCGTTAATTTTCTCTCTGCGCAGCGTGCGGGCGACTTCACGCTCGGCAATCGCCCTTGCTGTGGAAAGTTGTTGGATATCAGCCATTTTTGCCTCCTTTATCGGCGGAGTAGAACACCCAATATTTCGATGACTTAAAGGCGATACCGGCAAAAATGGCCACCACCAGGAACAGGATCCACGCCAGTGCTGCGCCGTAACCCATGTCAAAGTATTTAAACGCGGTGTCGTAGATGTAGAGTGAGAACAGGTAAGTGGAATACGTTGGCCCGCCGCCGGTAATGACATACGGTCCGGTAAATTCCTGGAACGCCTGGGTGGTCTGCATAATGAAGTTGAAGAAAATCACCGGCGTGATCAGCGGCACGGTCACTTTCGTGAACATCTGCCATTTGGATGCCCCATCGATCATCGCAGCTTCATACTGCGACTGCGGAACGTTTTGCAGCGCGGCCAGGAAGATGACCATCGCGGAACCGAACTGCCAGACGCGCAGCAGGGTGACCGACATCAGGGCCAGCGAGGGTTCACCCAGCCAGTTCACCGGGTCAAAACCAAATACGCCAATAAAGCTGTTCAGCAGGCCATCAATGGCAAAGAGCGCGCGCCACAAAACAGCAATGGCCACGGAGCTGCCGAGGATCGACGGAATATAGTAGGCGGTACGGAAGAATCCAATACCGCGTAATTTAAAGTTCAGAACAAACGCAATCCCTAATGCAAAGGCGAGCTTCAGGGGAATGGTCAGAAATACATACGCAAACGTCACTCCCATTGATGTCCAGAAGAGCGTGTCTTCCGTAAACATGTAGCGATAATTTTCAATGCCGTTAAATACCGGCGGGCTCATCAGGTCGTAATCCGTAAAACTCAGGAAAAACGATGAGACGAAGGGGAAAGCCGTAAAGAGTATCAACCCAATGATGTAGGGTGATATCCACGCGAGCCCCAGCAGCTTGTTTTCATTCATACTTACCTACCTGGTAATCAATGGTTTAAAACGGAATCTGCGTCTGTAACAACCTTTCAGGCTGTCGAAACCGAGCCTGAACGGCGATGTTCTGGGTAATACGTGTCACGGTTACTTCATTTAACTTTGTTTTATAAGACTTTTTTCGATTTCATCGTTGAGCGAAACGCCTGGGTTTCAATACGGTAGAACTCGTGTTCCTGGATAATAAAACGCCGTTTTATTTTATATTATTGCTATTTGTTTCTGCGTCATTCGCTTAATAGCGGAAATGTGATCAAAGTCGAAACGGTGTTTCAATAAGGTGATGAGGATGGCATTTTTGCGCTATTTCAGGCGTTCAATGAAGAGAGAGGAGGGCGGGCGGAAAGAACCGGATGATTAATAAAGACAATACCGTTGAGAAACTAACTACTAATTCTGATAGCAGGTCTACAGCTGGATCATTCTTTCGTTCAGATAATTCTTACTTTCTTGTATCATCGGACCACTGTAACCAATCAGGCAGAAATGGTCTGCACCCTCAAAAGAAGAATGGCTATGTCAGCAATGGATTTCAAAAAAAATACGGATCTCGACTTCCCCCATTACGCGGCCCCGGCAGTCAGTTCCAAAGAAATTGACCTTCTGGGACTGTTAGAAGTTCTTCTGGCGGCAAAAAAACGTATCATCGTGATTGCCTTCGCATTCGCACTGGTTGGACTGGCCATCGCGTTCTTACTGCCACAAAAATGGACCAGTAAAGCGGTGATCACACCGGCGGAACAGACGCAGTGGAACCCGCTGCGCCAGATGATGGTCGCCCTGCAGGTGCTCGACGTGGACGTGAAAATTACCCGTCCGGACGTGTTTAACCAGTTTATTAAAAAGTTCCAGTCGCAGTCGTTGCTTGAGGAGTACATGAAATCCTCACCTTACGTGATGGCACAGCTGGAAGGCACTGACGTGGATCCGCTTGAGCTGCATCGTGCGGTGGTCAATATCTCCGAAAAGATGAAAGCGGTAGATAACACCCTGGCAAAAGACGCGGATAAAGCGCCGTACGTCTCGTGGACATTGAGCTTCACCGCGCCGACGGCGGGGGATGCGCAAACGGTTCTTAAAGGTTACGTGGATTACATCTCGCAGATTGTTGAGCAGGAAACCATGGAGAATATCCGTAACCAGATCACCCTGAAAACCAAAGTGGTGGAGCAGCAGCTGGAGCTGGATCGGGTACGTCTGACGAATGTTCACAACACCAATCTGCAGCGTCTTAACTATTCTCTGGAAGTGGCCAACGCGGCGGGTATCAAAAAGCCGGTCTACAGCAACGGTCAGGCGGTTAAAGACGATCCGGATTACTCCGTCGCGCTCGGTGCCGACGGTATCGCGCAAAAACTGCAGATTGAAAAAAATCTCAAGGACATCGCTGAGCTGAACGCAGACTTCCAGAACCGGGAATACTACCTGGCGCAGCTGAAAAAGCTGTCTGTCGAAGACGTCAAACTTGAACCGTTCAAGTATCAGCTCTCTCCATCCATGCCGGTGAAAAAAGACGGTCCGGGCAAAGCCCTGATTGTGATCCTGGCGGGACTGCTGGGCGGGCTATTTGCCTGTGGCAGCGTATTACTGCGTGAGGCCATGCTCAGCCGCAATCCTCTGGTCGAGCCTGTAACGGAATAAAAAACGCAGACGAGAAGGGCGCTGTTATCAGCGCCCTTTTTTTATTTCAAAAAATCCTCACGTACCGGCGTGAAGGTATCCAGCAGCGTGCCGGGTTTAAGACACACGCAGCCATGCATCACATGTGGCTTTTTGTAGAGGGTATCCCCGGCCGTCACCACATGTTTTTCGTCTCCAATCGTGAACTCAAACTCGCCGGACAGCACATAGGTTAACTGTTCATGAGGATGGTTATGCAGTGGGCCTGTCGCGCCCTGTTCAAAATTCACCTCCACCGCCATCATTTTACCGCCATGGGCAAGAATACGGCGCGTCACGCCGTTCCCCAGATCGTCAAGCGTGGTCTCATTGTGGAAAATAAACATATCGTCACCCCAGAATGTATTAAAACAATGTTTCATTTAATTTATATCACCAGGGGTTAAAAAGAAACGACGTGACAAAGAACTGGAAACACGATCACAAGTTTGCTTCACTGGGATAAACACTTAAGGAGGGATGATGAAAACGATCGGCCTGTTAGGGGGGATGAGCTGGGAATCGACAATTCCCTATTACCGCCTGATTAATGAAGGGGTGAAGCAACGTCTGGGGGGCCTGCATTCTGCCAGCCTGCTGCTGCACAGCATAGATTTCCATGAAATCGAAGTCTGCCAGTCGAGCGGTGAATGGGATAAAGCCGGGGAAATACTTGCCCAGGCCGCACTGGGGCTGGAGCGTGCGGGAGCAGAGGGGATTTTGCTCTGTACCAACACTATGCATAAAGTCGCGTCCCATATTGAAGCGCGCTGTTCGCTGCCCTTCCTGCACATTGCCGATGCAACCGGGCGGGCCATCACCGCATCCGGGTTACGTCGTGTGGCGCTGCTGGGAACGCGCTACACCATGGAGCAGGATTTTTACCGTGGTCGGTTGAGCAGCCAGTTTGGCATTGAAAGCCTGATCCCGGATGAGGCAGACCGGGCCCGCATCAACCAGATTATCTTTGATGAACTCTGCCTCGGCACCTTTAGCGAATCATCCCGGGCATATTACGTCAGCGTGATTGAAAAACTCGCGCAGCAGGGGGCGGAAGGGGTGATCTTCGGCTGTACGGAAATCGGTTTACTGGTGCCGGTTGAGCAAAGCCCGATTCCGGTCTTCGATACCGCCGCGATTCATGCCGCCGATGCCGTGGAGTTTATGCTGTCATAAACTTTGCCGATCGGATAAACGAAGCGCCACCTGACGGGCATGGGCTATCAGGTGCTCCGTAAACGCCTCCACCAGCGCTGAGACCGGGCGATGGAGGGGGCGGATCAGGCTCACGGTGAACGGGACTGACAGGCTAAACGGGCGGATCACAATATCGCGCCCGGCGTAATCCAGCGCCGTCAGTGGATTCACCACCGAAACGCCCACCCCGGCGCGCACCATGGCGCAAATGGAGGCCGCACTGTGGGTCTCGACCACCATCCTGCGCTTCACCTGATGCTCGGCAAACAGTGAATCCAGCAGCTGCCGGTAGCTGTCGGTTTGTGACAGGCTAATGTAGTTCTCACCGTGAAAATCCGCTGGCGTCAGAATCTGCTTGCGGGCAAGCGGGTGCCCGGCTGGCAGCACGCACACCTCATCTAAAGAGAGCAGTTCCGTGCGTTCCGTTCCAGCGGGCGTAGAGAGGGTTTCGGTCAGGCCTAAATCATGGCGCTGTGCGGAGAGCCACTCCTCAAGCAGCGGTGACTCCTGCGGGACAATCGTGAGATTCACCTCCGGATATCGGGCCAGAAAAGGCTGGAGCAGCGTCGGCAAAAAAGACTGTGAAAAGACGGGCAGGCAGACAATCGATAGCTCGCCCTGCCGAAACTCGCGCAGGCTTTCCGCCGCACTGACAATGCGATCCAGGCCGTACCATGAGCGCTGCACTTCCTCGAACAGGCGCAGCCCCTGTACCGTCGGGTGAAGCCTGCCCCGGGTGCGTTCGAACAGCTTCAGTCCCAGCACTTTCTCGAATCGCGCCAGCTCGCGGCTGACCGTTGGCTGCGAGGTATGGAGCATCTGCGCAGCCTCGGTGAGGTTGCCCGTGGTCATCACGGCGTGAAAAATCTCGATATGGCGTAAATTGACGGCGGGCATAGGTCACCTGAATACAAAGAACAGTCCATATCATTTTTGCATAGACTCGCGATAAAACGATATTTTTTATTCTCTTCCTGCTGTGGCGTAATCATAAAAAAATGTCACCCCGGAGAAAGACCATGCCACGCCCGCTTAACCAGACTGATACCGATTTGAATGCCGAAAACCTGCTACGCCTGCCTGCCGAGTTTGGCTGTCCTGTGTGGGTCTACGACGCGCAGATTGTTCGCGAAAAGATTGCTGCCCTGCATCAGTTTGACGTGGTGCGTTTTGCTCAGAAGGCGTGCTCCAATATCCACATTCTGCGTCTGATGCGTGAGCAGGGTGTGAAGGTCGACTCCGTCTCCCTGGGGGAGATTGAGCGCGCGCTGGCGGCCGGGTTTGATCCGAAAGCCGATCCTGACGCGATTGTATTTACCGCCGATGTGATCGACGACGCCACGCTTGCTCGCGTCCATGAGCTGCAGGTGCCGGTAAACGCCGGGTCCGTGGATATGCTGGAACAGCTTGGGCAAGTTTCTCCGGGCCACCGCGTCTGGCTGCGCGTGAACCCTGGCTTTGGTCACGGTCATAGCCAAAAAACCAATACCGGGGGCGAAAACAGCAAGCACGGTATCTGGTATGCCGATATGCCCGCTGCCCTGGACGTACTGCAGCGTTACAATCTGAAGCTGGTGGGGATTCATATGCACATCGGCTCCGGCGTGGATTACGCGCACCTTGAGCAGGTCTGTGGCGCAATGGTGCGCCAGGTGATCGAGTTTGGTCAGGATCTGGAGGCGATCTCCGCCGGGGGCGGTCTTTCCATTCCTTACCGTGAAGGGGAAGAGGCGATCGATACCGATCACTATTACGGCCTGTGGAGCGCCGCGCGTGACCAGGTCGCCGCGCATCTTGGTCATGCCGTGAAGCTGGAAATTGAGCCGGGTCGTTTCCTGGTGGCTGAATCCGGGGTGCTGGTGGCGCAGGTTCGCAGCGTGAAAGAGATGGGCTCGCGCCACTTTGTGCTGATTGACGCGGGCTTTAACGATCTGATGCGCCCGTCAATGTACGGCAGCTATCACCACATTTCGGCTCTGGCTGCCGATGGCCGCGATTTAACTCACGCGCCGCGTATCGAGACGGTTGTTGCGGGCCCGCTGTGTGAGTCTGGTGATGTCTTTACCCAGCAGGAAGGGGGGAAAGTGGAAACCCGCGCGCTGCCGGAAGTTAAACCAGGCGACTATCTGGTGCTGCACGATACCGGTGCCTACGGGGCGTCAATGTCCTCAAACTACAACAGCCGCCCGCTGCTGCCAGAAGTGTTGTTTGATAACGGCAAGGCGCGGCTGATCCGCCGCCGCCAGACCATTCAGGAGCTGCTGGCGCTGGAACTCGTCTGAGTGAAGTACGGCCCCGTCGTGACCGAGTCGCGTAATACCAGCGTACCGGTGAACGGCGGGATCGCGTCGACCGGTTGGTTTTTTGCCAGCCGGATCGCCTGATCGATAGCCGTAACGATCATATTGTCGATCGGCAGGTAAACCGACGAGAGCGCTGGCTCCAGCCATTTCGCGCATGGGGCATCGTCAAAGCCAAACAGGGAAATATCCTGTGGGATCCGCAGCCCCGCCTGGTGTAGCGCCTTGGACGCACCCAGCGCCATATCATCGTTACAGGCAAACAGAGCGCTAAACGCTATACCGTCGGCAATCAGCTCTTTGCAGAGCTCATATCCTCGCGTCATTCCCGCATCGCCATACTTTATCCGCCGCTCGTCCAGACGAATGCCGTGCTTTTCCAGCGCCTTACGGTAGCCCATTAGCCTCGCTTTCCCGGTTGGCGTGTGGATCGGGACGGTGATACAGGCGATCTCCCGGTGGCCCTGGTTGATCAGGTAATCCACGGCCTTAAAGGCGGCATCCTGCTGTTCGAAAAACACGCAGCGATCGGGCGCCTGGCTGACTTCACGGTTGATGACCACCAGCGGGGTTTGCACCGAATGAATCAGCTTCATGATCGCTTTTTCGCTCATGTAGCGGGTGTAAAGCACGATGGCATCGCATTTGCGATCGGCCAGCATTTGTACCGCCTGCTCTTCCTGCTCCGGGGCGTCGTGACCATCCGTGACGATCAGCTGCTTGCCGTGGGTTTCCGTCTGTCGGGAGGCCTGCTGAAGAAGACGACCAAAGTAAAAACCATCAAAGGTAGAGACCACCAGACCAATGCTGTTGCTGGTCTGGTTCGCCAGCGAACGCGCGAGAAAATTCGGGCGGTAGCCCAGCTCTTCCATCGCATTAAACACCTGCTGACGCGTACTCTCTTTAACCTGACCTGTGCCGTTCAGCACGCGCGATACCGTGGCTTTCGACACGCCCGCGCGCAATGAGACATCCAGCATTGTTGCCATTAGACATTCCTGATTCCACGTAACGATCTGCAGTTTAACACAGACCATCCGGTGCATAAGCGATGCGGGAAGGGCAAAACTTCCAGCACGATCACGCTTTTAGGTAACGATCGGTCAGTTCGAAATACCGGGTTTTAAGTGGTATGCCAAAAACGATATAAACCGCATTTTGGAATACCTGTTACGTCGTTGAGAGCTTAATCACAGAACAAAACCCGACATGAAGCTATTTTTGGTATGCCAATAGTATCCGGCTGTACACCTTATCCAATAAAAGCCCTTTTACTGAGGTATTACCCTATGGCATTACAGGAAAAACTGATCGACGCTCTGGGCAGTTTTGCCACAAAATTCAACAGTTATCGCTATATCATGGCGATCAAGTCTGCCTTTATTACCTTAATGCCGGTCATCATCGTTGGGGCATTCTCTGTCTTGATCTCCAATATGGTACTGGATCCGAAAAATGGTCTGGCGAGCTTCCAGTCCCTCTCTTTTCTCGCCACGCTAAAACCCATCACCAGCGCGCTCAATTACGCTACCCTGAATTTCCTTAACATTGGCGCGGTGTTCTTAATCGGTATCGAACTGGGCCGCATCAACGGGATCAAATCCTTATTCCCTGGCCTGCTGGCGGTGATCTGCTTTATCTGCGTGACGCCGACAACCGTTGAGATGCTGGTGGATGGTGAAATGCACGTGGTGAAAGACGTGCTGCTGCGTCAGTTCTCTGATACCCGCAGCCTGTTCCTCGGCATGTTTATCGCGATTCTGTCGGTAGAAATTTACTGCTGGCTGGAAAACCGCAAGGGGCTGAAGATCAGGATGCCGGACACCGTACCGCCAAACGTGGCGGCATCGTTCTCCGCGCTGATCCCGGCGATCATCACCACTACCGCGATTGCCACATTGGGTTTCGTCTTCCATCAACTCACCGGCATGTATCTCTATGACGCGGTCTATCAGGTGGTGCAACAGCCGCTGGAGCGCGTGGTGCAAAGCCTGCCGGGCATTCTGCTGCTGATGTTTGTCGCACAGCTTTTCTGGGTGATTGGTATTCACGGCAACCAGATGATCAAGCCGATCCGCGAGCCGCTGCTGTTAGGCGCCATCACCGTTAATATGAGCGCCTTTGAGCAGGGCAAAGAGGTGCCGAATATCATCACCATGCCGTTCTGGGATGTGTACATGAGCATCGGCGGGTCGGGGCTGACCATCGGCCTGCTGATCGCGGTCATGATTGCCACCAAACGCAAAGAGATGAAAGAGATCGCCAAGCTTTCCATTGGTCCGGGGCTCTTTAACATCAACGAGCCGGTGATCTTCGGCATGCCAATCATGCTTAACCCGATCCTCGCCATTCCTTTCATTATCACGCCGCTGGTGACCGGCTCTATCGGTTACTTTGCCACTGTGACCGGCTTTGCCGGTAAAGCCGTGGTGATGGTGCCGTGGACCACGCCGCCGCTGATCAACGCCTGGCTCTCCACCGCCGGATCGATGGGGGCGGTCATCACTCAGCTTATCTGCATCGTGACTGCCGTCATTATCTACCTGCCGTTTGTGAAGATTGCTTCACGACGTGCCGAACAGGCCGCGCTGCAACAGGCGACCGACAATGCATGAGGATGTGATGACGACAAAACAGATAACCATTCCGCAGGATTTCATTCTGGGCGCGGCCGCGTCAGCCTGGCAAACCGAAGGCTGGAGCGGCAAAAAGGCGGGGCAGGATTCGTGGATCGATCTCTGGTACAAAAACGATCGCCACGTCTGGCACAACGGCTATGGCCCGGCGGTGGCGACCGACTTTATCAACCGCTTTCGCGAGGATGTGGCGCTGATGAAGCAGGCGGGGCTGACGCACTACCGAACCTCGATTAACTGGTCACGTTTTTTAACCGACTATGAAAAAGTGACGGTGGACGAGGAGTACGCCGCCTATTACGACGCGTTGTTCGATGAGATGCACCGTCAGGGTATTGAGCCGATGATCTGCCTCGAGCATTACGAGCTGCCGGGCGTGCTGCTTGACACTTACGGCGGCTGGGCTTCAAAGCAGGTTGTCGACCTGTTTGTCCGCTATGCGGAAAAAGTCTTTGAACGCTACCACGGTAAAGTCACCCGCTGGTTTACCTTCAATGAACCGATCGTGGTGCAGACCCGCGTTTATCTCGATGCGCTGCGCTGGCCCTACGAGCAGAATACCGGTAAATGGATGCAGTGGAACCACCATAAGGTTCTGGCGACGGCAAAGGTTGTACAGCTGTTTCGTGCCAAAGGCTACCCTGGCTCGGTTGGTTGTATTCTCAACCCCGAAGTCACCTATCCTCGATCGTGCGCACCGCACGATGTTAACGCCGCAGAGAAGTACGATCTGTTCTATAACCGCGTATTTCTCGATCCGCTGGTGCACGGGCGCTACCCGTCAGAACTGTTTACGCTGCTGGAACAGCATCAGGTGGCGTGGGACTACACCGCAGAAGAGCTGGAACTGATTGCGCAGAACACCGTCGATGAGCTGGGGATAAACCTCTATTACCCGCATCGGGTGAAAGCGCCGTCTCGTGCCTGGCACCCGGAGACACCGTTCCACCCGGCGTACTACTACGAACCGTTCGAACTGCCAGGACGGCGAATGAATAAATCCCGCGGCTGGGAAATCTACCCCCGCATTATCTACGATATGGCGATGCGGATAAAAAATGACTACCGCAATATCGACTGGTTCGTGGCGGAGAGCGGGATGGGCGTGGAGAACGAAGCGCAGTTTCGCAACAGCGACGGGATCATTGACGACGAGTACCGCATTGCGTTCATTCGCGAGCACCTCTATTACACGCTGCTGGCGCGGGAGGAGGGGGCAAACTGTCATGGCTATATGCTGTGGGCCTTCACGGACAACGTATCGCCGATGAACGCCTTCAAAAACCGCTACGGGCTGATTGAGATCGATCTCGATAACAATCGCGCCAGGCGGGCGAAAAGGTCGGCGAGCTGGTTCCGGCAGCTGCGCGATGCGCGCGTGCTCACGCTCCCGGTCGATGATGAATGGAAGTAAGCGAAAACCATGCTGGTTCTGGTAAAATAGCGCACAAACTGGCCGGGAGGACGCCCGGCCTGCGCATTAACTGAAAAAACAGGTGAAAACGTGGATAAGGCTGTCATCCTGCCGGAAAAAAAACAGTACCAGGAAATTGGCGAGGATTTACGGGCGCAAATTATCCAGGGGCACTATCCCGTAGGTTCCCGTCTGCCGCCCGAGCGTAATATTGCTGAGAAGTACGGCGTAAGTCGTACCATCGTGCGTGAGGCATTGCTGATGCTGGAGCTGCAGGGCACGGTGGATATCCGCCAGGGTTCTGGCGTTTATGTGATGCGCATTCCTGAAGAACACGAAAACGAAGAAGAGCGTTTTCTGAACAGCGACGTCGGCCCCTTTGAGATCCTGCAGGCGCGCCAGCTCCTCGAAAGCAACATCGCTGCGTTTGCTGCCAAAATGGCGACACGCGCAGACATCGACAATCTGCGCCGTATTATTGAGCAGGAGCAGCGCGCTATTGCCGCCAACGATAACAGCCAGGACAACAATAAAATGTTTCACCTGGTGCTGGCGGGGGCAACGCAAAACCAGATGCTGCTGGCAACGGTAGAAAGTATCTGGCACCACATGGACAGCAGCCCGCTGTGGCAGCAATTCAATGGGCATATCGCCAGCCGTGCATACCGCCTGAAATGGCTGGGCGACAGACAAACCATCCTCGCGGCGCTTCGCCGTCGTGACGTGATGGGCGCCTGGCAGGCGATGTTCCAGCATCTGGAAAATGTGAAAAAGAGCTTACTTGAACTCTCCGATGAAGATGCGCCGGATTTTGACGGTTATCTTTTTGAATCTGTGCCCGTGTTTCAGGGGAAGCTGGTGTGACTATTCTGCCTCTCTATGCCGCGCCTCAGTATGCGGAACAGGTAACTGACTGGATCTGGCAGGCGTTCGGTGACGGGCTTACGCGGGCGTTTTTCCAGAGCATCGTTGAACATAGCCAGACGCCGGGCGCGTTACCGTTGACCTTTATTGCTCTGGAGGGCGAACAGCTTCTGGGTACGGTCGGGATCTGGCGCTGCGATTTAATCACCCGACAGGATCTTTGTCCGTGGCTGGCTGCGCTGTACGTTGATGAAGCGGCGCGTGGTAACGGACTGGCGGGAAAACTGCAGCAGCATGTTATCGCCTATGCCGCACAGGCCGGGTATCACGAACTGCATCTGTGGTCTGCCTGCCGCGACTTCTACGAACGTTACGGCTGGCAGTACATTGGCGATGCGCTCGAATACCCGAACAAAACGGTACATCTGTATCGCTATTCCTCTCCCGCTTCTGCTGGCGAACCTACAGAGTGACGGCGGACTAAGGTGGGGCTGAACAGGTGGGTGATATCCGGTGGCTGGCGTTGTTCGGCCAGCGCCAGTGCCAGCTCCGCAGCCTGCGTTGCCATTGTGATAATCGGGTAACGTACGGTGGTCAGGCGCGGACGCACGTAGCGGGACACCAGCACATCATCGAAGCCAATGAGTGAAATTTCTCCCGGCACCTCGATTCCGTTGTCATTTAACACCCCCATTGCCCCGGCGGCCATCGAGTCGTTATAGCTGGCAACCGCCGTGAAATTCCGTCCACGCCCCAGCAGCTCTGTCATTGCCTGTTCGCCGCCACTCTCATCTGGCTCGCCGTAGGCCACCAGCCGGTCATTACACGGCAAACCGTTTTCGCGCAGGGCATCGTAGTAGCCCTGCAGGCGATCTTCGGCATCGGAAATCGGGTGATTGGAGCAGAGATAACCAATGCGGGTATGGCCCTGCTGAATCAAATGGCGGGTAGCAAGCCAGGCGCCGTAGCGGTCGTCGAGTGCCACGCAGCGTTTCTCAAAACCGGGAATAATTCGATTGATGATCACCATGCCGGGGATCTGCTTCATCAGATGAATGAGTTCAGCATCGGGGATCATTTTGGCGTGAACAACCAGCGCAGCGCAGCGGTGGCGCATCAGCTGTTCGATAGCCTGGCGTTCTTTTTGTTCGTTGTGATAGCCATTGCCGATCAGCAGAAAATTGCCGGTCTGATAAGAAACCTGTTCAACCGCTTTTACCATGGCGCCGAAAAACGGGTCAGACACATCGCCCACCACCAGTCCGATGGTTTCAGTAGACTGTTGGGCAAGGGCGCGGGCGTTGGCATTCGGATGGTAATTCAATGATTCCATGGCGTTTTGCACCGCCTGGCGTGATGCGTCACTGGCTTTAGGGGAGTCGTTAATCACGCGCGAGACGGTCGCCACGGAAACACCAGCCAGACGGGCCACATCCTTTATTGTCGCCATTACATACCTTCTTAGTGGGGGTAAGCGTTTACACACGAAATAGTGTTGCGGAAAAGCGCCGTGCATTCAAGGGGCGCGGGGGTTCGCCCTCCACAAACGTGACGCAGCACAACCCTGGCCGTGTAATCGTTACACGGGCAGTCATGTCTGAATAATGTCAATCTGAACCTTTAGTTACACTTTGCCTCAGGCTGTTGCGATTGTCCGATGGCGAGGATGAGGGGGAGATTGATAGAGTCGAGATCCCAGAGGTATTGATTGGTGAGAATTCTTAGTACGGTTTCGTACTCTTCTCTTGCACCAACCTGCGCGGATGCGCAGGTTTTTTTTCGCCTCAACTTTGCAGTCGCTCCCGTATCACTTCTCGTGTAATCTGCCACCATTTACTATCAACCCTTCACACTGGCTGGCAAAGGGAGTTGAGATGCTTTTTGGGTTCTTCCGTACACTCTTCCGTATTCTCTTTCGCATTCGCGTCACTGGCGATGCTCAGGCGCTTCGCGGCGAACGCGTTCTTATCACACCAAACCATGTTTCCTTTATCGACGGCATTCTGCTGGCGCTATTTCTGCCCGTGCGTCCGGTGTTTGCGGTTTATACCTCCATCAGCCAGCAGTGGTACATGCGCTGGCTCACGCCGCTGATTGATTTTGTGCCGCTCGACCCGACCAAACCGATGATGATTAAACATCTGGTGCGTCTGGTAGAGCAGGGGCGTCCGGTGGTTATTTTCCCGGAAGGGCGCATCTCGGTGACCGGTTCACTGATGAAAATCTACGACGGCGCCGGGTTTGTCGCGGCGAAGTCAAAAGCAACCGTGGTGCCACTGCGTATTGAAGGGGCGGAGCGCTCCTATTTCAGCCGTCTGAAAGGGCTGGTAAAGCAGCGCATGTTCCCAAAAATTACGTTGCATATCCTGCCGCCAACGTCGTTACCGATGCCTGACGCACCCCGTGCACGCGATCGCCGTAAAATTGCCGGGGAGATGCTGCACCAGATTATGATGGAAGCGCGTATGGCGGTCCGCCCGCGCGAGACGCTGTATGAATCCCTGCTGTCGGCACAGCACCGCTACGGCGCGAAGAAAAACTGCATCGAAGACATCAACTTTACCCCGGATACCTATCGCAAGCTGCTGACCAAAACATTGTTCGTGGGCCGTATTCTTGAGAAGTACAGTCAGCAGGGCGAAAAGATTGGCCTGATGCTGCCCAACGCAGGCATCAGTGCGGCGGTGATTTTTGGTGCCGTTTCTCGTGGCCGTATTCCGGCGATGATGAACTACACGGCGGGCGTGAAAGGGCTGACCAGCGCCATCACGGCAGCGCAAATCAAAACCGTCTTTACCTCCCGCCAGTTCCTCGACAAAGGCAAACTGTGGCATCTTCCTGAACAGCTTACCCAGGTACGCTGGGTCTTCCTGGAAGATCTTAAAGCGGACGTGACGACAGGCGACAAACTGTGGATTTTTGCTCATCTGCTGATGCCGCGTCTGGCCCAGGTGAAACAGCAGCCGGAAGACGACGCGATTATCCTCTTCACCTCTGGCTCTGAAGGTAACCCGAAAGGCGTCGTCCACAGTCACAAGAGTATTCTGGCGAACGTTGAGCAGATCAAAAGCATTGCCGACTTTACCGCGAAAGACCGGTTTATGTCAGCGCTGCCACTGTTCCACTCTTTTGGCCTGACGGTGGGGCTTTTCACGCCGTTGCTGACCGGTGCCGAAGTCTTCCTTTATCCAAGCCCGTTGCATTACCGCATTGTGCCTGAGCTGGTGTATGACCGTAACTGTACCGTGTTGTTTGGAACCTCAACCTTCCTCGGAAACTACGCGCGTTTCGCCAATCCGTATGACTTCTTCCGCGTGCGCTACGTGGTTGCGGGCGCGGAAAAACTGCAGGAGAGCACGCGACAGATCTGGCAGGACAAATTTGGTCTGCGTATCCTCGAGGGGTATGGCGTGACAGAGTGTGCGCCGGTGGTCTCTATCAACGTGCCAATGGCGGCGAAACCGGGGACAGTAGGCCGAATTCTGCCTGGGCTGGATGCTCGTCTGCTGGCGGTGCCTGGCATTGAAGACGGTGGACGTCTGCAGCTGAAAGGGCCAAACGTGATGAACGGCTATCTGCGCGTGGAAAACCCCGGCGTGCTGGAAGCACCGACCGCAGAAAACGTTAATGGCGAGATTGAAACGGGCTGGTACGACACCGGCGATATTGTACGTTTCGATGAGCAAGGCTTTGTGCAGATCCAGGGGCGTGCAAAACGCTTTGCCAAGATTGCGGGTGAAATGGTCTCGCTTGAGATGGTTGAACAGCTGGCATCGGGCGTCTCCGCCGACAAGATGCATGCCACGGTTGTGAAGAGTGATGCAAGTAAAGGCGAGGCGCTGGTGCTGTTCACCACCGACAGCGAGCTTAAGCGCGACCAGTTACTGAGCTATGCCCGCGAGCACGGCATTCCGGAGCTGGCGGTACCTCGTGATATTCGCTACCTGAAACAGCTTCCGGTGCTCGGCAGCGGTAAGCCCGACTTCGTGACCCTCAAGGGCATGGTTGAACAGGCGGAACAACATAATGCGTGAGTCAGTACACACTAACACCTCTCTGCGCTCAAAAGGCATGATGGCGGTGATTGCCGCCCAGTTCCTTTCCGCCTTTGGCGATAACGCGCTGCTGTTTGCCACGCTGGCACTGCTCAAGGCTGAGTTTTACCCCGACTGGAGTCAGCCGGTTCTGCAGATGGTGTTTGTGGGCGCTTACATTATCTTTGCACCGTTTGTCGGACAGGTTGCGGACAGCTTCCCGAAAGGCCGGGTAATGATGTTTGCCAACGGTCTGAAACTGCTGGGAGCGGCCAGCATTTGTTTCGGTTTCAATCCGTTTATTGGCTATACGCTGGTCGGCATTGGCGCCGCAGCCTACTCCCCGGCGAAGTATGGCATCCTCGGGGAGCTGACCACCGGTGATAAGCTGGTGAAAGCCAATGGGCTGATGGAGTCCTCCACCATTGCGGCAATCCTGCTTGGCTCCGTCGCAGGCGGTGTCCTCGCTGACTGGCACGTGCTGGCGGCCCTCGGCGTGTGTGCCGTGGTGTACGGTGGCGCGGTAGTCGCTAACCTGTTTATTCCGAAACTGCCGGTGGCGCGTCCGGGGCAATCCTGGCGCTTTAAGCCGATGACCGGCAGCTTCTTCAATGCCTGCCGCGTACTGTGGCGTAACGGTGAAACACGATTCTCTTTGATGGGCACCAGTATGTTCTGGGGCGCTGGCGTTACGCTGCGCTTCCTGCTGGTATTGTGGGTGCCGGTGGCGCTGGGGATCACGGACAACGCGACGCCAACCTACCTTAATGCGATGGTGGCGATCGGGATTGTGGTGGGCGCGGGGGCAGCGGCAAAACTGGTGACGCTCGACACCGTTGCTCGCTGCATGCCGGCAGGGATCCTGATTGGCGTTGCGGTGCTTTTTTTCGCACTGCAACACGCGTTATTGCCAGCCTACGTACTGCTGATCCTGATTGGTATTCTGGGGGGCTTCTTCGTGGTGCCGCTGAATGCGCTTTTGCAGGAGCGTGGCAAGCAGACGGTCGGGGCGGGCAATGCTATTGCGGTGCAAAACCTCGGTGAAAACCTGGCGATGCTGCTGATGCTGGGCCTGTATTCGCTGGCGGTTAAAGTCGGCGCGCCTGTGGTGGGGATTGGCGTCGGGTTCGGTGGACTGTTCGCGCTGGCGATTGCCGGCTTGTGGGTCTGGCAGCGCCGCCGCTGATTCGGATCGTCTTCAGCGCCTTTTCACAAGCGGGTGCAAACATTAAAAACGGCAACAGAGGTTGCCGTTTTGTTTTTTTTACGGTGCCGGATAGGTATAAACCTGATGCACCGCTTCAATCTCCGCCAGCACGTCCTCGCTCAGGTCCAGATGGAAACTCTCAATGTTGGTTTTCAACTGTTCCATCGTCGTTGCGCCCAGCAGGGTGCTGGCCACAAACGGCTGACGGCGTACGAAGGCCAGTGCCATCTGGGCAGGATCGAGCCCGTGACGCTTCGCAATATCAACGTAGGCCGCGACGGCTTTCTGCGTCTGCTCGCCGCTATAGCGGGTAAAGCGGCTGAAGAGCGTATTACGCGCGCCGGCTGGCTTCGCGCCGTTCAGGTATTTACCCGTCAGCGTACCAAAGCCCAGGCAGGAATAGGCGAGCAGCTCAACCTCTTCATATTGCGTCACTTCGGCCAGACCCACTTCGTAACTGCGGTTGAGCAGGCTGTAGGGGTTCTGGATGGTGACAATGCGCGGCAGATCGTGTTTATCAGCCAGGTGCAGGTAGCGCATAACGCCAAAAGCCGTTTCGTTAGACACGCCGATGTAGCGGATTTTGCCCGCTCGCTGGCATTCGGTCAGCGCTTCCAGCGTTTCAAGCAGCGTAACGGCGGGAGCGCTTTCGTTCCAGCTGTAGCCGAGCTTACCAAAGCAGTTGGTTGGACGCTGCGGCCAGTGTACCTGGTAGAGATCAAGATAATCGGTTTGCAGGCGCTTCAGGCTGGCATCCAGCGCGGCACGGATATTCTTGCGATCGAGGATCTGGTTGGGGCGGATCCCGGCATCGCTGTTACGCGCAGGGCCGCTGACTTTCGAGGCGATAACCAGTTTTTCGCGGTTGCCGCGTTTTGCCAGCCAGTTGCCGACGTAGGTTTCGGTAAGCCCCTGCGTTTCCGGGCGTGGAGGAACAGGGTACATCTCTGCGACATCAATCAGGTTAATGCCCTGGCTGACGGCATAATCGAGTTGTGCATGGGCATCGGCTTCGCTGTTTTGTTCACCAAATGTCATCGTGCCCAACCCCAGTTGGCTTATCTCCAGAGAGCTGTGGGGGATACGGTGATAATGCATAGCCGGCTTCCTTCAATAGACATGTAGACCGCGTCAGGAACCTCCCGACAAAGGAATATAAACATGGCAGAGGGGAAGCAAAAGGGGAAGAAAAAAATCAAAAAGGCCAGCAAGGTACTGACCTCTCTCTGTTTATCGCTCGATAATTTGCGAGACTTCGTCGCGATTGATCTGCATTTTATTCCCGGACTGATCGCGGTAGCTGACCAGACCGGTGTCATCATCGACTTCCGGCTTGCCGTCTGTCAGGATCATCCGGCCATCTTTTGTCGCCATCACGTAATCGCTGCTACAGCCCGATACTGCAAACGCTAATCCGACTGCTGAAATTAACACTGCCCATTTTTTCATCGTTATCGTCCTCACCTGGCTCGTATCAAATCATAGTGTAGTAATAACCCGATATTTCGACAGGAGGAAGCGGTAAAATCTTAAAAACCAGGTGATTATGTTTGAGAGCTCTCAAAATAAGTAAAAAACTACGTTTTGAGTAAGAAATGGCGAGCAAGGAGCGCCCCGGTAAAGTTCTTTTTGAGATAAAAACCGCGTGGCAATGTCAGTATCGGCTCGCCCTGGGCACCGATTGCTTCCGTGAGCGCTTTACTGTTCGCCGCCTTTGGCCTCAGCTGTAACACCTCTCCGTGTCGGGCGGTGATGCGCTCAACCTGACCGAGGACAATCATATCCATCAGCTCTTCCCAGTCCAGACGCAGCTGATGCTCTTCATCTTCATCCGGACTCCACAGCAGCGGTGCGCCAACCCGGCGTTCAGCCAGCGGGATCTGACGTTCTCCTTCTACGGGGACCCAAAGCACGCGCTTCAGTTTATGCCGAACGTGACTGGTTTCCCACGTCACACCGGTATTCCCGGTTAACGGTGCAACGCAGACGAATGTCGTTTCCAGGGGCTTGCCAAGGCTATCGATGGGAATGGTTTTTAACTCTACGCCCAGGGCGGCGAAATCCTGCTCCGGTTTACTCCCTGCGCTTGCACCCAACCACAGCTCCAGCAGCATGCCGATCCAGCCTTTATCCCGCTTCAGATCCTGAGGGATCGGCAGGCCAGCTATTGCCGCCAGCTCGCCAAGCGAAAAGCCAGCCAGACGCTGCGCTTGCTGTAGCAACTGGGTTTCGCTGGACGGCGGTGAAAGCAAGGGTAAAAGCGAATGCATGAAGGTAACCTTTTGATTAAAAAATACACTAAGAAATTGTCCCCTGTGGATAGAGTTTAACTTTTTCTGTACGAATATGCCATGTGCATGATTTATAGGTTTTTTTAGTAAACTAAAAATGGATGGTGAGGGACAAAAATTCGGTTGTTCAATTCTGGTCACTGACAATGAACAGGATCTTACACCATGTTATCCACAGAAAAGTGGGATAACTGGGCATAACCCTGACTACTGTTTCAATTTACAGCCTTGACGTGCGACGAAAATCCAATTTTCAAACAAATTGTGCCTAACTTATTGGCACAATCTGTGGATAAAACCGACGCTGTTCGATCTTTCATCAGCACAACGATCCCTGATGTGACGATCGTCACGCTTAAGCGGTGTGGGTTGGTTTTATGGTGATTAACTTTATGAAAATAATGACTTTATTTTTTATTGATAATGGAGGGAGATTGACGGCGGCTGAGGTTGTTCATCGGTAATCAGACACTTCTTCACAACTATATCCACAGAAAAGGTGAATAAAATTCCCCTCTGAGCCGCTCATCTGTTTATAACTCTGCCTGTATTTGTGAGTTATTCAAATGTTATTAGGTTGCAGCCCTGTAAGAGAGTGGTTTACCGCCTCCCTGTAGTGTGAAACAATCATTCATATATAAGGTTTAGTTTGGGGTAGTCCGGTGATTGATGACGATGGCTACCGCCCGAACGTAGGAATAGTAATTTGTAATCGTCAGGGCCAGGTGATGTGGGCCCGTCGATATGGTCAGCACTCCTGGCAGTTCCCGCAAGGCGGGATCAACCCGGGAGAGTCCCCAGAACAAGCGATGTACCGGGAGCTGTTTGAAGAGGTTGGTTTAAGCCGAAAAGATGTTCGCATCCTGGCTTCGACCCGCAACTGGTTGCGTTACAAGTTACCGAAACGTTTGGTGCGTTGGGACACAAAGCCGGTTTGTATCGGCCAGAAACAAAAATGGTTTCTACTGCAGTTGGTGGGCAACGATTCAGATATCAATATGCAAACCAGCAGTACGCCGGAGTTTGATGGCTGGCGTTGGGTGAGCTATTGGTATCCTGTTCGTCAGGTCGTGTCATTTAAACGCGATGTTTACCGTAGGGTGATGAAAGAGTTCGCAAGTGTTGTCATGCAGCTTCAGGAGATCCCGCCTAAGCCGCAGAGCGCACCTGCCTGGCGACGTAAAAGAGGTTAAGCTACGCAAATCATGCTCACCCGCTTGCGAGAAATAGTCGAGAAGGTGGCCAGTGCGCCGCGTCTGAATGAGGCGCTGAACATTCTGGTTACCGACATCTGTCTTGCGATGGAGACCGAAGTCTGTTCGGTGTATCTGGCCGACCACGATCGGCGTTGCTATTACCTGATGGCGACCCGTGGTTTGAAAAAGCCACGTGGACGCACCGTAACGCTCGCGTTTGATGAAGGTATCGTTGGTCTGGTTGGGCGACTCGCCGAACCTATCAACCTTGCCGACGCGCAAAAACACCCCAGCTTTAAATATATCCCCTCCGTAAAAGAAGATCGTTTCCGCGCCTTCCTGGGCGTGCCGATTATTCAGCGCCGTCAGCTGCTTGGTGTGCTGGTGGTACAGCAGCGTGAGTTGCGTCAGTACGATGAAAGCGAAGAGTCTTTCCTCGTCACGCTGGCCACGCAGATGGCCGCGATCCTCTCCCAGTCCCAGTTGACGGCACTGTTTGGTCAGTATCGTCATACGCGTATTCGCGCGCTTCCGGCGTCGCCGGGCGTCGCTATCGCCGAAGGCTGGATGGACGCCACTCTGCCGTTGATGGAGCAGGTGTACGAAGCCTCAACGCTTGATGAAGCGCTTGAGCGTGAGCGTCTCACCGCCGCGCTGGAAGAGGCGTCGAATGAGTTTCGTCGCTACAGCAAGCGCTTTGCCGCTGGGGCGCAAAAAGAGACGGCGGCCATTTTTGACCTCTACTCGCACCTTCTCTCCGATGCACGTCTGCGCCGCGAGCTTTTTGACGAAGTCGACAAAGGTGCGGTTGCGGAGTGGGCGGTTAAAAAGGTCATTGAAAAATTTGCCGAGCAGTTTGCGGCACTGACCGACGGTTACCTGAAAGAGCGGGCCGGTGATTTACGCGCCCTGGGGCAGCGTTTACTGTTCCATCTTGATGACACTATTCAGGGCGCGAATGCCTGGCCAAAACGTTTTGTGCTGGTTGCTGATGAACTCTCCGCGACAACGCTGGCTGAACTGCCTCATGACCGCCTGGCGGGCGTAGTGGTACGCGATGGCGCGGCGAACTCGCACGCGGCCATTATGGTGCGCGCGCTGGGAATTCCCACCGTTATGGGGGCGGATATCCAGCCATCGGTGCTGCACCGACGCACCCTGGTGGTCGACGGTTATCGCGGTGAGCTGTTGGTTGATCCTGAGCCGGTTCTGCTTCAGGAATACCAGCGCCTTATCAGCGAAGAGAATGAATTAAGCAAGCTGGCAGAGGATGACGTTAATCTGCCCGCGCAGCTCAAAAGCGGCGAGCGAATCAAAGTCATGCTCAACGCAGGTTTAAGCCCCGAGCATGAAGAGAAGCTCGGCAGCCGCATCGACGGTATCGGCTTATACCGCACCGAAATCCCGTTTATGCTGCAAAGTGGCTTTCCCTCTGAAGAGGAGCAGGTCGCGCAGTATCAGGGCATGCTGCAGATGTTTAACGACAAACCGGTCACCCTGCGCACCCTTGATGTCGGGGCAGATAAACAGCTGCCGTACATGCCGATCAGTGAAGAAAACCCGTGCCTGGGCTGGCGTGGGATACGCATTACGCTCGATCAGCCTGAGATCTTCCTGATCCAGGTGCGTGCCATGCTGCGCGCGAATGCGGCGACGGGTAACCTTAGCATTTTACTGCCGATGGTCACCAGCATTGATGAGATTGACGAGGCGCGGCGTCTGATTGAGCGTGCCGGCCGTGAAGTCGAAGAGATGATTGGCTATGCGATCCCTAAACCACGAATTGGGGTGATGCTTGAAGTGCCGTCTATGGTCTTTATGCTGCCGCAGCTGGCTAACCGTGTCGACTTTATCTCGGTCGGTACCAATGACCTGACGCAGTATATTCTGGCCGTCGACCGTAACAACACGCGTGTTGCCAGCATCTATGACAGCCTGCACCCGGCGATGATCCGGGCGTTAGCGATGATCGCGCGAGAAGCCGAACAGCACGATATTGATTTGCGCCTGTGTGGTGAAATGGCCGGGGATTCGATGTGCGTTGCAATCCTGATTGGGCTGGGGTACCGCCACCTCTCCATGAACGGCCGTGCGGTTGCCCGCGTGAAGTACCTGCTGCGGCATATCGATATTGAGGATGCCCGCGAGCTGGCTGAACGCAGTCTTGAAGCGCAGCTGGCCGCCGAAGTGCGTCATCAGGTGGCTGCCTTCATGGAACGACGCGGTATGGGCGGCCTGATTCGCGGCGGTCGCTAATACGTACTTTTCACCTCACTCCGTCCTCGTCCTTTGTGACAGGGCGGAGGTGAGGATATAACACACTCCTCTATACACATCTTTTACATCTCTGGCGCATCCTCCGCGTCCGCCTTATGCTATGATTCGCAACTTTGGAGCCTCTGCTAACAGCAGAATCGCATTTCTACCGCTGTCCACTTTCAGCGGAATAACAACATCTTGTGGTGACAGATGAACAGTGGTTATCTACATTTTCCGGAATTTGATCCGGTCATTTTCTCAATAGGACCTGTTTCGCTTCACTGGTACGGTCTGATGTACCTGGTCGGCTTCATTTTTGCCATGTGGCTTGCTGGCCGTCGCGCCAGTCGTCCCGGCAGTGGCTGGACCAAAAACGAAGTCGAGAACCTGCTGTATGCAGGCTTCCTTGGCGTGTTCCTGGGCGGCCGTATTGGGTATGTTCTGTTCTATAACCTCCCGGTATTCCTGAACGATCCACTCTACCTGTTCCGCGTCTGGGATGGCGGCATGTCCTTCCACGGCGGGCTGATTGGTGTGATCCTGGTGATGGTGATTTTTGCCAAACGCACCAAGCGCAACTTCTTCCAGGTGTCAGATTTTATCGCGCCACTGATCCCGTTTGGTCTGGGAGCAGGACGTCTGGGCAACTTTATCAATGGTGAGCTCTGGGGGCGTGTCGACCCGAGTGTCTCCTTTACCATGCTATTCCCGGGCTCGCGTGCAGAGGACATGGCGCTGCTGCCGTCTCATCCTGAGTGGCAATCCCTGTTCGATACTTACGGTGTTCTGCCGCGCCACATGTCTCAGCTTTACGAGCTGGCGCTGGAAGGTGTGGTGCTGTTTATCATCCTGAATCTGTTTATCCGTAAACCGCGTCCGATGGGGTCTGTCTCCGGTCTGTTCCTGATTGGCTACGGTGCATTCCGTATCATCGTCGAGTTCTTCCGCCAGCCGGATGCACAGTTCACCGGCGAATGGGTACAGTACATCAGCATGGGGCAGATCCTCTCCATTCCGATGATTGTCGCGGGTGTCATTATGATGATTTGGGCGTATCGTCGTCGTCCACAGCAACAACTTTCCTGAGGAACCATGAAACAGTATCTTGAACTGATGAAAAAAGTGCTCGATGAGGGCACGCCGAAAAATGACCGTACCGGTACCGGCACGCTCTCCATTTTTGGCCACCAGATGCGCTTCAATCTGCAGGAAGGTTTTCCGCTGGTGACGACAAAGCGCTGCCACCTGCGCTCGATCATTCATGAACTGCTCTGGTTCCTGCAAGGCGATACCAACGTTGCGTATCTGCATGAAAACAACGTCTCTATCTGGGACGAATGGGCAGATGAAAACGGCAACCTGGGCCCGGTGTACGGTAAGCAGTGGCGCGCATGGCCTACGCCGGATGGCCGCCATATTGACCAGATCACCACCGTGATGAACCAGCTGAAAAACGATCCGGACTCGCGCCGTATTATCGTTTCTGCCTGGAACGTCGGCGAGCTGGATAAAATGGCACTGGCACCGTGCCATGCGTTCTTCCAGTTCTATGTGGCAGACGGCAAGCTCTCCTGCCAGCTCTATCAGCGCTCCTGCGACGTGTTCCTCGGCCTGCCGTTCAACATTGCCAGCTATGCGCTGTTAGTGCATATGATGGCGCAGCAGTGCGATCTGGACGTAGGCGATTTCGTCTGGACCGGTGGGGATACCCATCTCTACAGCAACCATATGGAACAGACGCATCTCCAGCTGACCCGCGAACCGCGCACCTTGCCTAAGCTGATTATCAAACGCAAACCGGAATCCATTTTTGATTACCGCTTTGAAGATTTTGAGATTGAGGGTTATGACCCTCATCCAGGCATCAAAGCGCCCGTCGCTATCTGAGGCCGTCAATCGTGACATAACCGGTGCTGTTTAGCGCCGGTTTTTTTCGCCTTCTTCCCGCTTTCCGACGCGTTATCCAGAACGTATGCAACACACTGCAACCGCTTAACTTTCCTTGATAAGGGCTCGTAAAACGCTCCTCCGTTGCTCGTCAATTCCAGGCCATTTCGCCACACTCCGGGCATGAAAAAAGAGAACGGTTTTACGCTTATCGAAACCCTGGTGGCTATCTCGCTGGTGGTCATTCTCAGCGCCTCCGGGCTATACGGCTGGGACAACTGGCAACGGCAGCAACGGCTCTGGCAAACCGCCGGGCAGGTGCGTGATTACCTGGCATTTCTGCGCAATGACGCAAACCGGCACAACCGTGACCACCAGGTCACATTGCGGCGCGACAGGGGCGTCACCTGTCTGATGAGCGCATTCGTGCAGGGCTGTGATAAGGGCAGTCCGTTTGTATTTATTCCCCTGTGGCCGGAGGTCACGGTAAGTGAAATAACGCCGTTATTTGGCTTCTATGGACTCAGGGATACGGCATGGGCAGGGCGAATACGCCTGCAAAGTCGTGCAGGAGAATGGCTCGTCATTGTCTCGAATGGAGGGCGAATCAGGATGTGCAATGTCACAGGAGAAGGTTCATGTCCCTAAACCAGCAGGGATTCTCACTGATGGAAGTTCTGATTGCCACGGCGATCAGCAGTCTGTTACTGATAAGCGCCTCGCGCTTTTTACCGGGCTTGCAGCGGGCTGTTTTACAGCAGTCCGGTCAGCGGGAGCTTGAGGAGGAGGTGTGGCAACGCCTTTTTTCCCTCGGCAAACAGCTTCAGCGTGCGGGGTATTGCGCCGGAAACTGTGCGGGGCAGGGACTGACGATCGGCAGGCAAGGTCGCTGTGTCATTGTACGGTGGGATGCAAACAGTAACGGTAACTGGGATAGCTCGTCTTCGGAAAACGACAGCACAGGTTTTCGTCTGGAATCAGGTGCACTGGAGACCCTGCATGGGGCGACCTCGTGTGAGGGTAAAGGATGGGAGAAACTCACTGACCCCAACAGGCTTCTCATCCAGCACTTTGTGGTGAGTCAAGTTGAGCAAGCGGGGTTTGCCCCCCAGTTGAATATTGAAATGACCGCCCTTCGTCAGGGCGAGCAGGGGGCCCCCTGTCAGGCTTTTTATGGCGTCACGGGGTACAACCTGTGAACCGGCAGCGCGGAATGTCCTCGCTGGCGCTGGTGTTACTTTTACTGGTGTTGGGCACGCTGATCCTCACCGGCCTCAATCAGCAGCTGACCACGTTTAGCGCACTGGTGGGCGGTGAGAGCCGCTCGGTTCAACAGCAGGCATCCGTGCAGTCAGCGCTTGAATGGGGACGCGTTCAGAGCTGGTTATCTGAGCCTGAGATCCAGTGCAAAAAGGTATCGGCGTGGCGAGTTTGCCTGCGGCTACTGAATGAAGCGCGTGTGCTGCTTATCGCCGGGAGTGATGACCTGCTGCTATGGCGCAGAGGCGAAATCATCGACGGCAAGATCCATTTCTCGCCACACGGCTGGAGTGATTTTTGTCCGCTTAAGGAGAGTGCGTTATGCCAGCTGCCGTGAGCAGAGAAAAAGGCTTTAGCATGGTTGAGGTATTACTGGCGATGATGCTGCTGGTGATGATTGTCACGGCACTGTCGGGTTATCAGCGGGCACTGGCGACGCGGTTCTCTATGTTTAATCAGTATCGTCAGCTCTGGCACCATGCCTGGAATCAGTCTCAGCTTTCAACAATTGCTCTCCCGGCAGGCTGGCAGGTCAGTCGGGGGCAGACAACACTCTCTGGATGTGTCAGCATCACGGTTACACTTATTTCTCCTCTGGGGCGGCGCGGCGAGATGACGCGTCTGCATTGCCCGGTTAGCCAGTAGTCGGGAGCGTCTATGTTAAGGGTCTACCACTCAAATCGTCTGGATGTGCTGGAAGCGCTGATGGAATTTATCGTTGAGCGCGAGCGGCTTGACGATCCTTTTGAGCCAGAAATGGTGCTGGTGCAGAGCACCGGTATGGCGCAGTGGCTGCAGATGTCGCTTTCGCGTAAATTCGGCATTGCCGCAAATATCGATTTCCCGCTGCCCGCGAGTTTTATCTGGGAGATGTTTGTCCGCGTGTTGCCGGACATCCCGGAACAGAGTGCCTTCAACAAGCAAAGCATGAGCTGGAAGCTGATGGCATTGCTGCCGGACATGCTGCAGCATGATGAATTCGTCATGCTGCGCCACTACCTCAATGACGACACCGATAAACGCAAGCTATTCCAGCTGGCATCGCGCACCGCCGATCTCTATGACCAGTATCTGGTGTATCGCCCGGAATGGCTGACTCGCTGGGAAGCGGGCGAGCGGGTCGACGGGTTACCGGAGGCGCAAGTCTGGCAGGCACCGCTCTGGAAAGCGCTGGTGGAACACACTGAGAAACTCGGCCAGCCGAAGTGGCACCGTGCAAACCTCTACCAGCGGTTTATCTCCATACTGGAAAACAGCGCTGAGCGGCCAGCCCGGCTGCCCTCTCGCGTGTTTATCTGCGGCATCTCGGCGCTGCCACCGGTGTATTTGCAGGCGCTGAGTGCGCTGGGTAAACACATCGACATACATATCCTCTTTACCAATCCGTGTCGCCAGTACTGGGGCGACATTCAGGATGAACGCTGGCTTTCGCGGCTGGTGTCTCGCCAGAGACGACGCCTGTTTGAAGAGCGTACCGTGCCACTGTTTAAAGACAGCGCGTCTGCCGCACAGCTATTTGATGAGCACGGCATTCAAAACCTGCCAAACCCGCTGCTTGCCTCTTGGGGAAAGCTGGGCCGCGACTACATTCACATGCTCTCAGACATCACGTCGTCAGGCGAAGGGGATGTGGATGCCTTCGTCGAGATCGCTCCGGATAGCCTGCTGCATAATATCCAGCTCGACATTCTGGATCTCGAAAACCGCGCCGTCATGGGCGTTACGGCGAAAGAATTTGAACGCAGCGACAGTAAGCGCAAGCTGGACGGTGACGATCGCAGCGTCACGATCCACGTTTGTCACAGCCCGCAGCGCGAGGTTGAAGTCCTTCACGATCAACTGCTGGCGATGCTGCAGGACGATCCTGAGCTGACGCCACGTGACATTGTGGTGATGGTGGCGGATATCGACAGTTACAGTCCCTTTATTCAGGCTGTTTTTGGGAGTGCGACGGGTGAACGCTACCTGCCGTACGCCATTTCTGACCGACGGGCCCGCCAGTCTCATCCGGCCTTGCAGGCCTTTATTACTTTGCTTTCATTATCGGATAGCCGGTTTATCTCCGAAGATGTCCTGGCATTACTGGATGTCCCAGTCCTGGCCGCACGTTTCAATATCAATGAAGAGGGGCTGCGTTACCTTCGTCAGTGGGTTAACGAGTCCGGCGTACGCTGGGGCATTGATGATGACAACGTTCAGGCGTTCGAGCTTCCTCCTACCGGCCAGCACACCTGGCGGTTTGGCCTGACGCGTATGCTGCTGGGCTATGCGATGGAAAGCAGCCAGGGCGAGTGGAATGAAGTCCTGCCCTACGATGAGTCCAGCGGGTTGATCGCTGAGCTGGTCGGTCATTTAGCTTCCCTGCTGATGCAACTTAACCGCTGGAGGCTTGAGTTGATGCAGCCGCGTCCGCTGGATGCGTGGCTCCCGGTTTGCAGGGCATTGCTCAATGATTTCTTCCTGCCGGACAGTGATACCGAAGCCGCTATGGCGCTCATTGAAACGCAGTGGCAGGCAATCGTCGAAGAGGGCGTGAGTTCCCACTATAACGAGGCTATCCCATTGTCATTGCTGCGCGATGAGCTGACGCAACGGCTCGATCAGGAGCGAATTAGCCAGCGTTTCCTGGCAGGCCCAATCAATATTTGCACCCTGATGCCAATGCGTTCTATCCCGTTCAAAGTGGTGTGCCTGCTCGGAATGAATGACGGTATATACCCACGCGCCCTGGCGCCGCTAGGTTTTGATCTGATGAGTGCGAATCCAAAGCGGGGCGATCGTAGCCGTCGTGACGATGACCGCTATCTCTTCCTTGAGGCGCTCATTTCGGCTCAACGTCAGCTGTATATCAGCTATATCGGCCGCTCTATCCAGGACAACAGCGAGCGCTTTCCTTCTGTTCTGGTGCAGGAACTGGTGGATTATATCGGGCAGAGCCACTATCTGGCGGGGGATGAAGCCCGTAACTGTGATGAAAGCGCGCAGCGAGTGAAGGCGCATATCACCCGCTTCCATAGCCGCATGCCGTTTGACCCGGTGAACTACGTGGTCAGCGATCATCAGAGCTATGCCCACGAATGGCTGCCTGCGGCGAAAAAAGAGGGGAGAGCGCATACCGATTTCATTCAGGAGCTTGATCCTCGCCCGATAGACACCCTGACCTTTGAACAGCTTCAGCGGTTTTGGGGGCATCCGGTACGCGCTTTCTTCCAGCAACGGTTGCAGGTCAATTTCCGTTCTGAAGAGAGTGAAATTCCTGATGCAGAGCCATTTACGCTGGAAGGGCTGGAGCGGTATCAGCTAAACCTGCAGCTGCTGAACGCGCTGGTTGAAGAGGAAGATGCCGACAAGCTTTACCGCCGCTACCGTGCTGCGGGGCAGTTACCCTACGGGGCGTTCGGAGAAATTGTCTGGGAGGCGCAGCGCCAGGAGATGGAAGCTCTGGCAGAACGCGTGAGGGAATGCCGGCAACCCGGAACCAGTCTTGAAATCGATCTCAACTGCCAGGGTGTGCAGCTCACGGGCTGGCTAACTCAGGTACAGCCGGATGGGCTCCTGCGGTGGCGTCCTTCCATGCTTAGCGTTTCACAAGGTTTGCAACTCTGGCTCGAACATCTTGTCTACAGTGCTGGCGGCCATAAAGGCGAAAGCCGTATTTTTGTCCGCAAAGAGGGTGAATGGCGCTTTCCGCCGATGGACGCAGAGCAGGCGTTACGTTATTTATCCTTGTACGTTGAAGGCTATCTGCGGGGAATGAATAAACCGCTTCTGCTACTGCCCGAGAGCGGTGGCGCCTGGATAAAAGCTTGTTATGACGCACAGAATGATGCCATGTTAACGGATGACGCTTCACTGCAGAAAGCACGGAGTAAATTCATGCAGGCGTATGAAGGTAACATGATGGTGCGCGGCGAAGGTGAGGATGTCTGGTATCAACGTTTATGGCGAACGCTTGAGCCTGAATACTTCGAGGCTATCACGGAAGAAGCACAACGCTACCTGTTACCGTTGTTCAAATTTAATCAGTCCTGAGCGCTGTATAAAAATTGCGCAGTATGGGGTGTTCATTTATGATGCACTTCTTATCACGGACTGATGTACCCAAAGAAAGAGATGTTGGTGAGTCCAGCACGCAGTTTGTTAATGATGTAGCCGTGATAAAGAGGTCGTAATGCCAGGCAGCACCTTGTTCAAAGCGTTTGTTTTGTTTGTCGCCCTTTGGGCACCTTTCACTCAGGCAGGCTCCGGTTGGCAACCCATTCAGGAAACTATCCGTAAGAGCGAAAAAGATACCCGTCAGTATCAGGCTATTCGCCTTGATAACGGGATGACTGTGCTGCTGGTTTCCGATCCGCAGGCGGTAAAATCCCTGTCGGCACTGGTGGTGCCGGTTGGGTCGCTGGAAGATCCGGAAGCCCACCCTGGGCTTGCACACTATCTGGAACATATGACGCTTATGGGTTCCAAAAAATACCCACAGCCAGATAGCCTGTCCGAATTTCTCAAAATGCATGGCGGCAGCCACAACGCCAGCACGGCGCCGTACCGTACAGCCTTCTATCTCGAAGTAGAGAATGATGCGCTGGGAGGTGCAGTGGATCGTCTGGCGGATTCTATCGCGGCTCCCCTGCTGGATAAAAAATACGCTGACCGCGAACGCAATGCCGTTAATGCTGAACTGACCCTTGCCCGTACGCGAGACGGGATGCGCATGGCGCAGGTGAGTGCAGAAACCATTAACCCGGCGCACCCGGGATCGCGTTTTTCCGGTGGTAACCTGGAGACACTGAGCGATAAACCGAACAGCCCGGTGCTGGATGCCCTGCATGCCTTTCGCGATAAATACTACTCCGCCAATCTGATGAAAGCGGTCATCTACAGCAACAAACCGTTGCCTGAGCTGGCAAGCATGGCGGCACGGACGTTTGGCCGGGTACCGAATAAAAATATCGACCTGCCGCAGATAAACGTTCCTGTGGTCACGGACGCGCAAAAAGGGATCGTTATCCACTACGTTCCTGCACTGCCGCGTAAAGTGTTACGCGTTGAGTTCCGCATTGATAACAATACGGCGCAGTTTCGCAGCAAAACCGATGAACTGGTCACCTACCTGATTGGCAATCGTAGCCCGGGAACACTTTCTGACTGGCTGCAAAAACAAGGGCTGGTGGAAGGTATCCGTGCCGACTCCGATCCGGTTGTGAACGGCAACAGCGGCGTGCTGGCGATCTCCGCCACCCTGACTGACAAAGGTCTGGCTCACCGTGATGACGTCGTGGCGGCTATCTTCAGCTACCTCTCTTTGCTGCGCGATAAAGGCGTCGATAAACGCTACTTTGATGAACTGGCGCACGTGCTGGATCTCGATTTCCGTTATCCGTCCATTACCCGCGACATGGATTACGTTGAATGGCTGGCGGATACCATGATCCGTGTGCCGGTGGAACATACCCTCGACGCGGTCAATATTGCCGACCAGTATGACGCCGACGCGGTAAAAGCCCGCCTGGCGATGATGACGCCGCAGAATGCCCGCGTCTGGTATATCAGCCCGAACGAACCGCATAACAAAATGGCCTATTTTGTCGATGCCCCTTATCAGGTGGATAAAATCAGTGACCAGACCTTCGCCGACTGGCAGAAAAAGGCCGGTGAGATCGCGCTTAAATTGCCGGAGCTGAACCCCTACATTCCGGATGATTTCTCGCTGATTAAAACCACGAAAGCCTATCCGCACCCGGAACTTATCGTTGATGAGCCGACGCTGCGCGTGGTGTATACGCCTAGCCGCTATTTCGCGAGTGAACCGAAAGCCGATGTGAGCGTGGTTCTGCGTAACCCAAAAGCAATGAACAGCGCTAAAAATCAGGTGATGTTTGCGCTCAATGACTATCTTGCCGGTATCGCACTCGATCAGCTTAGCAATCAGGCGGCCGTCGGCGGGATAAGCTTCTCGACCAACGCCAATAACGGTCTGATGGTCAATGCCAACGGCTACACCCAGCGTCTGCCGCAGCTGTTCCAGGCGTTACTGGAAGGTTATTTCAGCTATACCCCGACGGAAGAGCAACTTGAGCAGGCCAAATCCTGGTATGCGCAGATGATGGATTCTGCCGAGAAGGGTAAAGCGTATGACCTGGCGCTCATGCCGACGCAAATGCTTTCGCAAATTCCCTATTTCCAGCGCGAAGATCGCCGGGCGCTACTGCCCTCTATCACCTTAAAAGATGTGCTGGCGTATCGTGATGCGCTGAAAACGAACACGCGTCCGGAGTTCCTTATCGTCGGAAACATGAGTGACGTACAGGCTAAAACACTGGCAGAAAATGTCCGTACGCAGCTTGGTTCGAAAGGCGACGAGTGGTGCCGCAACCAGGACGTACTGGTTGAGAAAAAACAGAATGTGATTTTTGAAAAGGCGGGTAACAGCACGGATTCTGCCCTGGCCGCTGTGTTTGTACCCACGGGTTATGATGAATTCACCAGTACCGCGCAGAGTGCGGTGCTGGGGCAGATTATTCAGCCGTGGTTTTACAACCAGCTGCGTACAGAAGAGCAGCTTGGTTACGCGGTCTTTGCCTTCTCCATGAACGTGGGTCGCCAGTGGGGGCTGGGCTTCCTGCTGCAAAGCAGTGATAAACAGCCTGCTTATCTCTGGCAGCGTTATCAGGCATTCTTCCCACAGGCGGAAGCGAAGCTGCGGGCGATGAAGCCGGAGGAGTTTGCTCAGATTCAGCAGGCCGTCATCGCGCAGGTGATGCAGCCGCCGCAGACGCTGGGTGAAGAAGCATCACAACTGAGCAAAGATTTTGATCGCGGTAATCTGAAATTTGATTCGCGTGATAAAGTAGTGGCCGAGATAAAACAGCTGACGCCGCAGAAGGTTGCTGATTTCTTCCACCAGGCGGTGGTTAAACCGCAGGGAATGGCGATTCTGTCGCAGGTTTCCGGTAGTCAGAACGGGAAAACGGACTACGTTAACCCGAAAGGCTGGACGATCTGGAAGAGCGTCAGCGCGCTGCAGCAATCTATGCCCTGGAGTAAGAAAGAATGACCGATACCGCTGAGCCCCTTAATCCCTTACGTTTACCTCTACAGGGTGAACGATTGATTGAAGCCTCAGCGGGAACGGGAAAAACCTTCACCATTGCCGCGCTCTATCTGCGTCTTCTGTTAGGGCTTGGTGGTAACGCCGCTTTTCCACGTCCGTTAAGTGTGGAAGAGCTGCTGGTGGTCACCTTCACCGAGGCTGCTACCGCTGAGCTGCGCGGTCGTATTCGTGCCAATATTCATGAGCTGCGCATCGCCTGCCTGCGCCAGACCACGGATAACCCTCTCTACGCCAGCCTTCTTGAAGAGATTGCAGATAAGCAACAGGCCGCCCAGTGGCTGCTGTTGGCGGAACGGCAGATGGACGAAGCGTCCGTTTTCACCATTCATGGTTTTTGTCAGCGCATGCTGAGCCTGAATGCGTTTGAATCCGGAATGCTGTTCGAACAGCAGCTCATTGAAGATGAATCTGTGCTTCGCTATCAGGCCTGTGCGGATTTCTGGCGTCGCCACTGTTACCCTTTATCGCGCGATATCGCTGAAGCGGTCCATGCGTTGTGGAAAGGTCCCGAAGAGCTTCTTCGCGCTATCGACCGTTATCTTCAGGGCGAAGCGCCGGTTATCAAATCTCCGCCACCTGCAGACGAAACGCTGGCTTCACGTCATGAAAAGATTGTCGGAAAAATTGCTGCGCTCAAGCAACAATGGAATGCGTCCGTCGTTGAGATTGAGGCGATCATCGAAAACTCCGGGATCGACAGACGTAAATTTAACCGCGGCAACCAGGGTAAATGGATCGAGAAGATCAGCGCATGGGCGCAGGAAGAGACGCGCGGTTATCAGCTTCCGGACGCACTGGAGAAATTCTCGCAGCGTTTTTTGATTGAGCGGACTAAAGCCGACGGCATTGTGCCTGAGCATCCTCTGTTTGTTGCGATTGAATCGCTGCTCGCTGAGCCACTCACGCTCAATGACCTGATGATCACCCGCGCCATGACGGAAATTCGCGAAGCCGTATCACGTGAGAAACGTCGCCGTGGCGAACTGGGTTTTGACGATATGCTGAGCCGCCTTGATGCGGCGCTGTGCAGTGAAAACGGCGAAGCCCTTGCCTGCGCGATCCGCACCCGCTTCCCGGTAGCGATGATTGACGAATTTCAGGATACGGACCCTCAGCAGTACCGTATTTTCCGCCGCATCTGGCGACAACAGCCCGACACCGCGCTGTTGTTAATCGGCGATCCGAAACAGGCCATTTACGCCTTCCGCGGTGCGGATATTTTCACCTACATGAAGGCCCGCAGTGAGGTAGAGGCGCATTATACGCTGGATACCAACTGGCGCTCTTCCCCGGGCATGGTGCAAAGCGTCAATGCGCTGTTTAGCCGCATGGATACGGCGTTTATGTTCCGTGAGATCCCCTTTCAACCGGTAAAGTTTGCCGCAAAAAACAGCTCGTTGCGTTTCGAATTCAACGGGGTGACGCAGCCCGCCATGAACTTCTGGCTGCTGGACGGTGAAGGCTGTGGCGTCGCGGACTATCAAAACGCCATGGCTCAGCATTGTGCCGCGCAGATCCGTGACTGGCTCAGCGCTGGTGCGCGTGGCGAGGCGCTGTTGTGGAAGGAAAATGAGTCAGCCCCCGTGAAGGCGTCTGATATCACGGTGCTGGTGCGCAGTCGTCAGGAGGCGTCGCTGATCCGCGATGCGCTTACCCTGCTGAACATCCCGTCCGTGTACCTCTCAAACCGTGACAGCGTTTTTGAAACCCTGGAAGCACAGGAGATGCTGTGGCTGCTTCAGGCCGTGCTGTCCCCGGAGCGCGAAAGTACGCTTCGCAGCGCACTAGCCAGCGCAATGCTCGGTCTGAACGCCCGTGACATTGATGCACTCAATAATGACGAAGCTGCATGGGATGCGGTGGTCGAAGAGTTTGTTCACTACCGTGAGCGATGGCAGAAGCGCGGTGTGATGGCGATGGTGCGCGAGCTCATGGCGAAGCGACACCTTGCGGAGAATATGCTCGCGACAGCAGGCGGTGAACGCCGTCTGACCGACATTTTACATATCAGTGAGCTGTTGCAGGAGGCGGGCACGCAGCTTGAAAGCGAACATGCTCTGGTGCGCTGGCTGGCGCAACAGATTGCCGACCCAAACAGCAACGCCTCCAGCCAGCAGATGCGTCTTGAGAGTGATAAACATCTGGTACAGATCGTCACGATTCACAAGTCGAAAGGCCTGGAATATCCGCTGGTCTGGCTGCCGTTTATCGCCAATTACCGCGTGCAGGATCAGGCCTTTTACCACGATCGCGAGTCGTTCGACGCGGTGCTCGATCTCAGTAAAGCGGAGTCCAGCGTTGAGCTGGCCGAGGCCGAACGTCTGGCGGAAGATTTACGCCTGCTCTACGTGGCATTGACCCGTTCGGTCTGGCACTGCAGCCTGGGCGTGGCGCCGCTGTTCCGCCGTCGTGGCGACAAGTCGGGGGAGAGCGATTTCCACCTGAGCGCGCTGGGGCGACTCATTCAGCTCGGCGAGCCCAAAGATGCTGCCGGATTGCGCCAGTGCATCGAGTCGCTGTGCGGCGAGCATGTTGCCCTGCACATTCCGTCGCCGCCAGATAACAGCCGCTGGCAGATGCCGGACTGGCGGGAATCTGAACTGGAAGCCCGGCAGATTCTGCGCACCATTGCCGACGACTGGCGCGTTACCAGCTACTCCGGGTTACAGCAGCACGGGCAGAGCATTGCGCAGGACCTGATGCCAAAGCTGGATATTGATGCCGCCGGAGCCGGTAGCGTACCGGTTGAGCCTGCGCTTACGCCGCATCAATTTCCACGCGGCGCGTCACCGGGAACCTTTTTGCATAGCCTGTTTGAAGAGCTGGATTTTACCCAGCCTGTCTCTGACGAATGGGTCCTGAAGATGTTACAGAGTGGGGGCTATGATGCACAATGGCAGCCGGTCCTCACCGAGTGGATCCGCGCTATTCTGCACGCCCCGCTCACGGCAGAGGGCCTCTCTCTCAGCCAGTTGACCGCCAAAGATAAACAGGTGGAGATGGAGTTTTACCTTCCCATCGCCAGCCCGCTGCGGGCTGACGCGCTTGATGCGGTGATCCGCGAGTATGACCCGTTGTCCGCCGGTTGCCCGCCGCTGAACTTCCGCCAGGTGCAGGGGATGTTAAAAGGCTTTATCGACCTGGTTTTCCGTCACGAAGGGCGCTACTACCTGCTGGATTACAAATCAAACTGGCTGGGTGAGAACAGCGAAGCCTACACCCAGCAGGCGATGGCATCCGCCATGCAAATGCATCGCTACGATCTGCAGTACCAGCTCTACACTCTGGCGCTGCATCGTTATCTGCGCCATCGCATTGCTGACTACCGTTACGAAGAGCACTTTGGTGGGGTGATTTACCTTTTCCTGCGCGGTGTGGATGCGGCTGACCCGCGTTCAGGCATCTTTAGCACACGCCCGCATGCGGCACTGATTGAGAAAATGGATAACTTATTTGCAGCAAACGCGGAGGAAGTGGCATGACGATGCAGGAATTGTTGCTGGAAGCGGTAGAACAGCGACTACTACGCCACCTGGACGTACAGTTCGCCATAATGGTGTCAGGTGATGAGCCTGCCGTGATGCTCGCTGCTGCCATCCTGAGTAAAGACGCAGGGGAAGGGCACGTTTGCCTGCCGCTTTCGCGTCTGGCGATGGATGAGAAAATGCCCGCGGCCCTGCAGTCCTGCTTTGCTCTGCTGGGAGAATCCGTGGACTGGCCGACGGTATTGCACCGTTCGCCTGCCGTCAGCGCAGCCGATAGCCAGACCCCCATGATCCTGACGGGCGATCGTTTGTATCTCAACCGACTGTGGCGTAATGAACTGGCGGTCGCGCGTTTTTTCAGCGAGACCAATGCGCCTCTTCCCTGCGATGAAGCCCAGCTGCGGCAAACGCTGGATACCTTGTTTACCTCTGTTGAGGCGACAGACTGGCAGAAAGTGGCGGCAGCCGTGGCCTTAACACGGCGGATCTCCGTCATCTCTGGCGGCCCGGGAACCGGTAAAACCACCACCGTGGCCAAACTGCTTGCCGCCCTGATTCAGTTATCAGGTGAGCAAAAGTGCCGTATTCGTCTGGCGGCCCCTACTGGCAAAGCGGCGGCGCGCCTGACCGAGTCGTTAGGTGGTGCGCTGCAGAAGTTGCCACTCACAGGGGAGCAGCTTGCCCTTTTCCCAAACGAAGCCAGCACGCTGCACCGGCTGCTGGGCGCTCAGCCGGGAAGCCAGCGTCTGCGTTATCACGCCGGTAACCCGTTGCACCTGGATGTGCTGGTGGTGGATGAGGCGTCAATGATCGACCTGACGATGATGGCGCGGTTGATTGATGCTCTGCCAGCGCACGCCCGCGTCATTTTCCTGGGCGATCGCGACCAGCTTGCCTCGGTGGAAGCCGGGGCGGTGCTGGGAGATATCTGCACTTATGCAAGCCTGGGATATACCGCTGAACGCGCTGAGGAGCTGTCCCGTCTGACCGGCTGTTCGCTCGCCAGTGAAAACCATTCCCTGGCGGGGGCGCTGCGCGACAGCCTGTGCCTGCTGCAAAAAAGCTACCGTTTCGGCAGCGACTCGGGCATCGGTCAGCTGGCTTCGGCTGTGAACAGAGGCGACCGGCACACGACCTGTGCGGTATTTGACGGTCAATTCACCGATATCGAGAAAAAATCGCTGCAAACCGGGGACGAGTATCAGGCGATGCTTGATGACGCCCTGCAGGGGTATCAGCATTTTCTGACGGGTGTACAACAGCAATGCACGCCGGCACAGGCGCTCGCCGCCTTTGGCGAGTATCAGCTACTGTGCGCACTGAGGGAAGGACCATTTGGCGTAAGCGGTCTGAACGACAGGTTCGAACAGCTGCTGGGCCAGAAACGCAAAATCCACCGCACCCCGCACTCGCGCTGGTATGAGGGACGCCCGGTGATGATCGCCCGCAACGATAGCGCGCTGGGGCTGTTTAACGGGGATATCGGGATTGCCCTCGATCGTGGACTGGGGCTGCGCGTCTGGTTCCAGATGCCGGATGGAAGCGTGAAGTCCGTTCAGCCCAGCCGTCTGCCTGAACATGAAACGGCCTGGGCAATGACGGTGCATAAGTCTCAGGGCTCCGAGTTCAACCATGCGGCGCTGATCCTGCCGACACAGCTTTCGCCCGTCATTACCCGCGAACTGATTTATACCGCCATTACGCGCGCGCGTCAGCGCCTGTCGCTGTATGCCGATGAACGTGTGCTGCTACAGGCGATTGCCACCCGCACGGAACGTCGAAGCGGCCTGAGCGCGATATTTGAAGCCCTTTAAGCGATAGCCCCCACCGGGTGGTGAGGGCTTCGTATTATCCCAGATCGGCCATCAGCACTTTTGACCGGCGCTGATAGTTGTACATCTCTTTCTTACTCTCCGGCAGTGATTCAATGTCCACCGGTGTAAATCCGCGCTCCTGGAACCAGTGAATGCTGCGTGTAGTCAGCACGAACAGCTTGTTCAGCCCCATCTGACGCGCCTGAGCCGCCACGCGCTCAAGCAGCATTTCACCCCGTGAAGAGCTCCGGTAGTCAGGATGCACTGCCACGCAGGCCATTTCTCCGATCTGCTCTTCCGGGAACGGGTAGAGAGCGGCGCAGGCAATGGTCAGGTTATCGCGCTGAATAATGGTGAATTTGTCGATCTCCATCTCCAGCTGTTCGCGGGAGCGCCGAACCAGAATGCCCTGCTGTTCCAGTGGGCGAATCAGCTCCAGAATTCCGCCGATATCATTGATGGTGGCGCGACGGATCTGCTCCGCACTCTCCATCACAATCTGGGTGCCGATACCATCGCGGGAGAACAGTTCCTGCAGCAGGGCACCGTCTTCCTGATAGCTGATCAGGTGGCTACGACGCACGCCGCTGCGGCAGGCCTTCACGGCACCGCGCAAAAAACGCACGGTACCCGAGTGGTAATCCCCCTCGGCTTCCAGCGCTTCTACGCGAGCCTGGGCCTCATTCGGGAAGAGCTCTGGCACAATCACCCCTTCATCATTCACGACGCCCTGGGAAGAGCAAAACCCAATCATTTTCTCCGCCTTCAGTTTGATGGCCAACTGAGTGGCAATCTCTTCTGAGGTGAGGTTAAAGCTTTCACCGGTCACGGACACTGCTACAGGCCCCATCAGCACGATGGCACCGCTGTCCAACTGGCGGTGAATGGCCTCTTCATCGATACGACGAATACGTCCGCTATGGCAATAGTCCACGCCATCGTCCACGCCGAGAGGCTGAGCGATGATAAAATTGCCGCTCACAACGTTGATGTGCGCGCCCTGCAGCGGTGTGTTGTTAAGGCTCATCGACAGGCGAGCGGTGATATCCAACTGCAGCAGACCCGCCGCCTGTTTCACCAGCTCAAGGGTTTTCGCATCCGTGACGCGGGTATGTTTATGGTAAATCGGCTCGTGGTGATGCGCGGCCAGGTTGGCATCAATCTGCGGGCGCGCGCCATACACCACAACCAGGCGGATCCCGAGGCTGTGCAGCAGGCCAATGTCATTGACGATGCTGGAAAAGTTTTCATGCTCAATGGCTTCGCCGCCGAGCATGATGACAAACGTTTTTCCCCGATGGGCGTTGATATAGGGAACAGAATGGCGGAATCCCTGGACCAGTTCGGTTCTACGTTCCTTCACCATGACACAACCCTTAATGAATGTTTATTCGTAATTTCTGTATTTTTATTCGATTGTGGCCGTGTGTGCAAGCCTAAATTTTCTGCGACCCACAGAAATTAATAAGTAATCCGTGCGTTAGCGTATGAATGTTTACCCTTTTATAGATGACAGTTTATGCGTCATTCGTTAAAGTTTTCGGTCAATTTAGCGATTTTGTAAATCAATCACTTTCTTGCTCGGGAGAAGCATGTCGGGATCCAATTCAGCAATAAGCCGCCGCCGGTTGTTAAAAGGGGCAGGGGCGATGTGGTTGCTTAGCGTCAGCCAGGTGGGTCTTGCCGCCACCAGTCAGGTGGTGGCGGTGCGCGTCTGGCCGTCGTCGACCTATACACGTGTCACGGTAGAATCCAATCGGGTGCTGAAATATAAGCAATTTGCCCTCAGCAATCCTGAGCGTGTGGTGGTGGATCTCGAAGGTGTTAACCTCAACTCTGTGCTTAAGGGAATGGCGGCGCAGATCCGCGGCGACGATCCGTTTATCAAATCGGCGCGCGTGGGTCAGTTTGATCCGCAAACCGTGCGCATGGTGTTCGAGCTGAAGCAAAACGTTAAACCGCAGCTGTTTGCCCTGGCGCCTGTTGCGACGTTCAAAGAGCGTCTGGTCATGGATCTCTACCCGGCGAATGCGACGGATATTCAGGATCCGCTGCTGGCATTACTGGAAGACTACAACCAGGGTAACCTGGAGAAGCAGGTGCCACCGGCCCAGAGCGGTCCGCAGCCCGGAAAAGCAGGGCGCGATCGCCCGATTGTGATCATGCTTGATCCTGGCCATGGCGGCGAAGACTCGGGCGCAGTGGGGAAATATCGCACCCGGGAAAAAGATGTGGTGCTGCAAATCGCCCGCCGGCTGAAGGCGCTGATCGATAAAGAAGGCAATATGCGCGCCTACATGACGCGAAACGAAGATGTCTTTATTCCACTGAAAGTCCGCGTGGCGAAAGCCCAGAAGCAGCGTGCAGACTTGTTCGTCTCGATCCATGCCGATGCGTTTACCAGCCGCCAGCCGAGCGGTTCGTCGGTGTTTGCGCTCTCGACTAAAGGGGCAACCAGCACCGCCGCAAGATTCCTGGCTGACTCTCAGAACGCCTCGGACCTGATTGGCGGCGTGAGCAAAAGTGGCGACCGCTATGTCGACCACACCATGTTTGATATGGTGCAGTCGCTGACCATCACCGACAGCCTGAAATTTGGTAAAGCGGTGCTGGGCAAGCTAGGCAATGTTAATAAGCTGCACAAAAACAGCGTTGAACAGGCCGGGTTCGCGGTGCTGAAGGCCCCGGATATTCCGTCGATTCTGGTCGAGACCGCGTTTATCAGTAACGTGGAAGAGGAGCGTAAGCTCAGGACGGCAAAATTCCAGCAGGAAGTGGCAGAGTCGATTCTGGCAGGGATCCGGGCGTATTTCTCAGATGGGGCGACGCTGGCAAGGCTTGGGTAGTTGAGTGCGCCGGGTAAACGCCCGGCAGTTTCACACACCGCAGATACAAAAAAACACCCTGAAGGGTGTTTATTGTTTTAAGAAGTGTTGGTTGCGGGGGCCGGATTTGAACCGACGACCTTCGGGTTATGAGCCCGACGAGCTACCAGGCTGCTCCACCCCGCGTCCGTCTTTCTACTCTTGTAGAAACTTACTTCTTCAAATTTGATTGGTTGCGGGGGCCGGATTTGAACCGACGACCTTCGGGTTATGAGCCCGACGAGCTACCAGGCTGCTCCACCCCGCGTCCGTCTTCCTACTGTCGTAGAAGATACTTCATCAAATTTTAATTGGTTGCGGGGGCCGGATTTGAACCGACGACCTTCGGGTTATGAGCCCGACGAGCTACCAGGCTGCTCCACCCCGCGTCCGTGGAAGCGCACTATACTCGGTTAGGTTTGTGATGCAACCCCTTTTTCACATAAATCATTAACTTTGTATGTAAATTGAACGGCGTTGCGATATTTGGACTATTTTTTGCTCAGAATTTGCCAAAGGGCATGTGATTCCGTTTCTTTAGAACAGTGGGTTTGTTATCTTCATCACGCGGTAATGGGCAACTTTAAGACGAGATATAATGAAAGGACGTTGGGCGAAGTATCTAATGACAGGGGCAATGGTAGCCATTCTTGCGGCCTGCTCTTCTAAACCGACCGATCGCGGTCAACAGTATAAAGACGGGAAGCTATCCCAGCCTTTCTCTTTAGTTAATCAACCTGATGCCGTTGGCGCACCGATCAACGCCGGAGACTTTTCCGAGCAGGTTTACCAGATCCGCAACGCGTCGCCACGTCTGTATGGCTCACAGAGCAGCGTTTATAACGCGGTACAGGACTGGCTACGCGCGGGCGGTGATACGCGCAATATGCGCCAGTTTGGTATCGACGCCTGGCAGATGGAAGGGGCGGATAACTATGGCAACGTCCAGTTTACCGGCTACTACACCCCGGTTATCCAGGCGCGACACACGCGTCAGGGCGAGTTCCAGTATCCCATTTACCGAATGCCGCCTAAACGCGGTCGTCTGCCGTCCCGCGCTGAGATCTACTCCGGTGCGCTGAGCGAAAACTACGTTCTGGCCTACAGCAACTCGCTGATGGACAACTTCATCATGGATGTTCAGGGCAGCGGCTATATCGACTTTGGCGATGGCTCCCCCCTGAACTTCTTTAGTTATTCCGGTAAAAACGGTCATGCCTATCGCAGCATTGGTAAAGTGCTGATCGACAGAGGCGAAGTGAAAAAAGAAGACATGTCGATGCAGGCGATCCGCGAGTGGGGTGAAAAACACAGCGAAGCCGAAGTGCGTGAGCTGCTGGAACAGAACCCGTCGTTTGTCTTCTTTAAACCGCAAAACTTTGCGCCAGTGAAAGGGGCGAGTGCCGTTCCACTGATTGGCCGCGCCTCGGTAGCTTCGGATCGTTCTATTATTCCTGCGGGCACCACGCTGCTGGCGGAAGTGCCTCTACTGGATAACAACGGCAAATTTAACGGTCAGTACGAGCTACGTCTGATGGTCGCGCTGGATGTCGGCGGTGCGATTAAAGGTCAGCACTTCGATATTTATCAGGGCATTGGCCCGGATGCGGGGCACCGTGCAGGCTGGTATAACCACTATGGGCGCGTATGGGTGCTCAAGGCAGCCCCTGGCAGCGGTAACGTATTCAGCGGCTGATTGTGGTATTCTGAGTCGTACTGAATTAACAGAGAAGGGTGAGGAATAACCTCACCCTTTTGACATCTGAGGTTTTATGTCTGTAGTAATCAGCGATGCCTGGCGTCAGCGTTTTGGCGGCACGGCACGTCTATATGGTGAAAAAGCCCTGCAGCTGTTTGCGGATGCGCATGTCTGCGTCGTGGGGATTGGCGGTGTTGGCTCCTGGGCGGCGGAAGCGCTGGCGAGAACCGGCATTGGCGCGATCACGCTGATTGATATGGATGACGTTTGCGTCACCAACACCAACCGTCAAATCCATGCCCTGCGCGATAACGTCGGGCTGGCGAAATCTGAGGTGATGGCGGAGCGTATTTGCCTGATTAACCCGGAATGCCGCGTGACGGTGATCGATGACTTTGTGACGGCAGATAACGTCGCCGAATACATGAGTAAAGGCTACAGCTATGTCATCGACGCGATTGACAGCGTGCGTCCAAAAGCGGCGTTGATTGCCTACTGTCGGCGTTACAAAGTTCCTCTGGTTACCACCGGGGGGGCTGGCGGGCAAATCGATCCCACGCAGATTCAGGTGGCCGATTTGGCAAAGACGATTCAGGACCCGCTGGCGGCCAAGCTGCGCGAGCGCTTAAAAAGCGATTTTAACGTCGTGAAAAACAGCAAAGGCAAGCTGGGCGTTGACTGTGTCTTTTCGACTGAAGCCCTGGTCTACCCGCAGGCTGACGGTTCGGTGTGTGCGATGAAAAGCACGGCGGAAGGGCCAAAAAGGATGGATTGCGCCTCAGGCTTTGGTGCGGCCACCATGGTGACCGCCTCTTTCGGCTTTGTAGCCGTCTCTCACGCCCTGAAGAAAATGATGGCGAAGGCGGAACGTCAGGCCTGAGCCTGACGCGCGGCATCCTGTACCGCCTCACTGAGTGCGACCAGGCCCTGACCGCGCGAGGCGCTGAGCTGCGCCCGTAGCCCCAGCTCATCGAACAATGCCAGCGGCGAGTGCGTCAGCAGCACCGCCGCGCTTTTCCCTTCCACGGCGGTTAACAGTACCGCCAGCAGCCCGCGAACGATACGTCCTTCGCTGTCGCCAAAGAAATGCAGTTTTTCACCGGATACCGTGCACCCCAGCCAGACGCGGTTCTCGCAGCCGGAAATCTCTTTCGCCTGCGCTTTGCGTTCGTCTGACAGCGCCGGCAACTGCTTGCCGAGCAGGATCAGCTGGCGATATTTGTCTTCCCATTGCAACAGCGGGGCGAAAGTCTGTTTTAAGGTCTCTTCTGTGATGACCGTGCCAAACGGATGCTCGGCTAACGCTGAACTCGTCATTAATCCACCAGTATTTCAAGGGCGCGGTCAACGGCATCAACCAGCGCATCCACATCGCTTTGCGTATTATACGGCGCAAACGACGCACGCAGCGTACCGCTAACACCCAGTGCGGCCAGTAATGGTTGCGCGCAGTGCTGGCCGGCACGCAGGGCAATGCCATACCCGGCAAGCAGCGTAACCATATCGCTATGATGAACGCCGGCAAAATCAAAGGCCAGCAGGCTAGAGTCCTGCACGCGGAACGATCGAAAACCCGGACGTTTCTGCAGCGCTTCTTCTGCAAGCGTCGCCAGACCCCGGCTCCAGCGTTCTGCCTGAGCGATATCCGTTTCAGCCAGCCATTCAAGCGCGGCGCTGAGGCCGATGACGCCTGCGACGTTCGGCGTTCCGGCTTCCAGACGGTAAGGGACATCCTGAGTTTTAAAGCCCTCAAAGGTCACCTCGGTGATCATTTTGCCTCCCCCAAGCCACGGCGTCATTTGCGCCAGCAGGGCCGGTTTTCCGTACAGCACCCCGATCCCGGTTGGGCCATACAGCTTATGTCCTGAGAAGGCATAAAAATCAATATCCAGCTTTTGTACATCAGCGGGGAAATGCACCACGCCCTGGGCACCGTCGACCATCACCACCATGTCGTTAGCGTGGGCCACGTCGATGGCCAGAGCCAGATCCGGGCAACCCCCTGTGACGTTCGACATTTGTCCAAGAGCCAGAATGCGGCTGCGGGGGGTAATGAACTCAGATAAGCGCGCTACGTCTGGCAGAAGATCTGCACCCAGCGGCAGTTTCACAATGCGCGCGCCCGTTTGCTCAGCCACCATCAGCCACGGAACCAGGTTGGCGTGATGTTCAGCCTCGCTGACAATAATTTCATCGCCGGGCTTTAGCCGCGGGCGCGCATAGCACTGGGCTACCATGTTAATGGCTTCAGTTGTGCCTCGCGTCCAGACGATGTTTTTCCCGCTTTCGGCGTTGATCAGGCGTGCGACCTGATCGCGCGCGGCTTCATAGCGCGCGGTTAATCGCTGTGCTTCGGCAAACTGGCTACGGTGCACGTTCCCGGCGCTCAGGCTGTAGAACTGCTGCGTCGCCTCAATGACTGCCTGAGGCTTAAGGGCGGTGGCAGCGCTATCAAGGTAAATACCGGCATCGGCCAGCGCCGGGAACTGTGCGCGAAACTGCGCGGGACTGAAAGCGTTCATGGAATTCCTCATCTCAATAGTGAGATCGTCGCGCAATTTCATCGGCAGGGCAAGGAGGTTGATATCTATCAGATTTGTCTGCTAATCCTCACTTATCCTGGCGACTCTGAAAAAGCAGGTTATGCTAAATAAGGTTAGGTGAATGTTTAAGCCTGTTATAAATCGATGTTTGAATAGCATTAATTGCTAAAGGAGAATAAGCATGAAAAAGACAGCCGCCATTATCTCTGCCTGTGCGTTGACCTTTGCCCTGAGCGCCTGTTCCGGTAACAACTACGTAATGCATACTAACGATGGCCGTTCTATCGTCTCTGAAGGGAAACCGACAACCGATAACGACACCGGTATGATTTCGTATAAAGATGCGAACGGGAACAAGCAGCAGATTAATCGCACTGACGTGAAGGAAATGAAAGAAATCGAGCATTAATCGATCGCAGGCGAAAAAAAAGCACCGCAAATTGGCGGTGCTACATTAATCACTATGGACAGACAGGGTAAATGTACAGGAAGTGAAAAATTGGTAGCGTTGCTACCGTGGTCTGAATCGCAGACCAATTGCAAACACAACAACACAACATCACAACCGTAAGCCAAAAGCCCTTCAGAACACGCATTCCGAAAAAAGCTCTTCGTTCCGGCTCAGGAAGTGCCGCCACTATAGGTATTTGCTGGTAGTTCCTCAACGGACAAATTATAATGGCTCAGATAAAAAAAACTAATAGGTTAAACATTGTTTCCTGTTTGTTAAATCTCGTTAACATCTAAGCCAGATAACCATGTCGAAGCGATTGCCACCCCTAAATGCATTACGTGTTTTTGATGCAGCAGCACGTCACCTGAGTTTCACGCGCGCAGCCGATGAGCTTTTTGTGACACAGGCCGCAGTAAGTCACCAAATCAAGTCTCTGGAGGATTTCCTGGGCCTTAAGCTGTTCCGTCGGCGCAACCGTTCATTACTGTTGACCGAAGAGGGGCAGAGCTATTTTCAGGATATTAAAGAGATTTTTTCCCAGCTCACGGAAGCCACGCGCAAGCTGCAGGCCCGCAGTGCAAAAGGCGCGCTGACGGTAAGTTTATTACCCAGTTTTGCCATTCAGTGGCTGGTGCCAAGACTCACAAGCTTTAACTCAGCTTATCCGGGAATCGACGTTCGAATCCAGGCGGTGGACCGTCAGGAAGACAAGCTGGCCGATGATGTTGACGTCGCCATTTTTTATGGCCGCGGTAACTGGCCAGGCTTGCGTGTCGAAAAATTATACGCAGAATATCTGCTGCCGGTCTGTTCACCGCTGCTTTTAACGGGCGAAAAGGCGCTGAAGACCCCCGCTGACCTGGCGCGACATACGCTTTTACATGATGCTTCTCGTCGTGACTGGCAAACTTATACCCGTCAATTAGGTCTTAATCATATAAACGTGCAGCAGGGCCCCATTTTTAGCCACAGCGCAATGGTGTTACAGGCTGCCATTCACGGGCAAGGCGTGGCGTTGGCGAATAACGTCATGGCGCAGTCCGAAATTGAGGCAGGCCGTCTGGTTTGTCCATTTAATGATGTGCTGGTCAGCAAGAACGCGTTTTATCTGGTTTGTCATGACAGTCAGGCAGAACTGGGTAAAATAGCCGCTTTCCGACAGTGGATTCTGGCGAAAGCGGCGAGTGAGCAAGAAAAATTCCGCTTCAGGTATGAACAGTAACTTTTGTGTGCCGGGCACGCATCACTTTAGGATTTAAACATGACCAGCCGATTCATGCTGATTTTTGCCGCGGTGAGTGGCTTTATTTTTGTTGCACTGGGCGCCTTTGGCGCACATGTATTAAGCAAGTCGTTGGGGGCGGTAGAAATGGGCTGGATCCAGACCGGCCTTGAATACCAGGCATTCCACACGCTGGCGATTTTTGGGCTGGCGGTGGCAATGCAGCGCCGCATCAGCATCTGGTTTTACTGGAGCAGCGTATTCCTGGCGTTAGGCACCGTGTTGTTCAGCGGTAGTCTGTACTGCCTGGCGCTTTCGCATTTACGCCTGTGGGCGTTTGTTACACCTGTCGGCGGCGTCAGCTTCCTGGCAGGTTGGGTATTAATGTTTATCGGAGCCATCCGTCTGAAACGCAAGGGCGTTGTTCATGAATAAGGTTGTTTTATATTGTCGCCCGGGGTTTGAGAAAGAGTGCGCCGCGGAAATTACTGATAAAGCGGCGAAGCGCGAAGTCTTTGGCTTTGCACGCGTTAAAGAAAATGCCGGCTACGTCGTATTCGAGTGCTACCAGCCTGAGGATGCGGATAAACTCGCGCGTGAGCTGCCGTTCAGCTCACTGATCTTTGCTCGTCAGATGTTTGTTGCCGGTGAACTGCTAAAAGATCTTCCGCCGGAAGACCGCATCACGCCAGTTGTGGGTATGCTGCAGGGCGTCGTGGAAAAGGGTGGCGAGCTGCGTGTTGAAGTCGCGGACACCAACGAAAGCAAAGAGCTGATGAAGTTCTGCCGTAAGTTCACCGTACCGCTGCGCGCTGCACTGCGTGACGCAGGCGTGCTGACAAACTACGAAACACCAAAACGTCCGGTGGTGCATATATTCTTTATCGCCCCCGGCTGCTGCTATACGGGTTACTCCTACACCAATAACAATTCTCCCTTCTTCATGGGCATTCCGCGGCTGAAATTCCCTTCAGATGCGCCAAGCCGTTCGACCCTGAAGCTGGAAGAGGCGTTCCACGTGTTTATCCCGGCGGATGAATGGGATGAGCGTCTGGCGAACGGCATGTACGCGGTCGATCTCGGCGCGTGTCCGGGCGGCTGGACCTATCAACTGGTGAAACGCAACATGTGGGTCTCTTCGGTTGATAACGGCCCGATGGCCCAGAGCCTGATGGATACCGGACAGGTCACCTGGCTGCGTGAAGATGGTTTCCGCTATCGTCCCACCCGCAACAACATCTCCTGGATGGTGTGCGATATGGTTGAGAAGCCGGCAAAAGTGGCCGCGCTGATGGCCTCCTGGCTGGTGAACGGCTGGTGCCGTGAGACTATCTTTAACCTCAAGCTGCCGATGAAAAAGCGCTATGAGGAAGTCTCGCAAAACCTGGCCTATATCCAGGCGCAAATGGATGAGCACGGCATTAACGTGGAGATTCAGGCGCGCCAGCTGTATCACGACCGCGAAGAAGTGACGGTGCACATTCGTCGCTGGTGGGCTGCTGTCGGCGGACGTCGCGACGAGCGATAATACGCGTTACATTGCCCGGTGGCGTTTTGCTTGCCGGGCGATTCATCTGAAAACGATTTAACGTTCTAAGCGCAACTGCTGCAAGTTCCCGTCCAGCTGTAAATCCGTCTGTAACGTCGCCACATCCCGGCAGATAAAGGCCATCTCTTTATGCGCCTCCAGCTTTTTGCGCCATTTTTCCGGGACCTCGTCCAGCCTGGCGTAAATCCCTTCCAGACTCTGAAAATCCGTCAGCAGTTGGGCGGCACTCTTCGGCCCGATGCCTGCCACTCCCGGAACCTTCGAGCTACTTATTCCGGCCAGCCCCCAGTAGTCAGGAAGTTGTTCCGGCGAGACGCCAAACTCACTGGCGATAAAGGGGGCATCAAGCCAGCGCTTCTGGAAGTAATCGCGGATGCGGACGGTGGGCGAAAGCAGCTGGCAGTAGCCTTTATCGGTTGAGACGATGGTGGCCTGATGTCCGGCGCTCGCGACCTTGACGGCTAACGTGGCGGCCAGATCATCGGCTTCATTGCCATAGGTTCCCCAGCAGGGAACGCCGCGCTGTTCAAAGGCGGCGCGAATGGCCGGCATTTCGGCATGCAGATCGTCAGGCATTGGTGCGCGCCCGGCCTTATAGTCGGGAAGGCGCTGGTGTCGCCAGCCGCTGTTACGCGCTTCGTCATCAAAAACGGCAACCACATGGGTCGGTTCGCTATGGCGGATAAGTTGCTCCAGCGCGTGCAGACACGTGTCCTTACAGGGCGTACCTTGCACCGCATGGATCCGGCGAATGAGGTTGAGCGCATCGACGATAAGCAAATGAACAGCCACAGATAATCTCCCTTCTGTTTAATGGGGGAAGGGTAACATTGTCAGCGGTGGGAAACTATGTGCGGTGGGGAAAACAGGAAGAAGCCTCGCAAAACGAGGCTTCCTGAAAGGCTTAATCGCAGGTCACGATCTTCATCGCCAGGCCGCCGCGAGATGTTTCGCGGTATTTGGCGTTCATATCTTTACCTGTTTCGTACATGGTTTCGATAACTTTATCGAGGCAAACGCGCGGTTCACTGGTACGACGCAGCGCCATACGTGCGGCGTTGACCGCCTTCACGGAGGCGATGGCGTTACGCTCGATGCAAGGCACCTGTACCTGTCCGGCAACCGGGTCGCAGGTCAAGCCCAGGTTATGTTCCATGCCGATTTCAGCCGCAATACAGACCTGTGTCGGGCTTGCGCCCAGCAGTTCTGCCAGACCCGCCGCAGCCATGGAGCAGGCGACGCCAACTTCACCCTGACAGCCTACTTCTGCACCGGAAATGGAGGCGTTCATCTTGTAAAGTGAACCAATCGCACTGGCGACCAGCAGGTAGCGTGCCAGCGAGTTCGCGTTCACTTCGCGGATAAACTTGTCGTAGTACGCCAGTACCGCCGGAACGATACCGCAGGCGCCGTTAGTCGGTGCTGTCACCACGCGGCCACCCGCAGCGTTCTCTTCGTTTACCGCCAGCGCGAACATATTGATCCAGTCAACGACCGCCATGGGGTCCGTGGTCGTTTTGTCGGTGCTCACGAGCATCCGACGCAGCGCTGCCGCACGGCGTGGTACGCGAAGCTTACCGGGCAGAACGCCTTCGGTAGTGATCCCGCGTTCGATACCGCCGCGCATGACTTCCCAGACGCTGGTGAAGTGCTGCTCCAGTTCCGCTTTGCTGTGCAGGGCCAGCTCGTTTTTCATCATCAGGCCGGAAAGGGAGAGCCCCGTTTCCTGGCAGTGACGCTGAAGATCCGCCGCGGTTTTGTACGGATAAGGCACGTCAACGGAAGATGTGCTGGTTTCACCAAAGTGGTCTTCGTCGACGATAAACCCGCCGCCGATAGAGTAGTAAGTCTGGCTGTATACCGCTTTGTCGCCTGCCAGTGCGGTAATACGCATTCCGTTTTCGTGCAGTGACAGGTTGTCAGCATGGAAATTCATGCAATGATCAACCGGGAATTCCACTTCATGTTCGCCATTTGCCAGCAGCAGGCGACCGTGGGTATTGACGTCCTGGATGAAACCAGGGATCGCATCAATATCAACGGTATCCGGCAGGTTTCCTGCCAGGCCCATGATAATGGCGATATCGGTATGGTGGCCCTTACCTGTCAGGGAGAGAGAGCCGTACACATCGACAACCACGCGGGTTACGTCGTGCAAAATGCCGCGCGCAATCAAGTCATCCGTGAACTGCTTACCGGCTTTCATTGGTCCGACGGTGTGAGAGCTGGAAGGACCAATACCGATTTTGAAAATATCGAATACGCTAATCATGATGCGTCCATTGCTTTCAGTCAGAGGGGGAGGAGTGCGCCGTCCTGAGACGGCGCGGGTGATAATCAGAACATGGTGTACAGGGAGTAGAAGATTGCGGAGATAGCGATAAGCCCCATGATAACCACGAAGATATTGCTAATCTGACCGCTGTACTTGCGCATGGCAGGTACTTTCTGAATCGCGTACATCGGCATCAGGAACAGAATCATCGCGATAACCGGGCCGCCCAGGGTTTCAATCATGCCCAGGATGCTTGGGTTCAGCGTGGCAACTGCCCAGGTGGTGACCAGCATGAACAGCGCGGTCATCTTGTTCAGTTTGTTGACTTCAATGCTCTTGCCTTTACCGCGCAGAGATTTAATCACCATACCGTTGAAGCCTTCACGTGCGCCCAGGTAGTGGCCGAGGAAGGATTTGGTAATGGCGATGATCGCGATGATAGGGGCCATCCACGCGATGACAGGTGCGTTAAAGTGGTTCGCCAGGTAAGACAGAATGGTGATGTTCTGCTCTTTCGCTGCCGCCAGATCCGCCGGGGAGAGGCTCAGTACACAGCTGAAGACGAAGAACATAACGGTCAGCACCATCATGATGTGCGCACGCGCCAGGATGCTGGAGCATTTCTTTTCTGCACCGTCGCCGTACTCTTCACGCTTCGCCACGGCGAAGGAGGAGATGATCGGTGAGTGGTTAAAGGAGAATACCATCACCGGGATCGCCAGCCACAGGGTCATCAGCAGGCCGTTACCGGTTGCAGATGCGCTGCTCAGGGAGAGCGTTTCCAGCGCGGCACCGTGCCACTGTGGAATCAGATACAGCGCCAGTACCATCAGTGCAGCCACAAACGGGAACACCAGGATGCTCATCGCTTTCACGATCATCTGCTCACCGAAACGGACAATGGTCATCATGCCCACAATCAGGATCAGAGACAGAATGGCACGCGGTGGTGGCGTCATCTGCAGCTGGTGCAGCATGAAGCTTTCAACGGTGTTAGTGATTGCAACGCTGTAAACCAGCAAAATGGGGTAAATCGCGAAGAAGTAGAGCAGGGTAATCAGTTTACCTGCGCCCACGCCAAAATGTTCTTCAACGACTTCAGTAATGTCTTCGCCAGGATTTTTACCGGACAGCACGAAGCGGGTCAGGCCGCGGTGCGCAAAGTAGGTCATCGGGAAGGCAATGATAGCCATGATGATCAGCGGAATCAGACCGCCGACGCCTGCGTTAATAGGAAGGAACAATACACCAGCGCCGATAGCTGTGCCGTAAAGGCCAAGCATCCACATGGTATCTGATTTGCGCCAACCACTTCGGGATTCAATCGAAGCAACGGTGCTGGTTTGAGTGGTTTCCATCTGTATCTCCTGGAGGAAGCAAATTGTCAGGTTTGTAGTCAAATCCGATGAAAAAGTGCCTGACGGTAATATGAAATTCGTTCAGTGACGGTTTTTTAATAATTTTCGCCCGTAACTATTGGCGGGCGGAAAGATACATTCTCGTTATGAATCTATCAGTGATCCCGATCCCAATTGCAATAATCCACTTTTGATGTGGGCATCTTTAGACCATTTATCTATTAAAAAAACATCGAAGAGGATTTACGGGCGCGAAGGCTACCATCAACAACATGTGAGCTAAAAGAGCACCCGCGAAGATAGGTGTCTTACGCTGTAAAGAAATGGGTTTTTAGGATTTTCTGGCAGGTAATTTAGTTTAAGGCTGATAATTTACGGTTGTAAAAACGAGGTAATCGTTTGCGTGGCATCAGAGTTTGTAAAAGGTATAAGCAATATCTATGAGTTGTTTCGGTAATAAAAAAGCCGGGCCCCACAGCATCGTGACCCGGCTTTTATCAGGAGAGTGAAAATGTTACGTGCAGATTTCGTAGCAAGGAATGTACGCTGACCCGGGTAGCTTCATGCGGTGCTGGGCAACAAAGCCCTGCAGCATGTCATCCATGCGGCGCATCATTTCGCGATCGCCATGGATCTTATACGGACCATACTTCTCGATGGCACGGATACCCATCTCTTTCACGTTACCCGCCACGATGCCGGAGAAGGCGCGTCGCAGGTCGGCAGCAAGGACTTCTACCGGCTGGTCCGGGTACAGTTTCAGGTTGGCCATGTTTTCGTGCGAGGGTTCGAACGGGATCTGCAGGTCCGGCGCGATGCGGATTGACCAGTTAAAGCTGTAGGCATCTCCGGTGTCGCGACGGTTCTCTTTAACCAGCGGCATCGCTTTTTTCATCTGACGCGCCACTTCTGCCGCATCGTCAATGATGATGCGATAGTGACGACGCGCGGTTTCCCCCAGCGTATGCACGATAAACTCGTCCAGTACGCGGAAGTAGTCAGCGCTCTCTTTCGGCCCGGTCAGGATCAACGGCAGAACCTGATCTTTGTTAGCCGGGTTCATCAGAATACCCAGCAGGTAGAGCAGCTCTTCTGCGGTTCCCACGCCGCCCGGGAAGATGATTATCCCGTGGGCGATACGGACAAACGCCTCAAGGCGCTTCTCGATATCCGGCATAATAATCAGTTCGTTAACCAGCGGGTTAGGTGGCTCAGCGGCGATGATCGACGGCTCGGTCATGCCGATAAAGCGCCCTTCTTTGTAACGCTGCTGAGCGTGTCCCACTGCCGCGCCTTTCATTGGCGCTTCCATCGCCCCGGGACCACAGCCGGTACAGATATTCAGCTCACGCAGGCCGAGCTGGTTTCCCACCCGACGGGCATAAAGATATTCGGTTTCGTTAATCGAGTGACCACCCCAGCAGACGACCATATTAGGGGCTTCGCCCACGTGCAGGGCGCGGGCGTTACGTAAAATGGAGAACACCAGATTGGTGATATGTACCGAGCTTTCCAGGTCGAGATGCTGGAAGCGGCCTGCGTTGTGGATCTGCCCGTTAACAAACAGGATGTCACGCAGTACGGCAAACAGGTTGGCCTGAAGGGAGCGAATGATGCGCCCGTCCACAAAGGCCTCTTCCGGCGGGTTGATCACTTCAAGTTTCACGCCACGCTCGCGGCGTAGCACGTTGATATCAAAGCTTTCGAAGCGGGACAGCAGCTCTTTACTGTTGTCGGTCAGGCTTCCGGAGTTCAGTACGGCAAGTGAACAGTTACGAAACAATTGATAAAGATCGCTGCTGGCCGTGCGTTTAAGCATGTCCACTTCCAGCTGCGACAACATATCCATTGAGCCAAGAGGGCTAATATGTGTAATCAAGTGAGCTCCTTACGGGACGATTATCGTCTTTCCCTGTTGATTACAATAGCCCTGGCTTACGACGTTTCACAACCTAAAGCGCGGAATAGACCGCGCATATTGCGAAAATATTTAGGTTACTGGCGTACAAGACGGCCGGTGGCAGGCACAAAGTCCGTGTTGGTGCGCCATGGATTGATATCCAGACCACCACGGCGGGTGTAGCGCGCATAAACGCTTAACGTTTCGGGATGACAGAAACGCTGAATATCATTAAAGATGCGCTCCACGCACTGCTCGTGGAATTCGTTGTGATGGCGGAACGACACCAGGTAGCGCAGCAGTTTTTCCCGGTCAATCTTCGGACCGCGATACTGGATCTGCACGGAGCCCCAGTCCGGCTGATGGGTGATCAGGCAGTTGGATTTCAATAAATGACTTACCAGCGTCTCTTCAACGATCTTTCCGCTCGCCGCATTTTCGAGGTAATCGGTACTAAATTCGTAATTATCCACTGCGATATCCTGATCGTCGATGCAGGTGCCGTTGAAGTGGGCAACCGGCTGCCCTTCCAGCTCATTCAGACGATAGAGTGACACGCTCACCTTACCCTGTGCGCAGGCGCTTAAATCCCGCTCCAGGGTATGCTGAACCTCTTCCTGACTGTCGAATTTGGTCTGGTTAAAGCTGTTGAGATAGAGCTTAAAGCTTTTGGATTCCACCAGGTTCTGGCTGGCATAATCCAGTTCAACATGGCCCACAGCAACCTGCGGCAGACCGCGGGCGTTGAGCCAGGAAAGCTCGTAGAGCGTCCAGATATCACCGCCAACAAACGGCAGCGCGTCAGCGCGCAGGCCCAGAGGATCGCGATTCAAACTGCGCGGTACGCCCTGCAGCAGGCTTGCATCGTAGGTGTCGCGGTAATCGGTCGATTTACCCAGCGTTAAGCCCGTTAACGCCTGATGATTTTCGTAAGACATGTTTCATAGCCACTTTACAGGTACACTTATGGGCTGAGTTTATCCTGTCTTACAAGAAGAGAGAAATCGGTGGACATCGAAACTGCAAATGCCCTCACTGCCTTCACGACCCGCTATTGCGATGCATGGCATGAAACGCACGGCACATGGCCGCAAAGCACTGACTTATATGGTGTACCTTCGCCATGTATTATCTCTTCTCCGGATGATTACGTTATCTGGCAACCGCAACCCCCGACGGGTGAGCAAAATGTAAATGCGGTTGAACGGGCAATGGACATTGTGGTACAACCAGCGGTTCACGCGTTTTATACCACGCAATTTGCAGGGGATATGCCTGCGCGATTTGCTGATATCACGCTGACGCTGTTGCAGACCTGGAGTGAAGACGATCTGCAGCGTGTTCAGGAAAACCTGATTGGTCATCTGGTCACGCAAAAACGCCTTAAGCTTTCTCCGACGCTCTTTATTGCCACGCTGGACAGTGAACTGGACGTTATCTCAGTCTGCAACCTGTCTGGTGAAGTGGTTAAAGAGACCATCGGTACCCGCAATCGCGAGACTCTCGCCCCCTCACTTGCGGAATTCCTCACCCGACTTGAGCCACTTCTGTAATCCACGATGCCATCGCGCGTGTGAGAGATCTCTTACAGAGTTGTGAGAGATCGCTGGATCATTCAGTATTGCCTTATTTAATTAAGATTAACATTACTCTATTTTTCAATATGTTAATGAGCTATCGCCGCGTCCAGGGGGGCACGGGACGGCTTACAGCGCTGCCAGCATGGGTTGTAAGACGAAGCAGAATAGCGGATTCTAGTTGTGTCGACAGGACGCGGACACGAGAAACGAACATCAGGATGATGGCGTTTCTCACCAGGAACACGTCAGGATGACGCTGCAGGAAGGCTTCAGGATGAAGCAAAAGGATCGCGCAGGATGCGTAAGGGACACCTCCAGGAAGGGAGAATGAGAGCCGGTCAGGATGGTCGGTGGGTCAGGATGGCCAGGACGTTTCAGGATGAAACAAACACATCAGGACGATGTGAGCAGGATGCACAAGGTGAAGGATGACCGGGCCTTCGGGCTTCAGGAAAAGTTGTCACGGATGAGCAGGGAGCACGAATTGTAGCTGGATTGCTGCGGAACGAACCGGGAGCACTGTTTTTACAGTGCTCCCTTTTTTTATTTCTGTCTCCTGCAATGCTATGCTGCCCGCCGTTCACTTTTTCAGTTGAGGTTACTATGACGCAACACGATAGCGTTCGTGCCCGGTTGCACGCCATCGAGGCATTATTGCGCCAACATCAGCTGTGGCAGGAGACCGCGCCGCAGCCAGAAGCCTTCGCAAGCACTCAGCCGTTCTGTCTGGATACGCTGGCACCGTTCGAATGGCTCCAGTGGGTATTAATTCCGCGCATGCACGCGCTGCTCGACGGCGGCCACCCGCTGCCGCAGGCGTTCGCTGTTGCGCCTTATTATGAAATGGCGCTGGACGCGACCCACCCTGCGCGCGATGTCATGCTGATTGAGCTGGAAAAGCTGGATGCTGTGTTTGCCGGTGAAGATGCATGACGCTTGAGATCCTCTATCAGGATGAGTGGCTGGTCGCGGTAAACAAACCGTCTGGCTGGCTGGTGCACCGAAGCTGGCTGGACCGCGATGAAAAAGTGGTGGTGATGCAAACCGTGCGCGACCAGATTGGTCAGCACGTCTTTACGGCTCATCGTCTCGACAGGCCAACCTCCGGTGTGTTGCTGATGGGGCTTTCCAGCGAAGCGGGCCGCCTGCTGTCGCAGCAGTTTGAACAGCACCAGATCCAGAAACGCTACCACGCGATCGTTCGTGGCTGGCTGACGGAGAGCGCCACGCTCGATTATCCGCTGGTGGAAGAGCTGGACAAGATTGCCGATAAATTTGCCCGCGATGACAAAGGCCCGCAGCCTGCCGTGACGGATTACCGCGGCATGGCGACCACGGAAATGCCGGTGGCAACCAGCAAGTTTCCGACCACCCGCTACAGTCTGGTTGAGCTGTTGCCCAAAACCGGGCGCAAACACCAGCTCCGCCGTCACCTGAAACATCTGCGTCATCCGATTATTGGTGACAGCAAGCACGGCGATTTGCGCCAGAACCGCAGTGCCGCCGAACATTTTGGCTGCGACCGCCTGATGCTGCATGCCAGTGAACTGAGCCTGACGCACCCGTTTACCGGCGAACCGCTGACTCTCCATGCGGGGCTGGACAACGTCTGGATGCAGGCGCTGTCACAGTTTGGCTGGCTGGGGCAACTCCCCGAAAATGAAAGGGTTGAGTTTGTATCGGGCAACGTTCAGGATGAACAGTAAGCGCAATAATCAAGGAAATACATCATGGCTGAAGTGGGCATTTTTGTCGGCACAATGTACGGCAACTCGCTGCTGGTAGCAGAAGAGGCTGAGGCGATACTCGCAGGTCAGGGCCATAAAGCCACGGTCTATGAAGACCCGGAACTGGCAGACTGGGAAAAGTACAAAGATAAATACATTCTGGTGGTTACCTCCACTACCGGGCAGGGCGATCTGCCGGACAGCATCGTGCCGCTTTTCCAGGCAATCAAGGATCAGCTTGGCTATCAGCCAGATGTTCACTACGGCATCATTGCTCTGGGCGACAGTTCTTACGCCAATTTCTGCGGCGGTGGTAAGCAGTTCGATGCGCTTTTGCAGGAACAGAGCGCGCAACGCGTCGGTGAGATGCTGCTGATTGATGCCGGTGAACACCCTGAGCCAGAGAGTGAATCGAACCCGTGGGTTGAACACTGGGCAACGCTGCTTAAATAACCCTCTGGCCGGGCAGCCCTTCGCATACCCGGGCCCACGTGGCGCGAGCGCAAACACAAGACGGTAACGTCGGTTACCGTTTTGCTTTTCTCCCGCCTTCCGGCGAATTCCGTGAACTACCTTCCACTGCTTTGGGCTTATGCCCCAAACAACTTCTCATTGACCCCTCAATGTTGTGTTCATGCACGGTGAGGGACAGAGGCACTTCTCCCTATACTTTTCCGGTCAGTCATCAAAAAGGCAGTGCGCACTATAAAACGGCATCAAGCCGTACCAAAACTGCCAAATACTAACCCTCATTCTGGTTACCCTACCGGTGCTGTACAGAATGAACTGGCGAGAGCCTGGATTCAGGAGTGCAACAATGAGTACATTAAGCCACGCGGCGAGCAGCGCTGAGAAGCGCACAAATGCGCGCTACTGGATAGTGGTGATGCTGTTTATCGTCACATCCTTTAACTATGGTGACCGTGCCACGCTGTCGATTGCCGGTTCTGAAATGGCAAAAGACATCGGTCTTGATCCGGTTGGCATGGGCTACGTTTTCTCCGCATTTTCATGGGCCTACGTTATCGGCCAAATTCCTGGCGGCTGGCTGCTTGATCGTTTTGGCTCCAAACGCGTCTATTTCTGGTCCATCTTCATCTGGTCGGCATTTACCCTGTTGCAGGGCTTCGTCGATGTGTTCAACGGATTTGGCATCATCGTTGCGCTCTTCACCCTGCGCTTCCTGGTGGGCTTAGCCGAAGCACCTTCCTTCCCCGGTAACAGCCGTATTGTGGCGGCGTGGTTCCCGGCGCAGGAGAGGGGAACGGCGGTAGCAATTTTTAACTCTGCGCAATACTTTGCGACGGTGATCTTTGCACCCATTATGGGCTGGCTGACGCATGAAGTGGGCTGGTCACATGTCTTCTTCTTTATGGGTGGGCTTGGGATCATCATTAGCTTCGTCTGGCTGAAAGTGATCCACGAACCGAACCAGCATCCCGGCGTGAATAAAAAAGAGCTGGAGTACATTGCTGAAGGCGGGGCGCTGATCAACATGGATCAGAAATCGGCAAAAGCAAAAGTACCGTTCAGCCAGAAATGGGCGCAGATCAAACAGCTCGTCGGCTCGCGCATGATGATCGGCATCTATCTGGGCCAGTATTGCATTAACGCCTTAACCTACTTCTTCATCACCTGGTTCCCGGTTTACCTGGTGCAGGCGCGCGGGATGTCGATCCTGAAAGCGGGCTTTGTGGCGTCAGTCCCGGCTATCTGCGGTTTTGTAGGAGGCGTGCTGGGGGGCGTGATTTCCGACTGGCTGATGCGTCGTACAGGCTCTTTGAATATCGCGCGTAAAACGCCGATTGTGCTCGGCATGCTGCTCTCCATGACCATGGTGTTCTGTAACTACGTCAGCGCCGAGTGGATGATTATTGGCTTTATGGCGATGGCCTTCTTCGGTAAAGGGATCGGTGCCCTCGGCTGGGCGGTCATGGCGGATACCGCACCGAAAGAGATCAGCGGCCTGAGCGGTGGACTGTTCAACATGTTTGGCAACATCTCCGGGATTGTGACCCCCATTGCCATCGGTTACATCGTGGGAACCACCGGCTCCTTCAACGGCGCGCTGATTTACGTTGGCGTACACGCGCTGGTGGCGGTCCTGAGCTACCTGGTTCTGGTGGGTGATATCAAGCGCGTGGAACTTAAACCTGTAGTGGAGCGCGGCTGATGACGACTCAATCAAGCCCGGTGATTACCGACATGAAGGTCATACCGGTGGCCGGACAGGACAGCATGCTGCTCAATATCGGTGGCGCACATAACGCCTGGTTTACCCGTAATATCGTGGTGCTGACGGACTCCGCGGGCCACACCGGCGTTGGGGAAGCGCCGGGTGGCGAGGTTATCCACCAGACGCTGGTAGACGCCATTCCGCTGGTCGTCGGGAAAGAGGTCGCTCGCCTCAATAACGTGGTTCAGCGGGTGCACAAGGGCAACCAGTCGGCAGACTTTGACACGTTCGGCAAAGGCGCCTGGACGTTCGAATTGCGCGTCAACGCTGTCGCCGCGCTGGAGGCTGCTCTGCTTGATTTACTGGGTAAGGCGCTGAAGGTCCCGGTCTGCGAACTGCTGGGGCCAGGAAAACAGCGCGACGCGGTGACGGTGCTCGGTTATCTGTTTTACGTTGGCGATCGCAATAAAACCGACCTGCCTTATCTGGCGCATTCCCCTGGCGACCACGAGTGGTATCACCTGCGTCACCAGGAGGCGCTTTCCGGTGAGGCGGTGGTTCGGCTGGCGGAAGCCGCGCAGGATCGCTACGGATTTAAAGATTTCAAGCTGAAAGGCGGCGTATTGCCCGGCGAGCAGGAGATTGAAACTGCCCGCGCGCTCAAAAAACGCTTCCCGGATGCGCGCATCACGGTGGATCCGAACGGTGCATGGCTGCTGGATGAGGCCATTGCCTTATGCAAAGGGCTGGACGACGTGTTGACCTACGCGGAGGACCCGTGCGGGGCCGAGCAGGGCTTCTCCGGTCGTGAAGTGATGGCGGAATTCCGGCGTGCCACCGGTCTACCAGTGGCCACCAATATGATCGCCACCAACTGGCGTGAAATGGGCCACGCGGTGATGCTGAACGCGGTCGATATTCCGCTGGCGGACCCGCATTTCTGGACACTCTCAGGTGCCGTTCGCGTCGCACAACTCTGCGACGACTGGGGACTGACCTGGGGTTGTCACTCCAACAACCATTTCGACATTTCGCTGGCGATGTTTACGCACGTTGGCGCGGCGGCTCCGGGCAACCCGACCGCCATTGATACCCACTGGATTTGGCAGGAGGGAGAAGCCCGCCTGACGAAAGAACCGCTGGTAATCAAAAATGGCAAGATTGCCGTACCAGATGCACCGGGGCTGGGCGTTGAGCTTGACTGGGATCAGGTTCATCACGCGCATGAGGCGTATAAAAAACTGCCAGGCGGCGCGCGTAACGACGCGGGGCCGATGCAGTACCTGATCCCCGGCTGGACATTTGATCGTAAGCGCCCTGTTTTTGGACGTCACTGATAAAAGGATTGAACGATGAGTACTTTTACTACCCCTGTAGTCACCTCCATGCAGATCATTCCGGTCGCCGGCCATGACAGCATGTTGATGAACCTGAGCGGAGCGCATGCGCCGTTTTTCACCCGCAATATTGTCATTATCAACGATAACTCCGGGCATACCGGCGTCGGTGAAATCCCCGGTGGTGAGAAGATCCGCAAAACGCTGGAAGAGGCCGCTCCGCTGGTGGTGGGAAAAACGCTGGGCGAATATAAAAATATCCTCAATACCGTGAGAAGCACCTTCGCTGACCGTGATGCCGGCGGTCGTGGCCTGCAAACCTTCGACCTGCGAACCACCATTCACGTGGTCACCGGTATCGAAGCCGCGATGCTGGATCTGCTGGGCCAACACCTGGGCGTTAACGTTGCGTCGCTACTGGGCGAAGGCCAGCAGCGCAGTGAAGTGGAAATGCTGGGCTATCTGTTCTTCGTTGGCGACCGCACGCTGACGCCGCTGCCGTACCAGAACCAGGCGGATGAAAAATGTGACTGGTACCGACTCCGCCACGAAGACGCGATGACCCCGGATGCGGTGGTGCGCCTGGCGGAAGCCGCGTACGAAAAATATGGCTTTAACGATTTCAAACTGAAGGGCGGCGTGCTTGCGGGTGAACAGGAGGCGGAAGCCATTACCGCACTGGCAAAACGTTTCCCGCAGGCGCGCGTCACGCTCGACCCGAACGGTGCCTGGTCTCTGGATGAAGCTATCCGCATTGGTAAACAACTGAAAGGCGTGCTGGCGTACGCGGAAGATCCGTGCGGGGCTGAGCAGGGCTTCTCGGGCCGTGAAGTGATGGCGGAATTCCGTCGCGCCACCGGTTTACCCACCGCGACCAATATGATTGCCACCGACTGGCGTCAGATGGGGCACACCCTGTCGTTACAGTCTGTCGATATTCCGCTGGCAGACCCCCACTTCTGGACGATGCAGGGGTCGGTGCGTGTGGCACAGATGTGCCATGAATTTGGCCTGACCTGGGGCTCGCACTCCAATAACCACTTTGATGTCTCGCTGGCGATGTTCACCCACGTGGCCGCTGCCGCACCGGGCACGATCACCGCTATCGATACCCACTGGATCTGGCAGGAAGGTAATCAGCGTCTGACCAGAGAGCCGTTTGAGATCAAAGGAGGCATGGTGCAGGTGCCAACCACGCCGGGTCTGGGCATTGAGCTGGATATGGATCAGGTGATGAAAGCCCACGAGCTGTATCAAAAACATGGTCTGGGGGCACGCGATGATGCGATGGCCATGCAATATTTGATACCTAACTGGAAATTCGACAATAAACGTCCGTGCATGGTACGATAAACGCATTGGGACCGCTCCCATGGGCGGTCGTTTACGTGGTGTATGATTAACGTAATGACTATGCGTAAGGATGGCTTATGAAGATTGTTATCGCACCGGATTCGTATAAGGAAAGCCTGAGCGCCCTTGAGGTAGCCACCGCGATTGAGCAGGGTTTTCGCGAGATTTTCCCCGCGGCTGACTTTGTGAAATTGCCGGTCGCCGATGGTGGAGAAGGTACCGTAGAAGCTATGGTGGCGGCGACGCAGGGGCGCATTGTCCATGCCTCTGTCTCAGGCCCGCTGGGTGAGCCTGTGGACGGGTTCTATGGCATCTCCGGTGACGAACAGAGCGCGTTTATTGAAATGGCGGCGGCAAGCGGTCTGGAGCTGGTCGCGCCTTCGCAACGCAATCCCCTTCTTACCACCTCCTGGGGGACCGGCGAGCTTATCCGGCACGCGCTGGATGCGGGCGTTAAGCATATTATTATTGGCATTGGCGGCAGCGCCACCAATGACGGCGGTGCCGGCATGGTGCAGGCACTGGGGGTAAAGCTGCTGGATACCAACGAGCAGCCCCTTGGACAGGGGGGCGGCGAGCTGGCAAAACTGGCCCGTATCGACCTGAGCGGGCTGGATAAACGTCTGGCGGAGTGCCGGATTGAAGTCGCCTGTGACGTCACTAATCCGCTCACCGGAGACGAAGGGGCATCCGCGGTCTTTGGCCCGCAAAAAGGCGCCACGCCGGAGATGATTGTGACCCTGGATAACGCCCTGGCGCATTACGCGCAGGTCATTGCCCGGGATCTGGATATCGACGTCATCAACCTTGCCGGCGGCGGTGCGGCGGGTGGGATGGGGGCGGCACTCTACGCTTTCTGCGGTGCGCAGCTTCGTCAGGGGATTGAGATTGTCACCGATGCGCTGCATCTGGCAGAGCAGGTGGCTAACGCCGATCTGGTGATTACGGGAGAAGGGCGCATCGACAGCCAGACGATCCACGGCAAAGTGCCGGTGGGCGTCGCGAAGGTGGCTAAACGCTTTAATAAACCGGTCATCGGTATTGCGGGTAGCCTGACGGCGGATGTCGGGGTGGTACATAATCACGGCATCGACGCGGTATTCAGCGTGATTTATACCATCTGTTCGCTGGAGGACGCGCTGGAAAATGCCAGCGACAATGTGCGGATGGCCGCACGCAATATCGCTGCAGTACTGAAAGTGGGGCAGGCGTTCAGGCTCTGAACGGCGGGCAATCCTGTTTGCCCTCTCCCGGCGGGAGAGGGCAACGCTAGTTACCTAACACCTTCATGGCTTCCCGCGTCACATTATCCATCTCGTCCAGCAGCTCCAGAAATTCCGGTTCAAGATCTGTTTCCGGCGTGCCCGCGCGAAGCTGTTGCTCCAGCAGCTGGCAGAGATTCTTCAGCCGCGGCACACCGCTGTAGCCGCAGCTACCGTGCAGCTTATGAATGGCTTCCAGCAGATCTTCCGGGTTTTCACCCACCAGCTGCTCTTCGACCTTATTACGAATTTCCGGCAGAAACGCGACCAGCATTTGCAGCATGTCGCGGGCCAAATCAGGCTTACCCGCCGCCTGGCGCAGCGCAAGCTGCCAGTCAAAGGTGGCGTTTTGATTGACGCTGATTTCCACCGGTTCGGACGATACCGTGTACGTTCCGCCGATATGCCCCGGCTTATAGCGTAACAGCAGGCTATGCAGCTTCTCTTCGTCGATAGGTTTGGCCAGATAATCATTCATTCCGGCGCTCAGCAGCTTCTCTTTCTGACCGGCCATCGCGTGGGCGGTGACCGCAATCACTGGCGTTTGCTGCTGATGCGGGAGCTGACGGATCAGCTCGCAGGCACGAATGCCATCCATGCCGGGCATCTGAATATCCATCAGAATTAAATCGAACTGCATCTGTTTCGCATGCTCAACCGCCTGCGCACCGCTGGTACACAGCTCTACGTGCTGAACCTGATCTTCAAGCAACACGCCAATCAGCTTCAGGTTGGCCGGATTATCATCCACCGCCATTACGCTCATCGGCAATTTTTGTTCATCGTCAATCAGCGGCAGGGCGTGCTGGCTCAGACGACAGTATTCCGTCAGTGCTGGCAGCAGGCGGGTCGCGGTAAGTGGCTTAAGCAGGCAGGCGGCGGCCCCGTCATTTTTTAACTCTTCCGCATTGATCTGGGCATGACACGGCAGTGCCAGCAGCAGGTAGTCGGTCATCGATGCGGCTTTCGCCAGCCGTTCCTGTTGCATGGTGAGCTCGCCGGTAAAGGTGACCGGGACCCCCAACAGCAGGATGTCGTAATGCTCCACGGCAAGCGCTGAGAAGGTAGGACTGTAGATCACCTCCAGCGGCGTGGTGCTTAAGATATCAAGCGTACACTGCGCCGCTGCGGCGTTCGGCTCAACGTAGGCAAGGCGCATTCCTTTCAGGCAATTGGTTACCGGACCGTCGGTCAACACGTTCGGGTTAAGGTCCAGATTGATATGGAACCAGAACGTGGAGCCCCGGTTTGGCTGGCTGTGGAAAGAGATATCTCCCCCCATCTCCTTAACCAGTTTCTGTGTGATAACCAGACCCAGCCCCGTGCCGCCATGACGTCTGGAAATACTTGCATCGGCCTGACGAAACGCCTGGAACAGACGGGACTGATCCCGCTCCGGAATACCGATGCCGGTATCGCGGATCTGAACTTCAATCTGAACCTTGTTATTACTGATGGAGCGCTTTTCCACCAGAATATCAATGTTGCCGCTTTCGGTGAATTTGATGGCGTTACCGACAAGGTTTGTAATCACCTGCTGCAGGCGCAGCGGGTCGCCAATGACGTTATCCGGCACGTCATTTTTAATGTTGAGCGTCAGCTCCAGGCCTTTATCGTGCGACGAGTGTGCGAGCAGCGTCACCACTTCATCGAGCGTGCTGCGCAGCGGGAATGGGATGCTCTCCAGGATCAGCTTACCGGCCTCCAGCTTGGAGAAGTCCAGCACGTCGTTAATGATCGCCAGCAGGTTGTTGGCCGAGCGCTCAATGGTGTGCAGATGATCGCGCTGGGTTGGGTTCAGCTCGCTTTTTAGCGTCAGACGGGTAAAGCCAATCACGCCATTGAGCGGCGTACGCAGCTCGTGGGACATATTCGCGAGGAACTCGGATTTGATACGTGCGGCTTCCTGCGCGCGTTTTTTCGCCAGATCCAGCTCAACGTTCTGAATCTCCATCTGCTCCAGGGTTTCGCGCAGGTCAGAGGTCGCCTGGTCGACATTGTGCTGCATCTCTTCGTGATACGCTGCCAGCGACATCGCCATCGAGTTAATGCCGTTTTTGAGCATATCGAGCTCGCCCAGCATAAACCCTTCCACCCGGCTGTCGAGCTGGCCCCGGCGAATGCGGTCGACGGTGTTAACCATGTTGCGAATGGGCCCCGTCACGTCACGCATCAGGCGCCAGCCGAAGATAAGTGCAATCCCGATACAGAACAGCATCATAACGCCGGAGATGAAAATTTCTTTGTACTGCTGCAGACGCACCGACTTGAGATCCAGCTCCAGCGCCACATATCCGAGCATATTGTCGCTGGATTTGGCGTCAGACTGGGCGGATTCATCGGGTGAATAGCTTTCCGAAATAATCGGGGTGCGCAGGATCATGATATCGCCGCGTCGCAGCACGGTGAGGTGGCGCGGGAAGGGCGTACCGTCAGGAATTTTCAGGGCCGCTGGATCCAGATGAAAATTCGAGGTGACAAAGAGGCGGTTATGCTCGTCGTAAACGGAGATGGCACGCACGATATCCGAATGACGGCGGTGCAGCACGCTGATTAACTGACCTATCGATTCGCGGTTTTGCAGGTTCATCCCATACTCACTGGAGACGGCCAGCGGTTCGATAATGCTGGCACCGGCATCTTCCAGTTGCCGCTGCAAATCGTTATAGCGGTGCACCACAAAAAAGATACTCAGCAGCAAACCGATGAGAACGGTGGGGGCGAGGATCAAAATCATCATGCGCGCGCGCAGGCTGTAGTTGGTCATGGCGTTCCGTTATGGGACAATTAGGATAATTATGTTTATGTGAGAAAAATCTCGGCGATGGCGCAATTCTACTCTGCAAAGCGACGCGTGACGACGCGTCAGATCATAACTGTTGAAGCCACTGACCTCGATCCCTTTGGCCAGGGGGTTGCGCGTCACAATGGTAAGACACTGTTTATAACAGGTTTACTGCCAACAGAACGAGCAGAAATTACGCTGACGGAAGATAAACGCCAGTTTGCACGCGGGCAGGTTAAGCAGCGTCATAACGATAGCCCGGACCGCGTGAAGCCTCGCTGCCCGCATTTTGGCGTCTGCGGTGGCTGTCAGCAACAGCATGTCAGCACAGAATTACAGCAAAAAAGTAAAAGCAGCGCCCTGGCCCGCCTGCTTAAGCACGACGTCAACGAGATCATCGCCGACCAGCCCTGGGGCTATCGTCGTCGCGCGCGTTTGAGCCTGAACTATCAGCCAAAAACTGAGCGGCTGGAGATGGGGTTTCGCAAAGCCAGCTCCAGCGATATCGTCGATATCAGGCAGTGCCCCATTTTGGTGCCCCGTCTTGAGGCATTGCTTCCTGACGTGCACGCCTGCCTCTGCGGACTGGACGGCGTTCGTCACCTCGGGCACGTCGAACTGGTCATGGCCAACAATGGCCCGCTGATGGTGCTGCGCCACACCGCGCCGCTGTCGACAAAAGATCGCGAAAAACTGGAACGCTTTTCGCATTCCCACGAGCTGGCGCTTTTCCTTGCCCCCCAAAGCGAGATACTTGAGCAACTGACAGGTGAAGCGCCCTGGTATGCGTCAAACGGGCTACGCTTAACGTTCAGTCCGCGCGATTTCATTCAGGTAAATGATGGCGTCAATCAGCAAATGATTGAGAAAGCGCTGATATGGCTCGATGTGCAGAAGAGCGATCGGGTACTTGACCTGTTCTGCGGAATGGGCAATTTCACGCTGCCTTTGGCCCGGCAGGCGGCAAGCGTTGTGGGCGTCGAAGGCGTTGAGGCGCTGGTGGCTAAAGGGCAGGAGAACGCACGACAGAACGGCTTGCAAAATGTGACATTCTTTCACCAAAATCTTGAGGAAGATGTGACGCAGCAGCCGTGGGCGATGCAGGGGTTTGACAAAATTCTTCTCGACCCGGCGCGCGCAGGTGCACCGGGTGTAATGCAACATATAATTAAACTCGCGCCCAGGCGCGTGGTCTATGTTTCCTGTAACCCGGCAACGCTTGCCCGAGACAGTGAGGCATTAATCCGTGCGGGTTACCAGATTCAGCGTCTGGCAATGCTGGACATGTTCCCGCACACTGGGCATCTGGAATCGATGGTGTTGTTTGAGCACATCTAATTAGTTTGGCTTGTCGACTTCGACAGGCCCTGGTCCCTAAAGGAGAGGACAATGGTTGCGGTAAGAAGTGCACATCTTAATAAAGCTGGGGAGTTTGACCCACAAAAATGGATAGCAAGTCTGGGGATTTCCAGCCAGCAGTCGTGTGAACGCTTAACCGAAACCTGGGCCTACTGTCAGCGCACCACTCTGGGGCATCCTGACGCCGAACTGTTATTGTGGCGCGGCGTGGAGATGGTTGAAATCTTATCCATGCTGAACATGGATATCGAAACGCTGCAGGCCGCGCTTTTGTTCCCTCTTGCCGATGCGGATGTCGTCACTGAAGACGTGCTGCGCGACAGCGTCGGGCAATCCGTCGTGGCGTTGATCCACGGCGTACGGGATATGGCGGCAATCCGCCAGCTCAAAGCCGCACATACCGATTCCGTCTCCTCTGAGCAAGTTGATAACGTTCGCCGGATGCTGCTGGCCATGGTGGACGATTTCCGCTGCGTGGTCATCAAGCTCGCTGAACGCGTTGCCCACCTGCGCGAAGTAAAAGATGCGCCGGAAGACGAGCGCGTACTGGCCGCGAAAGAGTGTACGAACATCTATGCACCGCTGGCGAACCGCTTAGGGATTGGTCAACTGAAATGGGAGTTGGAGGATTACTGCTTCCGTTACCTTCACCCGGCAGAATATAAGCGGATTGCAAAACTCCTGCACGAGCGCCGCATTGACCGCGAGCACTATATTGAGGAGTTCGTCAGCGGATTGCGCCAGTCGATGAAAGAAGAGAATGTGCGGGCTGAAGTCTATGGTCGACCCAAGCACATCTACAGCATCTGGCGCAAAATGCAGAAGAAACATCTCGCCTTTGATGAGCTGTTTGACGTGCGCGCCGTGCGCATCGTTGCGGAGCGTCTGCAGGATTGCTACGCCGCGTTAGGGATAGTACATACTCACTTCCGCCATCTGCCAGATGAGTTCGATGACTATGTCGCGAATCCGAAACCTAACGGCTATCAGTCTATTCATACCGTGGTGCTGGGGCCTGGCGGCAAAACGGTCGAGATTCAAATTCGTACCAAACAGATGCACGAGGACGCTGAGCTTGGCGTCGCGGCGCACTGGAAATACAAAGAGGGGACGTCAGGTGGCGTGCGCTCTGGTCATGAAGACCGTATTGCCTGGCTGCGTAAGCTGATTGCGTGGCAGGAAGAGATGGCGGATTCCGGCGAAATGCTGGATGAAGTGCGAAGCCAGGTCTTTGACGACCGGGTCTACGTCTTTACGCCGAAAGGTGACGTGGTCGACCTGCCAGCAGGCTCCACGCCGCTGGACTTTGCCTATCACATCCACAGTGATGTGGGGCACCGCTGCATCGGGGCGAAAATCGGCGGGCGTATCGTACCGTTTACCTATCAGCTGCAGATGGGCGACCAGATTGAAATCATCACGCAGAAGCAGCCTAACCCGAGCCGTGACTGGCTTAACCCGAACCTGGGCTATGTCACCACCAGCCGCGGGCGCTCAAAAATTCACGCCTGGTTCCGTAAGCAGGATCGTGACAAGAACATTCTTGCCGGTCGCCAGATCCTCGACGACGAGCTGGAACATATCGGCATAAGCCTGAAAGAGGCCGAGAAATTCCTGCTGCCGCGCTACAACTTCAACGAGCTGGATGAACTGCTGGCGGCGATTGGCGGCGGTGATATCCGTCTTAATCAGATGGTGAACTTCCTGCAGGCGCAGTTCAACAAGCCAAGCGCGGCGGAGCAGGATGCGGCGGCGCTGAAGCAGCTGCAGCAGAAAACCTATGCGCCACAACAGCGCAGCAAAGACAATGGCCGCGTTGTGGTGGAAGGGGTGGGTAATCTGATGCACCACATTGCCCGCTGCTGCCAGCCAATCCCGGGTGATGATATCGTAGGCTTTATCACCCAGGGACGCGGGATTTCCATTCACCGTTCAGACTGCGACCAGCTTGCTGAGCTGCAGTCGCATGCACCGGAACGTATTGTGGAAGCGGTCTGGGGCGAGAGCTACTCGGCGGGGTACTCGCTGGTGGTTCGCGTCACTGCAAACGACCGTAGCGGCCTGCTGCGTGATATTACGACCATTCTCGCGAACGAGAAGGTCAACGTGCTGGGCGTGGCCAGCCGCAGCGATACGCGCGAGCAGCTTGCCACCATCGATATGACCATCGAAATCTACAACCTGCAGGTGCTGGGCCGCGTGCTTGGCAAACTGAACCAGGTCCCGGATGTGATTGACGCACGTCGTCTGCACGGCGGGTAAGCCCACCTTTCTGTAAGCCGGGTAAGGCGTAGCCTTTACCCGGCATTTATTTTTAATCAGGACAGAATTATGACCCAAATTGACCGTCTGCTTGGCATCATGAAACGCCTGCGCGATCCGGAAAACGGCTGCCCGTGGGACAAAGAGCAGACTTTCGCCACCATCGCCCCGTACACCCTCGAAGAGACCTATGAAGTGCTGGACGCCATTTCACGCGAGGATTTTGACGACCTGCGTGGTGAGCTGGGTGACCTGCTGTTCCAGGTGGTGTTCTATGCGCAAATGGCGCAGGAAGAGGGGCGTTTTAACTTCGACGACATCTGCGCTGCCATCAGCGACAAACTGGAACGCCGTCATCCGCATATCTTTAGCGATTCCACCGCAGGCGATAGCGCGGAAGTACTGGCGCGCTGGGAACAGATTAAAAGCGCCGAGCGCGCGGAGAAATCCCAGCACTCGGCACTGGATGACATTCCCCTGAACCTGCCTGCGCTGATGCGGGCGCATAAAATTCAGAAACGCTGCTCCGCGGTTGGCTTTGACTGGACGTCTCTTGGCCCGGTGCTGGAAAAAGTGCATGAAGAGATCGACGAAGTGATGCACGAAGCGCAACAGGCCGTGGTAGATGAAGCAAAGCTTGAAGAAGAGATGGGCGATTTGCTGTTCGCGACCGTCAACCTTTCTCGCCATCTGGGTGTAAAAGCGGAAACCGCCCTGCAAAAAGCCAACATTAAGTTCGAACGACGCTTTCGCGAAGTTGAGCGGATTGTGGCCTCGCGTGGCCTGGAAATGAGCGGAATTGACCTCGATGCGATGGAAGAAGTCTGGCAAGAAGTAAAACGCCAGGAAACTGATCTCTAACGAAATTTTGCGATCAAGCGCAATTTGTGTGATTTTTTAAATGACAAGCGCTTGATTTGCGTCAAAAACATTTACCCAAAAGGGGCTATTTTCTCACTCCTTATGTTTGTCATTGGCTGGACAGGAGACGGAGAATGAAAGTTTGTGGCGCTCGCCGTGTTCGGGTATACTACTTTCCCGTCCTGGTTATTCCATCGTTTCACCCTAACTTCTCAGGTTCAGCATGACAACGAACTATATTTTTGTGACCGGCGGGGTCGTATCCTCTCTGGGTAAAGGCATTGCCGCAGCCTCCCTCGCAGCCATTCTTGAAGCCCGTGGCCTCAATGTGACCATGATGAAACTGGATCCGTACATCAACGTCGATCCGGGCACCATGAGTCCAATCCAACACGGGGAAGTGTTCGTTACTGAAGACGGCGCTGAAACCGATCTGGATCTTGGCCACTACGAGCGTTTCATCCGCACTAAAATGACCCGTCGTAACAACTTCACGACAGGCCGTATCTACTCCGACGTTCTGCGTAAAGAGCGCCGTGGTGATTATCTTGGTGCTACCGTTCAGGTTATCCCACACATCACTAACGCTATCAAAGAACGCATTATTGCGGGCGGCGAAGGCCACGACGTGGTGCTGGTTGAAATCGGCGGTACCGTGGGTGATATCGAATCCCTGCCATTCCTGGAAGCGATTCGTCAGCTGGCGGTTGATATTGGCCGTGAAAACGCGCTGTTCATGCACCTGACGCTGGTGCCTTACATGGCAGCCGCAGGTGAAGTGAAAACCAAACCTACTCAGCACTCCGTTAAAGAGTTGCTCTCCATCGGTATTCAGCCAGACATCCTGGTTTGCCGTTCCGATCGCGCGGTTCCGGCGAACGAACGCGCGAAAATTGCATTGTTCTGTAACGTGCCGGAAAAAGCCGTTATTTCAATGAAAGATGTCGATTCCATTTATAAAATCCCGGGCCTGTTGAAATCACAGGGCCTGGACGATTATATTTGTAAACGATTCAGCTTGAACTGTCCGGAAGCTAACCTGTCTGAATGGGAACAGGTGATTTACGAAGAAGCGAATCCGGCTGGCGAAGTGACTATCGGCATGGTTGGCAAGTACATTGAACTGCCAGATGCCTATAAGTCAGTTATCGAAGCGCTGAAACACGGTGGTCTGAAGAACCGCGTCTCCGTTAACATCAAGCTGATTGATTCGCAGGATGTTGAAACGCGTGGCGTTGAAATTCTGAAAGATCTGGATGCAATCCTTATCCCTGGCGGCTTCGGCTACCGTGGTGTAGAAGGCAAGATCGCCACCGCACGCTATGCGCGTGAAAACAATATTCCATACCTCGGTATCTGCCTGGGTATGCAGGTTGCGCTGATCGAATTTGCGCGCAACGTAGCGGGAATGGAAAACGCGAACTCTACGGAATTTGTGCCAGACTGTAAGTACCCTGTCGTGGCGCTTATCACTGAATGGCGCGACGAAGAAGGTAACGTCGAAGTCCGTACCGAGAAGAGCGACCTGGGTGGCACGATGCGTCTTGGCGCACAGGCCTGCCAGCTGTCCGACGATAGCGTCGTTCGCAAGCTGTATGGCGAGCCGGTTATCACCGAACGTCACCGTCACCGCTATGAAGTCAACAACATGTTGTTGAAACAAATTGAAGCTGCGGGTCTGCGTGTTGCGGGCCGCTCCGGGGATGATCAGTTAGTCGAGATCATCGAAGTGCCAAACCATCCGTGGTTTGTCGCCTGCCAGTTCCACCCGGAATTTACTTCAACGCCACGTGACGGGCATCCGCTGTTTGCAGGCTTTGTGAAAGCCGCCAGCGATTACCAGAAGCGTCAGGCGAAGTAAAAAAAGTTAGAACGGCAACGCGTACCCCTGGTACGCGTTGTTTGTCTGGAGTTTTAGTTTAACTTGTACTGAGGAAAATCTAATGTCCAAAATCGTTAAAGTCATCGGTCGTGAAATCATCGACTCCCGTGGTAACCCGACCGTTGAAGCCGAAGTTCACCTGGAAGGTGGTTTCGTCGGTATGGCAGCTGCTCCGTCAGGTGCTTCTACTGGTTCCCGCGAAGCGCTGGAACTGCGCGATGGCGACAAATCCCGTTTCATGGGCAAAGGCGTACTGAAAGCTGTTGGCGCCGTAAACGGCCCTATTGCTCAGGCAATCATTGGCAAAGACGCTAAAGACCAGGCTGGCATCGACAAGATCATGATCGATCTGGACGGTACTGAAAACAAATCTAACTTCGGTGCTAACGCAATCCTGGCCGTTTCCCTGGCGAACGCCAAAGCTGCAGCGGCTGCTAAAGGTATGCCACTGTTCGAACACATCGCTGAACTGAACGGCACTCCAGGCAAATACTCCATGCCTGTACCGATGATGAACATCATCAACGGTGGTGAGCACGCAGACAACAACGTTGATATTCAGGAATTTATGATTCAGCCAGTTGGCGCGAAATCCCTGAAAGAAGCAGTACGTATGGGTTCTGAAGTGTTCCACAACCTGGCTAAAGTTCTGAAAGCTAAAGGTATGAACACGGCTGTTGGTGACGAAGGTGGCTATGCGCCAAACCTGGGTTCTAACGCAGAAGCACTGGCTGTTATCGCTGAAGCGGTTAAAGCAGCAGGCTACGAGCTGGGCAAAGACATCACTCTGGCAATGGACTGTGCAGCGTCTGAATTCTACAAAGACGGTAAATACGTTCTGGCTGGCGAAGGCAACAAAGCGTTCACCTCTGAAGAGTTCACTCACTTCCTGGAAGACCTGACCAAACAGTACCCAATCGTTTCTATCGAAGACGGTCTGGACGAGTCTGACTGGGATGGCTTCGCATACCAGACTAAAGTACTGGGCGACAAAATCCAGCTGGTGGGTGACGACCTGTTCGTAACTAACACCAAGATCCTGAAAGAAGGCATCGAGAAAGGCATCGTTAACTCCATCCTGATCAAATTCAACCAGATCGGTTCTCTGACCGAAACGCTGGCTGCGATCAAAATGGCGAAAGACGCTGGCTACACCGCTGTTATCTCTCACCGTTCTGGCGAAACTGAAGACGCTACCATCGCTGACCTGGCTGTTGGTACCGCGGCTGGCCAGATCAAGACCGGTTCTATGAGCCGTTCTGACCGTGTTGCTAAATACAACCAGCTGATTCGTATCGAAGAAGCACTGGGCGAAAAAGCACCATACAACGGTCGTAAAGAGATCAAAGGCCAGGCATAATCGCTAAGCCTTAAAATGAAAATGCCAGTCGCAAGACTGGCATTTTTTTTGGCTATTTAAAATCGACCGCCATTTGTTCCGGAATGGTCAGCCCCTGAGTGGTTTGCACGCAGCGGGCAATATAGTCCGTAAAGCGGGGTGGCTTAGGCATGCCCATGCTAAGCAGCTTATCATTGCTGAAGCGCACGTTGAGTGTGGCAAAAGCACCGTATAAACGCATTGCTTTCAGCATCAGGCGCTCGTTGCACGGCCCAAAAATATCCTTCAGTTCGCGGCGCATTCTGACCAGCGTTTCGTAACTCACCTGAGCGTATCGATCTCCGACAGGGGCTTTCTCCAGCGCCTGTGCCATTGCCTTATCAATATCAGCAAAGCGAACGCTGTTCTCTTCCCCGGCAGAAATATGTACCACTTCCCCTGAACGTGCATCACTGGTAAGCAGCATTAACAGCGCGTCGGCACAATAGTCCACCGGAACGACATCGATTTTGTCTTCCATCGAACACATAAATTTTTGCAGCATTAACCCCATGCTAAAGACCCAGAAAATACTGCTTGAAGGCGTGCAGCCGTGACGGGTATGGCCGACGACGATAGACGGGCGGGCGATGAGCAGCGGCAGGCCAGGACAGTGCTGGCGCATCAGCTGTTCAATGGTGGATTTCGAATAGGTATATTCCACCAGATGCTCGGCGTTCTCTCTGAATTCTGCACTTTCGGCGACCAGCGAATCCTGCTCCGGCGTGCAGGAAGCGCTGTAGGGTCGACACCCGTTCCATGCGGCGCGCCAGCGCCAGGGTTCCCTCGACGTTCACCTTCCAGATAAGTGGGTTGTTGCCAAATGACGCGACGGCCGCGCAGTTAACGACATGCGTCACCTGTTCAAGACGCGGATCGTTCAGGAAGGCTTCCGGCTGGCTGAGATCGCCAATGAGGATATTCTCCACGCTCAGCGAGGCCAGTGCATGCTCAGGCACGTTGAACTTACGCATATTCTCCTGCACTCGCGCCAGCCCACCTTGCGGGTCGCTGGCGCGCGCAAGCAGAAGTAAATTTACGGCGCTCTCGCCGGTCAGGATTTTTTCAAGTACTGCACCACCCAGAAATCCGGTCACGCCTGTAATCAGTAAGGTTTTCATTGATACCGTCTCATTATGATTGATGAGGCGGATTGTAGGCGGGCGAAAGTAAACGGCGTTTAAATAAAAAAATGGCCAGCCTAACCGTTTCTTAAGCTTATTTTAAGGTAAGGAATTCAGGGGATGAGATTGGACATTGCAGGAGGGAAGAAAATTCAATTTATCAAGAAATTTATTTTAACTTGCTGATTTATATATTATAAATTCGTTTCCTGTGTCGTGGGAATATTAAGTCAAAATGTAATTATAAAAATACTTTGTAACATCATTCATTGATGCGGTAAATAATTTAACGGATGCTTAAGAACACTTAAAATAACAAACTCGCAGGCTATTGATATATAGCCTGCGAAGGTTTTCTACAGCAACAGAGGAAGCGTTGAGCTGGCGGTTTGTTGGCTGACCTCGCCGTAATGACCGTCTATTGCAATAAGGGAGTGGGTAAGCAACTCGACCAGCAGCATAACGCCCACTTTGGCATTGAGTGCGCCTGCGCTAAGCGGCCCCTCGGGTTTGGCTGCAACCAGTAGCATATCGCTAAGGGACGCCAGCGGGCTACGCGGCGTATTGCTGAGCGCCAGCACGGGGACGCCACGTTTGCGCGCAAGTTTTACGACGTGAAGTAAATCCCGCGTTGAGCCTGAACTGGAGATGGCTACCACCAGCGACGCTTTAGAGAGGGTGGTCGCATTCATGGCTGCACGGTGCATATCGCTGAAGAGCTGCACAGGTTTGCCCAGGCGCAACAGCTTATAATGCAGATACTCGCCGAGGATCGCACTGGCAGCGACCCCATAAATCTGGACTGACTGCGCCTGATGCAGCGCCTGCGCCGCCGTTTCCAGCAGCGCTCTGTCGAGCAGTCTGGCGGTATCCTGCAGAGCCTGTACAGACTCTTCCACTACGCTATCAATTTCATCCCCGGCCTGACGCTCTGGCTGACCCTGCTGAATGTCCAGCGCAAGCGCCATTTTGAATTCCGTGTACCCCTTACAGCCCAGCGTGCGGCAAAGACGCGTCACGCTGGCCTCGCTGGTATGACTTTCGCGCGCCAGCTCAGTGATCGTCAGGTAAAGCACCCGGGCAGGATCGTTGAGGACAAACTCACCCAGTTTTCGTTGCGTTGGGCTGTATCCGGAAGCCTCCTGGCGTAGCTTCAGCAGCAGGTTTTCATGGTCTGACATGCGAGATCCTTAATGCATTCTTCTGTCGACTAGTGTGGCGGAAAGCGGGGGAAAGATGCCAGTCATTTCGAAAAAGTATGATCGTCATCCTGGTTATTGATGATAATTTTCACTATTAATAATTAATGTGGTAAAAATTTTCATCTATACACGAGGGGATGAAAAAATGATGCAAATGTTCAGTGGGGCTTCTTCTGGCGGATGGTTTGAGAAAGCGCAGCGCTTTGGCAAATCATTTATGTTGCCCATCGCCGTCTTGCCCGCGGCGGGTTTGTTGCTGGGGATTGGAGGCGCGTTATCAAATCCCAATACCCTCACGGCCTACCCGTTTTTAGATGTTGCGTGGCTGCAGGCCATCTTTACCATTATGAGCAGTGCCGGTTCGATTGTGTTCGCCAACCTCTCGGTGCTGTTTGCTGTCGGGGTCGCCGTCGGGCTGGCAAAAAATGATAAAGGAACCGCAGGGCTGGCGGCATTGCTCGCTTTTCTGGTGATGAATGCCACCATCAATGCGCTGCTGATCCTGACCGGAAAACTGGCACTTGAGAACCCGGGTGCCGTAGGGCAGGGAATGACGCTGGGGATCCAGACGCTGGAAACCGGCGTATTTGGTGGCGTCGTCATCGGGCTTGTGACCTGCGCGTTACATCATCGGTTCAATAAAATCGCGCTTCCGCAGTTCCTGGGTTTCTTTGGCGGTTCACGTTTTGTACCGATCGTCAGCTCGCTGGCGGCAATACTTGTCGGGGCATTAATGACCGTCATCTGGCCACATTTCCAGAAGCTGATCTTCGGTCTGGGCGGGCTTGTGGATGCCACCGGTTATCTGGGAACGATGCTGTACGGTTTCATTTTGCGCATGCTCGGGCCGTTTGGTTTACACCACATCTTCTATCTTCCCTTCTGGACGACCGCGCTTGGCGGCAGCGAGATCGTTAACGGTCAGCTGGTAGAAGGTACGCAGCGGATCTTCTTCGCCCAGCTTGCTGACCCGACAACACGCCAGTTTTATGAAGGCACGTCGCGTTTCATGTCCGGACGTTTCATCACGATGATGTTTGGTCTGCTGGGTGCCTGCCTCGCGATGTACCACACGGCAAAGCCGGAGAACAAAAAACGCGTCGCGGGGCTGTTACTTTCGGCGGCATTGACCTCGTTCCTGACGGGGATTACTGAACCTATTGAGTTCTCATTCCTTTTTGTTGCACCTGTGCTGTACGTCATTCACGCCCTGTTTGACGGGCTGGCGTTTATGCTCGCCCATATTTTACACATCACTATCGGGCAAACCTTCTCAGGCGGTTTTATCGACTTCGTGCTGTTCGGCATTCTCCAGGGCGAGGCCAAAACCCACTGGATGTTCGTACCGCTGGTAGGGGTGCCGTGGTTCTTCCTTTATTACTTTACGTTCCGTTATCTGATTAATCGCTTTGATTTTGCCACGCCGGGGCGTGAGAAAGAGGCGATGGCGGATGAAGTGACCTTTTCGCAGAGCGAGCGTGCCGTTGCAGTGATCGCCGGGTTAGGTGGCAAAGACAATCTCGAAGAGGTGGACTGCTGCGCGACGCGTCTTCGCGTCACGGTGAAGGATGGCAGCAAAGTGAATGAATCGGCGCTGAAAGCGACCGGCGCGCGCGGCGTTATCGTCCGCGGCAACGGTGTTCAGGTCATTTATGGGCCGCATGTCACGATTATTAAAAACGAAGTGGAAGAGATCTTATCGTAATGAAAACTGTACTGGATAACCTGAAGGGAAAACTGGTCGTCTCCTGCCAGGCGCTGGAGAATGAACCTCTGCATAGCGCGTTTATTATGTCACGAATGGCGCTGGCCGCCGCGCAGGGTGGGGCGGCAGCGATCCGTGCCAATAGCGTGGTGGATATCGAAGCCATCAAGCAGCAGGTAGCGCTGCCGGTTATCGGCATCATCAAACGCGATTATACGGATAGTGAGGTATTTATCACCGCCACGATGAAAGAAGTGGATGAGCTGATGACGGTTTCTCCGGAAATCATTGCCCTGGATGCGACTGCGCGACAGCGCCCTGGCGGCGAAGACCTGGCGACGCTGGTCGCGCATATTCGCACGCGGTACCCGTCGGTATGCCTGATGGCGGATATTTCCTCAACAGAAGAGGCCGTGACGGCGCAGGCACTGGGTTTTGATTGTGTGGGGACCACGCTTTACGGTTATACGGCAGAAACCGCAGGCCATGCGCTACCGGACAATGACTGCGCATTTCTGAAAGAGGTGCTGGCTGCCGTCGACATTCCCGTGGTGGCCGAAGGCAATGTTGACACACCTGAACGGGCGGCGAGGTGCCTGGAACTTGGTGCCTTTATGGTCGTTGTCGGCGGGGCCATCACCCGTCCACAGCAAATTACTGCGCGGTTTATGGCAGCGATTGGCGCTCAAAGCACCGATGGAGCATGACCATCAGACGGGGATCTGCGATACTTATTGTTTATCCCCTTAACTGAGATGACTATGCAGTACCCGATTAACGAGATGTTCCAGACCCTGCAAGGCGAGGGTTACTTTACCGGCGTTCCCGCCATCTTTATTCGATTACAGGGATGCCCGGTTGGCTGTGCCTGGTGTGATACCAAACATACGTGGGATAAACTCGCAGATCGGGAAGTGTCGCTGTTTAGCATTCTGGCTAAAACCAAAGAGAGCGATAAGTGGGGCGCGGGAAGTGCAGAAGATCTGCTGGCGATCATTGGCCGTCAGGGCTGGACGGCGCGCCACGTGGTGATTACCGGGGGTGAACCCTGCATCCACGACCTGACGCCACTGACCGAGCTGCTCGAAAAGAACGGCTACAGCTGTCAGATTGAAACCAGCGGCACGCATGAAGTGCGCTGTTCTCACACCACCTGGGTGACGGTTTCGCCGAAAGTTAACATGCGCGGCGGCTACGATGTACTCTCTCAGGCGCTGGAGCGTGCTGATGAGATTAAACACCCGGTTGGCCGCGTGCGTGATATCGAAGCGCTGGATGAACTGCTCGCCACGCTGACGGATGAAAAGCAGCGGATCATCGCGCTGCAGCCTATCAGCCAGAAAGAGGATGCCACGCGCCTGTGTATTGAAACCTGTATTGCCCGCAACTGGCGGCTGTCGATGCAGACGCACAAGTACCTGAACATCGCCTAAAAAAAAAGCCCGGATATTCCGGGCTTTTTTTACTCACCGCGATAGATACAGCCCGCGGTGCAGGTCTCTTTGATCATCACCGCGCTCAGCAGAGGCACCTGCGGTTTCATCTGATCCCAAATCCATTTAGCCAGCACTTCACTGGTCGGGTTTTCAAGACCCGGGATATCATTCAGATAGTAGTGATCCAGACGATCGTAGGTCGGCTTGAATGCCGCCTTCAGCTCGGCAAAGTCCATGATCCAACCGGTATGCGGATCGACGTCACCGGTTATCTCAAGACGCACCATAAACGAGTGCCCGTGCAGACGGCCACATTTATGCCCTTCAGGAACATGCGGAAGGTGGTGGGCGGCTTCGAAGGTGAAATCTTTAAACAGTGTGGTGGACATTATTGCTCTCAGTAATGCGGAAAAAACCGCCGCATAGTACCGGAAAGCACAATTTTTATCATTAACTAAAACGGCTCTGTTGCCGCAACGTGGTGCATACGAGAAAGAACTACTGTTTTATTACTAAATTTCAATGGGTTAGTTAATCGTTTTTATCGTTAAGAACGATAACTAAAACAGGTTAGTCCATTTGGTTATTTATTATTTCCATCCCTTCTTTAATTGTTATTATCCTCGCCGTTAACCTTATCTTCAGTTTGGATTTATTCGCTTAAAGTCCGCTTGGCTACTGGAACATAACGACGCATGACAACACAGGCCCCACCTTCAAATTTGCTTCCCCTGAACCCGGAGCAACTGGCGCGCCTTCAGGCTGCCACTTCTGATTTTTCTCCCACCCAGCTTGCCTGGGTCTCCGGCTATTTCTGGGGAATGCTTAACCAGCAACCGGGCGCTGTGGCTGCTGCACCGGCAACTGCGGTAGAAATTCCGGCGATTACGCTGATTTCTGCCTCGCAGACGGGCAATGCTCGCCGTGTGGCCGAAGCGCTGCGCGACGACCTGCTGGCCGCCAAACTGAACGTGAACCTGGTGAACGCCGGGGACTATAAATTTAAACAGATCGCGTCCGAAAAACTGCTGGTGGTGGTGGCTTCAACCCAGGGTGAGGGTGAGCCGGCTGAAGAAGCGGTGGCCCTGCATAAATTCCTGTTCTCGAAAAAAGCCCCAAAACTGAACGGGACGGCGTTCGCCGTGTTTGGCCTGGGTGACACCTCCTACGAATTTTTCTGCCAGTCCGGTAAAGATTTCGACAGCAAACTGGCGGAACTGGGCGCTGAGCGCCTGCTGGACCGCGTTGATGCGGATGTGGAATACCAGACCGCAGCCGCTGAATGGCGTGCGCGCATCGTTGACGTGCTGAAAGCGCGCGTGCCGAAAGAGACGCCAGCGCAGGCTGCCGTCACCGCGGCGGGTGCAGTCAATGATATTCACACCAGCCCGTATACCAAAGAGGCACCGCTGGCAGCGAGCCTGGCAGTTAATCAGAAAATTACCGGTCGCGCCTCTGAGAAAGACGTGCGGCATATTGAAATCGATCTCGGTGATTCCGGTCTGCGTTACCAGCCGGGCGATGCACTTGGGATCTGGTACCAGAACGATCCGGCGCTGGTTAAAGAGCTGGTCGAACTGCTGTGGCTGAAAGGCGATGAGCCTGTCACCGTCGACGGTAACACGCAGCCGCTCTCTGAGGCGCTGCAGTGGCATTTCGAGCTGACGGTCAACACTCCAAACATCGTTGAAAATTATGCCACCTTAACGCGCAGTGAATCGCTGCTGCCTCTGGTGGGGGATAAGGCGAAGCTGCAGCATTACGCCGCGACGACGCCGATTGTCGATATGGTGCGTTTCTCTCCAGCACAGCTGGATGCGGATGCGCTAATTGGCCTGCTGCGTCCGCTGACGCCGCGCCTCTACTCCATTGCCTCTTCCCAGGCCGAAGTGGAGAGCGAAGTGCATATCACCGTGGGCGTGGTGCGTTATGACATCGAAGGCCGTGCCCGTGCGGGCGGGGCATCAAGCTTCCTGGCCGATCGCGTGGAGGAAGACGGTGAAGTGCGCGTGTTTATCGAGCACAACGACAACTTCCGTCTGCCTGCGAACCCGGAAACACCGGTCATCATGATTGGGCCGGGTACCGGTATTGCACCATTCCGCGCCTTTATGCAGCAGCGCGCTGCAGATGAGGCGCCGGGTAAAAACTGGTTGTTCTTCGGCAACCCGCACTTTACGGAAGATTTCCTCTACCAGGTTGAGTGGCAGCGTTACGTCAAAGAAGGTGTCCTGACGCGCATCGACCTGGCCTGGTCCCGCGATCAGCAAGAAAAAGTATACGTACAAGACAAACTGCGCGAACAGGGCGCAGAGCTATGGCGCTGGATCAATGACGGTGCCCACATTTATGTCTGCGGCGACGCCAATCGCATGGCGAAAGACGTTGAGCAGGCATTGCTGGAAGTGATTGCCGAATTCGGCGGTATGGATGCCGAAACGGCGGATGAATTTTTAAGTGAGCTGCGCGTTGAGCGCCGTTATCAGCGAGATGTCTACTAATGAGCGAAAAACATCCAGGGCCACTGGTGGTCGAAGGTAAACTGACAGACGCCGAGCGCATGAAGCTGGAAAGCAACTATCTGCGCGGCACCATTGCTGAAGATCTGAATGACGGTCTCACCGGCGGCTTTAAAGGCGACAACTTTCTGCTGATCCGTTTCCACGGTATGTATCAGCAGGATGACCGTGATATCCGCGCCGAACGTGCAGAACAGAAGCTGGAGCCGCGTCATGCGATGCTGCTGCGCTGCCGTCTGCCGGGCGGGGTGATCACCACGAAACAGTGGCAGGCGATCGATAAGTTTGCGGGTGAAAATACCCTTTATGGCAGCATCCGTCTGACCAACCGTCAGACCTTCCAGTTCCACGGCATTCTGAAGAAGAACGTGAAGCCGGTACACCAGATGCTGCACTCTGTCGGGCTGGACGCGCTGGCCACGGCCAACGACATGAACCGTAACGTACTCTGCACCTCGAACCCGTACGAGTCCGAGCTGCACGCCGAAGCCTATGAGTGGGCGAAGAAGATCTCTGAGCACCTGCTGCCACGCACCCGCGCCTATGCGGAGATCTGGCTCGATCAGGAAAAAGTGGCCACCACCGACGAAGAACCGATCCTCGGCCAGACCTATCTGCCGCGTAAGTTCAAAACCACCGTGGTGATCCCGCCGCAGAACGATATCGATCTGCACGCCAACGACATGAACTTCGTGGCGATTGCCGAAAATGGCAAGCTGGTGGGCTTTAACCTGCTGGTGGGCGGCGGTCTCTCCATCGAACACGGTAACAAGAAAACCTACGCCCGCACCGCAAGCGAATTTGGTTTCCTGCCGCTGGAGCACACGCTGGCCGTGGCTGAAGCGGTTGTCACCACGCAGCGCGACTGGGGTAACCGTACGGACCGTAAAAACGCGAAAACCAAATACACCCTGGAGCGCGTGGGCGTAGAGACGTTCAAAGCGGAAGTGGAGCGTCGCGCGGGGATTAAGTTTGAGCCGATCCGTCCGTATGAATTTACGGGACGTGGCGATCGTATTGGCTGGGTTAAAGGCATCGACAATAAATGGCACCTGACGCTGTTTATTGAAAACGGCCGTATTCTTGATTATCCGGGCCGCCCGCTTAAAACCGGTCTGCTGGAAATTGCGAAGATCCATAAAGGTGAATTCCGTATCACCGCTAACCAGAACCTGATCGTTGCCGGCGTGCCGGAAAGCCAGAAAGCGAAGATTGAGAAACTGGCGCGCGACCATGGGTTGATGGACGCGGTGAAGCCGCAGCGTGAAAACTCCATGGCCTGCGTGTCGTTCCCGACCTGCCCGCTGGCGATGGCGGAAGCAGAGCGTTTCCTGCCGTCATTCACCGATAAGGTGGAAGCGATTCTGGAAAAACACGGTATTCCGGACGAGCATATTGTTATGCGTGTCACCGGCTGCCCGAACGGCTGTGGCCGTGCGATGCTGGCCGAGCTGGGTCTGGTGGGTAAAGCGCCGGGTCGCTATAACCTGCACCTTGGCGGCAACCGTATCGGAACGCGTATTCCGCGTATGTTCCGTGAGAACATCACCGAGCCGGAAATTCTTGATTCTATCGACGAGCTTGTCGGGCGCTGGGCGAAAGAGCGCGAAGCGGGTGAAGGCTTCGGCGACTTTACGGTGCGTGCGGGCATTATTCGCCCGGTGCTCGATCCCGCAAGGGATTTCTGGGAGTAAACACGAGAGGTAATTATGTCCGTACTCGATCTAAACGCCCTAAACGAACTGCCAAAAGTCGATCGCATTCTGGCGCTGGCAGAAACCAATGCGCAGCTTGAAAAGCTCGACGCCGAAGGCCGCGTGGCATGGGCCCTGGAAAACCTGCCGGGTGATTATGTGCTCTCGTCGAGTTTTGGTATTCAGGCAGCGGTGAGTTTGCATCTGGTGAACCAGATTCGTCCGGACATTCCGGTGATCCTGACCGATACCGGCTACCTGTTCCCGGAAACCTACCAGTTTATCGATGAGCTGACGGACAAACTCGGGCTGAACCTGAAGGTCTACCGCGCGGAGCAAAGCGCGGCCTGGCAGGAGGCGCGGTATGGCAAACTGTGGGAACAGGGCGTTGAGGGCATTGAGAAATACAATGAGATCAACAAGGTCGAGCCGATGAACCGGGCGCTGAAAGAGCTTAACGCGCAGACCTGGTTTGCGGGGTTACGCCGCGAGCAGTCTGGAAGTCGCGCCACGCTCCCGGTGCTGGCGGTTCAGCGCGGGGTGTTTAAAGTGCTGCCGATCATCGACTGGGATAACCGTACGGTTTACCAGTACCTGCAAAAACACGGACTGAAATACCACCCGCTCTGGGACCAGGGTTATCTGTCCGTGGGCGATACCCATACCACGCGTAAATGGGAACCGGGCATGGCGGAAGAAGAGACGCGATTCTTTGGACTCAAGCGTGAGTGCGGATTGCACGAAGGGTAAATTCTGTTCCCTTTTCCCTCACCCTCTAACAAAGGGTGAGGGAAATGTTCTGTTCTACGCTTTCCCTGCTTTTGCCAGCTCTTTCACCAGCGGCAGCATCACTTTAACCACATCCCGACTGCGGTGTTCAACTCGCTGCGGCAGTGCGCTATCAATATGCTGCTGATTATCCAGTAGCACGTTATGCCAGCTCGTCCCGTCCGGGAAAGCCTTCGATTTCACCCGCTGCTGATAACCGTCTTTCTTACCCAGCATCCAGTTAGTGGCTTCCACGTACAGAACAGGAATGCCCGCTTTATCGAACACTTCACCATCATTACAGCAGCCGGTTCCGCGAGGATAATCGGGATTCCCGCCCGGGTTGCTGGTGGCATACACCCCATGGCTGCGGGCAATCGCCAGCGCGCGGTCGCGCGTCAGTTTACGCACGGTACCCGGCGTACTCTGTCCGCTGTTGAAATAGAGCTTATCGCCGACGATCAGATTATCGAGGTTAATCACCAGCAGCGTATTTTTCCTCTCCTCGGCACTCATGCGTTTCAGGAGATTCTCCGCGCCAAGTTTTCCCTCTTCTTCACCGCTGGTGGCAACGAAACGGATCCCGTATTGGGTTGGAATGTCTTTCATTCGCTCTGCCAGTTCGAGCATCACGCCCAGACCCGCCGCGTTATCGTCCAGTCCCTGTAACGTCAGCCCGCCGAGATTATTGTCGGTATCGGCGTCGCTCATTGGCGCGTAGGTGTCCAGGTGCGCCATGATAATGATCTGTTCCGCCGCGCTACCTTCATGCGCCGCAATGACCGTACTGCCGGTCACGTTATGCCAGTTTTTTGTTTTATTGCGCGAGGTATAGACGTAGCGGCTGTGAAACGATCGGATATCGCTCTGGTATCCCATGTCAGCAAATTGCTGGCGAATATAATCGGCGGAAAGCATTTCCGCTGGCGTGCCGGTCATACGACCCGGAAAGACGGTCGCAATATGCCGCGCCTGCATATTCGCGATTTCACCATAGGGCTGATTTTTTGCCTGGGCCGGAAGGATAAAGCAAACGCCGAGCGCCAGGGCAGCGATACGGTGGCGCGTTGCGGAAAACATAGTGAGTCCTTAAAAACAGAGCAAAATTTTAACCCGCCTAGTATGAAACTGTGATCGACCATACACAATTTGAATTGCTCTTAAATGCCCGAAAATTCGCGTGTTAAGCACTTTTTGATCTTTGCTTTTCCACGGCGTTATTCCATTGAGTAACTACTCATTCCAATTCGTAATTTCATTCGATCTAAGCCGCCCCCTATAGTCCCACTATTCCTTGTTGTTAGTGAGTTGTAGCTTGTGGACTATCTGCCCCTTTTTGCCGCGATAAAAGACAGACCTGTGCTGGTAGTCGGCACCGGTGAGGTTGCCGATCGCAAAATCGCGTTTCTGCAGCGAGCGGGGGCGCAGGTACGGGTAGTCGACGAGGCGGATTTCGACGAGTCGCAAATCGACACCGTGGTGCTGGTGATTGCGGCAACCGACAACCGCGAGCTCAACCGCCGTATTTCAGAGGCGGCTCAGGCCCGTCACCGTCTGGTGAACGTGGTGGACGATCGGCCGCTGTGTTCGTTTATCTTCCCGTCGATTGTTGACCGTTCGCCATTGCTGGTGGCCATCTCCTCCGGCGGGACCGCGCCGGTGCTGGCACGCGTGCTGCGGGAAAAAATCGAAGCGCTTTTGCCTACCAGCCTTGGGCGGATGGCGGAGAAAGCGAGCTTCTGGCGCAACCATCTGAAAACGCGCCTGACCAGCGTGACGGAACGCCGTCGCTTCTGGGAGCGCGTGTTCCGCGGCCGATTTGCCAGCCTGATGCATGCCGGAAATGAAACGGCGGCGCAGCAGATCCTCGAAGATGAGCTGGATAACCCTGGCAGTAGCGGCGGCGAGATCATTCTGGTCGGTGCGGGGCCGGGTGATGCCGGGCTGCTGACCCTGCGCGGCCTGCAGGTGCTTCAGGATGCCGATGTGGTGTTCTATGACCATCTGGTCACCGACGGGGTGCGCGAATTGATTCGCCGTGACGCAGAACAAATCTGCGTTGGCAAACGGGCGGGCGAGCACTCTGTACCGCAGCATGACACCAACCAGATGCTGGTGGCGGCGGCAAAAGCGGGCAAAACGGTGGTGCGGCTTAAAGGTGGCGACCCGTTTATCTTTGGTCGCGGCGGGGAAGAGCTGCAGGCGGCGGCTGAAGCGGGCGTGCCGTTCCAGGTCGTCCCGGGTATCACGGCGGCTTCTGCAGTGACGGCCTACGCCGGTATACCGCTTACTCACCGCGATTACGCCCAGAGCGTGACCTTTGTCACGGGCCATTACAAGGCGGACAGCGCCCCGTTTGACTGGTCGCATCTTGCCCAGAGTCGTCAGACGCTGGCTATCTATATGGGCACGATGAAGGCGGCGGACATCAGTGAACAACTTATTCAACACGGTCGAGAGGCAACCACGCCGGTCGCCGTGATTTCTCGCGGCACACGCGTCGATCAGCATGTGGCTATCGGTACGCTACAGGATCTTGCCACCCTGGCGAAAGAGGCCCCTATGCCCGCGCTTATCGTGGTAGGGGAAGTGGTGCACCTGCACAGCACACTCGCCTGGTTTCAACATACAACAGACTCAGAGGGGTTTGGCTCCTCTGTGGTGAATCTGGCTTAAGGAACGGTTATGGACCAAAAACGACTTACTCACCTGCGGCAGCTCGAAGCGGAAAGTATCCATATTATCCGCGAAGTGGCAGCCGAATTCTCTAACCCGGTGATGATGTATTCCATCGGTAAAGATTCCAGCGTGATGCTACACCTGGCGCGTAAAGCGTTTTACCCGGGTACGCTGCCGTTCCCGCTGCTGCACGTTGATACCGGCTGGAAGTTCCGTGAAATGTATGAATTCCGCGACCGTACGGCAAAAGCCTACGGCTGCGAACTGCTGGTGCATAAAAACCCGGAAGGGGTGGCGATGGGCATTAACCCGTTCGTGCACGGTAGCGCCAAACACACTGACATCATGAAAACCGAAGGGCTGAAGCAGGCGCTGAACAAATACGGTTTTGACGCGGCCTTCGGCGGCGCACGCCGTGACGAAGAAAAATCCCGTGCGAAAGAGCGTATCTACTCTTTCCGCGACCGCTTCCACCGCTGGGATCCAAAAAACCAGCGCCCGGAGCTGTGGCATAACTACAACGGCCAGATCAACAAGGGCGAAAGCATTCGCGTGTTCCCGCTCTCCAACTGGACCGAGCTGGATATCTGGCAGTACATCTATCTGGAAAATATCGAGATCGTGCCACTGTACCTGGCCGCTGAACGTCCGGTGCTGGAGCGTGACGGCATGCTGATGATGATCGATGACGATCGCATCGACCTGCAGCCAGGCGAAGTGATCAAAAAACAGATGGTGCGTTTCCGTACCCTCGGCTGCTGGCCATTGACCGGTGCCGTGGAGTCCAGTGCGCAGACGCTGCCGGAGATCATTGAAGAGATGCTGGTGTCGACCACCAGTGAGCGACAGGGCCGCGTGATTGACCGCGACCAGGCAGGCTCCATGGAGCTGAAGAAACGTCAGGGTTATTTCTAAGGAGCCGCCATGAACACGACCATTGCTCAACAAATTGCCAATGAAGGCGGCGTAGAAGCTTATCTGCACGCGCAACAACACAAAAGCCTGCTGCGCTTTCTGACCTGCGGCAGCGTCGATGACGGAAAAAGCACGCTGATCGGCCGTCTGCTGCACGATACGCGTCAGATTTACGAAGATCAGCTCTCTTCCCTGCACAACGACAGTAAACGTCATGGTACCCAGGGCGAGAAACTCGACCTGGCACTGCTGGTGGACGGCCTGCAGGCCGAGCGCGAGCAGGGCATCACCATTGATGTGGCGTATCGCTATTTCTCCACCGAGAAGCGCAAATTTATTATTGCCGACACCCCGGGGCACGAGCAGTACACCCGTAACATGGCGACCGGTGCGTCTACCTGTGAACTGGCGATCCTGCTGATTGACGCCCGTAAAGGGGTACTGGATCAGACTCGTCGCCACAGCTTTATCTCCACGTTGCTGGGGATCAAACACCTGGTGGTGGCGGTCAACAAAATGGATCTGGTGAACTTCAGCGAAGAGAAGTTTGATGAGATCCGCCAGAGTTACCTGACGTTTGCTGAACAGCTGCCGGGTAACCTGGATATTCGCTTTGTGCCGCTTTCTGCGCTGGAAGGCGACAACGTAGCTTCCCAGAGCGCGAACATGCCGTGGTATAGCGGCCCGACGCTGCTCGAAGTGCTGGAAACCGTGGAGATCCAGCGCGTGGTCGACACCCAGCCGATGCGCTTCCCGGTTCAGTACGTTAACCGTCCTAACCTTGATTTCCGCGGTTTCTCCGGCACTATCGCGTCGGGCACCGTGGCGGTGGGCCAGCGCGTTAAAGTTCTGCCGTCTGGTGTGGAATCCACCATCAGCCGTATCGTCACCTTTGATGGCGATCTGCCGCAAGCCGGCGCGGGTGAAGCGGTCACGCTGGTATTGAAAGATGAAATTGATATCAGCCGCGGCGATCTGCTGGTGGACGCTCAGGAGACGCTGGCAGCGGTGCAGGGGGCTTCCGTTGATGTGGTGTGGATGGCTGAACAACCGCTGAGCGCCGGTCAGAGCTACGACATTAAAATCGCGGGTAAGAAAACCCGTGCCCGCGTGGACGGTATCCAGTTCCAGGTGGACATCAATAACCTGACCCAGCGCGACGTCACCGAACTGCCGCTGAATGGCATTGGTCTGGTCGACGTGACCTTTGACGAGCCGCTGGTGCTGGATCCCTACCAGCAGAACCCGGTAACGGGTGGGCTGATCTTTATCGATCGTCTCTCCAACGTGACCGTGGGTGCCGGTATGGTGCGTGAGCCAAATGAACAGGCTACGGTAGCCTCTGAGTTCAGCGCTTTTGAGCTGGAGCTGAATGCGCTGGTGCGTAAGCACTTCCCGCACTGGGGTGCGCGCGATCTGCTGGGAGGCAAGTAATGGCCGCCCATGATGAGAACGTCGTCTGGCATCCTCATCCGGTCACCGTCGCGCAGCGCGAGAAACTTCACGGTCATCGTGGCGTGGTACTGTGGTTTACCGGGCTATCCGGCTCTGGTAAATCCACGGTAGCGGGCGCGCTGGAAGAGGCGCTACACCAGCAGGGGGTCAGTACCTACCTGCTGGATGGCGACAATGTGCGCCACGGCCTGTGCAGCGATTTGGGCTTCAGCGACGACGATCGTAAAGAGAATATTCGCAGGGTGGGGGAAGTGGCCAGACTGATGGCGGATGCCGGGTTAGTGGTACTGACCGCGTTTATCTCACCGCATCGTGCCGAACGCCAGATGGTGCGCGAACGCGTCGGGCAGGATCGCTTTATCGAAGTGTTTGTCGATACGCCGCTGGAAATTTGCGAAGCGCGCGATCCCAAAGGGCTGTATAAGAAAGCGCGCGCGGGAGAGCTGCGAAACTTCACCGGCATTGACTCGGTGTACGAAGCGCCTGAATCGCCTGAAATTCACCTGGAAGGTCAACAATTGGTAACAAATTTAGTAAGCCAATTATTAGACCTGCTCAGACGGGACGATATTATCAGATCCTGAGACGGTATCGTTCGGGAGCTGTCTTCCCGAACGATGAGTCACGGTCACAGGATCAGCTATGCGCAACAGTGAGAACTACATTATTACCACCGGGTCGGAGCCGTTAGCGACCGACGACGAGACGACCTGGTCCTTTCCTGGGGCCATAGTCGGCTTCGTCTCGTGGTTGCTGGCCCTGGGCATCCCTTTTCTTATCTACGGCGGTAATACGCTGTTCTTCTTTCTCTATACCTGGCCTTTCTTCCTGGCGCTGATGCCTGTGGCGGTTGTCGTCGGTATTGCGCTGCACTCGCTGCTTAATGGCAAACTCCTTTACAGTACCGTGGTCACGATTGTGACGGTGGTTCTGATGTTTGGTCTGTTATTTTTGTGGCTCATGGGCTAACTTCAGCCATAATTCAAACCGTAAACAACTGTGTGACGATATTGAGCAAGGCGATTCTGCGGAAAAAATGTGGTACATTTGCCCGCGATGTTGCGGCATCTCTGTTACCCCGGCAAAGAGATCTGGGGGCGTTTTGGGATGATGATGCCGTTTTTCAGGGGGCAGGATGGGTAAACTAACGCTGCTGTTGCTGGCTTTGCTGATCTGGCTGCAATATTCGCTGTGGTTCGGTAAAAACGGACTGCACGACTATAGCCGGGTAAGCGATGACGTCGCGGCTCAGCAGGCAACAAACGCCAAACTTAAGGCGCGAAACGATCAACTTTTTGCTGAAATTGATGACCTCAATGGCGGGCAAGAGGCGATTGAGGAACGCGCACGCAATGAACTCAGTATGACTAAGCCGGGCGAAACTTTTTATCGTCTGGTTCCGGATGCGTCTAAACGCAATCAGGGCTCAGCACAAAACAATCGATAATCAGGCCCAGGATTACGACATGGCAGTAACTTTTTCGGACGTATGCGCCGTGGTGCCGGCTGCGGGTTTTGGCCGGCGCATGCAGACAGAATGTCCCAAGCAATACCTCTCAATTGGCGATAAAACGATCCTCGAACACTCTGTGGCGGCGCTGCTGGCGCATCCGCGGGTGACGCGCGTGATTATCGCTATCAGCCCGGGTGATGCGCGTTTCGCGCAGTTACCGCTGGCAAATCATCCGCAGATTACCGTTGTTGACGGCGGCGCCGAGCGTGCCGATTCCGTGCTGGCGGGCATTCAGGCCGCCGGTGACGCATCATGGGTTCTGGTCCATGACGCTGCCCGTCCGTGCCTGCATCGGGATGACCTTGCGCGCCTGCTGGCGCTTAGCGAAACCAGCCGGGTAGGCGGTATTCTTGCCGCCCCGGTACGCGACACCATGAAGCGCGCTGAGCCGGGCAAGCAGGCTATCGCACACACCGTTGAGCGCGTCGATTTATGGCACGCGCTGACCCCCCAATTTTTCCCCCGCGAATTACTTCACGACTGCTTAACGCGTGCGCTTAAAGAAGGTGCGACCATCACGGACGAAGCCTCGGCGCTGGAGTATTGCGGTTTCCATCCTGAGCTGGTTGAAGGACGCGCTGATAATATAAAAGTGACGCGTCCGGAAGATTTACAGCTCGCGGAATTTTATCTTACCCGTTCGACCCATCAGGAGAAGGCATAATGCGAATTGGACACGGTTTTGATGTACACGCCTTTGGCGGAGAAGGCCCAATTATCATTGGCGGCGTACGCATTCCTTATGAAAAAGGGCTGCTTGCGCATTCTGATGGCGACGTAGCATTACATGCCCTGACCGATGCATTGCTGGGTGCTGCGGCACTGGGCGATATCGGTAAGCTGTTCCCGGACACTGACCCGGCCTTCAAAGGTGCGGACAGCCGTGCGCTGCTGCGTGAAGCCTGGCGTCGTATTCAGGCGAAAGGCTACACCCTCGGCAACGTGGATGTGACGATCATCGCTCAGGCCCCCAAAATGCTGCCGCATATCCCGCAAATGCGCGTGTTCATTGCAGAAGATCTCGGTTGCCACATGGATGATGTTAACGTCAAAGCGACGACGACAGAGAAACTGGGCTTTACCGGTCGTGGTGAAGGGATTGCCTGTGAGGCCGTGGCGCTGCTGGTGAAGGCAAGCCAATGACGGACTTCGACAACCTGACCTGGCTGCACGGTAAACCGCAGGGGAACGGGCTGCTGAAAGCCAGCCCTGAAGATTTTGTTGTGGTGGAAGACCTGGGATTCGCGCCGGATGGCGAAGGCGAACATATCCTGGTACGCATTCTGAAAAATGGCTGCAATACCCGTTTTGTGGCCGATGCGCTGGCAAAATTCCTCAAAATTCATGCCCGCGAAGTGAGCTTTGCCGGGCAGAAAGATAAACACGCCGTCACCGAACAGTGGCTCTGCGCGCGCGTGCCGGGTAATACGATGCCTGATTTAAGCAAATTTGAGCTTGAGGGCTGTAAGGTACTGGAATACGCGCGCCATAAGCGCAAACTGCGTCTGGGCGCGTTGAAGGGCAACCATTTTACGCTGGTACTGCGTGAGATTTCGGACCGTGACGATGTGGAAAAACGCCTGAACGCTATCAACGCATGCGGCGTACCAAACTATTTTGGCGCACAGCGCTTTGGTATCGGCGGCAGCAACCTGCTCGGCGCACTGCGCTGGGCGCAAAGCGATGCCCCGGTCCGCGACAGGAATAAACGCAGTTTTTGGTTGTCGGCGGCCCGCAGTGCGTTGTTTAATCAGATTGTGAGCGAACGGCTGAAAAAACCGGACGCGAATCAAGTTGTTGTCGGCGATGCGCTACAATTAGCGGGACGCGGGAGTTGGTTTGTGGCAACGGCTGAAGAAATGGCCGATGTGCAGTCGCGCGTGGATACTCAAACGCTGATGATTACCGCAGCCTTGCCCGGCACGGGCGACTGGGGTACGCAGGGCGATGCGCTGGCTGCTGAGCAGTCTGCTGTCGCTGATATGCAGGCATTACAAACATTGCTGGTGCGGGAAAAAGTCGAGGCGGCACGCCGTGCGATGCTGCTCTATCCGCAACAGTTGAGCTGGAACTGGTGGGACGACGTAACCGTCGAGTTACGCTTCTGGCTGCCGGCAGGTAGCTTTGCCACCAGTGTTGTCAGGGAACTTATCAACACGTCGGGTGATTATGCGAATATTGCTGAGTAACGATGACGGGATCCATGCGCCGGGTATACAGACCCTGGCGAAACACCTTCGCGAATTTGCGGAAGTGCAGGTCGTGGCACCCGATCGTAACCGCAGTGGAGCGTCTAACTCTCTGACGCTGGAGTCGTCGCTTCGCACCTTTACCTTTGAAAATGGTGATATCGCCGTCCAGATGGGCACGCCGACCGACTGCGTTTTTCTGGGCGTGAACGCGCTGATGCGCCCGCGCCCGGACATCGTCGTCTCCGGTATTAACGCCGGGCCCAATCTTGGCGACGATGTGATTTACTCCGGAACCGTGGCCGCCGCCATGGAAGGGCGCCATCTGGGGTTCCCTGCACTGGCCGTTTCGTTAAACGGCCACACGCACTACGACACGGCGGCAGCGGTGACCTGTTCTCTCCTGCGGGCGCTCAATCGCGAGCCGCTGCGTACCGGGCGCATCCTCAATATTAACGTGCCGGATCTGCCGTTGAGTGAAATCAAAGGCATTCGCGTAACGCGTTGCGGAAGCCGACACCCGGCTGACCAGGTGATCCCGCAGCAGGATCCGCGCGGCAATACGCTTTACTGGATTGGTCCTCCTGGCGACAAGTGTGACGCCGGACCGGATACCGACTTTGCCGCCGTTGATGAAGGATATGTCTCGGTTACGCCGCTGCATGTAGATTTAACCGCGTATAGTGCGCATGATGTGGTGTCGGGTTGGCTGGATCGCGCAGGAGTGAACGCGCAATGGTAAGCAAACGTGTACAAACTCTTCTGGAACAGCTACGCGCTCAGGGGATCCGCGACGAGCATGTGCTCGACGCGCTCGCCCAGGTGCCGCGTGAGAAATTTGTAGACGAGGCGTTTGAACACAAAGCGTGGGAAAACGTGGCGCTGCCTATCGGGCAGGGTCAGACGATTTCACAGCCTTACATGGTGGCGCGTATGACGGAGCTGCTGGAGCTCACGCCCCATTCGCGCGTGCTGGAAATTGGCACCGGGTCGGGGTACCAAACCGCGATCCTGGCGCATCTGGTGCACCATGTTTGCTCCGTTGAGCGTATTAAAGGTTTGCAGTGGCAGGCGCGTCGTCGCCTGAAACAACTTGATTTACATAACGTTTCGACACGACACGGTGATGGATGGCAGGGTTGGCAGGCACGCGCCCCGTTTGACGCGATCATCGTGACGGCTGCTCCACCTGAAATTCCCGCTGCTCTGTTATCGCAGCTGGATGAAGGCGGCATTCTTGTTCTGCCTGTCGGGGACGAGCAACAGCTCCTGAAGCGCGTTCGTCGGCGTGGCGGCGAGTTTATTATCGATACCGTGGAAGCCGTGCGCTTTGTTCCTCTGGTAAAGGGGGAGTTGGCCTGAGACTCAGAATTATCCAGGGTTATTAAGGCAAATTCAGCGTATGGTGTGGCGCGAAAGATTCGTGTCATCACGGTAAATTTTAAGTCACTGGTAGTTAACACATTCCTGGGGGATAAATGAGCGCGGGAAGCCCTAAATTCACCATCAGCCGTGTTGCGGCATTATCACTGGTTTCGCTCTGGCTGGCAGGCTGTACAAGTTCTAATAATGCACCTGCGCCCGTCAGTTCCGTGGGAGGATCCAGCAGCTTGGGTAACACGTCCAGCGGAATGTTGATCACCCCTCCGCCTAAAATGGGCACTGCTGCGGCACAACAAAATCCGCCCATTCAGCCAATGCAGCCTCCTGTTACGCAGCCAACACAGGTTCAGCCAGTGGAACACCCTGTGCAGACTCAAAATGGCCGCATAGTGTATAACCGCCAGTATGGGAACATTCCGAAAGGTAGCTATACCGGTGGGAGCACCTATACCGTAAAACGCGGCGACACGCTGTTCTATATTGCGTGGATCACCGGGAACGATTTCCGTGACCTGGCGCAGCGTAATAACGTCCAGGCCCCGTATGGTCTGGAAGTCGGCCAGACGCTCCAGGTGGGCAATGCGACGGGTACGCCGCTCACGCCTGGCAACACCGTTTCAGCGGCCGATGTCACTGCGCAAAATAACAGCGTTAAGCCTGCACAAAAATCCACCATGGTGGTTGCTTCACAACCGGTAATTACGTATTCTGAGGATTCAGGTGATCAGACTGCTAACAAAATGTTGCCGAATAATAAAGGGACTGCGACTGTTGTCACAGCACCGACTACGGCACCTGTGGTTAGCTCTACTGAACCGACTGCCAGCAGTATGACCTCCAGTTCGCCAATTTCTGCATGGCGCTGGCCAACTGACGGCAAGGTTATCGAAAACTTCTCTTCCTCCGAGGGAGGAAATAAAGGGATCGATATCGCAGGGAATAAGGGACAGGCTATTATCGCGACCGCAGACGGTCGTGTTGTATATGCCGGTAACGCTCTGCGCGGTTACGGTAATCTTATTATCATCAAACATAACGATGATTACCTGAGTGCCTACGCCCATAACGACACAATGCTGGTCCGGGAACAACAAGAAGTTAAGGCGGGGCAAAAAATCGCTACCATGGGTAGCACCGGCACCAGTTCTACACGCTTGCATTTTGAAATTCGTTACAAGGGGAAATCCGTAAACCCGCTGCAGTATTTGCCGCAGCGATAAGTTGACGGGGCATGCCAGCCAGGGTGTCTCGTTCAGGGATCACGGGTAGGAGCCACCTTATGAGTCAGAATACGCTGAAAGTTCATGATTTAAATGAAGATGCGGAATTTGATGAGAACGGAGCAGAGGCTTTTGATGAAAAAGCCTTAGTAGAAGAGGAACCCAGTGATAACGATTTGGCTGAAGAAGAGCTGTTATCGCAGGGCGCCACACAGCGTGTACTGGACGCGACTCAGCTTTACCTTGGGGAGATTGGTTACTCCCCACTGTTAACGGCCGAAGAAGAAGTCTATTTCGCACGTCGTGCTTTGCGTGGTGATGTTGCCTCGCGCCGTCGCATGATTGAAAGTAACTTGCGTCTGGTCGTGAAAATTGCCCGTCGTTACGGCAATCGAGGTCTGGCTCTGCTGGATCTGATTGAAGAGGGCAACTTAGGTCTCATCCGCGCAGTTGAGAAGTTTGACCCGGAACGCGGGTTCCGTTTCTCAACCTACGCGACCTGGTGGATTCGTCAGACCATCGAACGGGCGATTATGAACCAAACCCGTACGATTCGCCTGCCGATTCACATCGTCAAAGAGTTGAACGTCTATCTGCGTACTGCGCGCGAGTTGTCCCATAAACTGGACCACGAGCCAAGCGCGGAAGAGATCGCCGAACAACTTGATAAACCGGTTGATGACGTAAGCCGTATGCTGCGTCTCAACGAGCGCATTACCTCCGTTGACACCCCGTTGGGTGGCGACTCCGAAAAAGCGCTGCTGGACATCCTGGCCGATGAAAAAGACAACGGTCCGGAAGACACCACGCAGGACGATGACATGAAACAGAGCATCGTCAAATGGCTGTTCGAACTGAACGCCAAACAGCGTGAAGTGCTGGCACGTCGTTTCGGTTTACTGGGGTATGAAGCTGCAACACTGGAAGACGTCGGCCGCGAAATTGGCCTGACCCGTGAACGTGTTCGTCAGATTCAGGTTGAAGGTCTGCGTCGCCTGCGTGAAATCCTGCAGGGGCAAGGTCTGAATATCGAAGCGCTGTTCCGCGAATAAGCAATCTTTCATCAAAAAAGGCCCGTCGTGAGACGGGCCTTTTTCTTTTGCGTTACGGTTGTGCCGTTTCGTGCAGCAAACGCCACGTTATCTTGCCATCCTTCTGATTGAGCACGGCGGTTGACCAGCGCACATTGACGGGCTGATCCGGGCGAGTTTGCGTTTCCCGGTAGTGAAGCACTGCGCCGTTGGCCCACGTCTGTAGCGTCGTTATCTCATCAAGAACAATCTCCAGACCAGGACGGCTGCCGCGCTGAAGGTCCAGGAAACCGACAAGCGCGTTATAGTCAAAATGGACGCCACCTGGGGTGAGCATCATAAAATCCGGCTGAAAGTGGGCAAGCAGGGCGTCAACATCCCCTTCGCCCTTACCCAACCAGTTCTCCAGCATAACGTGAACGTCGATAATGTCCTGTTCGAAATGGGTCATGGTTTCTCCTGTTGCACCTCTGAAAGCACCTGCGTGTTGTTAAGACGAAAGACGTACACGACGGGCAGTAATGTGATGGCCGCAGCAACACTAAACATCCAGTGCCATGCGGCGAGCGGCGTGAAAAACGCCAGTGTCAGGTTCAGCACCTGCGAGAGCAGGAATGCCCCGGCAAAAAAACTGATCTGACGATTAAGATTCCATAGCGCGCTGGCGTCAGGCATATCGTCGCGCGCCGTCGTTAAAAATGCGCTGCTTTGCGCCGTACTGCTGCAAAGACTGCCGCCCGCGCCCATTAACGTAAACGCGACGCCAGGTAACAACACTGTGGTAGTCGGGTTGACGTTAAGCAGCAGTAAAACGCCCAGCGCCTGTAACAGGCAACCCACGACAATGAGAGGCCGGGGACCCACGCGGTTAAAATAACGTCCGGTCGCGGTGATCGCTATAAACGAGGCCAGAGACCATGGCAGCATCAGCATCCCCGTTGCGGCAGGTGTCATGTGCGCCTCGCTCTGAAGATAATACATCCCCGTGACGTTCACCCCAATAAACATGCCGGGTACGCACAAATAGACAAGCATGGAAAAACGCAGCAGCGGGTCGGCCAGCAGAGGCAGGTTTAACAGCCTGCTCGCTTTCACGGGGGGCCTCTCATTCTTAAGCCACACGCAGGCCAGGAAAAACGTCACGGCGGTGACAGGCGTTGTGGCAAAAAATATCCATCGCCAGCTGAGTGCCTGAACCAGCACTCCCCCCACGGCGGGTGAGCATGCAGGCGCAAGCAATGCAACCAGCATGACCGCTGAGGAGAGCCTGGCACGCTCATGGGGTTTAAACTGTTGCCAGGTCAGCGCCTGTCCGACCGGGATCAGTAAACCCCCTCCCATGCCCTGCAGCACTCGCCAGGCAATCAGGCTCTCAAGTGAGGACGACAAACCTGCCGCAACGGAGGCGGCGCTAAAGAGAAAAAGCGAAAGCAGAATGACATGCTTCGGCCCGAGCCTGCGCGTCAGCAGGGTGCTGAAGGGGATGACGAGTGTCAGACCGGCAATATAGCCGTTACTGACCCAGGCAAGCGATGAGGGCGTGGCGTTGAACGCCTGAGCCATTGCCGGGAAAGCGACGCTGGCGATAAACATATTAATTAAATCAAGAAAAAAGCCCAGCAGATAGACAACGGCGACTTTGCTGCGATACGACATGGCGGCACCTCCAGTGAGGGGCGTATCGTATCGGGCAGGGAGGTACGGATAAACGTTATAAAGCGCGATATACTGTCAAAAAATTTTTGACAGTAATAGGGCTGACCATGATTAATTTGCAGCGTACCGCGATGTTTGTCGCCGTCGCAGATACCGGCAGTTTCACCGCCGCAGCAGAGGCAATGGGGCTGACAAAAGCGGTGGTCAGCTTCAATATCCGCCAGCTGGAAGATGAACTGGGTGTCACCCTGTTGCTGCGTTCCACCCGTCGACTGACGTTAACCGAGGCAGGGAGGCTTTTCCATCAACGGAGCGTCGCGCTTTTAAAGGACGCGGAACGCCTGAAGGACGACGTCCGTGCAAACCATGCAGGTCTCACGGGGGAGTTGCGGATCACCACCACACCGGAGTACGGCTCGCAGGTTGTGGTCCCGTTACTGGCTGAGTTTAGCCAGCAACACCCGGACCTTCGCGTGCGTCACGTTTCGTCTTCACTGCATGCCGATTTGATTTCAGAGCGCTTTGATGTCGCCATCCGGCTGGGAACCCTTGCAGATTCACGCTACCACGCGGCATTGATAACGCAGTTCACTATTTTCCCCGTAGCGACGCCCGGCTGGCTGCGTAACCATCCTGTAGAATCGCTTGAACAGCTGGCGAAAGCTGACTGGATTATTCATGAGCGCTTAGCCTCGCCGCTGCGCTGGCAGGTGAACGATGCCAACGGTGAGCCTGCCACGCTGGAAATTAAAAAAGCACCGCGTTTGTTTGCGGACAGTGCTCAGGCGCTGATGGCCTTTGCGCTCGCGGGATGCGGTGTGGCGCTGTTGCCGGCGTGGCTGGTGCGCCATGCGCTTGATGACGGCAAGCTGGTGTCGGTTTTACCGGAATATACCTTTGCGCGGCAGGGCATCTATGCGGTTTATCCCGATGCCCCGCATGTGCCTGCGAAAGTGCGCACCTTTATCGACTTTATGCGCACCCGGGTTAACTAGTCGCGCATCATTTTTTTGACGAGTGCGGAGAATTGCGCCCGCTCGTCGTTGCTCAGCCGCCCTAAAAACGCCTCATCCACGTCATTGCCGAGCGGTTTACAGCTGGCAAGCAGCGCTTCACCTTCCGGCGTCAGAAAGACGAAACGACGGCGCTTGTCCGCCGGATCGTGCTCGCGTTTTACCAGTCCACGCGCCTCCATGCGGCTCAGCATCTCCGCGAGCGTCGCCTTTGTGCTGACCGCCACTTCTGTCAGCGCAACTTGCTCAATCCCCGGATTTTCGGCAATAGACCGCAATACCGCGTACTGCGGTTTGGTCAGTTCCGGCAATGCATGTTGCCAACGGGCAGTATGCTGTTGAAAAAGCTGGCGTAACAGGTGAAACGCCTCTTGTCTCAGTTCCATGAACACTCCGACGAAAAATTCTCTCCCTATGATAGCCGCTCTTGCCCAGGATTTTAACGCGGCAATTTTTAGCAATTAATGTGATCGTGTACGAACAATATTGTCAGAAACAGGATCCGGGAGTAACGTACCTAACATGTTCGTATGCGAACGAATTAATTGAGGTGCTGAATGAGATTGATAGTTGGAATGACGGGCGCAACGGGCGCGCCGCTGGGCGTAGCGTTGCTGCAGGCATTACGTGACATGCCGGCGGTGGAGACCCATCTGGTCATGTCGAAATGGGCAAAAACCACCATTGAGCTGGAGACACCCTACACCGCACAGGATGTGGCTGCGCTGGCCGATGTTGTCCATAGCCCGGCCGATCAGGCTGCCACTATCTCATCCGGCTCGTTTCGCACCGACGGCATGATCGTCATTCCCTGCAGTATGAAAACTTTGGCAGGCATTCGCGCAGGCTACGCCGAAGGACTGGTGGGCCGTGCGGCAGATGTGGTGCTGAAAGAGGGGCGCAAACTGGTGCTGGTTCCTCGTGAAACCCCGCTCAGCACCATTCATCTCGAGAATATGCTCGCACTGTCCCGTATGGGCGTCGCAATGGTGCCGCCGATGCCCGCGTATTACAACCACCCGCAGACCGCCGACGATATCACCCATCACATTGTGACCCGCGTGCTCGACCAGTTTGGTCTGGAGCACAAAAAAGCGCGCCGCTGGAACGGGTTGCGGGAAGCAAAACATTTTTCACAGGAGAATAAAGATGGCATTTGATGATTTGAGAAGCTTCCTGCAGGCGCTCGATGAGCAAGGGCAACTGCTGAAAATTGAAGAAGAGGTGAATGCAGAACCGGACCTGGCCGCGGCAGCCAATGCCACAGGCCGTATTGGCGACGGCGCACCGGCGCTGTGGTTCGATAATATTCGCGGGTTTACCGATGCCCGGGTGGTAATGAACACCATTGGTTCCTGGCAGAATCACGCCATTTCTATGGGACTGCCCGCGAACACCCCCGTCAAAAAACAGATTGATGAGTTTATTCGCCGCTGGGATAAATTCCCCGTCACGCCAGAGCGCCGTGCAGATCCCGCCTGGGCTCAAAATACGGTGGAGGGTGAAGACATTAACCTTTTCGACATCCTGCCGCTGTTCCGTCTGAACGACGGTGACGGCGGTTTTTACCTCGACAAAGCGTGCGTCGTTTCGCGCGATCCGCTTGATGCGGATAACTTCGGCAAGCAGAACGTCGGTATCTATCGCATGGAAGTGAAGGGAAAACGCAAGCTGGGTCTGCAACCGGTTCCGATGCACGATATCGCCCTGCATTTGCATAAAGCGGAAGAGCGCGGTGAAGATCTGCCGGTCGCGATTACGCTTGGCAATGATCCGATTATTACACTTATGGGCGCGACGCCGCTGAAATACGATCAATCTGAGTATGAGATGGCCGGTGCGCTGCGCGAAAGCCCCTATCCCATTGCGACGGCACCGCTGACCGGCTTTGATGTACCGTGGGGATCTGAAGTCATTCTGGAAGGGGTGATTGAAGGCCGCAAGCGCGAAATCGAAGGACCCTTTGGTGAGTTTACCGGGCACTACTCTGGTGGCCGTAACATGACGGTGGTGCGTATTGATAAAGTGTCTTACCGCACAAAACCCATTTTTGAATCCCTCTACCTCGGCATGCCGTGGACCGAAATTGACTACCTGATGGGCCCGGCTACCTGTGTACCGCTCTACCAGCAGCTGAAAGCAGAATTTCCGGAAGTGCAGGCGGTCAATGCCATGTATACCCACGGTTTGCTGGCGATTATCTCCACCAAAAAACGCTACGGTGGCTTTGCCCGTGCAGTCGGCTTACGTGCTATGACCACGCCGCACGGCCTGGGCTATGTGAAGATGGTGATTATGGTGGATGAAGACGTTGACCCGTTCAACCTGCCGCAGGTGATGTGGGCGCTGTCCTCGAAGGTGAACCCGGCGGGCGATCTGGTGCAGTTGTCGAATATGTCGGTGCTTGAACTGGACCCGGGCTCCAGCCCGGCAGGCATTACCGACAAACTGATTATTGATGCCACCACGCCTGTTGCACCCGACAACCGGGGCCACTTCAGCCAGCCGGTACAGGATTTACCTGAAACCAAGGCCTGGGCCGAAAAACTGACTGCGATGCTGGCTGCACGCCAATAAGGAGGAAAAGATGATATGTCCACGCTGTGCTGATGAGCATATTGAGGTGATGGCAACATCACCGGTGAAAGGGGTCTGGACTGTCTATCAGTGCCAGCATTGTCTGTATACCTGGCGTGACACGGAGCCGCTACGCCGGACCCACCGCGATCATTATCCGCAAGCGTTTCGCATGACGCAGAAGGATATCGATGACGCACCACAGGTGCCGACGATCCCGCCGTTACTGGCCGACGATAAGCGCTAAAAAAAAGCCGGGAGGCGGTTTCGCCTTACCCGGCCTGTTTGTTTCAGATACCGCTACTTCCCGGCAGGCCCGGTAAGCATTGCGCCACCGGGTGCAGACTACACCAGGCTTTTCAGGCGATAAATCCACTCCAGCGCCTGACGCGGCGTGAGCGAGTCCGGATCGAGATTTTCCAGTGCCTCAACGGCCGGTGACGTCTCTTCTGCCGGGGCTAGCAATGACATTTGCGTGCCATCAATCTGCGTGGCCGCGGCATTCGGTGACAGGCTCTCCAGCTCACGCAATTTCTGGCGCGCACGTTTGATCACCTCTTTTGGAACCCCCGCCAGCGCGGCCACGGCCAGGCCATAGCTCTTGCTCGCGGCACCATCCTGTACGGTGTGCATAAAGGCGATGGTATCGCCGTGTTCCAGCGCATCGAGGTGGACGTTTGCCACGCCTTCCATCTTTTCTGGCAACTGTGTCAGCTCGAAATAGTGGGTTGCGAACAGCGTCATTGCCTTGATCTTATTGGCAAGGTTTTCAGCGCAGGCCCATGCCAGTGACAGACCATCATAGGTTGATGTTCCGCGCCCGACTTCATCCATCAATACCAGGCTGTATTCGGTCGCGTTATGCAGAATATTGGCGGTTTCGGTCATCTCCACCATAAAGGTTGAGCGGCCGCTGGCCAGATCGTCCGCTGCCCCGACACGGGTAAATATACGGTCGATAGGGCCAATCTCCACTTTTTGAGCAGGAACGTAGCTGCCGATATAGGCGAGCAGAGCGATAAGCGCTGTCTGGCGCATATAGGTACTTTTACCGCCCATGTTTGGACCGGTAATGATCAGCATTCTTCTCTGCGGCGACAGGCTTAGCGGGTTGGCGATGAACGGCTCGTTCAGCACCCGTTCCACAACCGGATGACGGCCTTCGGTGATGCGAATACCGGGTTTATCGGTAAAGGCCGGGCAGGTGTAGTTCAGCGTTTCAGCGCGTTCTGCCAGGTTGACCAGCACGTCCAGCTCTGCCAGCGCGCTGGCGCTTGACTGCAGGTCTGCAAGGTGCGGCATCAGCATGTCGAACAGCTCTTCATACAGCTGTTTCTCCAGCGCCAGCGCCTTGCCTTTCGAGGTGAGAACTTTGTCCTCATACTCTTTCAGTTCAGGGATAATGTAACGCTCAGCGTTTTTCAGCGTCTGGCGGCGCACGTAGTGGATGGGGGCCAGATGGCTTTGTCCGCGGCTGATCTGAATGTAGTAACCGTGAACCGCGTTATAGCCCACTTTGAGGGTATCGAGCCCAAGGCGTTCGCGCTCGCGAATTTCCAGCTTATCCAGGTAGTCCGTGGCACCGTCGGCCAGCGCACGCCATTCATCCAGCTCTTCGTTGTACCCCGGGGCAATTACGCCGCCGTCACGCACCAGAACCGGAGGGGCGTCAATAATTGCGCGTTCGAGCAGCTCGCGCAGCTCGCTAAATTCACCCATGGTTTCACGCAGTTTCTGCACCGGCGCGCTATCCACATCGGCGAGCAGGCTGCGCAATTCCGGCAACTGCTGGAAGGCATGACGCATGCGGGCGAGGTCGCGCGGACGTGCCGTACGCAGTGCCAGACGCGCAAGAATACGTTCCAGATCGCCGACCTGACGCAGCACGGGCTGCAGTTCACTGTAGCGATCCTGCAACGCGGCAATCGTCTGCTGACGACAGGTAAGCGTGTCGGTATCGCGAATGGGCATATGCAGCCAGCGTTTTAACATACGGCTGCCCATCGGCGTCACCGTGCTGTCGAGGACGGAAGCGAGGGTGTTTTCCACGCCTCCGGCCAGATTCTGGGTGATCTCCAGATTTCGACGCGTCGCGGCATCCATAATGATGCTGTCCTGCTGACGCTCCATCGTGATCGAGCGGATGTGCGGCAGGGTGGTGCGCTGGGTATCTTTGACGTACTGCAGCAGGCAACCCGCGGCACACAGTCCGCGCGGGGCGTTTTCCACACCAAAGCCAATCAGATCGCGGGTGCCAAACTGCAGATTCAACTGCTGGCGCGCGGTATCAATTTCGAACTCCCACAGCGGACGACGGCGCAGGCCACGGCGGCCTTCAATCAGCGCCATCTCGGCAAAATCTTCGGCATAGAGCAGTTCTGCCGGGTTCGTGCGCTGTAATTCAGCCGCCATCGTTTCACGATCTGCCGGTTCGCTCAGACGAAAACGTCCGGAGCTGATATCCAGCGTCGCATAACCGAAACCTTTGCCGTCCTGCCACAGTGCCGCCAGCAGGTTATCCTGGCGCTCCTGCAGCAGGGCTTCGTCGCTGATCGTACCAGGCGTGACGATGCGCACGACTTTGCGCTCAACCGGCCCTTTTGAGGTTGCCGGATCGCCGATCTGTTCGCAAATGGCGACTGACTCACCCTGATTCACCAGTTTCGCAAGGTAGTTTTCTACCGCGTGATGCGGAATACCGGCCATGGGAATGGGCTCGCCTGCGGATGCGCCACGCCGGGTCAGCGAAATGTCGAGCAGCTGCGACGCACGTCTGGCATCGTCATAAAATAGCTCGTAAAAATCGCCCATACGGTAGAACAGCAAGATTTCCGGATGCTGTGCTTTCAGCTTCAGGTACTGCTGCATCATTGGCGTATGTGCGTCGAAATTGTCGATTGTGCTCATGGAGTTATGATGTCCATTTCTTTGAAAATAATACGCTTTGGGCGGCTCAGTGGCCGTTAGTTCCTTCTATTGTCGCATGAAAAAAAGGTACGGCGCAGAAAAATGTCGCGGCTTTACGAGGTGCCTTCCTGCACTAACTCAATGACAATTTTTCCCTGCTCAACCCCCACTCTGACCTGCGAATGGGTGGTAAACCCCGCTTTTTCAAGCCAGTCGCCTTTTAAGCTCAGCGCCGCATGCACGCTGTAGCGTTTGGGTATCTTGGTGTTACGGTCTTCATGACGCTTTCTGAAATACCCCACTTTCAAATGGCGATAGGATTTGGTGATAGCGATCTCGTGCATACGGCCTCCGGACAACGTGGACAAGGGTCATTCCTGATGCTGTATAAAATACCAGTAATTTACTGCAGGCGTGGGCTTAATACTGGAATCAGCCTTCAGAAAACAGAATGCAACACCTGAAATCAGTATCTGAAAGGCGTATTATAAATGCACTTTATTGTCTGGTGAGCCGTTATGTCCGGAAAACGCATTGCACGTGAGAAAGAGACGATCGCGAAAATGATCGCGCTGTATGAAACACAGTGTCCTCAGGCTTCGCAGGAAGAGGGGCATTATCAGGCGCTGAAAGCGTATGCCAATAAGCGCCTGGATAAATGCGTTTTTGGTGAGGAAAAACCCGCCTGTAAACAGTGCCCCGTTCACTGCTATCAGCCTGCCAGGCGCGAAGAGATGAAGCAGGTGATGCGCTGGGCTGGCCCACGCATGTTATGGCGTCATCCCATCCTGACGGTACGCCACCTGATGGATGACCGTCGCCCGGTACCGGAATTACCGGAAAAGTATCGCCCGAAAAAGTAACCGTTCAGGCGCTTCGCTGACAACCGTATCCCAACGCCTGCATGCGGGATTTCAGCCAGAATGTCGCTACACCAGGCTCTCTTTATCAATCCCGAGACGTTTCATGCGCGACAGCAGCGTGGTGCGTTTTAGCCCCAGACGTTGGGCTGCACCTTTCGGCCCGGCCACGACACCGTTAGTCTCTTTCAGCACGCGCATGATCAGCTGATATTCGTCTTCACCTTCCTGCGCCACGTCGGTGGCTGTAACCGGTGTTTCAGGCAGGGAAACTTCGGGCAGGGAGAGTTGCAGTACGTTACCGCGCGTCAGCAATACCGCGCGCTCAATGACGTTTTCCAGTTCACGGACGTTACCCGGCCACTCCATCGAGGAGAGGGTACGTAGCGTCTCGGCGGGGATACTGTCGATGTTGCGGCCCATCCGGCGGGCTATTTTGGCGGTAAACGCTTTGACCAGCAGAGGGATATCTTCCGGCCGTTCACGCAGGGGCGGCAGGCAGATTGGGAAGACGTTCAGGCGATAATAGAGGTCGCTTCGAAACTCGCGGTCGGCGACCATTTTTTTCAGATCGCGGTTGGTGGCGGCAATGAGCCGGACGTCTGTCTGGATAAGTTTGTTACTGCCAAGACGTTCAAACTCCTGCTCCTGCAGGACGCGAAGCAGTTTGGGCTGCAGCTCCAGAGGCATGTCGCCCACTTCATCAAGGAACAACGAGCTTTTGTCCGCCAGCTCGAAACGGCCCAGACGCTGGCTGCTGGCACCGGTAAACGCGCCGCGTTCGTGGCCAAAGAGATCGCTTTCCAGCAGGCCTGCGGGCATAGCGGCGCAGTTCATCTTCACCATGCGGCGGCTGTTACGGTTGCTGAGGTTGTGGATCGCACGGGCAATCAGCTCTTTACCGGTGCCGGTTTCACCGAGGATCAGCACCGTACTGTCACTTTGCGCCACCATCTCCACCTGTTTCAGCACGCTGTACATGGCATCGCTGCGGCCGATGATTTCGCCAAACTCGCTGTCCACGTTGTTGAGCTGTTCCGTCAGCGCCAGGTTTTCATCCACCAGCCGTTCTTTCAGACGGTGGATCTCCTGATAAGCCAGCGCGTTATCCAGTGCGATGGAGATACGCTCGGCAATCTGGCGCAACAGTTTCAGGTTGGCGGTGGTAAAGACGCCCTCTTCACACTGCGCCAGCTTCAGGACACCAAGCATAGTATTGCCGGACATCAGCGGTAGCAGGCACAGCGTCTGGATTTTATTCCCCCAGGTGTTAAACAGCATCCGCTCATAAGGCGCGAGCGCATCCTGTTCGTTGAGGTTGAGCAGCAGGATCTCTTTGCTTTTAAATACCCGCTCAGAGAGCGTGCCCGCCTCATCCACTTCACTCTGTTCGTGGGCGGGGTTTGCCTCATCAAGATAGTGGGTGGAGTAGATGTTCAGCTTGCCTTTCCGGTGGCCCCGGAGCGCAATACTGATGGCGTCGATTTTGAAATAGTGGTGGATCTCTTTTGAGACTTCGCTGACCAGCTCATCCATATCGAGGCGCGAAAGCACCGCGTTGGTGATGGCCACCAGGATCCGGAAATTGTCACGTTCGCGGCTCAGCAGGTCGTAATCCACATTATTGGTGACGCGGCTTTGAATTTGCTCCGCGACCACGGCCACAATCTGGGTAAAGGTGTGCAGACGCTCGTATTCCGCCTCGCTCCACGGCTGGTCGGTGTGACGAATAAACTCGCAGCCGCCGAAGATATGCCCTTCCACCGCCAGTGGCAGCAGGCTGTAGTGGCCGAAAGGCGGGTATAACTGACTCTGCGCCAGCATCGGCCACGCCTCGCGGAATTCCTCAAAATTGCAGTGCAGCGCCTCCGGGCGGGAAAGAATACGCCGGACAGGACCATGAGCGAGGTAGGTTTCATCCTCGTACTCAAACGCTTTGCCATTGTCGCGCGTTGAATAGTAGCTTGCGCGATGGCTTGCGCTATGCCAGAGCACAATTGCGGCGCTGTCTGCCAGCGCTGATTGCCTGACCAGCCGCGTCAGGGCATCGCTCAGCGCGCCAAGATCGGGCTGCTGTAAAAGTGTGCGCGTAATGTCAAACAGGCCCTGCTGTCCAAGATCGCTCATCGGTGTATACGGCATATTGCTTTCCAATAGAAACTGGCAAAAAAGAGAAAGTCAGTGCTGACCGCTTTTGGCGCGGTTCTAGCAAATGCGGGGTAAAGGTTCCGCGTGCGGCAGATCCAGCGTCCGCTTGACACCATACAGCCCGGTCAGGCGCACCCCTTTGCGCTCAACCACTTCACCAATCAGCGCGGCCTCTTTCCCGAAAGGATGTGCCCGCAGCTGTTCGAGTACGGATTCGGCCGCCGCGCGCTCCACGCCAATGACCAGCTTGCCTTCATTCGCAAAGTTTAGCGGGTCGAGCCCGAGGAGTTCGCACAAGCCGCGAACGGCAGGCTTAACGGGTAGCGCGCGTTCAGTGAGTTCGATACCCAGACCGCAGCGCGCCGCGAACTCATGTACCACGGCGTTAACCCCGCCGCGGGTCGCATCGCGCAGGGCCTTCACGCCTGGAAGGGAACGCAGGGTCTGGATAAGCGGGGTCAGTACCGCGCAATCACTGCGTAATTCTCCGTCCAGCCCCAGGCCTTCACGCAGGTTCAGGATCGTCGCCCCGTGGCAGCCCAGCGATCCGCTGACGATCAGCACGTCGCCGACGGCAAGCTGCTGCGCGCCCCAGTGAATGTCGGCAGGGATCGCCCCCATGCCGGCGGTATTGATGAACAGTTTGTCGGCTGCGCCACGCTGGACCACTTTGGTGTCGCCGGTGACGATGGCGATACCCGCCTCGCGTGCCGTGTGCGCCATGCTGCTGACGACCGCAGAGAGCGTCTCCATCGGCAGCCCCTCTTCAAGGATAAAGCCGCAGGAGAGAAAGCGCGGAACAGCGCCGCTGACGGCCACGTCGTTTGCTGTGCCGCAGACCGCGAGCTTGCCGATATCGCCGCCCGGGAAGAACAGCGGGTCAATCACGTAGCTGTCGGTGGAAAAGGCCAGCCTGTCGCCCTGCGTGGTCAGGGTGGAGAGGTCAATGCGGGCCTGATCCTCCTGCTCCGCCAGCCAGGGGTTATCAAACGCGTCCATAAACAGACGGTTTATCAGCTGCTGCATCGCCAGGCCGCCGCTGCCGTGTGCCATTTCAACCGTATTCATGCTTCAGACTCCTGATTGCGATACTGATACCACGCGGCACACGCCCCTTCGGAAGAGACCATCAGCGCGCCAAAAGCCGTTTGCGGGTTACAGGTGTTGCCAAATAACGGGCAGTGATGGGGTTTGCATTTACCGGTGAGCACTTCGCCACAGCGGGCCCGCGGGTCGTCACACACCTGTTGCGGCTGCGGGCGGAAGTGGGCTTCGGCGTCAAACGACCGGTAGGCTGGCGTCAGGCGCACGCCGGACTCTGCAATCAGCCCCAGACCACGCCATTCGCTGTCGCCCTCGACGCTAAATACCTCGGCTATCGCCTGCTGGGCCACCACATTTCCACTGTCGGGGACGACACGGCGGTACTGATTTTCTACTGCACTCTGGGCTGCTATTTTCTGCTCAACCAGCATGGTCACGCCTTGCAGTAGATCAAGAGGTTCGAAACCAGCCACCACTAAAGGCCGTTCGAACTGTTCAGCGATAAAGCCGTAGGCCGCCGTCCCGATAACCATGCTGACATGGCCCGGCGCCAGAAAAGCGTCAATTCCGTTGTCCGGCTCTTCAAGCAGGCTGCGTAACGTCGGGATGAGCGTAATGTGCTGGCAAAAAAAGAAAAAGTTATCAATGTTGCGGGCTTTGGCCTGCTGCAGCGTGATGGCCGTGGCGGGCATGGTGGTTTCAAAACCAAGCCCGAAAAAGACGACCTTGCGGCCGGGGTTATGGGTGGCCAGCGTCAGGGCATCCATCGGCGAGTACACGATCCTGATATCCGCGCCCCGGGCTTTTGCCTGCAGCAGCGAGCCGTTTTTGCCCGGCACGCGCATCGCATCGCCAAAGGTACAGAAAATCACGTCAGACTGGTGGGCTATCTCAAGGCAGGCGTCGATGCGTCCCATCGGCAGGACGCACACCGGGCAGCCGGGGCCATGGATAAACTCGATGTTTTCCGGCAGAAGCTGGTCGAGGCCAAATTTAAAGATGGCATGCGTATGCCCGCCACAGACTTCCATAATACGCAGCGGCTTTTCGGCGGTATAGCTCAGCCGTGCCGCCCGTGTTTTCAGATGTTCAATCAGCTGCATCACCTGCTCAGGCGCGCGATATTCATCAACGTAGCGCATGGTTTACCGCTCCTCGCCGTACAGCAATGCCCCGACGTCCGGCTCCACGTCGAACATATTCTGAAGGGCATCGAGCGTGTCGCGGGCCTCCGCTTCGTTGATGATGCTCATGGCAAACCCCACGTGCACCAGCACCCACTGACCGAGGCGTGAGGCGCCGGTTTCGTCGGTGCTGCCGACGAGCGTCAGGTCGACGTCGCGCAATATGCCACACACCTCAACGCGGGCCTGATTCCCGTCAATGGCGTGAATTTGTCCGGGGACGCCTATGCACATCGTTCGCTCTCCAGCCAGTTCAGCCAGGCGTCCATCCCGTCGCCGCGGGTGGCGGACACCAGCATGATGTCAATCTCCGGGTTCACTTCACGGGCATAGGCCATGCATTTATCCACGTCGAAATTCAGGTACGGCAGCAGGTCAACTTTGTTCAGCAACATCAGCGAAGCGGCGGCAAACATATGCGGATATTTAAGCGGCTTGTCTTCACCTTCGGTCACCGAGAGCACCGCGACCTTATGTCGCTCACCGAGATCGAAGCTGGCCGGACAGACCAGGTTGCCCACGTTCTCAATAAACAGGATGCCGTTGTCCGCCAGCGGCAAGCGCGGCGTGGCGTCGGCAATCATTTGTGCATCCAGATGGCAGCCTTTACCCGTATTAACCTGAATGGCGGGCGTGCCGGTTTCGCGAATACGCGCGGCGTCGTTCACCGTCTGCTGATCGCCTTCGATCACCGCGCAGGAGATGCGTCCGTTCAGGCGGTGGAGCGTTTGTGTCAGCAGCGTGGTTTTGCCGGAGCCGGGGCTGGAGACCAGGTTCAGGACCAGCTGTTTACGCGTGGCAAAGCGGGCGCGGTTGCGTGCTGCAATCTGGTTGTTTTTATCCAGAACGTTGATTTCCACCTCCAGCATCTGACGCTGGCTGAGTCCCGGCGCGTGGGTACCGGCGATGCCATGCCCGTAATGCAGGTCGCCCGCAGCGGAGTGTCGGGGGGCGAAGGTGATACCGGTTAATGCCGCTGCAGGACGAGGGGCAGGTGAAAAGGGTGCGGAGCGAAACGCGGCGTGAGGACGGTGTTCATCCCCTTCTATATACAGGTTGCCTTCAGCGCAACCGCAGGTACTACACATATTTTACTCCTTCTCGATTTCGAGACGTTGGATCTGCATGCCGTCATCCGCCACGATGCGAAGCTCGCTGCTCTGGCACTGCGGACAGCGCTGAACCTTCGATGAAAGCAGAGTGACGTATTGCTGACACTGCGCGCACCAGCACTCCGCCTGCTGTTCTTCAATATGCAGTTCACAGCCTTCCGCCAGCGTGCCGCGGCACACCAGCTCAAAGCAGAAGGTCAGGGCGCTGGTTTCAACGCAGGAAAAGGCCCCGACCTGTAGCCAGACGCCGGTGACGCGTTTTGCATTGTTTGCCCGCGCCTGCTGTTCAATTAACTCGACGGCCCGCTGGCAGAGGGTGATTTCGTGCATGACGCCTCCTCAATGAATTGCCCCGATAATGCAATAACGGTGCCAGCTTGATTTTTGTTAAGGCGTGACGATGTCAATGCTGTCGAAATGACACGTCGACACGGCGCGATTGACACGCTTCTTTTGATTAAAATAGTTAAAAATCAATTAGTTAAAAACTGGCATGAAATCTGCTTAACAGCCGCTATCTCCATTAACCGGATACCTTTTATGACTATTTGGGAAATTAGCGAAAAAGCGGATTACATTGCGCAGCGCCATCAGCAGTTACAGGAGCAGTGGCACCTTTACTGCAACTCTCTGGTTCAGGGCATCACCCTGTCAAAAGCCCGTCTTCACCACGCCATGAGCTGTGCAGCGCAGGGGGATATGCGCTTTGTGCTCTTCGGCCATTTCACGATAAACGTCACCCTGGCAGACACCTTCAACAGCCACACCATCGAGTACTACGTCGAAACAAAAGAAGGTGAAAAACAGTGTATTGCGAAGGCGCAGCTGATGGCCGACGGGATGGTCGATGGTCACGTCAGTAACCGCGATCGCCAGCAGGTGCTGGAGCACTATCTGGAAAAAATCGCGCCGGTTTATAACGGCCTGTACGCCGCTGTTGAACACGATCTCCCGGTCAACCTGAAACAGCTGATGGATGGAAATACCTCAGCGAACGTGGCCTGACCATTGCGTGTCGAGAAGTGTCGACAAGACAGTTTTTCGTCAAAAATGACTATCACCAGAGGATGACCCGGTGAACCGTTTTGTAATTGCTGACTCGACGGTCTGTATTGGCTGTCGAACCTGTGAGGCGGCCTGTTCGGAAACGCACCGTCAGCACGGGCTACAGTCCATGCCGCGCCTGCGCGTCATGCGTAATGAAAAAGAGTCTGCGCCGCAGCTCTGCCACCACTGTGAAGATGCCCCCTGCGCGGGAGTCTGTCCTGTTAATGCCATCACCCGTGTCGAGGGGGCGGTGCAGCTGAATGAAAGTCTGTGCGTGAGCTGCAAACTGTGCGGCATTGCCTGCCCGTTCGGCGCGATTGAATTTTCCGGCAGCCGTCCGCTGCATATCCCGGCGAATGCCAACTCCCCGAAAGCGCCGCCAGCGCCACCTGCGCCGGCGAAGGTGAGCACGCTGCTTGACTGGGTTCCCGGCGTGCGTGCCGTTGCGGTCAAATGCGACCTGTGCAGCTTTGATGAACAAGGGCCAGCCTGTGTGCGTACCTGCCCGACGAAGGCACTGATTCTGGTCAATATTCGCGACATCGTTCGCACCAGTAAACGTAAGCGTGAGCTGACCATTAACAGTGATTTCGGCGATCTTTCTCTGCTTCAGGCGCTGAACGAGGGGGCGAAATGAACGCAGTGATGATGATTACCAGCGCGGTGGCCTATTTTGCCGCCGCCGCTGTGTTGGCCTTGATCTTCTCTTTCCATAAAACCCTGAGCGGCTGGATAGCCGGTATCGGCGGGGCGGTTGGCAGCGTGATGACGCTGGTGGCCGGTGGCCTCGTGTTAACAGGCGGACAATCCGTCGAAGCGGTGATGCCGCTGATACGGCACACCGTTGAAATTACGCCGCTGAATGCCATCTGGCTGGTGACCTTTGGTCTGTGCGGCGTGTTTATCAGCCTGTTTAATATTGACTGGCACCGCCATCAGCACACCCAGCCCAACGGTCTGCTGGTCAATCTGCTGATGGCCGCGGCGGTCTGTACCGTGACTGCCAGCAACCTCGGCGCGCTGGTGGTGATGGCCGAGATCATGGCGCTGTGCGGCGTATTCCTTACGGGCTGTAGCACCTCCGGCAAACTGTGGTTTGCGCTGGGGCGTCTTGGCACGTTGCTGCTGGCACTGGCCTGCTGGCTGGTGTGGCAGCGCTTCGGCACGCTGGACTTCTCCGCCCTTAACGGTCAGTCGCTGGGGAATGATGTCTGGCTCCTTGGCGTGATCGGCTTTGGCCTGCTGGCCGGGATTATCCCGCTGCACGGCTGGGTGCCACAGGCACATGCACATGCCTCCGCGCCTGCCGCAGCGCTCTTCTCGACGGTTGTCATGAAAGTGGGTCTGTTCGGCATTCTGACGATAACGCTCACCGGTGGGCAGCCACCGCTGTGGTGGGGCGTTGTGCTGCTGGTCGCCGGGATGATCACTGCCTTCGTCGGCGGCCTGTACGCCCTGATGGAGCACAATATCCAGCGACTGCTGGCGTACCACACCCTTGAGAACATCGGCATTATTCTGCTGGGTATTGGCGCAGGGGTTACCGGGCTGGCGCTCAATCAACCGGCGCTGATTGCGGCCGGCTTTATCGGCGGCCTGTATCACCTGATCAACCACAGCCTGTTTAAAAGCACCCTGTTCCTCGGGGCCGGTAGCGTCTGGTTCCGCACCGGTCATCGCGATATCGAAAAACTCGGCGGCATCGGCAAAAAAATGCCCGTTATCTCTCTGTGCATGCTGGTGGGGCTGATGGCAATGGCTGCGCTGCCGCCGCTGAACGGCTTTGCCGGCGAGTGGGTTATCTATCAGTCCTTCTTCGCACTCGGCCAGAGCGAGGTGTTTATCGCCCGGTTGCTCGGCCCGCTGCTGGCGGTTGGGCTGGCGATAACCGGTGCGCTGGCGGTGATGTGTATGGCTAAAGTCTACGGCGTGACCTTCCTGGGTGCACCGCGCACGCGTGAGGCTGAAAACGCCTGCTGTGCACCGGCATTGATGGGGGCGAGCGTTGTCGCGCTGGCGCTGTGCTGCATCGCGGGCGGGGTAGCTGCCCCGTGGCTTCTTCCGCTGTTGGGTAACGCCATTCCTCTGCCGCTCACCACGGCGCATACCACGGTGTCCCAGCCGATGATTGCGCTGCTGCTGATTGCCGCGCCGCTGCTGCCGTTCGTGCTGATGCTGTTCTTCAGACGCGACCGTCTCTCCTCCCGCGCACGCGGTACCGCCTGGGCTTGCGGTTACGCACACGAGCAATCCATGGTGATCACAGCGCACGGCTTTGCCATGCCGGTCAAAGAGAACTTTGCCGCGGTGCTGAAACTGCGGGACTGGCTTAACCCGGTGGGGTGGGTGCCGGGCTGGCAGAGCGCTGCCGTGCCCGTGCTGTTCCGCCGACTGGCGTTGATCGAGCTGGCGGTACTGGTTGTGATTGTGATTTCACGAGGAGCCTGACATGAGTCTGTTACTGGCAATACTTCAGGCGCTGGTGCTATTTGCCATGGCGCCGTTGCTCTCCGGGGTGAGCCGCGTGGCGCGTGCCCGGATGCATAACCGTCGCGGGCCTGGTGTACTCCAGGAGTACCGTGATTTGTTCAAGCTGATGGGACGTCAGAGCGTTTCTCCGGACGCGGCAGGATGGGTCTTTCGCCTGACACCGTTTGTGCTGGCTGGCGTCATGCTCACCATCGCCACGGCGTTACCGGTCGTCACCGTCGGATCGCCGCTGCCGGTGCTGGGCGATCTCATTATGCTTATCTACCTCTTCGCCATCGCGCGCTTCTTCTTCGCGATTGCCGGCCTCGATACCGGCAGCCCGTTTACCGGGATTGGTGCCAGCCGCGAGGCCATGCTCGGCGTGCTGGTTGAGCCGATCCTGCTGCTCGGCCTGTGGGTCGCTGCGCAGGTCGCGGGGTCAACCCATATCAGCTTTATCACTCATACCGTGTATCACTGGCCCGTGGACCGTTCCCTTCCGTTGCTTTTGGCGCTCTGCGCCTGCGCTTTCGCGACGTTTATCGAGATGGGCAAACTGCCGTTCGACCTCGCGGAAGCGGAGCAGGAGCTGCAGGAAGGTCCGTTGACCGAGTACAGCGGTTACGGCTTTGCGGTGCTGAAATGGGGCATCAGCCTCAAACAGCTGGTGGTGCTGCAGATGTTTGTCGGTGTCTTCTTCCCGTGGGGGCAGATGACGCACTTTTCCGTAGCCGGCCTGGTGCTGGCGATGGTCGTTGCCGCGCTCAAGCTACTTGTCGGCGTGCTGGTGATTGCCCTGTTTGAGAACAGCATGGCGCGTCTGCGTTTTGTGGCGACGTCGCGCATCACCTGGGCCGGTTTTGGTTTTGCATTTTTAGCGTTCGTCTCCTTGCTGGTGGCGTGATTAAAGAGAGTTTTTATGTCTGAAGAAAAGAAAGGTCAGCAGTATCTCGCCGCGTTGCACCAGGCCTTCCCGGGCGTGGTGCTGGAGGAGTCCTGGCAAACCAAAGACCAGATAACGGTGACCGTGAAAGTGAACTACCTGCCGGAAGTGGTGGAGTTTCTCTACTACCAGCAGGGTGGCTGGCTGTCAGTGTTGTTCGGCAACGACGAGCGTCAGCTGTGCGGAAACTATGCGGTTTACTACGTGATGTCGATGGAGCAGGGCGAGAAGTGCTGGCTCACCGTGCGTGTCGAAGTGGATCCCAACAAACCGGAATACCCGTCTGTCACCCCGCGCGTGCCCGCCGCCGTCTGGGGCGAGCGTGAAGTGCGCGATATGTATGGTCTGGTCCCGGTTGGGCTTCCGGATGAGCGCCGTCTGGTGCTGCCGGACGACTGGCCAGACGAACTCTATCCCCTGCGCAAAGACAGCATGGATTACCGTCAGCGTCCGGCCCCGACCACCGACAGCGAGACTTACGCGTTCATCAATGAGCTTGGCAGCAAAAAGAACAACGTGGTGCCGATAGGCCCGCTGCACGTCACGTCTGACGAGCCGGGCCACTTCCGCCTGTTTGTCGACGGCGAGAATATTATTGATGCCGACTACCGCCTGTTCTACGTCCATCGCGGGATGGAAAAGCTGGCGGAAACCCGGATGGGATATAACGAAGTGACGTTCCTCTCTGACCGCGTGTGCGGCATCTGCGGGTTTGCCCACAGTACCGCCTACACCACCTCGGTGGAGAACGGCATGGGGATTGTGGTGCCGGAACGCGCGCAGATGATCCGCGCCATCCTGCTGGAAGTGGAGCGTCTGCACTCGCACCTGCTGAACCTCGGTCTGGCCTGTCACTTTGTCGGTTTTGACTCCGGCTTTATGCAGTTTTTCCGCGTACGTGAAGCCTCCATGAAGATGGCGGAGATCCTGACCGGGGCGCGTAAAACGTACGGTCTGAACCTGATCGGCGGGATTCGTCGCGATCTGCTGAAAGATGACATGATCCAGACCCGCCAGCTGGCGCAGCAGATGCGTCGCGACGTTCAGGAGCTGGTGGATATGCTGCTCAGCACGCCGAACATTGAGCAGCGTACCGTCGGTATTGGCCGGCTGGATCCGCAAATCGCCCGCGATTTCAGTAACGTTGGCCCCATGGTTCGTGCCAGCGGCCACGCCCGCGATACCCGCGCCGATCATCCGTTCGTCGGCTACGGCCTGCTGCCTATGACCGTGCACAGCGAGCAGGGCTGCGACGTTATTTCGCGTCTGAAGGTACGTATCAACGAGGTCTTCACCGCGCTGAACATGATCGACTTCGGTCTGGATAATCTGCCGGGCGGTCCGCTGATGGTCGAGGGCTTCACCTACATTCCAAACCGCTTCGCGCTGGGGTTTGCCGAAGCCCCGCGTGGAGACGATATCCACTGGAGCATGACCGGTGACAACCAGAAGCTCTACCGCTGGCGCTGCCGTGCGGCAACCTACGCCAACTGGCCAACCCTGCGCTACATGCTGCGCGGCAATACGGTATCCGATGCGCCGCTGATCATTGGCAGCCTCGATCCGTGCTACTCCTGCACCGACCGCATGACGGTGGTGGATGTGCGCAAGAAGAAAAGCCAGGTGGTGCCGTACAAAGAGCTGGAGCGCTACAGCATCGAGCGTAAGAACTCGCCGCTGAAATAGGGGATTTTGTGCTGGCTGATGCCCTCACCCTGACCCTCTTTTGATGAGAGATCCGGGGTGCGGAGCACAGGCAGCACATAAGCAGGAGTCAACATGTTTACCTTCATCAAAAAAGTGATCAAAACCGGGACGGTGACCAGCCGCTATCCGCTGGAGCCGATGCCGGTCGATAAAAACTTTCGCGGCAAGCCGGAGCACAACCCGCAACAGTGCATCGGCTGTGCTGCCTGCGTTAACGCCTGCCCGTCAAATGCCCTGACGGTGGAAACCGATCTGAAAACGGGCGAGCTGGCCTGGCAGTTCAACCTCGGGCGCTGCATTTTCTGTGGCCGCTGCGAGGAGGTTTGCCCGACGGTGGCGATCCGTCTTTCGCAGGAGTACGAGCTGGCGGTCTGGAAGAAAGAGGATTTTCTGCAGCAGTCGCGTTTCGCGCTGTGTAACTGCCGTGTCTGCAAACGTCCGTTTGCCGTACAAAAAGAGATCGACTACGCCATCGCGCTGTTGCAGCACAACGGTGATGCCCGCGCGGAGCATCATCGCGAAAGCTTTGAAACCTGCCCGGACTGCAAACGGCAGAAATGCCTGCTGCCGTCGGACCGCATCGATATTACCCGTCATATGAGAGAGGCCAGCTGATGGAAAACCTGATCGGCCCACGCGACGCCAACGGCATTCCGGTGCCGATGACGGTGGAGGAATCCATCGCCAGCATGAAGGCCTCGCTGCTGAAAAACATTAAACGTTCGGCCTATGTGTACCGCGTGGACTGCGGCGGCTGCAACGGCTGTGAGATTGAGATCTTTGCCACGCTGTCGCCCCTGTTCGACGCCGAACGCTTCGGTATTAAAGTGGTGCCTTCACCGCGTCATGCGGACATTTTGCTGTTTACCGGTGCCGTTACCCGTGCCATGAGATCGCCAGCATTGCGTGCCTGGCAGTCCGCACCGGATCCAAAAATCTGTATCTCTTACGGTGCCTGCGGCAACAGCGGCGGTATCTTCCATGACCTGTACTGCGTCTGGGGCGGCACCGATAAAATTGTTCCGGTGGATGTCTACATTCCCGGTTGTCCGCCAACGCCTGCGGCCACGCTGTACGGTTTTGCCATGGCGCTCGGGCTGCTGGAGCAGAAAATACATGCCCGTGAACCGGGTGAACGCGACAACCAACCTGCCGCAATTCTGCACCCGGATATGGTGCAGCCGCTGCGCGTGAAGGTCGATCGCACGGCGCGCCGGCTCGCGGGGTATCGCTATGGGCGCCAGATTGCCGACGATTATCTGCGTCTGCTGAGCCAGGGCGATCATCAGGTCACGCGCTGGCTGGAGGCGGAAAACGATCCCCGTCTTAATGAGATCGTCGCGAACCTGAATCAGGTGGTGGAAGAGGCGCGTATCCGATGAGTGAAACGGTGGTGTTCAGTCAGCTGAGCCGTAAGTTTATTGATGAGAACGATGCCACGCCGGATGCGGCGCAGCAGGTGGTCTATTACAGCCTGGCCATTGGGCATCACCTCGGGGTGATAGATTGTCTCGAAACGGCATTAAGCTGCCCGTGGCCTGACTATCTGGCGTGGATCGCCACGCTGGAGGAGGGCAGTACGGCGCGCCGCAAAATGGAGGGTGTGCCGAAGTACGGTGAGATCGTTATCGACGCCAACCATATTGCGATGCTCGCCAGTGCCTTCGACGCCGCGCTGAGCGTGCAAACCCCGCAGCAGCAGGCCTGGAGCAAAATTTTGCTCAGCATGCTGCATGATATTCATCAGGAGAGTGCCATCTACCTGATGGTGAGGAGATTACGTGACTGATGTTTTACTGTGTGTCGGCAACAGCATGATGGGCGACGACGGCGCGGGCCCGCTGCTTGCACAAATGTGTGCCGCGCATCCGCAGGGCGAATGGGTGGTTATTGACGGCGGCAGCGCACCGGAAAACGATGTGGTGGCGATCCGTGAGCTGCACCCGGACAGGCTGCTGATTGTGGATGCAACCGATATGGGACTTAATCCGGGGGAAACCCGCCTGATTGATCCGGATGACATCGCCGAGATGTTTATGATGACCACCCACAATATGCCGCTGAACTATCTGGTCGATCAGATTAAAGACGACGTGGGTGAGGTATTGTTTCTGGGTATTCAGCCGGACATCGTTGGGTTTTATTATCCGATGACGCCGCCGGTGAAAGAGGCCGTCGAAGAGGTTTACTCCCGGCTTGCCGGATGGCGTGGGGACGGCGGTTTTTCCCGACTGTGAGCAGTGCCGGGTGGTGGTAGCTTCCACCCGGCCTGGACACCTCCTCGCCCGCATCCTGTGGGAGAGGGAGAGGGAGGGGGAGAGAGCAACAGGCTACGCCAGATCCGCGCCGTTACTTGCAATGACCTTCTTATACCACCAGAACGATTTCTTACGCGTTCTGTCCAGCGTACCGTTGCCCGCGTCATCGCGGTCAACATAGACAAACCCGTAGCGTTTGCTCATCTCGCCCGTGGATGCGGCCACCAGGTCAATACAGCCCCAGGTGGTGTAGCCCATCAGCGGCACACCGTCTTCTATGGCATCGCCCATCGCACGAATATGTTCGCGCAGGTAGCTGATACGGTAGTCGTCATTAATCTCACCGTGTTCATCCATGACGTCTTTCGCACCGAGGCCGTTTTCCACCAGGAACAGCGGTTTCTGATAGCGGTCGTACATCATGTTCATGGTGATGCGCAGCCCCAGTGGGTCGATACCCCAGCCCCATTCGCTGACCTGGATGTGTGGGTTGCGCAGGGATTTCACGATATTCGCCGCATTGGTATTACTGGCGTTCATGTCCGCCGACGCGCAGCGCGAGGCGTAATAGCTGAACGACACAAAATCGACGGTGTTTTTCAGCAGTTCATCGTCGCCAGGGTCTTTGACAATCACCACCCCTTTTTCGCGGAACACGCGGGCAGAATAGGCCGGGTAGCTGCCGCGCGCCTGCACGTCGATAAAGAACAGGTTTTCGCGGTCTTTCTCCAGCGCCATCCACACGTCTTCCGGTTTGCAGGAGTAGGGGTAGAAGTTGCCGCCGGCCAGCATGCAGCCGACCTGGTTTTCCGGGTTGACCTCATGGGCGATTTTGGTCGCCAGGGCGCTTGCCACCAGTTCGTGATGCGCGGCCTGATATTTCACCTGATCTTCGTTCTCACCCTCTTCAAACACCAGCCCCGCGCCGGAGAACGGGCTGTGCAGCATGATGTTGATTTCGTTGAAGGTAAGCCAGTACTTCACCAGACCGTTAAATTCTTCGAAACAGGTACGGGCATAGCGGGCGAAGAAATCGACCATCTTGCGGTTGCGCCAGGATCCATACTCCGTGACCAGGTGCATTGGTACGTCGAAATGGCACAGGGTGACCAACGGTTCGATGTTGTATTTTTTGCACTCTTCGAACACTGCGCGGTAGAAGGCAATCCCCTCTTTATTGGGCAGCGGCTCATCGCCGTTCGGGTAGAGGCGGCTCCAGGCAATCGAGGTACGAAATACCGTAAAGCCCATCTCCGCCATCAGGGCGATGTCTTCTTTGTAGCGATGGTAAAAATCAATCGCCTCGTGGCTCGGGTAAAACTCGTCGTCACGCAACGTAAAACGTTTTTCCTTACCGACCTTCACCGCCAGACGATTCGCGCCGTGGGGGATCATATCGACCGTCGTCAGTCCTTTGCCGCCTTCACGGTAAGCCCCTTCACTCTGGTTGGCGGCAAGCGCGCCGCCCCATAAAAATCCTTGTGGAAAAACAGACATCTTTACCTCGCTATAAATTTAGACTTGTGCTGCTTTGGCCTGAACCGGAGCGCTCTGCAGGGCGCGTGCTTTCTCAGCGTCGTCTTCGACCGGGATATCTTCAAAACCTAAAATCAGGGTCAGAACAAACGAGAGCACAACCGCCAGCGCCATGACCCCGAATACCCAGACGATGGTCATCGGGTTGGCCGGATCGAAGAACTGTACGCTGGTAAACAGCCCTGGCGCCGCCATTGAATGGCTGGCAAGACCGGCTATGCCAGCCACTGCCCCACAGATGAAGCCGCTGATAAGGCTCGCAATCAGCGGGCGTTTCAGACGTACCGCCACACCATAGAGGGCAGGTTCTGAAATGCCTGCCATGATGGCAGAAGCCGCTGCCGCCAGCGCCGTCTGGCGCAGTTCCGGGTTTTTCGTTTTCCATGCCACCGCCAGCGATGAACCGCCGAGCGACAGGTTGGCTCCGATTTCCGACGGCATAACCATTCCCTCTTTGCCCGTCTCGGCAATGGTCTGAATGATCGTCGGCGTAAATACGCGGTGCATCCCGGTCATCACCAGCAGCGGCCAGAGGGCGCCCATAATGGCCACGGAGAGCCAGCCCAGATAGCCGTGAATAGTGTAGACCAGCGCTGAAATCGCGCTCCCGATCCAGATCCCGAGCGGCCCTATCAGCACAATGGCGAGCGGGGCGGCAATCAGAACGATCAGCATCGGTTTAAGGAAGTTTTTCGTGACCGCCGGCGTAATACGATCAACCCAGCGTTCGATGTACGACAGGCACCAGGTCATCACCAGCGCCGGGATGACCGTGTAGGTGTATTTCACTGCCGTCACCGGAATAAAGGCGAATTCAACGTGCTCGCCCTGTGCGGCTTTCGCCATCAGTTCGATAAAGCCCGGGTGTACCAGCACGCCCGCGATGGCAATCGCCAGCGACATGTTGGTTTTGAATTTCACTGCGGCAGAGGCGGCGACCATCAGCGGCAGGAAGAAGAACGCGCCATCGCCAATCAGCGTCAGAAGGGTGAGCGTCGGTGCTCCTTTTTCCAGCGCGCCGGTCATCTCCAGGATCATTGCCAGCAGTTTGACCATTGAACCGCCGATGATCGCCGGGATCAGCGGTGACATGGTGCCGATCAGCGCATCGAGGATCCCGGCACCGATGCGGCGCAGGGTCATTTTTTGCGGGCCTTCCGGTACGGCAGGCTGCAGGTCGGTGGGCAGCAGGCTTACCACTTCGCGGTAGGCCTGAGACACGGTGTTGCCAATGATCACCTGGCACTGGTTGTCGTTGCGGACCACGCCGAGCACGCCGTTAATGCTTTTCAGGCGCGGGGCATCGGTGAGGCTTTCGTCTTTGAGGACGAAACGCAGTCGCGTCATGCAGTGGGTGACGGCGACGATGTTGTCTCTGCCGCCGAGCGCGCTGACAACGTCATTCGCCAGCGCAGCGTAATTTTTGGCCATCGGATGTAATCCTGTTATCGTTGTGAGAAATGTAGGAAACCGGTTCCACATAATCATCAATAGTTTCTTTGAATGAAACAAGATCACATTTTGTACATTTTTTCATTTCGTGATGATGATCACCTGGAGGGGCGAAAAGCGTGATATCGCCGCTGCGACAATTTTTCTGCAGTGCAGTACACTGCGCCCTGGTAGTTTCAAACGGAAGATTACGATGACCACGATGCTTGAAGTCGCGAAGCGGGCAGGCGTTTCGAAAGCGACGGTTTCCAGGGTATTGTCGGGCAATGGCTACGTCAGCCAGGAGACCAAAGACCGGGTGTTTCAGGCGATTGAAGAGAGCGGCTATCGCCCGAATTTGCTGGCACGAAATCTGGCGACCAAACGTACCCAGACGCTGGGTCTGGTGGTCACCAACACCCTTTATCACGGCGTCTATTTTAGCGAACTGCTCTTTCACGCCGCCCGCATGACGGAAGAGAAAGGGCGGCAGCTGATCCTGGCGGACGGTAAGCACAGTGCGGATGAAGAGCGCGAGGCCATTCAGTATTTGCTCGATATGCGCTGTGACGCGGTGATCATTTACCCGCGTTTCCTGAGCGTGGATGAGATGGACGACATCGTTGAGAAATGCGAACAGCCGATTATGGTCCTTAACCGCCGCTTACGGAAAAACAGCAGTCACAGCGTCTGGTCAGATCATAAAGCCTCCTGCCAGGACGCCGTGTCGCAGCTGATTCAGAAAGGGCACCGGGAGATTGCGTTTATCACCGGTTCGCTGGATTCCCCCACGGGCGTTGAGCGTCTCTCGGGCTACAAAGACGCCCTGGCACAACACCAGATCCCGCTGCGCCCGTCGCTGATTGCGCAGGGGAAATGGAACCCGGCCAGCGGTGCGGCAGCGGTGTCTGAGCTGCTTTCGCGCGGTGAAACCTTTTCGGCGCTGGTGGCGAGTAATGACGATATGGCGATTGGGGCCATGAAACAGCTGCACGAGTGCGGGATCGCCACCCCGGATGCCGTGTCGGTGATTGGCTTTGACGATGTGGCCATCGCCCCCTACATCGTCCCCTCGCTCTCCAGCGTGCGCATTCCGGTGACGGAGATGATCAAAGAGACCATTAGCCGCCTGATCTTCCTGCTGGATGGCGGTGAGTTTAAGTACCAGCAAACCTTCTCCGGCGAGCTTATTCTGCGTGACTCGGTTATTGACGGGCCTCACCGCTGATGTCGACAGCTGTCATCGTCAGAAGTGACGATGACAGCCCTGCTGTCATTTTATAAACCGCATAAAATCAACAGGTTAATAATTGGCACGGTTTATGTATATCTCCGCGCAGGACTGTAATGCTGGAGAAGCAGATGAACCGTTTTATTATGGCCGATGCCAGTAAATGCATTGGCTGCCGTACCTGTGAAGTGGCGTGTGTGGTTTCCCATCAGGCGGAGCAGGATTGCGCATCGCTCACCCCTGATACCTTTTTACCGCGGATCCACGTCATTAAAGGCGTGAATATCTCCACGGCCGCTATCTGTCGCCAGTGTGAGGATGCGCCGTGCGCTAACGTCTGCCCAAACGGGGCCATCAAACGTGAGAAAGGATTCGTGCATGTGATGCAGGAGCGCTGCATCGGCTGCAAAACCTGTGTGGTTGCCTGCCCGTACGGTGCGATGGAAGTCGTGGTGCGTCCTGTTGTGCGCAACAGCGGCATGGGTCTGAGCGTGCGCGCGGAAAAAGCGGAAGCCAATAAATGCGACCTCTGCTACCACCGTGATGCCGGCCCGGCCTGTATGGAAGCCTGCCCGACGCACGCCCTGGTCTGCGTGGATCGCGACAAGCTTGAGCAGATGAGCGCGGAAAAACGTCGTCGTGCCGCGTTCGACACGTCATCGTCACTGCTGTTTTAAGTCGCGATGGGCGATAACGGCGTACAGTTGCGGGTGCGCGGCAAGGTGCAGGGGGTAGGGTTTCGTCCCTTCGTCTGGCAGTTGGCGCATCAGCTACAGCTGACGGGTGACGTTTGTAATGACGGAGAGGGCGTGCTGGTGCGTCTCGCGGGTAATGGGGGGGCCTTTACCGCGAGGCTGCATCAGGACTGCCCACCGCTGGCACGTATCGATGCTGTCGACAGCCAGCCGTTCACCTGGGCAACGGTGCCGCAGGCGTTCACCATTCGCCATAGCGCGGGCGGAGCGATGGACACCCAGATTGTGCCGGATGCCGCTACCTGCCCGGCGTGCCTGGCTGAAATGCGCGATCCCCGAGCGCGGCGTTATCGCTATCCGTTTATCAACTGTACCCATTGCGGTCCCCGTTTTACCATCATTCGCGCCATGCCCTATGACCGCCCGGCCACGTCAATGGCGGCATTTCCCCTCTGTGAGCCGTGTGAAACCGAGTACCGCAATCCCGCTGACCGCCGTTTTCACGCGCAGCCGGTAGCCTGTCCGGATTGTGGACCCGAGCTGGAATGGCGCGCGGGCGAGACCGTTGCCACCCGCGAGTCTGCGCTGAGTGCGGCGGTCCACATGCTCAAAAATGGCGGGATTGTCGCCATCAAAGGGCTGGGCGGTTTTCACCTTGCCTGTGACGCGTCCAACGCGCAGGCGGTGGCAACCCTGCGGGCGCGCAAACAGCGCCCGATGAAGCCACTGGCGGTCATGATCCCGCAGGCGGGGGGAGTGCCGGAATCAGTGCAAACGCTGCTGCGCTCGCCTGCAGCGCCCATCGTGCTCACGCCAAAAGCATGGTGTCCTCCGCTTCCTGACGCGATCGCGCCAGGGCTGGACACCGTTGGACTGATGCTGCCCGCTAACCCGCTACAGCATGTGCTGATGATGGACTGTCAGCGCGCGCTGGTGATGACCTCCGGCAACCTCAGCGGGCGTCCGCCGGCCATCACCTGCCAGCAGGCACTGGATGAACTGGGCGACATCGCTGACGGATTCCTGCTGCACAACCGCGACATCCTGCAGCGTATGGATGATTCCGTGATGGATCAGGACGGTATGATGCTGCGTCGCGCGCGCGGTTTTGTGCCGGATGCCATCACGCTGCCCGCCGGTTTCAGCGCTGTCCCGGCGATGGTGTGCACCGGTGCTGATATGAAAAATACCTTCTGTCTGGTGCGCGGTAACCAGGCGGTACTGAGTCAGCACTTTGGCGATCTGAGTGACGACGGTGTCGAGGCCCAGTGGCGTTCGGCGCTGTCGATGATGCAGCAGATCTATGCGTTTCAGCCGCAGCGCGTGGTATGCGACGCCCATCCGGGCTATCACGCCCGACAGTGGGCGCAAGCCCAGGCTTTGCCGATCGACACCGTGCTTCACCACCACGCTCACGCGGCGGCATGCATGGCAGAAAACGGCTGGCCGCTTGAGGGCGGAGATGTCATTGCCCTGACGCTGGATGGGATCGGTATGGGTGAAAACGGCGCGCTGTGGGGCGGAGAGTGCCTGCGGGTAAACTATCTCGACTGCGAACGTCTGGGCGGTCTACCTGCGGTTGCGCTGCCGGGCGGAGACAGGGCTGCCATGCAGCCGTGGCGCAATTTACTTGCCCACTGCCTGGCGTTTGTGCCGGACTGGCAGCAGTACCCGGAAACGCGTGACGTTCAGCGGCAAAACTGGCCGCTGCTGGCTACGGCCATTCAGCGCGGTTTAAACGCGCCGCTGGCCTCATCCTGCGGCCGTCTGTTCGACGCGGTGGCCTGCGCGCTCGGCATCACGTCAGAAACCCAGAGCTATGAAGGTGAGGCTGCCTGCCGGCTTGAAGCGCTGGCGGCGCAGTGCCACGACGTTCAACATCCGGTTACGCTTCAGGCCGAAAACCTTACGCGCTTCTGGCAACAGTGGCTGAACTGGCAGGCGGAACCCTGCGAGCGGGCATGGGCGTTTCACGATGCGCTGGCGAAAGGGCTGGCGGAGCTTGTCACCTCCCATACCCGGCGACTGGGGCTTTCCACCGTATGCTTCAGCGGCGGCGTGTTACATAACCGTCTGCTGCGCGCGCGACTGCGCCATTACCTCTCAGACTTCACGCTGCTTTTTCCTCATCATCTGCCGTCAGGTGACGGCGCTATCTCCTTCGGGCAGTCGGTGGTTGCTGCCGCCCGGTCATGTTCACAAAGGATGTAAAATGTTACGACTCTTACGCAATGAACCCCGCGCGGCGTTTCTGCTGCTGGCTCTGGTAATGGCTAATCTTCTGGCATGGGGCTGGGCATGGCAAACCTTCAGCGGCAGTACGGCGCTGATGGCCGCCAGCCTGCTGGCCTGGTGTTATGGACTCCGTCATGCGGTGGATGCCGACCACATCGCGGCCATTGATACCGTCACGCGTAAGTTGATGCAGCAGGGTAAACGCCCTTCCGGCGTGGGGGCATGGTTCTCTCTGGGACACTCCACCATTGTGGTGCTGGCCTCCATTGCCATTGCGGCCACCGCCACGGCGTTTCAGAAGAATATGGCATGGTTTCATGAAACCGGCAGCCTGATTGGCACCGCCGTTTCTGCAACGTTTCTGCTGGCGATGGCGCTGGTCAATCTGGTGATTTTGCGCGGCGTGTGGCGTAATTTTCAGGCGCTGAAGAACGGTCAGGTCACGCGTGACGACATCACGCTTCCGGCATCAGGCGGAGTCATGAACTGGCTGTTTGGCGCAACGTTCCGCCTGGTGAACAAGAGCTGGCAGATGTACCTGGTCGGTTTCCTGTTTGGTCTGGGGTTTGATACCGCGACGGAAATCGGTGTGCTTGGGATTTCAGCCGCCAGCGCGTCAAACGGGATGTCAGTCTGGTCCATCATGATCTTCCCGGCGCTGTTTGCCAGCGGTATGGCGCTGGTCGATACCCTCGACAATCTGCTGATGGTCGGCGCTTACGGCTGGGCGTTTAACAAGCCGCAGCGCAAGCTTTACTACAACATGACCATCACCGGTTCCTCCGTGGTGGTGGCGCTGTTTATCGGCGGGCTGGAAGCTCTGGGTCTGTTGATGGATAAGTTTGCCCTCAGCGGAGGCCTCTGGGATCGCATTGGCGCAGTTAATGACAACCTCGGTAACGCCGGGTTCGTGGTGGTCGGGCTGTTCGTTGCCTGCTGGCTGATTTCCATGATCAACTATCGCTGGCGCGGCTACGATGCGCTTGTCGTGCGTTCCTGACGCGGCGTCTGAACATCATTGTCGTTATCTGGCTAAACGACGTTGAAAAAAAAGCCCCGGGACATCGGGGCTGTGGACCATAAAATCCAAAGGTTACGTTAGCGTGGCAGGCGAATCAGCGTTAAGCGGGTAATGATTTCAGCAGAGTGAAAGCCTCTTTCATCCGGTCTTCGCTCACCACAAAGGCGCGCATCTGTCCTTCGCTGTCGCACCCACGAGCCACCATTCCCTGAGGTTCAATGGTGAGTTGCCAGTGAAGATCCGGACGCTCGGTTTCGCCTGCCAGGTGTAGCGGGAGTGCCGGCGTTTTTACTTTTACCAGCATGGCGGGTAATTTCAGTGGCGCACTGCCGCCAGACAGGTTTTTCGCCAGGTACATGGCGCTCAGTTGAATGGGCTGCAGGAAGGGCAGGACCTGTCCGTTAATTTCAGCGCAGTCACCCAGGGCGTAAATATCGGGCTGCGTGGTTTGCAGGTAGCTGTCTACCTTCACGCCACGACCTGTTTCCGCGCCGGCGCGATGCGCCAGCGCCGTTTCCGGACGCAGGCCCGTGGCGGCAACCACCACATCCACCTCAACGCTGCGGCTGCGGTCGAGCGTTGCATGAATCCCACTCCCGGTTTTCTTCAGGCTTTGCAGCTGGGATTTCAGCAGCAGATGTACGCCCATATCGGTCAGACGATGCTGTAAGCGACTACTTACTTCTGCGGGCATCAGCGCCGACAAAATGCTTGCCGCATGGTCGACCAGGGTGACGGATTTACCCGCCCGGCTAAAATCCATCGCCAGCTCTGTGCCAATCAACCCTGCGCCGACAATCATCACCCGCTTCGCGTCACGCAGCAGGGTTTCACTGGCCTGATACGCCTGCTGGCTGTTGAGGGTGATCATCAGTTCCCGGCCTTCCACCGGAGGTACAAAAGCAGACGCCCCTGTCGCCAGCACCAGTTTGTCGTACTGCCAGGTTTTGTCTTTTGCTTTCACCACATGGGCGGCGGCGTCGATATCGGTTATCCAGGTGTGCGGAAATAACCGCAGACTAAACTGTTCCGCGAACGCCCCCGCGGTCTGGCGGGTGAGGTCTTCGGCTCGCTGATTCTGGCTGATAACGTGGCTTAAATCAGGCTTGTTGTACTCGTCCATGCTGTCGGCGGCAATGAGCGTCAACGGCACGCTGGCATCTTGTTTGCGAATGTTTTTCACCAGCTGGCGGGCGGCAAAGCCCGAGCCGATGATAACGATACCGTGGTTCATTGTGCCTCCGTCGCCAGTTCGTCAAAGACCTCTTTTCCCAGGGAACATTCCGGGCAGAGGAAATTGTCCGGCACGTCGCACCAGGGTGTACCGGGGGCAACATCCTGCAGCGGCTCGCCCTGTGCCGGGTCGTAAATCCACTGGCAGACACTGCACTGCATGCGAGGGCCAACGTCAGCGACCGCTGCGGCGCAGGCTTGTTGCGGCGCGGGGTTTTTGGCGTTCATGTCGGGGAGCGGCGCGAGCGCCCACTGACGCGCAATGTCACGGCCATGCTGGCGGCACAATTCAAGCGCGTCGATGTCCGGACGCCATTTCGCCTTCAGGCTCATGGACATCTCAAAACCGGCGTCCTGCAAACGCGTGGAGAGCCGGTCTACTGCGCCGCCGCTCCAGCCGTGGGAGCCAAATGCGCTGGCCCGTTTATTACGAAAGCGCAGGCCGGTCATCTCTTCTACAAGGCCCGCAATTTTCGGCATCATCACGTTGTTCATCGTGGAGGTGCCCACCAGCACGCCCTTGGAGCGGAAGACGTTGGTCAGGATCTCGTTTTTATCGCTACGCGCCACGTTGAAGATTTTCACCGCCACGTTCGGGTCGACTTCGTTAATACCCTGCGCAATGGCGTCCGCCATCATGCGGGTATTATTAGACATGGTGTCGTAGAAAAGCGTGATACGGTCTTCCTGATAATCCGCGGCCCATTTGAGGTACAGCTCCACGATCTGGGTGGGGTTTTCGCGCCACACCACGCCGTGAGAGGTGGCAATCATATCCACGGGCAGGTTAAAGCCGAGGATTTCGGTGATTTTTGGCGTCACCAGACGGCTGAACGGCGTCAGGATATTGGCGTAGTAGCGCTGACACTGTTCGAATAGCTCGGTTTGATCCACTTCGTCGTTAAACAGGCGCTCGTCACAATAGTGCTGGCCGAAGGCATCGTTGCTGAACAGCACCGCATCGCCGGTCATGTAGGTCATCATACTGTCGGGCCAGTGCAGCATCGGGGTTTCAACGAAGATCAGCTGTTTGCCGTTGCCGATATCCAGCGTGTCGCCGGTTTTGACGGTGTGGAAATTCCACTCCGGGTGGTGGTGATGGCCGTTAATCGAGTCGATGGCGTTGGTGGTGCAGTAAATCGGGGTGTCGGGAATGCAGGACATTAACTCGGTCAGCGCCCCGGCATGATCCTCTTCCGCATGGTTAATGATGATGTAGTCGATATCCGCAAGATCGATTTCACTGCGCAGATTTTGCACGAACTCCCGGCTGAATTTGTGATCGACGGTATCGATGAGCACGTTTTTGCCTTCACGGATGAGATAGCTGTTGTAGCTGCTGCCGCGCAGCGTTTTGTATTCCGTTCCGTGGAAATCACGCACTTCCCAGTCACGTTGGCCAACCCAATGAATGTTATTTTTAACCAGAATAGACATAGCAACCTCAATTAATACGGCGTTTTTCAAATAAGATGTCTAGCCTTTATCAAGTTGCGTGCCAGTTTTTCATGTTGCTGTTTTTTATGGTTTTTAAATTTTATTACCCGTAATGGGTAGTCAATATGACTATCTGATTTATGGTCATTGTGACAATATGCATGGTCAAAATGACAGTGAGGCGCAGATGAGCTTTTCCGTGGACGTACTGGCAAAAATTGCCATTGAACTGCAAACCGGTATCGGTCATCAGGACCGTTTTCAGCGGCTGATTTCGACGCTGCGCCACGTGCTGGCGTGCGATGCGTCGGCACTGCTGCGCTACGACGCCCGGCAGTTTATTCCGCTGGCCATCGACGGGCTGGCGCAGGACGTTCTTGGGCGACGCTTCTCCCTGGAAGGCCATCCGCGTCTGGAAACCATCGCCCGGGCCGGTGACGTGGTGCGCTTTCCGGCGGACAGTGATTTGCCCGACCCTTACGACGGGCTGATCCCGGGGCAGGAGAGCCTGAAAGTCCATGCCTGTATCGGTCTGCCGCTGTTTGCCGGACAAAACCTGATTGGGGCATTAACCCTCGACGGCCTGTCGCCGGATCAGTTCGACACCTTTAGCGATGAAGAGCTGCGGCTGATTGCCGCGCTGGCCGCCGGTGCGCTGAATAACGCGCTGCTGATCGAACAGCTGGAGAGCCAGAACATCCTTCCCGGCAGCCCGTCGGCGTTTGAACCGGTGGCACACACGGAGATGATTGGGCTGTCACCGGGGATGGTACAGCTTAAAAAAGAGATCGATATCGTGGCGGCCTCGGATTTAAACGTGCTGATTTTCGGGGAAACCGGCACCGGTAAAGAGCTGGTGGCGAAGGGCATCCACGAAGCCTCGCCGCGCGCGGTCAACCCGCTGGTGTACCTCAATTGCGCCGCGCTGCCGGAAAGCGTGGCGGAAAGTGAACTGTTTGGTCACGTCAAAGGGGCGTTTACCGGGGCGATCAGCAACCGCAGCGGCAAATTCGAAATGGCGGATAACGGCACGTTGTTCCTCGATGAAATTGGCGAACTGTCGCTGTCGCTTCAGGCCAAACTGCTGCGCGTCCTGCAGTACGGCGATATTCAGCGCGTCGGCGACGATCGCAGCCTGAGAGTCAACGTGCGTGTGCTGGCGGCAACCAACCGTGACCTGCGCGAAGAGGTGTTGGCCGGGAATTTCCGCGCTGACCTGTACCATCGTCTGAGCGTGTTTCCGCTTACCGTGCCGCCGCTACGCGAGCGCGGTGACGATGTGGTGCTGCTGGCGGGGTTTTTCTGCGAGCAATGTCGGTTACGAATGGGCCTTTCCCGCGTGGTATTAAGCCCCGGCGCGCGAGCCCATCTGATGCGCTACGGCTGGCCGGGTAACGTGCGCGAACTGGAACATGCGATTCACCGCGCCGTGGTGCTGGCGCGGGCGACACGTTCGGGAGATGAGGTGGTGATCCACGCGCGGCATTTCGCATTGCACGATGACACCGCTTCGTTCGTTACGCCTGCCGCGCCGGAAATGGCCCATGAGAACCTGCGGGAAGCAACAGAAGCGTTTCAGCGTCAGACTATCGCCCGCGCGCTGGAGCAGAATAACCGCAGCTGGGCGGCGTGCGCGCGAGCGCTGGAAATGGACGTCGCCAACCTGCACCGGCTGGCGAAACGTCTGGGACTCAAAGGTTAAATAATCCCGGCCTGGTAGAAATCCTGCAGGTTGATGGCGCCGCATAGCCTGCCGTGCTCATCCACCACCGGCGCGGCGGTGATTTTGCGTTTCATCAGCACCTCTTTGGCTTCGATAGCGCGGCTCTCGGCGTTCAGGGTCAGCCCGCCCCGGGTCATCGCTTCCGAAACCTGGGATTCCAGCTTGCCGCCGCCCACCAGCCAGCGGCGCAGGTCGCCGTCGGTAAACACGCCTTTAACGCTACCGGTTTCATCGCATACCGCTACCAGACCCAGCCCGGTGCGGCTCAGTTCCAGCATCGCATCCATTACGCTGGTGTTGAGTTTGACCTGCGGAATGGCCTCGTCGGTCCGCATCAGATGATGAACTTTATTGAGCAGTCGCGCACCGAGCGCGCCCGCCGGGTGCGAGCGGGCAAAATCTTCTTCGTTAAAGCCGCGTGCCTGCATTACCGCCATTGCCAGCGCGTCGCCCATCATCAGCGTATTCACGGTGCTGGAGGTGGGGGCGAGGTGCATCGGGCAGGCTTCGCGCTCAACGGAGATATCAAGCGTGGCCTTGGCCGCCAGTGCCAGCGGTGAGCGGGATTTACCGGTCATCGCCAGCAGCGCGACCGATTTTTCCTGCAGACGCGGGATGATGAGATCCAGCTCTTTGGCCGAACCGGAGTAAGAGATAAACAGCATCACGTCGCGGCTTTCAATCATCCCCAGATCGCCGTGCAGCGCTTCGGCCGGATGCACGAAGAACGCCGGTGTGCCGGTGCTGGCAAGCGTAGCGGCAATCTTTTTGCCGATATGACCGGACTTGCCGATCCCGGAGACCACCACTTTACCTTCGCACTGGATAATGGTGTTTGCCGCGCGCACAAAATCCTCGCCCAGACGTTCCGGCAGGCGGCTGGCTTCCTGCAGCTCCAGCATCAGGGTCTGGCGGCCTGCGTTTAACAGAAAATCACTCATCTCTCTCTCCGGTTACAATCACGTCGATCCCTTTCTCTTCCAGCGCTTTTTTGAACGCCGGGTCGATACCTGCGTCGGTAATGAGCTTATCGACGCTTTCAAGGCTGCAGACTATGTTGGGACTTTTACGGCCAAACTTCGACGAGTCTGCCATCAAAATCACTTCGCGCGCGGCGTTGCACATCGCTTTGCTGACGCTGAACACCTCGTTAAAGGTCGTCACGCCGGCGTTCAAATCGATACCGTCCGTGCCCATAAAGAGTTTATCAAAGCTGAAGTGTTCAAAGGCGTTTTCCGCCAGTTGACCGTGAAACGACGCAGATTTTTTACGGAACGTCCCGCCGGGCATCAGAATGGTTTGCTCGCTGTCGAACTCCGACAGGGCGTTGACGATGTGCAGACTGTTGGTCATCACCGTGATGTTGTTAAAGCGGCTGAGCATCGGGATCATCTGCAGCACGGTGCTGCCTGCATCAAGGATAATGGAGTCGCCATCATGGATAAATTTTACGGCGGCCTCGGCAATCAGCGCTTTCTGGTGAGTATTGATCAGCGTTTTGTGATCGATAGGCGGGTCGGCTTCATCTTTGTTGAGCATCACGCCGCCGTAGGTTCGGATGACTGCACCAGAGTTTTCGAGCAATACCAGATCCTTTCGTATTGTCGTGCCGGTGGTGTCAAAGTAGTGGGCCAGTTCTTCTACCGAGCATTTTCCCTGCTTTTGCAGATGCTCCAGAATGGCCGCCTGACGCTGACGTGGTTTCATAGGCGCTCAATTCCTTAGGTTGCGAAATGATAATTTCGCAAGCTTATCGCGTTCACAACGAAATTATCCATGTTTCAGATTAAGCGCTAATGATAGAGCATTCTGACAGAGCGAATCATGGGGAAAGATCACATCGGGTTGTAATTCCTGCAGCGATATCCCGTTAATCGCCTGGATTTTCGCCGGGCGGGCAAAAACGGTCATCCCGCGCATGATGAGGGAATCGCAGACCCTATTGTGTTCGTCCAGCGCAATGGCAACCACCACGCGCGGTTTGAAACGCCCGCCGGAACGCCCGACACCCACGCGCCCTTTCTGACACAGGGCATCAAACGCGCGGTTAAACTGGCGGATTTGCCAGCCGCCAAAGATCAGCTGGCACATCCAGGCGATGGCGGCAACGGTAATGAGTGCGGTAACCATACAAGCTCCTTGTTGTTCCCTCTCCCGAAGGAGAGGGGGATACGGGCAGCAGGGTGTTCGATCAGAACATCACCTGCCCGCCGGTGACATTAATGGACTGCCCGGTGCAGTAAGAGGCTTTGGGGCTGGCATAAAACAGCAGCATGTTCAGCACGTCCTGATAATCGCAGCCGCGCTTCAGCGGCACTTTGTCGATGTAATACTGCTCCACTTCCTCTTCTTTCAGCCCGAGCTTGGTGGCATATTGCGGCAGCAGGGACTGGAACATCGGCGATTTCAGCAGGTTGCCCAGCATCAGCGAGTGAACGGTAATGCCATATTCGGCCAGATCGAGGGCCAGAGATTGCGTCAGCCCTACGCCGCCAAATTTCGCCGCGCTGTAACCGGAGTTGTGTTTGCTGCCCACTTTGCCCGATTTCGAGTTGATCTGGATGATGCGCCCCTGAATGCCATCGCGGATCATCAGACGGGAAAACTCGCGTGCGCAGAGGAAATAGCCCACCAGGTTAACCTGCAGGGAGCGGTCGAAGTCCCCCAGTTCGAAATCGCTGATAAAGGCCGCTTTGGCTATTCCTGCGCTGTATACCAGCAGGTCGGTACGGCCAAAAATCTCGTCCACGCCGCGGGCCAGCGCCATCACGCTCTGTTCGCTGGTGGCATCAGCACCAAATCCGTAGGCCATCCCTTCACCCAATTCGGTGTTGATGGTGTCCGCCACGCGTGCGGCTTTTTCACTCTGAATATCCACTACCGCCACGCGGTAACCCTCTGCAGCAAGCCCACGGCAGAGGAACTCGCCTAAGGTTTGTCCCCCACCAATGACAACGGCAACCTGACTCATATCTTTCTCCTTAAATTACGCAACAAACTTCAACGTGCAGCCTGGGGTGACAGCCTGCGGAACCGGGCCATCCACATGAACCGTACCGGGATATTCCGCCTGCGGCTGGCCATCAAAACGCAGGGTGATATGGCCGAGCTCCCGCAGGTTTTGTCCGGCCACGTCGCCGACGGCGGTCACGGCGTAACGCGCGTCGCCCAACTCGAGCTGGCTCCCGGCCTTCAGCTCGCCATTCATCTCGCCGTGACAGTGGATAAAGCAAAACTCTTCGATATCCGCGGGCGCACCTTCGCGGAAGGTAATCAGCATCTTGTCGCTGAGCGCATCGGCCGCGCTCTGGCCAATGCGGGTGATGGTGGTCTGGTAAATTACGGTCATCACAGGAACCTCTTATTGGTAAATAAAGCCGGAGACAAACCAGGCAATCAGCACCGTCGGTGCGCCGGTCAGGAAACGGCTGACCAGTACAGACGGCACGCCAACGCGCACGGTGTCCTGGCGCGCTTCTGCCAGCGACAGCCCGACAGGAATGAAATCACACGCCGCCTGGGCGTTAATGGCAAACAGGGCGGGCAGAGCCAGATGCGGGGGAATGTTGCCAAGGCCAATCTGCACGCCAATCAGCACGCCGATAACCTGCGCAATGACCGCGCCTGGGCCGAGAAACGGCGACAGCAGCGGGAAGGAGCAGATCAGCGCCAGCGTCACCAGCCCGAGCGGGTGGCTCGCCAGCGGGGCGAGGCCGTGGGCAATCCAGTCGCCAAGACCCGAGGCCATGATGATGCCGATCAGCGCCGAAACGAATGCCATAAACGGCAGAATGGTTTTCAGCACCGTGTCGATGGTGTCGCGCCCGGACTGGAACAGCACGGCCACGGCAGAGCCCATCCCCATTCCGACTTTTGCCAGCAGGCCGTCACTCTGTTCGGTGATTTTTTTACTCGTGTCGTAATCACGCGGGGCCGCTTTCTGAGGAGCAGCAGACCCTTGTGCCAGGTGAATGTTTTCCTCCTTCACGCCGGAGACATAAATGTCCTCCAGGATGTACTGCGCTAGCGGACCTGATTTACCGGTGGAATGGATATTCACGGTAGGAATACGCCGCTTGGGGTAGATGCCGCAGCGCAGCGTGCCGCCGCAGTCAATCACCGCCACGCCAATTTCCGCTTCAGGCGGTTCGCCCTCTTTGAAGCCGTCGACTGCTTCCCAGCCGGTCAGCTCACGCAGTTTGTCGACAATGGCCGGACGTGTGCCTGCGGTGATATAGACGATTTTTTTGCCTTCAGTGGCGTCGAATTCCAGCGGGCCGCCCCAGCCGCCCGTTCCTTTTTCAATACGAATACGGCTCATGCTGCGGCTCCTGAAAGATGGACTTTCTGTTCAAGCTGGATACCCATTTTCTTCTCGAAAATGGCGGTGGTGAGGTCCGTGACCCAGCCGCGGAAAAAGTTGGTGACCAGACCGACCAGCAGATAACTCACTGCCAGCGGACCGAGCGGCAGGCCAAGCGTGGTCAGGCCGCTGGCAATGCCCAGATAGACAAACAGCTCGCCGGGGTTGATATGCGGGAACAGGCCATTCATGGAGTGGCAGCTGTAGGAGGCTGCGGCGTAATAGCTTGGTTTGTACTTTTCAGGCATAAAGCGGCCGAGGCTCAGCGTCATCGGGTTGCAAAAAACAAACGTACCGATGAAGGGCAGAACCAGGTAACGGGACAGCGGATTGCCGGCGCAGCGCTGGGCAAAGCGTTCAATGCGTTGCTGGCCAATAAAGTTAATCAGCGCGTTCATGATGACCAGCAGGCTAATCAGCAGGGGCAGGATCCCGGTCACCATGCCGGTGAACACTTCTCCGCCTTTCTGAAACAGCCCGATGAACCACTCGGCGCCGTGGGTGATGGTTTCTATCATTCTTCTCTCCTGTGGGGCTTTTTTGTTTTTGTATAACCGAGGCTAATAATAATCACTTTGAAAGGTTTTAAAGTGTTAATTAGATCTCACAATGAAAGAAAAATGGATTATTTTGAAAGTTAATTGCCGGTGGGAGTCTTGGGTGGACGAAAATTGCACAGATTTGCGATGGGGAGCGTAAAGATTTGGTGGGGGAGGTGCGTACCACTTCCTTGAGGTGTTGCGGATGCTTTACCATACTGGGTTCTTATCGAACCCGTTAAATGGATGTCACATGTTCAAGCGTCGTTATGCAGCGTTGTTACCTGCGCTTATTCTGCTGTCTGCCTGTAGTAGCAAACCTAAGACCGAAGCCGTGCAGCAAACGGCTGGCGCGCCTTCCGGAGGATTCCTGCTGGAGCCGCAGCATAATATGATGCAGATGGGCGGCGACTTTGCGAATAACCCGGCGGCCGAGCAGTTCATCGATAAAATGGTGAGCAAACACGGTTTTGACCGCCAGCAACTGCATGAAATTCTGTCGCAGGCGAAGCGACTGGATTATGTTCTGCGTTTGATGGATCGCCAGGCACCGACGGCTCAGGTACCGACCGGGCCAAATGGCGCATGGCTGCGTTATCGCAAACAGTTTATTACGCCGGATAACGTGCAAAATGGCGTGGTCTTCTGGAACCAATATGAAGATGCGCTGAACCGTGCGTGGCAGGTGTATGGCGTACCGCCTGAAATCATCGTCGGGATTATCGGCGTGGAAACCCGCTGGGGCCGCGTGATGGGCAAAACCCGTATCCTCGATGCGCTGGCGACGCTCTCCTTTAACTACCCGCGTCGCGCTGAATATTTCTCGTCTGAGCTGGAAACCTTCCTGCTGATGGCGCGCAATGAACAAGATGACCCGTTAGATCTCAAAGGCTCGTTTGCCGGTGCGATGGGCTACGGCCAGTTTATGCCGTCCTCCTATAAGCAATATGCCGTCGACTTTAACGGAGATGGTCATATCAACCTGTGGGATCCGGTGGATGCCATCGGCAGCGTGGCGAACTACTTTAAAGCGCACGGCTGGGTGCCGGGCGGTCAGGTGGCGGTGCAGGCTAACGGCCAGGCACCAGGGCTTGAGAACGGCTTTAAAACCAACTACAGCGTTTCGCAGCTGGCCGCTGCAGGCTTAACGCCAACGCAGCCGCTGGGAAATACGCAACAGGCGAGCCTGCTGCGTCTGGATGTCGGTACGGGTTATCAGTACTGGTACGGGCTGCCTAACTTCTACACCATCACCCGCTATAACCACAGCACTCACTATGCGATGGCCGTATGGCAGCTGGGGCTGGCGGTGTCACAGGCGCGCGTGCCTGCCGCGTCGCCGTTCAGTCAGTAACGCTTGATGTTCAACCCTCTTCCACCGGGAGAGGGTTGGGCTGATATCCAGAAACATTTCGCCACACTCCCGTTAATCTTCGCTCATTTACATCCGCATTATCTTTCATTATTGTTATGTTATAACATTAGGTGTGGTGATGAGATGTCTACTTCCTTTTTTTCTCTGTCTGCGCCGGTCCGGCTTCTGATGGCGCTGGCGCTGATTGTCTTTATCGGACTGGCCGTGTGCTGGGCGGTGGCATTGCCATGATTGTGATGAATCAACTCACGGCGGGTTACGACCGCGAGCCGGTCACGCGCCCTCTGTCCGGGGTGATTGAATGCGGGAGCATGACCGCCATCCTCGGGGCCAACGGCTGCGGTAAATCAACGCTTCTGAAAACCCTCGCCGGGTTTATCCCGCCGGTAAGCGGCCGTTTTCACTGGCAGAAAAAACGCCCGGTAATGGGCTGGCTGGCACAGCGTCATGCCCTGGAGGCGCAATTTCCGCTAACCGTACAGGATGTGGTCAGCATGGGCTGCTGGCCTGAAGCATCGCTTTTTTCTGGCCTTCGCCGTGAAATGCGGCTGCGCATTGCCGGCGCGCTTGAGCGGGTGGGGCTTGGAACGATGGCGCTAACGACCATTGATGAGCTCTCCGGCGGTCAGTTTCAGCGCATGCTGTTCGCGCGGGTATTGGTGCAGCAGGCGCCGCTGGTCATGCTCGATGAGCCCTTTACCGGCGTTGATGAAGCTACCTGTAATGTGCTGATGGACCTGATGCTGGAAATGTATATGCAGGGGCAAACGGTGCTTGCGGTGTTGCACGACAGCGAGCGTGTATCGCGCCACTTCCCGCAGACGTTACGGCTGGACGCTGACATTCCCCAGTGGAAAACCGAGCGGGTGAGGGTGGCATGATCTGGCATATCTTTTTTCAGCCTTTTATTGAGTATGGCTTTATGCGCCGCGCGCTGGTGGTTTGCCTGGCGTTGTCCGTCAGTACCACTGCTCTGGGCGTTTTCCTTCAGCTGCGCCGGATGAGTCTGATGGGCGATGCCCTCTCTCACGCCATTTTGCCCGGCGTCGCCGTGGGGTATTTGCTCAGCGGTATGTCGCTGCTGGCCATGAGCGTGGGAGGCTTTATTGCCGGTATTACCGTGGCGCTGGTGGCCGGGCTGGTCAGCCGTCGAACGCCGCTTAAAGAGGACGCCAGTTTTGCCGGGTTCTATCTTGGCTCGCTGGCGCTGGGCGTCACGCTGGTATCACTGCGCGGTTCGAACGTCGATCTTCTGCACCTGTTGTTTGGCTCCATCCTGGCGGTGGATAACGATGCCGCGCTGTTTGTGGCAGGCGTTTGCATGTTCACCCTTATCACGCTGGCGATTTTCTACCGTGGGCTGGTGACCGAGGCCTTTGACACCGCCTGGCTGCAGGTAAACGCCCGCCATGTTCCCGGCTTATTACACGGCCTGTTTCTGGCGCTGCTGGTGCTTAACCTCGTTGCCGGTTTTCAGGTGCTTGGCACGTTGATGGCGGTCGGGCTGATGATGCTCCCTGCGGTAGCGGCACGCTGCTGGGCACGCACCTTACCCGGACTGCTATTGATGGCGGGTATCAGCGGTATTTTCTGCGCGTGGCTCGGACTCAGTCTCTCCTGGGCCGCCAGCCTGCCCGCGGGGCCGTCCATCGTGCTTACCGCCAGCGCGCTGTTCTTTATTTCCATTTTATTTGGCACGCGCAGCAGGCTGGCTGGCAGCCTGCGTGCGCTTTTTTAACGGAAGGGGAAACGATGAAACGTACGGGATTCGTAGTGGCGCTCGCGCTGGGGATGATGTCGCAAACGGTGATGGCGAAAACGCTCAATGTGGTGACCAGCTTTTCCATACTGGGGGATATGACCCGGGAGGTGGGCGGTGACCATGTGAACGTCACGACGCTGGTGGGTCCGGACGGCGATCCGCATACCTTCGAGCCCTCGCCAAAAGATAGCGCGGCGCTAAGCAAGGCAGATGTTGTGGTGGTCAATGGTCTGGGACTGGAAGGGTGGCTGGATCGCCTGGTGAAAGCCTCCGGGTTCAAAGGCCAGCTGGTGGTGGCGTCGCGTGGTGTGCAGACGCATACCCTCGAAGAAGAGGGCAAAACCGTCACTGACCCGCACGCCTGGAACAGCGCGGCGAACGGGGCGCTGTACGCGCAAAATATTCTCAACGGGCTGGTGAAAGCCGACCCAGAAGATAAAACCGCGCTGGAAGCGACCGGAAAACCGTACATCGCGCAGCTTAAGCAGCTGGATAGCTGGGCCAAAACGCGTTTTAGCCAGATCCCGCTGGTGAAACGTAAAGTGCTGACCAGCCATGACGCGTTCGGCTATTTCAGCCGCGCCTACGGGGTGACGTTTATGGCGCCCCAGGGGGTGTCGTCAGAGAGCGAGGCCAGCGCGGCACAGGTTGCTGAGATCATTAATCAGATTAAAGCGGACGGCGTGAAAAGCTGGTTTATGGAAAACCAGCTCGACCCGCGGCTGGTTAAACAGATTGCTACAGCCACCGGCGCGCAGCCGGGAGGCGAGCTTTACCCGGAAGCGCTCTCGGCAAAAGGGGGCGTGGCAGAGACCTACGTTAAGGCGTTCCGCCACAATGTGGATACCCTCGCTGACAGCATGAGATAATCCTCGCCACCGCCGGTGCGCTCGCATCGGCTTTTTTCTGAAGCCCCCTCGTAAATCCTGCAGCGCATCCCCATATCTGACGAGAAAGTGCTATCTTGTGCTGCATGTTTTTCTAAGGCCTGGAGCGAGAATGACTGACCATGAATTGATGCAGCTTAGCGAAGTGGTAGGGCTGGCGCTTAAGCAACGCGGGGCGACCCTCACCACCGCGGAGTCCTGCACCGGCGGCTGGGTGGCGAAAGCGATTACCGATATTGCCGGCAGTTCCGCCTGGTTTGAACGTGGTTTTGTGACCTACAGTAATGAAGCTAAAGCGCAAATGATCGGCGTGCGGGAATCTACGCTCGAACAGCATGGCGCGGTCAGCGAGCCGGTGGTGATTGAGATGGCTATTGGTGCGCTCAAAGAGGCGCGCGCGGATTATGCAATATCGATTAGCGGCATCGCGGGCCCGGACGGGGGCAGTGACGTGAAGCCTGTCGGCACCGTCTGGTTTGGTTTTGCTACCGCCAGAGGTGAAGGGATCACCCGCCGGGAGTGCTTTAGCGGCGATCGCGAAAGCGTGCGTCGTCAGGCAACCGTTTATGCATTAAAAACGCTCTGGCAACAATTTCTACAAAATACTTGATACTGTATGACCATACAGTATAATTGCACCAACAGAACAGAAATCCACGGTGAAGCACAGTCGCTTCTCCCGGCATGACAGGAGTAATAATGGCTATCGACGAAAACAAACAGAAAGCGTTGGCGGCAGCACTGGGCCAGATCGAAAAGCAATTCGGTAAAGGCTCCATCATGCGCCTGGGTGAAGACCGTTCCATGGATGTGGAAACTATCTCCACCGGTTCGCTTTCTCTGGATATCGCGCTGGGCGCTGGCGGCCTGCCAATGGGCCGTATCGTAGAAATCTACGGGCCTGAGTCCTCAGGTAAAACAACCCTGACGCTGCAGGTTATCGCTGCGGCACAGCGTGAAGGTAAAACCTGTGCGTTTATCGATGCCGAGCACGCGCTGGACCCTGTTTATGCTCGTAAGCTGGGCGTTGATATTGACAACCTGCTGTGTTCTCAGCCGGACACCGGTGAGCAGGCGCTGGAAATTTGTGACGCGCTGGCACGTTCCGGTGCGGTTGACGTTATCGTGGTCGACTCCGTTGCCGCTCTGACGCCAAAAGCTGAAATCGAAGGCGAAATTGGTGACTCTCACATGGGCCTCGCGGCACGTATGATGAGCCAGGCAATGCGTAAGCTGGCCGGTAACCTGAAGCAGTCCAACACGCTGCTGATCTTCATCAACCAGATCCGTATGAAAATTGGTGTGATGTTCGGTAACCCGGAAACCACTACCGGTGGTAACGCGCTGAAATTCTACGCTTCTGTCCGTCTGGATATCCGCCGTATCGGCGCGGTGAAAGAGGGTGAAAACGTAGTGGGTAGCGAAACCCGCGTGAAGGTTGTGAAGAACAAAATCGCAGCGCCGTTCAAACAGGCTGAATTCCAGATCCTCTACGGTGAAGGCATCAACTTCTACGGCGAACTGGTTGACCTGGGCGTGAAAGAGAAGCTGATTGAAAAAGCGGGCGCATGGTACAGCTACAACGGCGACAAGATTGGTCAGGGTAAAGCAAATGCAATCTCCTGGCTGAAAGAGAACCCGGCTGCGGCGAAAGAAATTGAGAAGAAAGTGCGTGAGCTTCTGCTGAACAACCAGGACGGTACGCCTGATTTCGTGGTGGATAACGCGGGTGCTGAAGAAACCAACGAAGATTTCTAATTCTCTCGTTTAAAGATGAAGGGCTGCTAATGCGGCCCTTTTTGCATTTCTGAATCAGCAGGTTTTTTATGAGTGAATCGACTTCACGCCGCCCTGCCTATGTACGCTTACTGGACCGTGCGGTGCGCATTCTTGCCGTCCGTGACCACAGCGAACAGGAGTTGCGGCGAAAACTGTCGGCCCCCGTCATGAGTAAAAACGGGCCGGAAGAGATTGATGCGACTGCGGAAGATTACGACCGCGTCATTGCCTGGTGCTATGAGCACCGCTATCTGGATGACGAGCGTTTCGCTTCCCGGTTTCTTGCCAGCCGTGGCCGCAAAGGATATGGCCCCGCGCGTATCCGCCAGGAGCTGAACCAGAAAGGGGTCGCCCGTGAAACCATTGAAAAGGCCATGCGCGAATGCGACACAGACTGGTGCGCGCTGGCAAAAGAACAGGCCATTCGCAAGTACGGCGAACCCTTGCCACGTGAATTTTCAGAAAAAGTTAAAATCCAGCGCTTTTTGCTCTACCGCGGCTTTCTGATGGAAGATATTCAGGATATCTGGCGTAATTTTGCGGATTGAACGCATGCGGGATTTTACTTCCCACTAAAGAAAACTTATCTTATTCCCACTTTTTCCAGTAGCTGGTCTGTCCAACGTTTTACCGATACAGGCTTGCTACGACATTTCGTTAGCTTGATTTCAGGATAATTATGAGCAAGAGCACCGCTGAGATCCGTCAGGCGTTTCTCGATTTTTTCCATAGTAAGGGACATCAGGTAGTTGCCAGCAGCTCCCTGGTACCGAACAACGATCCGACTCTGCTGTTTACCAACGCCGGGATGAACCAGTTCAAGGATGTGTTCCTTGGTCTCGACAAACGTAATTATTCCCGCGCCACAACCTCACAGCGTTGCGTGCGTGCGGGCGGTAAACACAACGACCTGGAAAACGTCGGTTACACCGCGCGTCACCACACGTTCTTCGAAATGCTGGGTAACTTCAGCTTCGGCGACTATTTCAAACACGATGCCATTCAATATGCGTGGGAACTGCTGACCGGTGAAAACTGGTTCAACCTGCCGAAAGATCGTCTGTGGGTTACCGTCTATGAAACCGATGACGAAGCCTACGAAATCTGGGAAAAAGAGGTTGGTATCCCGCGCGAGCGTATTATTCGCATCGGTGATAACAAAGGCGCACCTTATGCGTCTGACAACTTCTGGCAGATGGGCGATACCGGCCCTTGCGGTCCGTGCACCGAGATCTTCTACGATCACGGCGACCATATCTGGGGTGGTCCTCCAGGCAGCCCGGAAGAAGACGGCGATCGCTACATTGAGATCTGGAACATCGTCTTCATGCAGTTCAACCGTCAGGCTGACGGTACGATGGAGCCGCTGCCGAAACCGTCCGTTGATACCGGTATGGGTCTGGAGCGTATCGCGGCTGTTCTGCAGCACGTTAACTCCAACTACGAAATTGACCTGTTCAGCACCCTGATTAAAGCCGTTGCGCAAGTGACGGGTGCAACCGATCTGAACAACAAATCGCTGCGCGTTATTGCAGACCACATCCGTTCCTGCGCGTTCCTGATTGCCGACGGCGTGATCCCGTCGAATGAAAACCGTGGCTATGTGCTGCGTCGTATCATTCGTCGTGCTATCCGTCACGGCAACATGCTGGGCGCGAAGGACACCTTCTTCTATAAACTCGTTGGGCCACTGATTGGCGTGATGGGCGCAGCCGGTGATGAGCTGAAACGTCAGCAGGCGCAGGTTGAGCAGGTTCTGAAAACGGAAGAAGAGCAGTTTGCTCGTACTCTGGAGCGCGGACTGGCGCTGCTGGATGAAGAGCTGGCGAAACTTAAGGGCGATACGCTGGACGGCGAAACCGCTTTCCGCCTGTACGATACCTACGGTTTCCCGGTTGACCTGACGGCGGACGTTTGCCGTGAGCGCAACATTAAAGTGGACGAAGCAGGCTTTGAAGCCGCAATGGAAGAGCAGCGCCGCCGTGCGCGCGAGTCCAGCGGTTTTGGTGCTGACTACAACGCGATGATCCGCGTTGATGGCGCATCAGAATTCAAAGGCTACGAAAATCTGGAACTGACTGGCAAAGTGACCGCCCTGTTTGTTGACGGTAAAGCCGTAGACAGCATCAACGCGGGTCAGGATGCGGTTGTCATTCTGGACAAAACGCCGTTCTACGCAGAATCCGGCGGCCAGGTTGGCGATAAAGGCGAACTGAAAGGCAACGGTTTCAGCTTCAGCGTAAGCGACACGCAGAAATACGGTCAGGCGATTGGCCATCAGGGCAAACTGACTGCCGGTTCTTTGAAAGTGGGCGAGGGTGTTCAGGCGAACGTTGATGAAGCTCGTCGTGCGCGCATTCGTCTGAACCACTCAGCTACGCACCTGATGCACGCTGCCCTGCGTGAAGTTCTGGGAACGCACGTTGCACAGAAAGGTTCTCTGGTTAACGATAAAGTGCTGCGCTTCGACTTCTCTCATTTTGAAGCGATGAAGCCGTCAGAAATCCGCGCGGTGGAAGATCTGGTGAATGCGCAGATCCGTCGTAACCTGCCTATCGAAACCCATATCATGGATCTCGAGGCGGCGAAGAAGAAAGGCGCGATGGCACTGTTCGGCGAGAAATACGACGACCGCGTTCGCGTGCTGAGCATGGGCGACTTCTCGACTGAGCTCTGCGGCGGGACGCATGCCTCCCGTACCGGCGACATTGGTCTGTTCCGCATTGTTTCCGAATCAGGAACGGCGGCGGGCGTGCGTCGTATTGAAGCGGTAACCGGTGAAGGCGCGATTGCCAGCCTGCATGCGCAGAGCGATCAGCTGCACGACATCGCGCAGTTGTTGAAAGGTGATAGCCAGAACCTGGGCGAGAAAGTGCGCGTTGCGCTGGATCGTACGCGTCAGCTGGAAAAAGAGCTGCAGCAGCTGAAAGAGCAGGCTGCGGCGCAGGAGAGTGCAAACCTCTCCAGCAAAGCTGTAGACATTAAGGGTGTCAAACTGCTGGTCAGCGATCTGGCAGGCGTTGAGCCTAAGATGCTGCGTACTATGGTCGACGATCTGAAGAACCAGCTCGGTTCCACAGTTATCGTGCTGGCGACAGTGGCAGAAGGTAAGGTTTCTCTGATTGCGGGCGTCTCTAAGGATGTGACCGACCGCGTAAAAGCAGGGGAACTGATTGGTATGGTCGCCCAGCAGGTGGGCGGTAAGGGTGGCGGTCGTCCGGACATGGCGCAAGCCGGTGGTACGGATGCGGCGGCACTTCCTGCGGCATTGGCCAGTGTTGAAAGCTGGGTGAGCGCGAAACTGTAATAACTACAAAGCACAAGCAGACGCCATAGCGGTAACGTTATGGCGTCTTGTTCACTGCGCTATCGATAACGATAAAGTCAGGTTGAGTTTGTGTATATCGGCTAAACTTACGTTTAACAGAATGTGATGCCGTGACTGCTTACACTTTACGTGTTTGTCATCGCTTACTTTTTGGCGTTATATGATGGATAATGCCGGGATACAAGAGACCCGACTCTTTTAATCTTTCAAGGAGCAAAGAATGCTGATTCTGACTCGTCGAGTTG